>Ga0247831_1001978_pt1 | contig 35458 bp, 32 predicted proteins | sample LaCruzMarch2015__9_FD_192406 | JGI IMG/M metagenome (GOLD analysis project Ga0247831, IMG submission 192406) | Freshwater microbial communities from meromictic Lake La Cruz, Castile-La Mancha, Spain - LaCruzMarch2015_1m | ecosystem: Environmental > Aquatic > Freshwater > Lake | place: Spain...
AAAACTACTTATCTTTTATTGAAAAGGGAATTGTTAGAAAATGTATTCCTCAAGAATTTGATGATTTAACTTTTGAATTTGCATTCGTCAATAATTTTGTGTCCGCATATGATTTTTTCTTGACACTAGAACCATCAACTTACCAGTTAGAAACCTTAACAGACACTATACTCTGGAGTGTATCGTATAATGACTTAGAAATAATTTATGACAAAACAGAAATTGGCAATACTATAGGAAGATTGGCAAGCGAAGACCTGTTTATGAAAAAATCTAAGCGAGAATTATCTTTATTAATCCAATCTGCCCAGGAACGTTATTTGAACTTATTTACAGAACAGCCTGAATTGTTGCAATTTATTCCATTAAAGTATATAGCCTCTTATATCGGAGTAACGCCACAGGCACTAAGTAGAATAAGGAAACGTATTTCTTAACCCAAGTTCATTGTTTGAATTTTAGCTTATTAGTAATTTTGTAACTCATCAATTAAAAAAAGAGTAATGGAAAAATTATTATTATCATTAGTATTATGTATCGTTGCAGCAACTTCGGTAATTGCCCAAGATTTAAGCCCATATCATCATATTATAAAGGGAATTGTTAGGAAGAACTTCAAATCTATAACAGAGCACCATTATGACGAGGTTTTAAAGGGAGTGTCTAATAAAGAATTAGAACATACTTTTGCAGGAGATAATTGCTTGGGTGGTACACGCCATGATAAAGAAAGCTTGAAAAGATGGTTTGAAAGAGTGGGAATTGTACTTCCAGACCTTAAATTTGAGGTAACAGACATTCAGGTTAAAGGAAATCCAGCCAAAACCCTTGTTATTGCAAGGTGGACAGCAACTTGTCATTTATTAAATGGTGAGCCCTACATAAATAAAGGAGTTCATTTTATCACATTGAAATGGGGAAAGGCTGTAAAATTTGATGTTTATGAAGATACTAAAACTGTATCTCATGGTTTAGATGTTCAATTTGAATCGGGTATCAAGGAAGCTAAAGCTCCCAAAATTGAAAGCTAAAAATTATATCTAACATAAACAGCTATGGCAATTGGCACTTTTGATTGAATTGGATTAAAAAATTGGACGACAGTATAATAGCACGACCGCATAACACGGGTTTGGCAAAAGTGGCGGTTCAGTGCTTCGTATGACAGTTTTTCGTAAATTTGAAGTGTGTGCTTCGTGTCAAGTTCAGCAGTTGTAAACAGTTTTGAACTACGAAATTGTAAATTTTTTGAAGCGGGAAACCGTTAGTGGTCATTATTATAAAAAAATAAAAACAGTTAAACACTAAACTAAAAAAAATGAAAATAGTAATAATCATACTTGTTGTAATCTTAATAGCGTTTACATTTTTGCAACTTTATTTTATACGTGCTCAAAGAAATATTGAAACATACCCTTATATAGTCAAAAAAAAATATGATCAATTTGAAATAAGAAATTATGAAGCTACTTTATTTACATCGGTAAAACTCTCCACAAAAGGATATAAAAATTCCTCAAGTAAAGGCTTCTCTATTCTAGGGGGATATATTTTTGGAAATAATGACAGGAATGAAAAAATATCTATGACTTCCCCCGTCTTGATGTCATTAGAGGATTCTACGACTATGATGTTTATGGTTCCTAAGGAATTTAATAAAGATATGCTTCCTAAGCCTAATCAATCAGGTATAGAATTTAAGGAAGAACCTGCAAAAACCTTTGCTGCAATAAGGTTTAGCGGTTGGGCTAATGATACAAAAATAGAGAAGTATAAACAGAATTTAAAAGCGGCTTTAGATGCTGAAGGTATAAAGTATACTAATAAATTTTATTTTTTTGGCTATAATGCACCTTATGAAGTTTTTAATCGAAAAAATGAAGTTATAGTTGAATTGCAATAAAATATACACTCTGAAAATAACAACTAAGCCAAGAAAATCAATATACTAATTTATAAAAGAAGTAAAACTACCGCCAACAACTAAGCATTCGAGGCGGCTTAAAGATAAGCCATGCTCAATGCCATTGCCCACAAAGATTACAGCGGTGGTATTCCGATTCAGATAAGCGTTTATGCCGATAAGATTATTTTTTGGAATGAAGGCACACTCCCCGAAAATTGGACAGTTGAACAACTCAAACATAAACACGCCTCTCGACCTTTTAATCCTGCCATTTCGGCGGCATTTTTCCGCACAGGTTATATTGAACTTTGGGGCAGGGGAACAATACGAATCATTAACGAATGTATCAATTATGGCATTCCTGCACCGATTTTCAACTATAATTTTGTCAGTTTTTTGATAGAAATGCAACGGGGTATTCAAAATGAAACAAAGCCCAAAACCGAAATTTTATTGACCGAAAATCAATAGGCAATTATTGCATTGCTCAGAGAAGATGGGGGAATTACCCGTGCATCATTGAGCCAAAAACTGGGCATTAGTGAAAAATCGGTATCAAGTAATATCAAAACCTTAAAGGATTTAGGACTAATTGTAAGAATTGGAAGTAAAAAAGAAGGAAAATGGAAGGTGATAATAGGGTGACAATAAGGTAACAATAGGGTGACAATAGGGTGGCAGAACATAAAAAGTGTGCCACACTTCATGGAACACCTTGTTATCGCCGACAAGAGGTGTGGCATCCTTCGTCGACCACTTGTTTTGTCACGAATATTCATTATATTTGTGACAAACACAAAGCATTTTTATGTCAGAAACAACTGAATATCAAATACTTAGCAAAGTAAAGAAAGCCAAGAGGGGTTCAGTGTTTTTTATTGAAAACTTTTTGGCAAAAAACAATGCTGAAGCAGTACGGAAATCACTCGAAAGATTAGTAAAATCAGGAGAATTACAGCGAGTGGCAACGGGCATTTATGTACGTCCCGAAAAAGACCCCGTTCTGGGTTTTGTTAGCCCTAGTATCGAAACCATCATCAGAGCGATTGCCAAACGAGACAAAGCTCGCATTGTGCCTACGGGCATCTACGCACTCAATCGCTTAGGACTTACGAGCCAAGTACCGATGAATATCAGCTACTTGACTGATGCCTCGGCTCGAAAAGTAAAAATCGGTAAACGCACCATTGTATTTAAACGAACAAGTCCAAAAAACTTAGCTACTCAGGGCGAAATCAGCACGCTGGCCATTCAGGCTCTCCGAAGTATCGGTAAAGATAAAGTGAAGGAAGAAGAGCGGGAGAAAATAATACAATTACTAAAAAAAGAAAACAATAATCACTTACAGCACGACATCAGATTGGCTCCCGAGTGGATAAGACAAATATTGAAACAAGCCTTATAAAATTGACCACCGATGAATAATTTAGCAATACAAGAGTGGTTAAGACTGACAACCCGAACCAAACAAAATATATTTTCGGAAGTAAGTGCAGCAATTGGTTTGCCTGATGCCGCCGTTGAAAAAGATTGGTGGATTATGCGAACGCTTGAAATTATTTTCACAAGCGAAATTGCACCTTTTACCGTTTTTAAAGGTGGTACTTCGCTAAGCAAAGCGTGGGGACTGATAGAGCGTTTTTCGGAAGATATTGATTTAGCACTTGACCGCAAGTTTCTGAACTTTGGCGATGAGTTGAGTATCTCACAAGTACGCCGATTGCGAGAAAAATCATTCGATTATCTCTCAAAAAGTTTATTTCCACAACTTCAAACGGCATTTAAAGCAGCCGAACTTGGTGTAGAACTGAGGTTATGGGAGGTAAAATCGAAAGACCAAGACCCACTTATTATAGAAATATACTATCCGAGTGTTACGGAGGCTTTGACCTATATTCAACCTCGAATTTTGGTTGAAATTGGTAGTCGTTCACTCCGAGAACCCTATACTCTCAAAAAGTTTAGGTCGATGGTAGGTGAACATTATGATGGACAAGCTTTTGCCGATTCCGCACTCACAATTCCGACCGTAAACCCCGAACGTACATTTTTAGAAAAGATTTTTTTATTGCACGAAGAGTTTCAAAAAAGCGAAGATAAAATAAGGGTTGAGCGTCTGAGTAGGCATTTATACGACATTGAAAAAATAATGGATACGGAGTATGCTAAAATCGGATTGGCGAATAAAAGTCTCTATGAAGCCATTGTGCAACACAGAAGGACTATTACAGCCCTACAAGGAATTAATTATGAAAATCACGTACCCGAGATGATAAATCCAATTCCGCCAGATAGCCTGATAGATGAGTGGAAAAGAGATTATGAAACCATGCAAGCAAGCATGATTTATGGACAATCATTAGTATTTGAAAAACTCATGGAACGGATAGTTTTATTGAAAGAAGAAATCAATAAAAATCCATACCGATAAGATAAAATGAATAAAATAGTAGAAGCCTTAGAGCAGCGTTTCAGCGAGCAGCGAATTATATTTTGGTACGATGAAAAAGCCGAGTTTTTGGAGCAATTCAAAGACCTAAACTTGTTTGATATAACCAAAATACACATCGAAGGCAATGAATTTGCGGTCAAGTACCTGACCGAAAAGCAGCATCCTTATGGCAAATTTCTGCTGTATTTTTCAAAACCACGTCCAGCCAACGAAGACAATTGGCTTTTGGATATGGAGTTGGCTCACTACATTTTCCGTACTGACCAAGAAGCCATGTTTTTGCAAGAAATTGGTCTGGAATATCGTTTCAAAGAATTGGTAAGCGAACACATTGAGTTTTTTAAAGCTAAAGAACGCCGCCAAAAATTGCGTGAATTGATTGACACCGATGAAACGCATCAAACGATACGCTATAAAATGATGGCGGTGCTTTTTAATACCGAATACCTCAATCTGGCCAATTATATTTTTACGCTTTCGGCAGCATTTAATGATAAAAATGAGCGTTTTGAGAAAGAATTAGAACGCTACCAACTGAAAAACTTTTTCTGGAAAGAAATTGAGCGAAAATACAATTATCAGGCAGTTTCGCCAAGTATTTATGATTTTCTGATTGAAGTTTTCAGCAATAATTTTAGTATCGGTCGCAGAGAAAGCCTCAATCGAGAAGCAAGATTACTATTGATTTCGTGGAAAGATACGCTGCAATTTAGAGAAAGTTTTGAGCATATTTCAGAAAAAATAGCGAACGATTTAGGTGTCGAAACACTACTTTCAGATGCCAAAATTGATGATGTAATAGAAGATGATGTATATAAACTGATTGATTTTAAGATCTTGCATGAGCTTATCAATCAGCTCATTAATGAAGAAATAACACACGAAAAACTAAGTTTTTACGCAAAAAACGACAGAATAAATTTTGGTATGCACAAGTAAAAGACCTATATAGTTGTGTGTCGGAAGCCTCAGAACTCACGACCCTCATACGCAAATATGCTACCCAAATTCAATACAAAACCTTTGAAGAAGGCACAACACATTACACACAGACAACACACGAAATAGATTTACATTACCGAAAATTTGTTTGGTATTATCGAAAAACCAATCAGAACAAAGTTTTGGGCGAACTTTCGAACAAAATCGAACGCCTATATACGAATGATTGGTTGGTACCATATAATAATCAATGGCAAAATGTGGTTGATTCGCTCGCCGAATGGCCAAACAGTTTACAATTTGGGCAAAGGCGTTTTTTCGATAACCACGTAAAACCCATCATTGATAAAAAACAAAGGCTTTTTGTGATAATCGCGGATGCGTTTCGCTACGAATGTGGAGTTGAGCTAAACAAAAGATTTCAGAGTGAAAAAAGATTTGAATCAAATATTACTTATGGAGTAAGTAGTTTGCCTTCATATACGCAACTTTGCATGGCTTCATTACTGCCACACAAGCAGTTATCAATCAAGGAAAATTCTGATTCAGTAATAGCCGATGGCATGGCAAGTAGCGGACTGGAAGGAAGAAACCGCATTTTGGCGACCAATACGGACGTGCGAACAACGGCTATTTCAGCCGAAGAATTTATGAGTCTAAATTCCAGCAAAGAAGGGTTTGATTTGGTAAAACAATATGATTTGTTTTATATTTATCACAACCGAATCGACAAAACGGGTGATGATAAAATAACTGAAGAAAAGGTTTTTGATGCCGTGGAAGAAGAAATGGTTTTCTTAGCTGAAATGGTCAGAAAAATAGCCAATATGAATGGCACAAATATCATTATTACAGCAGACCACGGTTTTATTTATCAGCACAGTGAGCTGCAAGAAAGTGATTTTAGTAGCTCAAACCACACTGGCGAGATTTGGAAAGAAAATAGGAGGTTTATTATTGGCAAAAATATCCAGTCGGACACTGCCACCAAATTATTTGATGGCGATGCTCTTGGTTTACAGCCAGAAATACAAGTTTTGATTCCAAAATCTATCAATAGGATTCGGGTGAAAGGGGCAGGTTCGAGATTTGTCCATGGCGGAGCTAGTTTGCAAGAAGTGATTTTTTCGATTATCAAAATTAGACACAACAAAGAAGGTGCGGCAGTTGCGGTAGTCGAAATTGACATCATCAAATCGACCGATAGAATAACGACCAATATTTTGGCAGTATCGTTTATTCAATCGGAACTAGTTGGTGAGCAAATGCTCGCCCGTGACATCAGAGCGGGACTTTATGCCGAAGATGGTGAACTACTAAGCGACCAATTTAGGTATGTGTTTGATATTCAGGAAGGTTCAGAACGCCAAAGAGAAGTGAAACACCGTTTTCAGATAAGCTCAAAAGCCACTACAAAATACAAAAATCAGCGTGTAAAACTGATTTTAGAAGAACCCGTAGAAGGAACTACCAAATGGAAACCCTACAAAGAGTTTTTTTACACGCTAAATATATCATTCACGAATGATTTTGATTGATTGGATTTATGAAAATATTAGATAAAAAACTAAATGAGTTTTTTGGTGGGAAAGTTGTTAGAAAAGACCTAACCAAATTGGTAAAAGGCAATTCCATTGTACCGATTTATGTATTAGAATATCTTTTAGGGCAGTATTGTGCAACTGATGATGAAGAAACAATCACACAAGGCGTTGAAACCGTAAAAAGTATTTTGGCCAAGCATTTTGTGCATCGAGATGAAGCTCAAATAATCAAATCGACTGTCCGTGAAAAAGGTTCGCACAGAATTATTGACAAAGTATCAGTAAAGCTCAATGACCGAAAAGACCAATATGAGGCTACTTTTGCCAATTTAGGGCTTTCAAAAGTGCCGATTGCCGATGAGATTATCAGAGAACATTAAAAGCTACTTTCTAGTGGGGTTTGGTGTATTCTTACTTTGGCCTATATTTCTTCGGATGAACGAGATAACCTGCCGTGGGTAATTGAATCATTGAAACCGATGCAAATTGCGAGCGGAAACTTAGAAGAATATAAGGAAGGGCGAAAATATTTCACCAAAGGAGAATGGATTGATGCTTTGCTGCAAACGATGGGGCTAAACCCCGAAGAATTTACGTTTAGGTCTAAACTCTTACAACTCACAAGATTAGTGCCCTTTGTAGAAAATAACTATAATTTGATAGAACTGGGGCCAAAAGGAACAGGAAAGTCGCATATTTTCTCAGAATTATCACCCCACGGAATGTTGATTTCGGGTGGAGAAGTATCGAAAGCAAAGTTATTTGTCAATAATAGTTCGGGCGAAATTGGTTTGGTTGGCTATTGGGATGTAGTGGCTTATGATGAATTTGCGGGTATAACCAAAACAACTGACCGAGGGTTGGTTGACATTATGAAAAACTACATGGCCAATAAATCGTTTTCGATAGGGACGCAGGTTTATGGAGCTTCGGCTTCGATGGTTTTTGTGGGCAATACTGACCATAGTGTGCCGTATATGCTTCGCCACAGTAATTTGTTTGATGCTCTACCAAAAGATTATTATGATACAGCTTTTTTGGATAGAATTCATGCTTATTTACCAGGTTGGGAAGTACAGAAATTACGTAATGATATTTTTACGTCTGACTATGGTTTTATTGTAGATTATTTGGCAGAAATACTAAAAGAACAACGCAAGGAAGACCGAACGAACGAATATAATCAGTTTTTTGAACTTTCGGATAGTATTACCACCCGTGATAAAACAGCCATCATCAAAACCTACGCTGGACTTTCAAAAGTAATTTTCCCTGATGGAAATATTACAGAAACCGATGCCAAAGAATTACTTGATTTTGCTATTGAAGGCCGCAAACGGGTAAAACAACAACTACAAAAAATGGATGAAACTTTCGAAGCAGTTGATTTTAGTTACGTAAATCGACTAACTGGCAAGAAAGTAAGCATTGAAACGCTTGAAGTTGTTGAGTACCTGAATATTGAGAAACTAGACGTTTTACCAAATAGCTCAGCAGAAAACACTGATAATGGTAAGGTAGAAAAAATTAAAATTAAGCCTTTAAGTAATGGGCAAAGAATAATTTTGGATAATCAAACGGGAATTTCTTATGAAAACCTTTTCGGTGATTACTTGGCTGGAGCAAACTCCGTAACACTCATCGACCCATATATTAGACTTCCTTATCAGCTTCGAAATCTCATGGAGTTTGCAAAGCTGCTTTCTGAGAAAAAAAACAAAGAAACCGAACTTCGACTACACTTGATTACAAATAATAATGAGGATTTTATTGAAGGAGCAAAAGAGGCATTTTCACAAATAACATATTCTTTAGAAACTATCGGAATTATATTTACCTACGAATTTGACGAAAATATCCATGACCGCTCTATCAAAATCGACAATGGCTGGAAGATAATCTTGGGCAGGGGTTTAGACATTTGGCAAAAAACTGGGGGCTGGTACGATATTAATGAATACCTCCAAGAAAAGCGTTTGTGCAAGGCTTGTGAGGTTACATTTATAACGGAATAATGGGGAGTCACCCCAAATGTTGGGCAAACTTCCCAATCGAACGATTTATATAGTTGGCTATCAATTAGTTATAGAAGAGAAAATCATTTTCTTCACTCATAACTTTATTTTGCGAAATACCCCCCCCATTCAAGATTTTATAAACTGTAGTCGTAGAAGGAATTTTGAAAGCCTTCATAATTTCTCGAATACTACTTTGCGGAGTGCCGCCCACCTGTTTGTAGGCATTGATTACCATTGGAGCAATTTCTTGATAATGTGGTGATAATCCTTTTGGTCTCCCACCCATTCTTCCTCTAGCACGAGCAGCTTCTTGCCCTGCTTTTGTTCTTCGAATCAATCTTTTTCGTTTATGCTCTGCCAAAAGAGCGAACAACTTAAAAACAAACTCGCCTGTTTCGTTAGTGGTATCAATCAGAGATTGGGATAAACTCTTGAATAATATGCCCTTGTGGTTTAATTCATCAACGCACATTATCAACTCAAAAGTAGTCCTACCCAATCGGTCAATGTCCCAGACTGTATTTTCCATTTTTAATAAAGTAAGCAATTTGGTTTTGATTTATATCGAAATTTGTATTTTTATTCATCATGGATTCTACATTATCTTCATTTTTGAAATCCCAAATCCTAATAATATAAAAATCTTTTTTAGTTCTTATTTTAGTAAAAGCAATGCATTGACCAACTGAGTCGTTGCCAATTATTAATCCACTATTTAAAGGTGACAAATATTTTGAGTTATCACATTGTTGGCATTTTTTTGAATCTCTCAAAATAATATTTTGCCTTTTAGTTTTCCATTCTTCGCTATTTAGAAGTTCAGCGTATGTCATTGATTTATTTATTAGAAAATTTGAACCACATTTGCAACCCAAAGGAAAAAGAGGATTGGGCAAGAAATTTGCTATGAGTAATTAGGGTTTGTTGAAAAAATTTCAAATGTCAAATTATGGTGTTTTTAGATAATATCCACCCACCCAATATTACTTTTTATCATTCCAAGTCCCGCTTGATATTCATTGTTTTAACGCTTTGATGTCAAGCTATTTCAGGACAAAAGATATTTAAACATCCTTAAAATCATCGGTTTGAGGCTTTAAAAATGTTAGCTGAATTGCCAAGGCCACCACAACTACAATGGCTAATAGGGCAAATGCCTGGCCGAGGTTGTTCTCATCGGAAAACTTCCCCAAAACACCAGTAGCAAAGGCCCCTGCTAGTACTCCCAACATGTTCATCAAGCCGTAAGCTGTTGCACGGTAATTGGATGAAACAAACTGACAAACAATAGGCATATTATTAGCATCAAACATCCCAAAACCAAAACCGAAACAGACAGCAGCCAGAATGCTTTGAGTCAATGAATGACCGTATCCAATCAACAGCAAAGCAGGTATGGTAAGCGAAATGCCAATGGCACTTGTGTAAATTCTGGCCCGAATATTTATTTGACTCCACTTATCCGACAACATACCGCCGAAAATAACTCCTGCAAAAGACGACAAAGCGATGGTAATGGTAGCAATCGGTCCGGCTTGCGACATTTCAATCCCCAGATTATCGGAAAACAAGGTTGGAAGCCAATTTTTCACTGCCCAACCCGGTATGCCAGGCAGGGCAAAATAGAAGAGTATCACCAAAAAGGAGACATTGGTTAGTAATAAAGGTAATACTTTAAGCACAGCTATTCCTTTCACTTCCTGATTTCCCTCTTGAATCGGTTGATTGGTTCTTTTATCTTTTAAAAACAGGATTAAAACAAATGAATATAGCATCCCAATAAGACCGAAAATGCTGAAAGTATATTGCCACGAAAAATGGTGTGCCACAGTTGCACCAAACCCACCTAAGGCCTGACCGGCATAAATGCCTGTCATGTGAATACCAATTGCCAATGACTTTGTTTTGGGCGAATGGTATTCAGCAATCATCGCAAGACCTGCGGGTATATATAGGGCTTCACTGATTCCCATCAAAGCACGGAGGATATATAACTGATTGAACGTAGTGGCGTGACTCATGGCGTAAGTCACCAATGACCAAACAAATAAACTACCTACAATCAACCATTTACGACTGAGTTTGTCGGCAATGAGGCCCGCAACAGGACTCATAAGACCATAAATCCATAGGAAAATAGCCATCAAATATCCGAAGTTCGTTGCAGATTGCAATTCCTCAATATCCATCTGCATACTTTGTTTCATGGTTGCTAACATTTGCCTGTCCAAATAGTTCAGTAATGCTACAAACCATAATAACCCCACTAAGGTCCAACTGTATTTTTTTGTCATATTGTTTATGCGAAAAGAGAGTGCGTCAAATTTCAGGTTTAAATGAGTTTCTTTTGCTATTTTCTGCTCGGTTGAATCATCAAAACCCGAGACGTTCTTGTACCCGGACGCACCTCACCTCCAGGTATCACATAGCCTCCGTGCCACGCCACCAAGGGAGTTGTAACAGGTAAATATGTACTTTCATTGGGGTGAGTTTCTGCATTGACTTTAATATCTGTATGAAAATGCTCAATGGTTTTCCATTGGTCAGTATGGATATCATAACCAATGATTTTTGTATTAAACCCGGGATGCTTATCTTTTAAAACAAGGGTATTGGTAGAATTTTCGCCACTGTCTCCTCCCACAACAATAATCTGATTATCAATTACAAAGAGTGGATTGGGTGCAGCTACGGATGAATGAGGTAAATTTGCCAATTGTACCCATTGATTTGTTTTTGGGTCATAGGAATAAGCATCTTTCAGATAGACACGCTGAACGGATTTATCTTTTGTACTTTCAATTAAATTTGTTCCAGAAAACAAATAAAACTTCCCATTATAACTTGCCGCAACGCTCAACATACGAGCCTCTCCGCTCCAAGAAGGAAGCAGTTTCCATGATCGTTTGATAGGTTCTGCGGATAAATCCAAGGTGTAAAATGTATGTAGAGTCTCTTTGGCATTCGGTTTTTCCAAACCTCCGGCTACGTACAAAAAATCACCTACAATAGCACCACTTGCGTTTGCAATGGTGGAAGGAAAATCTGGCAGATTTTCAAATGTCACTTGCCGATTCTCCCAACGCATTAGAAAACTTTCGGCAAAATGCCCTTCCTCATTACTTCCCCCTATGCTCACTACCGCATCTCGCCACGTAAGCGAAACAGAATATCCCATTGAACGGGGCAGTTTTCCTGCTTTAAGCCATTTTCCATTGGGCTTTTCCAAGACTAAAACATGATCGTACCATTTTTTTGTATTTCCATTCCACGGTCGCCCACCGTTGGGGAAATTACTGCCGCCTGCTACAATTAAAGCCCCATTAGAAACCCCTGCCAAAGAACCTGCAAAACCATCATTATCGGGAATTTTTGGCAAATTCTTTACGGTAAAATGCGTTTGTGCATGAAGAATTTGAACCATGATGATAAATGATAAAAGTAAGATAAAATCAGGCTTCAGTAAACGCATCGGAAGCAGTATTAGTGGATTTGGAAGCTTTCAGAGTATCCCAAAAACCAATTTTCTCTAAGTCATTTTTCAAGGTTTCATACTGCTCGCCTGAAAGCGTTACCAAAGGCAAACGGCAGCCGCCTACGTCGTTGCCCAACATTTTCATAATGGCTTTTTGTCCGGGTATTGGTGGGTGCTTAATCAACATTCTCACCATATCTACCAACAAACTCATGGTGTGTTGAGCCGCAGCAATTTGACCGTTTTGAAAATCATTCATCACGCTTAGATAGAGCGGTGCGGCAAAATTATACGTGCTTCCAATGGCCGCTTTGGCTCCTACACTCAGGGCAGGCAACAGCATTTCGTCAAAACCATATAAAATATTGAATCGGTCGCCAAAGTGATTCAGACAAGCGTGGTATTCCCAAATTGTATTAGCCGTGTATTTGATACCGTGCAGGTTAGGAATTTGACTTTCGGCTAATTCCAAAAATCGCAACATATCCATTCCCACGCCTGTCAGCATAGGAATATGGTAATAATAAAACGGCAACTGCGGAGCTGCTTCAGCAATTTGTGCCATACAGTTTACCAGATTTTCGACAGAAGCGGGTTTGAAATAAAAGGCCGCTACGGCCGAGGCTGCATCAGCCCCAATCTCGAAGGCGTGTTGCATCAGCACCTTGGATTCAGCTATACTCGAATGGCCTACATGTACCCAAATTTCTATGCGTTTGTTGGCGGCTTTCACAAATGCTTCAGCTACATCCTTGCGTTCCTGAATGGTCAAATTAGGGCCTTCGCCATTGGATCCGCAGACAAACGCACCCGATAATCCATCAGCAATGAGATTCTCAACTAACGTTGGAATCATGGCTAAATTCAAACTCCCATCGGGATGTAATGGCGTGAAAGGAGCCGAAAATAACCCCTTTATGTGTTTTTTTGTCATAATAATGTAGGATTTAGATGTACGACATCATAGAGAGAGTAAGCTTTAAAATAATTCACTTACTAAAATTTGTTGAAAAACCAAATCTGCTTGACTGCTTTCATAAACGATTCCAACTGTCTTTTCATCAATAGAAGTGATGCATGAATAGCCTCGTCCTTTCAGCTCATCCAACAAAATCCATTTGGCTGCTGGCCAGGTGTTTCCATCGTCCTTGCTAACTTTTATGGTGAAATGGTCACGATCCGTTTTGGAATTTGGATTGGCAAACAGAATTATACTTTGCTTTTTACCGTTTTTTGTAAAATCATGCCGATGAATCGACGCCATACAGGTGGGCTCAGGCAAGGCTTTGCTTGAGGTAGAATGCACAGTCCAATTGATGCCTAAATTCCGTGTTACTGCTACTTCACGTCCGTTGTTGGCGGAGAGGTCTCCCCTATTTTTGCCTGCTCGCATATTGAGCATTATTGAGCCGTCCGTCAGTTGTACGGCCATGTTTTCGTTAGTACTTTCATCACTTGCTTTATTGCTTGTTTTCCACGTTTTACCACCGTCTTGGCTGTATATAATGTTTGAAAAAGGCCTTCCTTCTTGGTCACGGCCTTGTGTAGGAAAGACCAATGTCCCATCCTCCAACGTGATACCATGCCCAGGTGCGGGTGCCAATAGCCACCATTCTTCTTTTTTACACATTTTGGTCAAATTAATTGGTTCGCTCCAGGTTTTCCCATCGTCTGTACTTTTTACAATCAAAAATTGGGACGTTTGTTTCACATCAAAACCCGGTTGTGAGCCTTTAGTTCGCCATTGGTGATTCCACTCAGTGTTATTTTCATTCAGCCCTTCGAGCCATTTTCCATCGCTGTTGATGACCCCATACATCCACAAACCTGCCAGATAAATAGTGCCAGAATTTTTATCCACCAAAATACACGCATCCGAAACACCGTTAAATTTTTCGGGTAAACCGCCCCATTTGCCCATATCCATGCCAATACGCATTGGTTCCCATGTTTTGCCGTCATCCGTACTGCGACTTACGCCAATATCAATGTCTCCCTGCAAATCGCGATTACTTTCACGTCGTGCATCATACACAGCCAAAAGTGTTCCCTGATTTGTTGTGACCAAGCCCGGAATACGAAAGGTATGAACATTATCATCGTTGTGTTGTCGCAAAGCAATACCAATTCGTTGTTTCACCTTATTTTGTGAACGAAGGGGTATTCCCTTTTTGTTTACCATTACACTTACACAAGCCGCATCCACAACGCCCATTAAATCAGCTTCGGCTGCCAGTTCGTACGACAGCCAAAAATGATTATTACCCGCCGCCAACAACTGATTTCCCTCAATTGTAAATTGTTTTCCAAACTTTGTTGTCGTGCCGAAAAGTGTTGCTTTTGCGGGCATCAACATCGAGTCGTTACCGCAATAGTACAATTTGGCCGTTTTTAGAGCTTTGAGTTGCGAAGTGCCAGCCGTTTCAAACACAAAACGGCCAATCTGCTTTTTAGCAGTTGGGTCTTCCAAAATCACACTTATCCGTACAATGGGATTGTCTGACTTTCCTTTGAGTACGGGGGTGGTGAATTGCTTTTCGCTGAGCCTGACTCCTGCTATTTTTTGGGCAAAGCTAGGGTGAAAACCAGCCGATAGACCGATAATTGAGAAAAGTAATTGGAGAGATAAAAATGAATTCTTCATATAATTTAATATCCTTCTGTTTGTTTAAGTAAACTGTTAGCTCCCAATACAGTAGTATTGAGGGGCCAGAATAATGGTGTTTTTTTACCAATCAAATTAGGGATGTAAGTATATATGTCCAAGGTACCTCCTTTGTGGAATCGTACCAAGTCGTACCAACGTTTATTCTCAAAAAACAACTCACGTCCGCGTTCATCTAAAATCTCTCTTTCCACCGCAGCTTTCGTCAATGTTCCTTTATAGTCACCGTTGCCTGCACGAATGCGAACTTTGTTGAGATACGTTACCGCATCATTGATATTGTTCAAAGCGGCAAATGCTTCCGCTTTCAATAGGAATACATCAGCTAAACGAAAAATAATCAATTCATTATCAGAAATCCGGTCGTCCGAATATTTTGTGCCCGGATATTTGGTAATCCACGCCACTTTAGGGCCGGTGTTTTGACGCTCAAGAATCCACGTAAGAGGAATACGCTTGTCTTTAGGATTGGCCGCAAACAAGGCTCTCGATTTGGTGCTGATTTGATAAGCACCCTGCCCAGTGATGGAGGTTTGGGCGTAAGGAATACTGTCTAAGTTCATGGCTCCTCCAATAATGGCCAAAAACGGCAAGGCATTCAGTCCATAATTTCCACCAGTTTCGTCACGGCTAAAATAGGCCGATAGAATAATTTCGGGATTGGCCGTAGCACGTAAACCTGTTACGTTTTTAAAATCAGCATTGAGCGTTCCCCCTGCTGCTTCGACTTCGGTAATAGCCGTTATCGCATCATTAAAATCCGCCACGCCGCCACCCAAGACTTTAGCACTCCAAAGTTTAGCTTCTGCCTTTAATACTTGTGCAGAACCGTACGCAAATCGGTATTTACTAGGGTAAGTTTTCGCTGAAAACCCCGTCATACTTTTATACAATTTAATGGCTTCGTCTAAGTCTAAGTTGATTTGTTTCATCACATCGATGGCCGGCGAACGGGGCAAAAGAGGTACATTTTCATTAACTACTGCCTGCAACATGAGAGGAGTATCGCCTACAATGCGGGTTAGGTGAAAATAGAAATAGGCTCTTAGACAGTAAGTTTCGGCCAAAATCCGTTTTTTAGCGTCAGGATTGGAAGCAAAGGTAAAGGATTCTATTTTAGCCAATAATAAATTGCAGTGTCCAATAGCACGGTACCATTCGTTATAATTGACCGCTCCCGAGGAGGGGGTTATAATTTGTGACCAGGCTACACCAAATCGAGAGTTGGAAGCGGCAACTAGTTCTTCACTTCGCTCTGTGCCATAAGTTACGTTATTGGTAAAGCTCCTCATAAACGTGTAAATACCCGTCAAATTGGGTTCAAAATCACCTTCGTTTTGAAAATAGACTTCTTCGGTAATGCTGGATTGTGGTTTTACGTTCAACAGGCTATCGCAACCCGTTAAACTGATCAGAGAGAGGGCTATTGTTGCTAAATATATAACTGCCTTTTTCATTGTTGTTTCATTTTGAGTGATCATTAGTTTTTTCGAAATTATCCTGCATTAAAATCGAATAGTGGTTCCGAGTGAAAATTGACGTGGACGAGGATATCCGATGGCATCTGCTCCGGAGTAAGTTTCGGGATTAACGCCTTGATATTTAGTAAGATATCCTAAATTGAATACACTAGCAAAGATATTTACCTCCGAAAGATGAACTTTTTGAAGGAGGTTTAGAGGAATATCGTAGCTCAATGAGACCTCTCTAAAGGCTAGAAAATCGCCTTTTTCAATCATTACATCTACATCCGATTTGTATCCTGTCGTGCCCAGCGTCCCCCCACGAAGGTAGTTTCTTTGTCCAAAGTCAGAATCGGCAAAAGAGAATCTGGCATATTTTTTACCTGTATCGCCCTCTTTCTGCCAAATATCAGGTCCAAGAGCCTGCTCGGGTGCTCCTTCGTTAAAGGCACGCCCTTGTCCAAGCGAACGTGCCAATGCACCGTTGCTGATCACATGTCCCAAGGCATAATCCACGGCTATTTTCAGCGAGAGTGATTTGTAGGTCAAGATATTTTGCATACCGCCAATTTTATCGGGATTGATATGCCCAAGAAATACTTGGTCTTTATTATCAATCACCCCGTCATTATTGATATCGTCGAAAATAAAATCACCTGCATGTTTTTTGGCAATGATACCATTAGGTGAGGCTAAGTTGTCTTTTTTGGTGGCGTTCCAGACTTTGGCTTCTTCTTCAGTGGCAAACACTCCCAAAGTTCGAAATCCATAATAAGCATACGGACGCTCTCCTTCTGCAATTCCACCGGTTTGAATTTCCTGTTTGGAAGCTTCATCGTAAATTATATCTCCGCCTTGACGGTTTTTTAGTCGTCCGTTTTCTGGTAATTTCAGAACAGTTGTGCGGTTGAAAGCAAACGAGAAGTTGGTTCTCCATGAAAAATCGACTGTTTTAAACATGGTCGCCCCTAATTCTATTTCTACCCCTTTATTTTGCAACGTTCCGTTATTAAACACAATGGAAGGAAACGGAGCTTCGGAAGGTAATGGTTTGGAAGCCAGTCGATTTTTAGTTAATTTATTATAAAAATCAACTGTAAATGTTACTCGGTCATTGAACAAACCTGCGTCAATGGCCAAATCCGTCGTTTCTGTTGATTCCCATCGTAAATTTGGGTTGGAAAGATTGGCTCGCAAAATTCCTGTTCCTACAGCATAGTTAGACGAATTATAGCCTCCATACGTATCCGTAATGCTCAAATCACTCGACCCGGCTTGTCCCCAACTTGCTCTTAATTTAAACATGCTGACAGCCGCAAATTTCCAGAAACTTTCCTGGTGAATATTCCAACCTGCTGAAGCAGAAGGAAATAAGGCATATTTGTTTTCGGGAGCAAAGTTAGAGAATCCGTCATAACGAAGTGCTGCACTGACTAGATATTTACTATTGTAATCGTAGTTAAACTGCCCGAAATAACTGGCCGAACGTGTTTCTCCCAAGGTAGTTCTGAAATCTGTTACGTTACTGGTAACAACCCCGTTTATAACCGATGTGGAAGGTTCATTGATGGTGTAGATATAATCGTTGGTAGCTCGTTGAGAACCGATGCTGATATTATTATTGGTATTTCTTGTAAAATTAAAACCTGCCAAAAGTGTAAAATTGTGCTGATTGCGTAAATCAAAATCGTATTGTAAAATCTGATCAATCATCAACTGACGCAATTTGTTTGAATTCTGATTTTTTTGTCTTTGAGTTCCGGGCTGAATTTCCGAAGCGGGCGTTTGTTTTCTAAAAAATTGGTACGAATAATCTTCAATAGTATAGGCCAAGGCCGGTTTGAAATGCAATCCTTTGAGAATTTCCAAATCACCTGCCAATCGGGAAATGAGTCGTTCGGTCGAAACACGTGTGTCGTCATATTGCAAGGTATGAAAACGGTTACGTACCGAATATACTTCTCCAGGCATTGGATTACCGTCGTCTTTAAAAAGACGTATCAAAGGGGTAACGCGGGTTGCACGCGTCAGATCATTCAGAAAGTTATCTACATAATTGGGTTGCACGTTCTGGTAATTAACCATAGCGTCCAACTTAAATTTGTCCGACACTTTGAAACCAAAATTCCCTAAAGCGTCATACCGTTTGTAGTTCGTACCTACAAACGTGCCTACTTGGTTATTATAACCAAGAGAGACATTGTAATTGGCTCTTTCGCTGCCTCCGTTGATGGCTACATTTTCGCTTTGGGTAATACCAGTATTCCATAGCAAATCCTCATAGTGATTATCGGCAAAGAGCAATTTTGTTCCCGGATTGATGGGGTCATCCATGGTTTCCCAACCCTTAGCCAATAAATTATTGACGTAATCCTGACCTTCCACCGCTACAATGTTGTCATACAATGCTGTTAGATTTATATTCGCTCCATACTGACCCTTAGCGGTATATACTCGCGTACCTGCTGAAAAACCACCATTATTCAGTAAGGTAGATTTATCAATCAGGTCAAAGGTATTTTTAACCGTTGTACGGGCCAGTGTCAGGTATTCACGTGCACTGATATATTTGTAATCCCGTGATTTGGTCTCCCAAGTCGTTCGATGATTGATTGTTACGTTTGGTCTGCTATTAAATTTACCTCCTTTGGTTTTAATTACAATTACCCCGTTGGCTCCTCTGGCCCCGTAAATAGCCGTGGAAGCGGCATCTTTCATTACCTGAAAGGACTCTATATTATCAGGATTGATATCATTTAGTGACCTAAAAACTCCGTCTACCACCACCAATGGATTGGTATTATCGACGCTTCCGACCGCATTTCCACTTCCACCGCCGTTACCCTGACCGTATACGTTCAATTTCGTACCTCCGCGAATGATTATATTGGTTGCTCCCGCTCCTGGCTGTCCAGACGTTATGGGCACGGAAACTCCGGCAATTTTTCCTTGAATGGCCTGTACTGGATTTGGGTTAGTAATATTTTTAAGCTCTTCTGAATTGAGTTTGGAGATAGCAGCCGTACTTTTTGCCTTTGATTGTGTGGTATAACCCACCACTACAACTTCTCCCAAAGACTTAATATCCGCTTGCAGTTTAACATCAATAATGCCTCTGTCATTCACTGCTACTTCTTGTGGTTCAAACCCTACATAAGAAAACAAAAGGCTTCCCTTGCGAGGAACAGAAAACGTGTAACTACCCTTAGTATCTGTAGTTGTACCTATTGAAGTGCCTCGTACTTTAATGCTTACACCAGGCAAGCCCTCGTCAGAGTCAAGCGATTTTACGGTCCCTTTGACCGTTATGTTGGTGTCTTGGGCGGTTGCCTGCTTAAAGAAAAGCAAACAGCAAAATGTCAGACAACAAAAAAGGTAATAAATTTTCATGTTAATAGTAAGGTTTATTAGCGGACGAGTTTATCGTTTAGTAGTAATTTATAATATAATTGCAAATATTAATGTTTATAACTAGTAGTTATGTACTACATAATTGCAAACTTAAATGTTTGCAACTTTATTTCCAACTATTTTTTAGAAAAAAAGTACAAAAAAATAAATTTAAAACGCAGGAACCAATTGGGGGAGATTATTTCTTCGTCAAGCGACCGAAGTGAGGTTTTAGGTGTTCTTTCATGCCTTGTCGAAAATCCTCAGCATCACCTGTTTTGAGCAATTGAACTAGATCTCGGTACCTTACTTTTCCTACTTCTACTTTCCCATTCGTTTTGATTTCGTAATCCACAACGTATTCAAAAACAGGGAGTAGCATACTCTGAAACCGCAGGAAAGTATCATTTTCGGTCATTTGGTATAATTTACCGTGAAACGCAATTTCATTTTTAACCCGAAAAGGCTTTTGAATTTGATGGACTTCTTGATTGACGATCTCTTCTAGCTCTCGAATATCTTCGTCAGTTTTACGAACATAAATCAAATCGGCCAAACCCATCTCAAGCACTAATCGTAACTCAAAAATATCCTGTAAGGTCTCCTGCCCTAAAATAAGCGGATCGAGCACTCGTTCAAATGAAACTAAAATATCGGGCTGAGCCAAAATCATTCCTCTCTTTTTCTTGGTTTCTATCATTCCCAACATCCGAAGTCTACTCAATGCTTCTCTAACTACGTTGCGACTGACACCCAGTGCATCAGCCAATTCTTGCTCTTTGGGAAGTGCATCCCCCGGACGAAATGATTTTTTCTTTAAAAAATCTCTTAAACGAAGCTCCACAACATCGGCCATTGTGGAAGATTGGATGGGAAGAAGATCAGTTGTTAAATCATTCATGGGTATTTACTATACTTTTAGTCAAGACTCGCAAAGGTAATGATTTCTTTTGTAGTACATAATATTATTCCCAAATCACCTCATCCTTGAAATCGAAGGTGATACTATAGTGTAGAATTTCTGAGTTTCTTGTCCTGAAATAGCTTGACACCAAGGTGCTGGAGTTTGATTTTCCAATCCCCTCAAGGTCTCATGCCGAAGACCGAGGGAACCAAAAGTTTCGTTTAGGAATTAGATACGCTTAGAATTCGTGACCATATTTTTGAATAAGTAATTTATTTAATTGCAAACACTCTTTACGTAGTTCAACTAATTGGCCATTGATGTATTTGGTTGTATTCACTGGTGCAATACCTAAATTAACCAATTCGTTAATGTCATCTGTTGATTTTAAATGGAGAGGGCGAACACTGGATGGCACTTCAAATCTCCTAAAATTGAATGTTTTGGTGTTTTTTAATTTTTGGTTCATATTCATTTCTTGAACCGTAACTGCATCCAAAATGGCGTTCGTTTTAATTCGAAAGTATGTTAAATTTAGATCCATACTTTCTTGAAGTGATTCGGTATTTGCCACTCGAATTTCAATTAGTTGTAGTTGTTGAATGATTTCTTCATCTTCTACTAATCGTAATCCTCCCGCATTTTGTAATTGCTCTAAACCATTTTTAGAATGCTGAAAAAATGTTCTCAATGCCAAGGTTTTAACTAAAAAATAGAATTTCGGCAGGTCTTTTGACACTCCTGTCTCATAAAGTTTTGCCAATTCTACGCCATATTGTTGTTTATTAATATTGAAAGACATAACATTGTCAATTTCTTTTATATCCCTTTCTAAATCTAAATGGATATTTTTCAAAAACTGTATCTCTCTGTGTTTTTCAATTTGATGTTCTCGTAAATTCTCTGCAAAAAAACCTAAAGTTACCGCAGCAAAGAGCATCAAAAACTCTGAAATATATTCTTTCCACTTTTTGGGGTGATGAGAATGATGATGTACTTCCATATCTATAATAGCTTATTGTTCAGTTGATTAGATTGAATAGTAATAATAATAAATGAATTTTAGTTTAATTTAAAGTGAAATTATTATTCGATTTAGATTTAAACATGATGTTATTTGTTTCGAAAACTTATGATAGTAAGAATATGAAAATTAGTGTAGGCTCATTTGGGGTAATATTAAAAGCAAATACAATATTCCTCATTGATTAGTTGTAATTTTCAAACGGAATACTTTACTATAAATGCAAATCTAAGCCAATTGAAAGGCTCTTAAAATTAATTTTTAATGTTTTTTCATAATGTAATTAATTGTCGTTATGTTAAAAATTTACAAAATCCTACAAACAACCAAATGGGAAAATTGCACTTTTGAGTAATTTAGCCCAAATTTGAAAAATATATTATTAAGTTTAATGAAAATAATTGAGATAGACAAAAAAGCCACCCCAAAGTCGACATTAAGTGGCTCGACAACGCAGTTGCGGAAACGCATGTTAGAAAATACAATTCCTATTTATTTCATCGATTGGTGCTTATTTTCCGCTATTGGAATGGAGGAACATATCGGTAATATTCAATTTATCTGTGCTATAGATACCTTTGATGGGCTTCATCCCAATATTTTTGTTCCCAAGGAATTTGAATATGATCATTCGTTGACTTGCGAACAAACCCTTCGGGCCTTATTGACCAACGAAGAAGTAATAGCACATATCAAAAGCCAAGGCTCCGGCAAAATGTTGACTTGGCTATTGGATGATGAAATAGAGCAGTTGGCTGCAGAGCTTGGTTTGGAAATATGCCTGCCACCACATGCCATCCGCCATCAATGGGACAATAAGGTTAATACCAATCGCCTTGCCGAACGAGCAGGAGTTCCTTGTGTCCCCTACATCCTTTCTCCGATTGAAAATTATGGACATTTGCGAAGCATTTCGTCAGATTTAGGCGAACATCTGGTAGTACAAATGCCACATGGAGCAGGCGGTGAAACCACTTTTTTCATTTCGAATGAAGCCGATTTCAACCGTCACTGCATCAATATCACCAATGGCGAAGAGATGAAAATTATGACCCGTATCAATTGTATTGGTGCCAGTCTTGAAGCCTGTATCACCAAGCATGGCGTAGTTGTCACCCCTCTTTTATTTGAACTCATTGGGATTCCAGAAATCAATATTTATAAAGGAGGATGGAGCGGTGACGAATTTTTGCCAAATGCTTTTCCTAGACATATTATCGAATCGGCCAAAGAATATGCCGTTAAAATGGGTGAAGCATTACGCCAAGTGGGCTACAATGGATACTTTCAGCCAGATATGCTCATCGATGAAGATAACAAGACCTTGTATTTGGGCGAAATGAACCTGCGTTTTTCAGGGTTCACCCCTTTAATCAACAATACCAATTTGGCACATCAGGATATTCCGCTCTTGATTTTGCACCTTGCAGAATGGTTGAAAATTGATTATCAATTAAATACAACCGAATTGAATAACCACTGGACAGACCAATCACAACTGAAACCACTATCCTTCCTGCATGTAAAAAATGTTCTGGATTCATTGGCTAAACCTATTAGAAGTGGAATTTACCGCATGGAGGCGGATGGCACAGTAGTATTCGACCGCCCAGCTATCAACCCAAATGCCTTGGTGGGCGAGCAAGAACTTTTTTGGATGGGTTCAGCTGGACGAGATTCTAAGATTGAAAAAGGCGATGAAATTGGGGCTTTATTTGTCAGAGGGCGCGTTACTACCGACGGAAAACACCTAACGGATAAAGCAAAGGTTTGGCTGAAGGGCTTAGGGCTGCCGACCCTGCAAAGCTAAGTGCTAGGTTTTTTGTCAATTTTTTCAATTCGGTACTCAATTTGCTGAAAACATTGGATTAATATAATGATATCAAACTTAAATTTATGTTATATTTTTTATAAAATTATTTGTCGATTTTAAAACGTTTAATAGCCAATTCAATACAATAGATTCTAAAATTTACACCATATTTGCACCCATAATTTAATCAAGTTATAAAAAAGTTAATAAAATTTGTACTACAATAACCAATAACTAAAAAGTTAAAATAATTAACTATAATTCCTTTTACCTAACCAATAAAAAAGTATAAGAAATTTCATGACGCATCCGGATACATTTGTAAAATCTACGCACAAGGGGTTTGGATTATTCGCAGGTCGCGATTTTAAACGTGGCGAAATCCTTTGGTTGATTGATGATTATGACGTTAAGATTCCACTACATGAGTACAATAATTTAGACAGAGAGCAACGACGCAAGCTTGATATTTACACCTATATGGATTTCCAATATCGAGTAATTGTGCCTTGGGATGATGGAAAATATGTAAACCATAGCTGTGAGCCCAATTGTACAGGGCTATCTCAATTTGATAATCTAACTGTGGCTCTTCGCGATATCAAAGAGGGAGAAGAAATTGTGGAAGATTACACCTCCTATTTTGCACATTTCGAAACATTCAACTGCGAGTGTGGCTCAAAAAATTGTTGTGGCGTTGTATCCTCGGAGCTGCCCTACCAAGCACATTTGCGTTTAAATTTGAGCGTAATCGGCTCCGTAATCAATAGTATGAATCAATATCTGCTGGGCATCAAAACCAAAGAAAATGCAGACTTGACAGTATTGTTATCCAATTTAGTCGAATAATTTAGGACGTGCATCTAAAATCGCTATTAAATAGAACAACTAAAGATTTTTTACGCTCTTACTGACCTCGAGACTGGTCGTAGCGTCCGATACGACCAGTCCAAGCAACCCAACTTCCAATAGTTTAAAAATTAATGAATATTGCGTTCAAAATAGTTTGACAACAAGCTGCTGGAGTTGATATTCCCATCCCCTCAAGGGCTCGTGCCTTAGACCCTGAGGGAACCAAATCTTATTTTTTAAGCAAACTCTCCACCATTTTTTTCAATTCGTCTATTTGTTTTTGTTGATTGTCTATTATCGTTTTTTGTTCCTTTATTGCATTCACCATTGGCATCACAAAATCTGAATAAGCTAGAGAATACATCCCATCACTTGATTTTTTTAAGCCACTAAATGGCATATTTAAATCTTTCATAACTTGCTCAATATCTTGTGCTATAAAACCATCATGCATTACTTTGGTATTATCTGAAATATAGTTATAAGTTACAGGTTGTAGTTTATTTATAAAGTTTAAGCCTAGATAATTATTGACTTGAATATTTTCTTTAAGTCTTCTATCAGATACATTACTCCATGCTACCTGACCTTCTATAACTGTTACTGATGCATTTCCTATTCTTACTTTATGACTAGCACCTACTGTTGCACCATTTCCTATTGCAGTTGCATTGGTCAAATCACTAGAAGAAACATCTGCATTATAACCTATGGCTGTGTTGTTGGAGCCTGTGGTGTTATTTTTAAGTGCATTTAAACCAATTGCTGTGTTTTTAGTACCTGTGGTATTTAAAATAAGTGCACCTACCCCAGTTGCTGTATTTTCGTAGCCTGTGGTGTTAAAATTAAGTGCACCTCCCCCGGTTGCTGTGTTATAATAGCCTGTGGTGTTTACATAAAGTGCATCAGTCCCATTTGCTGTGTTTCCATAGCCTGTGGTGTTTGCATAAAGAGCATTATACCCATTTGCTGTGTTACTATAGCCGTCGGTGTTTGAAGAAAGTGCACTTACCCCAATTGCTGTATTTGTGGATATTCCTCCTGCTCCTTTACCTACTGTTATACCATTTAATGTTACGTTGATACCTGTGCCTAACTGAACATCAGTAACATCTCCATTTCCTAATTGGATTTTATTACTAGCACTTACGATTGCCCCATTTCCTATTGCAGTAGCGTTTTCTAAATTATAAGAAGTAACATTTGCATTGTAGCCAATGGCTGTGTTATTAGAGCCTGTGATGTTTGAGGTAAGTGCACTTAACCCATATGCTGTGTTTTTAGAGCCTGTATTGTTATTAAAAAGTGCACCAAAACCATTTGCTGTATTAAGAATACCTGTTGTGTTATTAAAAAGTGCATATTCCCCATTTGCTGTGTTTTCAGAGCCTGTAGTGTTTCTGTGAAGTGCACCTTCACCAATTGCTGTATTTTGAGAGCCTGTGGTGTTTGAAGAAAGTGCATCTACCCCATTTGCTGTATTTGCAAAGCCTGTGGTGTTTGAAGAAAGTGCACTTAATCCAACTGCTGTATTGGTGGATATTCCTCCTGCTCCTTTCCCAACTGTTAATCCATTTACGGTTAAATCATATGCACCTAAATTAACAGCAGCTGTTGCACCTGTATAAGGAATACCTGAACTTGCGGTCGCCCATGTTAAAGTTCCAAGTCCTGATGAAGTTAATACTTGACCAGAAGAACCTGCAGCCAATAAACTAGTTGTCCCAGTTGCTGTTTGATAGGGTATTGATCCAGCTGCACCTCCTGATAAATTTGTTGCTGTTGTTGCCGTGGTTGCTGTTGAAGCATTTCCAGTTACGTTTCCTGTTAAATTACCCGTAAAGGTTCCTGCTATCGCACCTGTTCCTGTAATAGTTGGCGATGTTAGTGTTTTGTTTGTTAATGTTTGTGTTGATGTTAATTGAACAATATCGGCATTTGTTATACTTGTAATCTTAGTAGCAGCATCTGCATTACCTGTTACATTACCTACAATACCATTGCTAAATGTTTTTACCCCACCAAACGTTTGGTCAGTTGCAGTAATGATTCCTGGTTTAGTTGCATCGGCTGGTGCCAAATTTAATACCCCATTGGTGATGGTTGCACCTTTTTCATCAGCATTAGCACTTACAGACCCCATAGTAGTGGAGACCGAAACGGTTACGGAACCAAGAGCGACCCATGCCGAACCTTTGTAAAAATAGTAATCGCCATTAGTGCCACAATCCGTACAAAAGGCAAGAAGACCTTGTGCAGGACTTGGAATAGCCCTCATTTGTGCACCGGTCATCCGGGGTGGCAAAAACCCTTTGGTCGTTGATTTTAAATCCAGCACAGCTGAAGAATTGGCGGCATTAGGATTTATCTCTATTGATTGTGCAGATGCCACAAAGGAGGTTAAAATTGAAAGTAAAATAAGCGTTTTTTTCATTATGGCGGGTTTTTTAATGTTTTCTGGTTTTATAGTTTTTGTGATAAATGCCTGTCTTGTACTAAAGTAGCTTGACATCACGAAGTTAAAACTATAAATCAAGCAGGACTTGGAATACTTAAAAGTAGTAGGGAAGAGAGAGGCGGGGGGGTGCAATAGTTTCGAAAATTAGTAAAAAAGGCAAATAAATCATACTTTTTCAAGTCGTTTTTATGTATTTTTATACAAATGACCGAATAATCATAAAAATATGATGCCAATACTTTACCTACCAAAAGTTCTATTTGGTCTCAAATTCAAAGTAGCAAGAGAATTTTAATATCATTTGTAGTGCAAATCAAAATCTTTGCCCAATCCGACACCCTAACAGCGGAGCAAGCAAAGACAATGATAAATAAAGAAGTTATTATTAAAGCGATGGTTTCAGGAGCAAGGCTTTTTGATAAAGACAGCAACAAGACGTTTCTAATCAATTTAGATAAACGTTATCCGCAGTCGCCTTTAACGGTCGTTTTGGAACATTACCAAGGTCCTAGAGTTTGATGTTCCAATCCGCTCAAGGTCTCGTGCCGAAGACCCTGTAGAAAAGGTAATAAAAGCGTTAAGGTTTGGGATTATATCTTCAGAAATATCCATCAATAATATTTCTGAAGATATTAAATATTATTACGAATAATTTGGTTTCATAATGCGAGCCTACACTTGCGTGAAGTATATTTCCGCAATGGGCTACGAACTCTGAGGTTATGCAGAGCACAACCAACAACCATTAAAGAGTCTTGATATTCAACTAATTTAAGTCTTAATCTATCAGTCAGTAAACGTAGTCTTTTAATACCTGAATTACCGTGTTCAGCGACTACTCGTTCTTTAGATTTCAACTTGTTTTGGTCTTTAATTTCCTGTGATAGCTCATTTTTTTTGCTTTTTTACAGGAATAATAATTGTTACATTGTCTGGTTTATAAGCTAAATAGCCCAAATCCACTCTTAAAGTAGTATTTTTTGGGAAAAAGTAATTATCCTCGTCACAGATTGCTTTGTCATGAATTTTGCCCTCATAAGTCTGACTCAAAAAGAGAACTTCTGAGCCGTCATCAAATATGATATTGTTTTTTACAGTGTGGTCTTTTTTCTTACCACTAAACAACTCTTTTTGTGATTCATAATCAAGATTCCGTGCTATACGACGCTCAGTTCCGTCCATTGAAAAGGTGTTATCAGGGTGCGTTTCTAAGACATTTTGTAATTCCTCATTGCTTCGGCAAGGGGTTAATTTCAATTTCGATAAGGTTTTTAATAGCAAATCAGTTAAAATTTTCACTATTCGACTTACTTTACCTTGTGAAATTCCAAAATTACTTCCCTGAAATTCTTGCAGGGGAGCATTTTTTAGGTAAACCATTAAAAAAAACAGTTTATCGCAATGAGAACCTAATGCCTCATTGCTACGAATTCCATATTTTGGGATTACTCGTAATTGACCATGTAAGGTATGCCAGCGAAAGTAATTTTCGCTAATTGGCTCAAAATGCCTCAATAAAAAGTCAAATTCAAGAACTTTTAGACTTGTGAGCGATAAAAATCGCTTCTCGTTATTTTTTGTATTTTCGTATGTTAGTGCCATGACAGCAAAGTTACGCAGTTACGCATGCACACACATTATATTAATCTTTTTTTCGTAATAACCTTTATTGTTAGCTAAAAATTAATTTACAGGTAAAAATCTTTCTGAGACAGCTAATGCCCAAAGCTAAAATATTGATTAATGGTCTCCTTTCCTTTTGAGCAATACGCCACCAGCAGCTTCTTTGATGATATTAGTAAAAATGAACGCTTTGGTATCATGTTTTAAAACTAAATTTCGTAAACGCCTAACCTCGAAACGCGTCATGATGGTGTACAAAATGTCGGTCGGGTGACTTACTTCAAAACTATCTTTCATGAAACCTCGTTCCCCTTTATAGACCGTAATACCCTTCCCCATCTGCATAACAACCGCCTTTTTTATTTCTTCGTGGTTTTTGGAAATAATGGTCACACCGATGTATTCTTCTAACCCTTCGATAACATAATCGATACTCCGAGTGGCAATGAAATAAGTTAACATGGCATAGAGTGCCGTGACTATTCCCAAACCAATCGCGGCAAATAAAAATAAGATGATATTGATTCCTAAAATAATTTCAGAAATCGTGAAACCGGAACGCTTTAAGGTGTATAAGGCTAAAACTTCAATCCCATCAATGGCACAACCCCCTCGCATACCCAAACCAATGCCTAAACCTAAAAAGACTCCTCCAAAAATTGAAATCAATAATTTATCGGATGTAATGACAGGATACGGAATAAAAGAAAGTACTAAAGCCAATCCGATTACAGCTAATAAAGTACGAATGGCAAAGTTTTTGTTTATAATAAACCATCCCATGATAATAAATGGAACGTTACAAAATATCACCAATACTGCGATAGGAAGATGATAAGTTTCATGAATTAATAGGGCTACTCCCGTGACACCTCCATCTAAAAAATGATTGGGAACTAAAAAACTCTTTAAGGCAAATCCTACGAATAAAATGCCTGAAACAGCATATAAAAAGTCTTGAATATTTTCTTTGGTTGAATGAAAACTCATAAATATTTTGTTTTAATTATTTGCAAATGTTTTTCTTTTTGCTCTCCTCTTAAGGTTATAGCAGTGTTTGTAAAATAGCGATGATTTTCTAAAAATTTAATTTGTATTTGATCCCAATAAGATTCTTGATTCACCACATTCCTAGCCTGTAATTCATTGAATAATTGGCTCCCAATGGTAAAAAAATCATCTCGACCTAAATAATCTAAATCCGCATCAGCAATAATTTCTTCAAGTAAATTTTTAGGACTTTGTGGAATTTTAGTTGCCCTAATCATTCTACAAATGAGTTCTATTTCTGGTAAAGTAAAGCCGATATGAAACAAATGATCCTTTGCGTATTGGCATGAAATCTCCTCGTGCCCATCTGCCTTAACTAAAAATCCAGTATCGTGAAAAAGTGCGGCAACCATCAACAACTCTAAATCATGCTCTCCTATTCCTTCTAATAAGGCAATTTTGCGGGCACATGTAAATACATCGAGCGTATGAGCAATAGAATGATAAAATAAATTAGGAGATAAGTTGATAAGCATCTCTGAAATCACCAAATCATACACTTCCAAAACTTTTGGAGTACAAAAACATTTTGAAAGGGCATAAATCTGAACCTCATTTTCTTTACCTTTTACTTTTATGGCCTCCAACTTTTGAAAATCAAAAAGTCCCGAAGCATCTACCTCAGAAACAACGGATTCAGAAACCAATATTTGGCCTGGTTCGGCATTTGAACATAGTCTTGATGCTAAATTAACTGCATCCCCAATAACCGTGTAGTTCATTTGGTCCTTGGAGCCTATGTTTCCTGCAATGGCTTTTCCTCGATTGATTCCAATACCAATTTCAATGGGATCCATTCCCTTTTCCTTTCTAAGCAAGTTAAAATCGATGAGCAAATTCTGCATTTCGATAGCAGTCAACAAAGCTCTTTTGGTGTCATCATGGCCATAAATGGGTGCCCCATAAATAACCATTAAGGCATCACCAATAATCTTATCTAATGTACCATTATACTTGAAAACCACTTCGATCATCAAGTCAAAATATTCATTCAAAGTTTTGACCACGTCGATTGGATCCATGCGTTCACTCATATTCGTAAAACCACGAATATCTGTAAATAAAGTAGTCAGCGTTAATTCTTGACCCCCAAGATTTAATAAATCTTCATTTTCTAAAATCTTGTCAACAATCTGTTTAGATACATATTTCTTGAAAGTACTCTTAATTTTATCAAGGTAAGAGATATCTTCCATGGCAATAACAGTACCAATTTGTTCACCCAAATCATCAATTAAAGGGGAGATTGTCAAGTTGACATTAACAGATTCTAGGCCTACTTTGATAAAAAAGTTTTGCTCAGAATAAACCCTGACTTCTTGTTCTACTTTTTCTAAAAGAATCAATAATTCAGGATTCTTTTCAAATACGATTTGATAATGATTGCCAATGCATTCCTCGGCCGAAATATGTGCTATTTTGACCGCCGTTTTATTGACGTAATCAATTTCACCAAACAAATTTGTTGTAATAACTCCCGTATGAATCGACTCCATAATGTTATCATTAAATCGTTTCGATTCTAAAAGCGTATCCAATAAAAAGGTGTTATTATAAGCCACGCTTGCTTGAACAGAAATAGCTGAAAGCATTGCGGCATCCGCTACAGAGAAATCGGATTTGCCATTTCTAAGCTCTTTATCAAAAATAATTATCGAGCCAAGCAATTGATTTTTACCAGTGATTGGTGCAGAAATGGCAAATGACTTATCTAATTTTTCAATGAGATTATTTTCAATCTTGATGCACCCATGTTTCTCTTTCTGAGAAGCTAACTTATTTAAAAAGCCTCTTTTTTTGTTGAAAATTATTTTCGACAAGATTTTTTCATCCAGATTAAAAACAGCCTTTGGGCTAAATAAATCAGAATTTTTTTCTTCAATCAAGATAAAACCACAGGAAGCATCCAAAATTCCACAAGTACGAATTAAAATATCATGCAATAAATCATCCACATGCTCATGTTCAATCAGCGTGTTGGTGATTTCAAGTAAAGTCTCTAATTCGAGCTGTTTGAATGCTATATTATTCATGTTTTAATTTTAATCGCATAAAATTTCTTTTTTTCCACAAAGAATTTAAATTCCATTCCAGCCATATAATAAAACCTACAGAAAGGTTAAAAGGGCATTGATTTAAAAGAAATTAAAAATCAGCTAAAGCTTCTTCCTTGTTTGTGTAAACGGAAGAGTACTTTGTTAGACCCATAATCTTAAAAGTCTTATCAACTATAGGAGCTAGATTATAATATCCTAATTTTCCATCTACCTCTTGTAATTTTTCAATAATTTCAATCAGAATAGATACACCAATACTGTTGACCACTTTAGTCTGGGCCATATCTAATAAGAATCTGGTCTTACCATTTGAAATGTTTTCGTAGCAAATACCTGAAATCTTTTCGCCTCCTTCATTATTCAAATATCCCTCAGTTGTTAAAATGACTAAATCGTTCTCTACTTGTATGCTAACGTTAAATTGGCTCATGATTCTTTCTTTTTTGTCATTGTTACAGTTGTACCTTCATTTGTAGATTCGAACTCAACCGAATCCATTAATTCTTGAATAAGTTGTAAACCCCAACCACGTTTACGTTCATCGGTGCCCAACTTATTTTCAATTTTAGGAATTTGGACTTTTGATTTATCAAAGCCAATTCCTTGATCTATTACTTTAATGATCAACGTATCTTCTTCCAAAATAAAATGAATGAATACGTTGTTTTGAGCCTGAGAGTGCTCAAATGCATTTATACATGCCTCAATAAGTGCCATACTGATTTCGGCAGCTTTATCTTCGCTCAAGTCCATGTGTTTAGCGACTACCTCAGCAGTATTAATAGCCACCAGCTCCATGTTGGCTATAATCGGCAATTTTAATTCAATTTTAGGTCTATCCATTTTTTCACAATGATTACATATTTACTATTAAATTTTCTTGGTAATGACTAATGTAATATCATCCGGATTATTTTTACCCTCTAGCCATTGATCCACAGATTCAATCAATACATCGATGATATTTTGAGCACTCAGGTGACCACTTGCTTGAATTAGCGATTTCAGTCGATCGTAATCGTATGGTTCTCCTTTTGCATTTGGAGCTTCTGGTAAGCCATCTGACAATTGGATTAAAACATCTCCTGATTCAAAGTTTCTTGATATTTGTTCAAATGTTTCATTCCTTAATCCCCCAAGGGGCAAACCACTTTGAATTAACTCTTCTACAGATTTAGAACTTGCCTTATATAAATAAATTGGGGGCATGGCTGCGGAGCTCAAATACACTTCATCTTGTTTAATTTCGACAATATTTAAACTCATTCTAAGTTTACCTAAATCCACTTCTTTAACAATATTATTGAGTTTCTGTAACATGCTTTTTGGAGAATCTATTCCAATACCTTTTAAACCGGCTTTAGTAATAGAAACCATCATACCGGAAGCAACACCATGACCCGTAGCATCGCCACAAATGGAGTATATATTTCCACCTTCTTGAGCCATAAAATCATAATAGTCACCGCCCACTTCCGTTGAAGATCGAATAAATGCAGCAATGTCCAAATCAGAATTTTGAGGCAATCGCTTAGGTAGCATGCTGATTTGTAAATCACGAGCCGCCGCTAATTCCTTATTCTTTCGGTCTTCTTCAATTTTTTTTGTCTTATTTTTTTGTCCTCGCTTGAGATTAACGTATATTAAAACAGTGAAAATTAATAACCCAATAAAAGTGTAGATGAGCTGTTTTTGTTGTTCGGTTTTTTGTTCAGCCAATTCCTTAGCTTTGGTTTCTTCTCCCAAGGCAATATTTTGAGCTTCATTTATTTTGGAGCTATTGTACAGTTGCTCACTTAATTGCTGCGACAACTCTAAATATTTAAAAGAACTATCTTGTATATTTTTCACTTTATACATTTTGTACAATACTTTATAGGCATTTAATAAGCCCTCAGTAAAGGTGAATGTCTTGGAATAAGTAACAACCTGACTTCCGTAATAAATAGCAGAATCAACTCGATTCAATGCTGCATACGTACTAGTTAAACCCGAAAACGCTTCTAAATAATCCTTATAATAAGAACTTTTTATTGCTAACGGAATTGAAATCTTGTAATTAATAATGGCAGAATCATATTTTTTTTGAGCTCTATAAATGTCTCCCTGTACTACATAAACACCACTCCATCTTTTTTCATAAACCTTTTTTTTATCGTCTTCTACCGAAAGATTATTGTAAACAAGAGCACTGTCATTTTTTTCTAATATATTGTAAACCTTCGCAAGATTACATTCACCACCTCCTAATTTTGCTACATTTCGCCTTGCAATTGGCCATGCTAGATCAATGTACTTAAACGCTAAATCTCTATTCTTTAAATATGCATAACTAAAAGATAAGTTAAAATAGGCATTTCTCATTAAACTATCAGGTAAGTTTATTTTTTTACCTAATTTAAGTTGTTCTGTAGCAAAATGTAACCCAAGAGGATAATTTCCAAGGGTTTGATTGTAGGTAGTTGAAATAAACCAATAAATCTCAAAAAGGGAGCGATCAGATTTACTGTTAATTGCAATTTGTTCTGCAAGTTTAAAATACTTAATTGCACTATCCCCTTGAGCCCACATGTATTTTTGTCCTATATGGCAAAGAATATCGAATTTTTTAGTGTTATTCCGGGTATTTTTAACGGCTAATAAAGGATCACTAAGGTTAAAATTTGAACCCGAAGGCAATTGTGCGGTAACAAAAGTAATGCCTCCAATAAAGAAGATTAATATGAATAAGGTTTTTTTCATTAGAATCGTTTATTTCAATAATTTAAGGAAAAAATATGAGTTTCTGGTTGAGGTTTTTCAATTCACCTATTTTACTCTTTGATGATTTTCCCTTCTCTTGTGGTGATGATTATATATATTTTATTTTGAAATTCTTCGTCCGTTGGAAACCATAACTCTTTAAATTTTAAAAGTTTTTCCAAATCTTCCATAACAATTGTCATTGTTAATTTTTAAATTTTTACAAGTTATTAGTGAACTAAGTGGATTAATGAACTAAGTCTTATACTTTTTTTTAACTGTGAAATGAGCTTGTCCAAATTTATCGCACACAAGATTGCAATTCAACGCTCTTCTCTATTCCCAATTTTGACTGGTACACTTTCGCGTCAAACTGTGCATGCCACCCGGTGGTTCACTTTCAAAGTATTAAACAATTTTAGTCCCAAATCATAATAACCAGCCCTAAAAGTGGGACCGTTTCCCTAAATTTAGTGGTACTACTAAACTTAAATTTAAAAATGTCGATAGAACATTTTGTTGAAAATTAGTAAAAAAGAGACATAAATCATACTTTTTCAAAGGTGTTTTCATATATTTTTAGATAAATGACCGAATAATCATGAAAATATAATATCGATATCATATTTTTTCAAAAGTTCTATTTAGTTTTAAATTCAAAGTAGCTAGAGAGTTTTTTTTAACACTTGTGGTGCAAATCTTTCACATGGCCCAAACCGACAACCTAACAGCCGAGCAAGCAAAGACAATGATAAATAAAGAAGTAATTATAAAGGCAAATGTTTCTGGAGGAAGGCTTTTTGATAAAGATGGCAATAAGACCTTTCTAATTAACTTGGATAAACGTTACCCGCAGTCGCCTTTGACGGTGGTTTTGGCACATCACCAAGGTGCTAGAGTTTGATATTCCATTCCCTCAAGGTCTCGTGCCGAAGACCTTGAGGGAATGTAATGACATAATTCCATGAGTTTACTTATTTTCGTGTAAACCTATTTTAGTACAAGACAGAATTATAATAGTTATAAAAAGTTTTCCTTTGACTCATAAAACTTCTTTAAATATATTACTTCTTATTTAAA
>Ga0247831_1001979_pt1 | contig 35434 bp, 41 predicted proteins | sample LaCruzMarch2015__9_FD_192406 | JGI IMG/M metagenome (GOLD analysis project Ga0247831, IMG submission 192406) | Freshwater microbial communities from meromictic Lake La Cruz, Castile-La Mancha, Spain - LaCruzMarch2015_1m | ecosystem: Environmental > Aquatic > Freshwater > Lake | place: Spain...
CGCTGTAGACGTACTCGCCCGTCAGGGTTTGGCCGACATTCAGCACACCCTTGATGTTCAAGTCGGAAACCCGTGGCGTCGCCACCGGATCAACCACCGTACCCGGCGTAACGGTGCTGCCACCAGTTATACCCGTGGCCGTCGCGGTCGTGACAAGCTCAGTGTTACCCACTGTGCCCAGCAGGTTCTTCGCCTCAACCTCGAAGGTCAGTACCTTGCCCGCATCGGCCTGATCCAGGTCGTAGCCAAGCACATTGATCGTTCTAGAACCGCCAGACCACGTGGTCTTCGACGCATCGGCAGAACCGGTGTTGTTGTCGCTGTAGACGTACTCGCCCGTCAGGGTTTGGCCGACATTCAGCACACCCTTGATGTTCAAGTCGGAAACCCGTGGCGTCGCCACCGGATCAACCACCGTACCCGGCGTAACGGTGCTGCCACCAGTCACACCCGTGGCCGTCGCTGTATCCATATTGTCCACGTTACCCTCAACACCTTGCAGGTTCTTGGCTTGAACCTGAAAAGTCAGTACCCGGCCCGCATCGTCCTTATCCAGCACATAGGCAACTTCATCGCTCTCATGCCCACCGTGTAACCACGATTTGATCGAGGCGTCTTGCGAGCCGCTTCCATTATCTTCGTATTCGTACACACCGGTCAGCTCTTTACCCACGGTCAAGGTGCCGCGGATGTCAGTGACCTTCACGTGCGGAACCGCCGCTGGATCACCGGTAACATTAATCTCCAGGCTTGCGACTTGGCCCACAAATGGCTGAGAGGTACTCGGGTTGGTTCTGGGCGTAACCTCTGCGCTCAGACGCTGGCCTGGACGATCACCATTCGCTTCATTGAGCTGATAGCTAAACGACGTGGCGCCTTGAATAGGCGCCCCATCGCGCAGCCATTGCACAGTGGTGCCTTGCTCCCGATCGCCGTCCTGGTCACTAAAGAGATAGCTCAGAGTTACGGTTTCACCGAGGGCAGGGCGCGGTTTGTCAAACACTAGATTGCTGACGACAGGGGCTCGCCCGTGAATAGGAAGACTGGGCTCGGAGTAATACGTATCCGCATACACAGGTATGCCGTACATAAACTGCGTCGCAATCAATATCCCAGAGGTTATTCTGTTTATTAGTAGCTTCATGAGCGTTATCTAAACCTGAATAGAAAATTTAAACAGTCAAAAGGCCATAACCCGACAGGCTCGCTCTGCGTTACAGAAGATACTTATCAAGCATTCACTGTTCTGTATCCGCATCCGCTTCGATCGGGTTTTGCCCCCGGACTTACGTTAAAAACAACACGAGCAATACTCTTGGAATGATGTGGTTGCCGACCGCTTACGCGAAAAACACTAACCGCACCACTTGCAGGTAGATGGCACCACACAGCCGAACAAGCCAGGTACATACCAGGTGTAACGCCTCATGATGGCCAGCGTAAGCGAGGCCCTGGAGAGGAGTACCACTGAAGTAAAAGCGATATCACGGCGTTGCTTTTATTGGCTTAACGAACACACGGACACGTTTGAGTTGATTCCCCGGTTGTATGGTGAACGTTTGTGCTGTAGCCCCACCCACATCGACATACTCAGAACTGCTGGGGCTAGTCTCTTCTTGCCACTGGTAGATGAAGCTACTGGGGTCACACGAGCTGACACAAGCCACCGTCGCGGTGAGCGTGTCACCAACCAAGGGCGCAGTGTTGTTTGGAAGGTTAATGGACACAACCGGAGTCCGGGAACCAATCGCGCCGGACATGCTCATGGTTGAGGTATTGCCAATAATGCCGGCACCGTTTTTAGCGGTCACTTCAAACGTCAGCGTACTGCCCACGTCAGAGCTACTTACTAAGTAGGTGCTTTCGGTTTCGATATGGCTGCCGTTGAGCCAAACCATGGTCGATTTATCGGTTGGCTCACCGCCGTTAGATGAAAAGGTATAGACCCCCGTCAAGGTTGAACCGACACTGGGGCTTCCATTGATGGCTGTTACGTTAACTATCGGCTGCAAGGTGTTATGAATGACGGTGACGGTATAGCTAGCCGAACCGAAAACCTTACCGGCGCCATCGTGCTCAACGGCCGTAATGGTTGCCGTGCCAAGCGTCAGAGCAGTCAATACACCGGTCTTCGAGTCGACACTCAGTGCCAGCGGGTCGGAGGATGAGTAGTTCACCAGCGCTTCGCGCCCGCCTTGAACACGCATGCCGGGATCGGTGGTTCCCACCATCATGCTCATGCTGCTCAGTGCAAAGGTCAGCGGGGCGTACTTATCTTTTTCCTGATACTCGAGAACGATGTTGTAGTTACGATTGACCAGATCGGTCTTGGCTTGCGCAAGTGGACGTAGCGCAATCGCCTTTTGCGGATCAAGCAGTTCACTGAGTGACTTATCAAAGTCCCAGGTCAGACCCATGCCCAGTTCCCAGCCGCCTGAACCACCGCTCACTTTAGTGTGTTGGGCGTGCAGATCGAGCAAGGGTATCGGTTGATACTTGGCACCCAAGGTATAGCCTTGGGGGTTTTTTACCGTCTTACTACGACTACCCGACACGTCGACCCGGTCACCGTCCCACTGAAAGTATTTACCGGAGAACGACAGCTGTTGAATGCCGGGTATCGCGGCTTCTACATTAGCATCCCAGCCCTTAGCTGCCCGCTCTTGAAGGATGCGAGTATCTGGATCACTGTTAAGGCGATGGTCGTTAGATTTTTTCCAGCTGCTGAATGGAGCATAGTAGTTGGCCGAAAAACGCGCCTGATCGGTCCAAGCTTCGCCACCGATACCACCACGGGTGTGGTTACGTGACATGTCCTGATCGAGAAAACTGTTAACCCCAAGGACCCACTGCTCGTCCACTTGCCTACGATAGCCCAGCCCGACGTTGGCCAGATTACGCTCACCAAAGGTGCGTGCGCCTATTTGAGCGAACACAATGTCGATATCACGCTCATACAGCGGCTGCAGGTAATCCAACGAATAGCCGACCTTACCGCTGTTGACGCTTGCTTGAATACCTACTTTGGCGGTGCCGTTTGCACCAAGGAAATTCTCGATCTCGCGAGACGCTGCGCCAGTCAACCCACCTACTGCGCGCTGACCTAGCATCCCGGTCGGGTCAGAACCTTTCTTCTGATCAGCCCCGAAAATCTGCGCCACACCTAACACTTCCTGCGCCACGGCGCTGGTCAGCTTGTCTTGCTCTTTTAGCTGTGCGGAGCTCAGCTTGTCATTACCTGCTGAGACCACCGGGCCGGGCACCAAAATGAAATCGCCAGCCTTTAGCGTGTCCAGTTTGCTGGCGGGCATCACCTGCCTGTTTAGCGCGGTGAGCTCACGACTGGAGCGATTGAACTTACCAGCGACTGCTACCAGGGTTTCACCGGGTTTTAGCTGATAAGTGACGTAGTTGTTATACAGCCGCGCCTCACCCAGAGAACTGTAAGGTACTAGTACTACGGTGGACGACCAGCCGTAGGCTTTAAATTGTTCGCGCAATGCGGTTAGCGTACTCACCGACAGCGAAAACCGTTCGGCAACAGCTTGTAATGCCTCGCCCTGGACCGGCGAGTAGATAATATATTGCTGAAGTTTTTCTGCAGCGGCAATTTTCTGAAAAGGGGCTGCAACTGAAGAAACCGTATTACCGGTAAAACACAGCAATAATAGATAATTCAACGATTTTTTATTTTTAAACAGTAACATTCAAACTCATCCTTAATAATACTATCAAGCACGTGCAAACCTCACGTACGGCGCTAAACAACTCCAATAACTTTAGCGCAATACCCATAGACCACAACGGGAATCTAAGAGACCTTAAAATAGCGAACAAATACTTCATTTTAGAGGTAAGTAAGCATCGCCAATATCAAGGATGGCTCCACCAACAACCCGGGCCGAGCCATTACCGGCACCATCAAGACGAAACACAGCATTCAATATAAGGCGTAGCGTCATGTGTAGAAAATGAACCCACAGTGCGCAGCGTCAATTTTAATGCAATTTTCTTCATACTCACCTCATGTCTAAATTTAATTGGCAAACTATACAGAGTAAAAAGCAACTTACATGTGAAAACATGTTAAATATTAAACATCACAATCATTCACACCGAGACACATGCAACCACTACTGGGCCGCAGGGCTGGAATTTTGAGCAATGCCGGCATCTAGCAATACAACTGGCAAGGCCCTAGTTACGTAGGCCAATTTATTATGTAGCGGCAAATAAAAAACATTGATATATATTCACACGATTTGATCGCATCCATGCGCGATCATGTGTAGCCATTCGATTGCCAACGGGCTAGTCGATGCGCGGTGCGGCCCGGCACTCCGGAAGTAGATGCCTATAATATTGACATAACTTACCGCTGCGGCTGACAATCTAACGACTGTAGGCTAAGCTGAGGCTAGTCGATGGCTTTGGTTGGTAACCCTACACCCTACAGACGCAACTGGTTGTTTTTCTTACTTTTCGAGCCATTAAAATGAGCGATGCAGCTTCAGCAACTCCGATGTTACAGCGCTATAACATTCGCACACATGAAGGAAATGCAGTGCATTGCTTTGATCCTTCAACGCAACGACTGACAAATTATAAAAATAACCCTGTAAAATCGATAGATTTGGGTTTTGCACAGAGCCGCATTCTGGAATTATTAATAAGCCGTCGCGATACAATATTGTCCCGCGACGAAATATTTGAATTTGCATGGCCTGATCGTGTTGTTGGGCAAAATAGCCTAAATCAGGCTATTGCTACGCTGCGCGACCTGCTTGGCGATGAAAAAAAACGTCTGATTATTCAAACCGTGCCGCGCTACGGCTATCGACTGAGCTCTGCGTTTATATGCTTAGCGATTGATGCACCGGAGATTGCCACCTGCGAGCCAGATACAGCTCCGGCTTTGGCTTTGGCTCCTGAGCCTGCGTATGCCACAAAAACAAAGCCGGTGTGGTTTTTCTGGCGGAGAAAAACCAAATGGCAGCGCATCGGCTTGTATGGGCTGCTTGCGCTCTTGGCCTTGAGCCTGTTGTGGCGAATTGATTGGGGCCTACTGATTCAGCCCGATATGGTGACCCAAAGTCGCCAGGCTGGTGAACAACAACAGTTTTTTATTGCTGCCAATGAGCAAGCCTTAAGTAGACTGATGGATGAAGTATCATCGGTCAGTCAGCGATTTGGCAATTTAGTTGAGTCGCCATCAATAGTTATCTTTACAAAGATGCACAGTTATTATTCCTTTATCTGTATCGATGCAGGTGGTGCAAGCGAGTTTATTCTCGCTCATCGCGCGCAATTACTAAAACTGACAGATATGCAACTGCAGGCTTGCCTTAAATGAAAATCAACAGCTATCTCTGCCTGGGTGTCGCGCTGCTGTCTATTGCACACTTAGCATACACCGTACAAAACCAGGTCGCACCATTACAAGGCAACTACTTTAGTTCTGGCATTGTCATACCCAGTACCGGAAAAGTATTGGACTACAGTATTCGCCTACAGGCAAATGACGATAAATTGTATTACTATAATCGATTCTATGGATCCAACATGGAATTTATAATGCACTTTTCATCTAGCTTATTCGGTAGCGCAAGAATGATCTCAGATGGCGCTCTACCGGGGCTGCCTAGTGAGAAATTACTAGCTCTTGATCGGGATATTGCATTTAACTATACATATATTGGCAGACCTAATTCAAAGCTGACTCTATATCGCTTAAAGGTAGAAAGTGGTTGCAAATGTTATTATATTCGCGAGATTTCTCTGCCTATCTGCCCTGGCGCCGATCGCGTACGAAATGTAAACCAATAGACACATATTATTAATTTTTGACTACCATCCTTGGCAAAAAAATTAGTTAATTCAGGCCAGACCGGCATATTCGATAGTGAAAAATTCCCTGACCAGATTGTTAGGACATAGGTCTTTTGAATAGAGCCAGCCTTGTCCAGAAGTCACCCCAGCATAGCTTAATATTTCAGCTTGCTCGTAGGTTTCAACCCCTTCAGCAACCACCTTAAAGCCTTGCACTCGGGCGATGCTAATTATATGCCACCACAAACCATCGATACATTCGAGTTTGTCTGGAGTAATAAAGGATCGATCTATTTTCAAAATATCAACTGGTAAACTATCGAGGTATGACAGACTGGAATAGCCTGTGCCGAAGTCATCAATGGCGATCTGGTGGCCTTGCTCACGGAGTTTTTTCAGCTGAACTATCGCCTTATCTTTGTCCACAAGACTTTCTTCGGTAACTTCAAACACAATTCGCGAAGTGGGGACTTGATAATCAGCAAATAGCTGCCTCGTGAACTCTGGAAAGCCATCATCCAGAACATCTTCTGCCGATAAGTTGATTGTGATATAAAAATCGTTACATGCCCAGATCAAAGTGGCATGGTCTTGCGCAACTTGGGTGCATACCCGCCGCGTCAACTTACGCATAAAACCGTCTCGCTGAGCAATGGCGACCAATATATTAGGGCTTACGTTCTGATCATTGATGGTGCAGCGTAGCAAAGCTTCGGCACCCAGCCATTGCTTAGTGTTCATGTCGACAATCGGTTGGTAACGGACTTCCATCGCGTTGACACTTATAGCTTGACGAAACTTAGCCGACAAAGAAAAATACTTGGAGTGCAGTTTTAGCACCACCTTGAAAAGTATCACCGCTAGTGCCAGGCAGAAGGCGAGTGAAGCCCCAAAGACTTGCATGTACAGATCCACAGAGACCGAGGCTACCGCTGTCAAGCCATCTATCCTGGCTGGGCTGGCCATGTACACATGACTGTTCTCGAATGCCAGTTCGCCCCACTTAAGGCGGCGCACAGGTGCTTGCCAAGTGCTGTCATGAGTTGTAAATACCGGTTCAAGGGTTCTTTCGTCGAGTAGATCTAAGCCTGCGCCGGCCGGTAATGTGAGCGAGCTAATCATTATACCTTTGTTTAGCCATACGTAAGCATACTCCTGGCCAATGATGATCTCGCCACTGTCACTGCTGGCATCTCGATTAGCGTTGAACCAGTACTCGATGCCGCTGCTGGAACGGTAATAATTGGCCTGCAGCGCATTGGGCATTAGCTCAGCTTGAATGGATTGCCCGTATGAGGTGCAGACCTTGCCGTTACCTAACCTAACTGCGCTGGCGTAGACATATCGCTGATTTTTGGTAATTTCTGTAAGTAGCGCCTGAATTTCTTGGGTACACTGCTGCGCATCGTGCGGCAGATCGTTCAACGCTCTCAGGGTCGTGGCTGTTTGCATTTGTATAGCTAAAAAGTCATCACCACTTTGCATGATGACCGGTGCAAGTTTTTTTACTAGATACCGCTCGGCTATAACTTCAGAGACTGATAAAACCACAAACAGAGCAAGCACAGCGCTGAGAATGGTTATAATGCAGTTATTATCGGTACTGAACATAAACGGATAACTTCTAGCCAAGCGTATTTTTATTTGGCTAATTATTTTTCCAAGTTTATTTTGGTTTTTGAGAAGCATTTCTAAATTTTGCATTTTTTATCTTCAACATGATTTCGTACGAACGAATCATCTGTCTTTCGCCAGTCCACGCATAATAAATAAAGCTAAATTCATGATTTTTCACCCGCATACAGACGATCTGGATGCCGTACCCATGCTTCCTACTGAGTAGCGTGAAAATTAAACTTGCGCAGTTCTGCGTGCTGCACACCACGAAATCGATACTTTTGCCCCTCCGTACCGCCGAACATGGCCATGCCATTATGGATGCCTGTAGACACCTTCAAAATCAATAAATGTCGTACTTAACCTACAATGACAATTGATTATCCAACACTACGCTGGTAATCCGCTATAATTTAATATTGATAATATACTTACACATGTTACTCAGCGATGACCATAGAATACACTTCAAAGCTGGCAGACACTAAAAATACGCGGTTAAATGAGACTCTCAAAAATCCTTTGATCAGAGCGATAACATTTCTCAAATCACGGACCCAAGCAATCGAGAACCTCACCGAAAAACTTTCCAACTACTCAGAATTTTGAGTCACAAGCAACAATGCTGCACTTATAGTTTAGACTTTATCTATCGCGAGCCTAAAATACCTCCGAGAGCTAAGGCGTGAACTAATTTCGCTCCTTGTAATCACCACTCAGCTTGAATTTCTAAATCTATAGTCTGAACCTCTCACCCTATTGATACCTGCAATGATCAGGCAAAGAACCAGCCTACGTCGACATAGCACAGAGAAGATTTGGCATATTTCTAGTAGACATAGCCCATCAGGGAATTTTGATCCAAGCCGTTGCGAGTCGCCTAGATCGCAAAGTCACGGCGTAATGACGTTAACTGACAACAAATCGGCAACAGCTCTTGATAAAACACGTTATCAAGAGCTGTTGCCGTTACCGATTTGACCAGCGGCAAAGTCACTTTAGCGAACAGGGCATGACCGGTTATGCAGTCAGAAAAGCGACTTTGGGCCAACGATCATAAGAAGATGATTGCGGTTACCACCTCCTCCGTTATTTGTTTGGTTTCTGAATGGCTCGCTAACCTCGACAACCAGCAGACACGGCGCGCCTATCGTTCCGATATCCAAGACTTCTTTGTTTTAGTCGGCGCGCGCTCAGTCGAGGACCTACTTGAAATATCTCGCGGGCATGTACTGATGTGGCGCGCCGCACTAGAAGAGGCATGTTTAAGCGCTGCTACACGCAGGCGAAAACTTGCAGCTTTGGCATGCTTATTCGACTACCTGATCGAACGAGATCCGCGCTACACACGCAACCCTGTCCACGGGATCAAACGTCCACGTACTGAATACTACGAGGGCAAGACCCCTGCTTTGAGCAGCGCCCAAGCAAAGTTGCTTCTCGACGCCCCCAACCTGCACTCAGCAAAAGGTTTACGAGACAGGGCCATCTTGGCGGTGCTGCTTTATCACGGCCTGCGGCGCCAAGAAGTTGCTTCTCTACGCGTGTGCGACCTGCAGAAGCGGGATGGTTTGCTGCATCTACGAATCCACGGTAAAGGTGGCCGATTGCGATACATCCCTCTTCACGGTGATGCAGAGAACAGCATCAATCAGTACCTAGGAGGTGCTTGCGTCGAGAGAGACAAAAGCTGCTTTATGTTTACAAGCCTTCGAGGCAGCAAAGCTGGCAGGAGCCTGAGCGCTGATGGCATCTATAAGCTTGTATGCCACTACGCGCTGCAGGCCGGAATCGATGTGGCTGGATTAGGCGTACAGGGCCTGCGTGTTACTGCGGCTACCAATGCGTTAGAAAACAACGCAGATATTGCTCAAGACCAGCACTGGCTTGGACACGCGAGCATCAGTACCACCAGACTGTATGATCGCCGCCAAAACCGCGCGAGCGACTCACCCTCATTTAAAACTCAGTACGAACTCTGAAAGCATCTTGTCATGGCACCTAAACCAGCACTCTTGAGCGGGTTGCATATCCGAGAAATCATGCTCACCTGAAGGCCCTATTTTTGAGGCCATCAACCATGTACAGAACATCAGAAGAAGTTCGCGCAGCGCTTTGGAGGCATCTGCTCTATAGCAGCCAGTCGATTGTGATCGTGGTATCCGCAATGACAATTCGTTTGGGCTACTTGGAATATCCCCCATCCACGTCAGCACCTCAATTGATTGAAATAGCCTTATGGCGACTCGCCTTGCTCCTGTCTTTCCAATCGGCCCCGCTGGCATGGGCTGTGTTTCTCTTCAAAGGCTACAAGCACCGACGGCTATTAATCCCACTCCACGAATCCATGAAGTTGCTGAGGTTACCGCTAGCGACATGGACGTGTGTGTGCCTGCTCACCAGCACCGTTCTGTGGCCAATGCTGAGCGCTTGAAAGTCGCTTCTCTCTACCTTCATTAATACTTTGTCAGCCTAGGTGCGCCATGTCCCGAACTATCCTAACTGCAGTATTCATAACCGTCCTGAGCGGTTGCGGCCTGCTCCCTCGAACCGGTACACCATCAGTGGCATTGCAAATAGCGGATGCGATGAGCATTCCTGCCTATGACATGTCACGCACCGAGCATGAAGAAACCTTTGCAGTGACTGGGTCTAGCGGTCGCAATCTTGATCACTCAGTGAGCGGCGCTGCACAGCTGATTGCATCCGGAGATCCAACAATGTTGCTGTTAAGTGGATTAACTCCGGGGAGCCCTGCCGCGCGAATACAAATCGCCGCATGGGTGCCTGAAAGCCTGGCATCCACTCCAAGGAATGCTGTGGCTGTCGCTTCACAGGCCTATATAGAGGCGCGCGCGGATATTTACAGCAAGGATGAGCATGGCCGGGAAAAGTTACTTTCGACCAAGGTTAGGCATGTGCTCGGTCAACCATTCGGTGAAGGTGGTTTGATACAGACCTATGCCCAACTATACGATCTGATTGCTGACCATTCCCCAAGCTTGGCGCCCGCCCCTTCATTTATGCCGGAAACCGGTATGGCTTATGGCCCTATTTTCTTGGATGCCTGGGGAACACCTGCAAATGCAGAAGACATCCGATTGATTACTGAGATGTCTAAGGCGTTGCCATCCTGGTTCTACATCTATAACCCTGGCATGCAAGGGGTTTCCGCTAGATCGATCCTAAACCAGGGACAAAAGCTACTATTCGTTGAGCCGTAAACGCTAACTGTCACGACAGTCTGTGGCACTGCAAATTGGCAAATTTGCATCGAAATGTCCGAGCCTGGGAGTGTATTCCCAGGCTGCTTGCATATTCAAAATAATGGGGAAACTGGAACCGTAACCCAAACGGAGCCATGCCCATGTCACTCGAAGAACAGATCACTTTTACCCCCGCCCAACAGGTCCACCTGAATGCTTGGTCATCGGTTTACATCGATGCTCAGATACAGCAAAAGCTCGGCATTACGCTCTCACAATTCCTGATAAACCCGGGAAAGTATCTTTTCCTAGCATGGCTGACAGCCCCTCACATCCCGACCAATAACGGCTTCTTACCCCTGTTACCTGCACAAGTGGAAGCTAGCCGGCGTATTCACCAGCGGTGGGCAGAAGAGGACGAGGACGAGGACGAATAAGTGCAGAACGCGAATATTGAATCTAGAAAAACACCAAAAACAAAGGAGCAAAACTCATGTATGTAATCGCTGCATTCATCATATTCATAGTGGGTTGCGCCCTTCTCGCCGATTGGCTCGCAGGCGACCTAAGTAAGCGCAAGCACGAAGACTGGCTGCGCATTCCTAATATTGAAGAGTACGCTCGAAAAACTCAATTGAGCCGCATTCAATGTTGGCACTGCAGGTCATGCAGCATCCGGCAATATGGCCTTGAGGAACGTAATGACGAACGCCGAGTCCATGCATGCAATCAGTGCAACACAAAACTATATAGAACGACGCGGAGCTAACGATAAGCAGTTTTCCTTACCGCCCCAGTGTCGGTGAGGAAAACTGTTTAAAGGTGCCTATGGCATCTGAAATGCCTGCAGTGTTGCAGCTCAAGGCTTTTGGCTATTTAGTCTACGTTCAAGCAGCTTAGCGAACAAAAAACCTACGGTTCCGATCAAAGCAACCGCCAATACTGTACCCAAAATAAAGTAACCAATAGGTTCCATGCTGCCTCCACGATCCAACACAATGGATTGATAATGTCTTTAGCATACCCCCTCCCTGAAGACTGCAGCCCTACCCAGCTTACGGCCAACAGAACCAGACAGAAAGACTCTCTTGGAGGTCGAATCCACCAAATCACCCCAGAATCTAGTGACGCATCAGACAATCGCCACTGGCCGTCAGTTGAGGCCGCGAAACGGCCAAAGCAGTCAGTTACAGCCAACCGAACGAGGCTATATTTCTCGCGCCAACATCATTTCGTAGTCCCCCTAGTTGTTTCGCATCCTCCCGCCTGCCGATCGAGAGATCACGTAACCAGCGTTTCGGCTTGAATCCAGATTGAAGAGGCGATAGCGTTTCGCCATAACGCTGCATAAGGAATTGAGCATGGCAAACGCGGTTTCGGCCGGATGGCACGGGCATGATTATCAAGCCCGATTTTTCTGGATTCATGCATCTACATTAAGGGACCCTGATCAGTCACATGTCATTGAGGTCTCCTACGAGGCTGACGGTCCTAAAGCGTTCGACGACGTGATTATTCGCTATGACCCGCCGCGGGCGAGCACTGGGCCAGTGCGCATCTCGGTTGACTACCACCAGATCAAGTTTCATGTTACTGGCGCAGGTCGATTCGGCTACGCAGATCTCATCGATCCGGCCTTCATCGGCGCCGAATCGGTGTCTCTCCTGGAAAGATTGAAGCAGGCAAAAAAGAGCGCACCTCAGAACTCTGCTTATCACCTAGTTACGATCGACAGCGTTAAAGATGGCGATCCACTGGGTGAGATCATTTCAGCCGTGGATTATTCCCTGCGACTTGACAAGCTATCGGTTGGCAAAACGGACACCAGTAAAATGGGCAAGGTTCGCAAGCTGTGGCGCGAACATCTCAAGCTCGCATCGGACGACGAACTGAAGAAGGTGCTGGAGGGACTTCATATTGCAACCGCCCAGCGGTCTCTGACTCAGCTGCGCGAAGAAGTGAACCTTCGCTTCCGAGTAGTTGGCCTGATCAGTTGCTATGACAGTTCCGAATTCCGTTTCGACGCTGCTGCAAGGTCCCTCAAGAGCAAAGGCCTGTACCAGTTTACGCGTCAGCAGTTCGAAACCCTCTGCCAAGAGGAAGGTTGGGTTCGTTCCGATCCTCCTGAGAATCTCCTCAACGTAGCCCTTCGCTCGTTTGCAGATGGTCCAACCGACCGTATAGACGCCCTACCGGAAAACACTCTTTCACTATTGCATCACTTTGACGGCCGTCACCTCAGACCAGGCGAGGATTGGGCATCTGTAGTTCAACCCGCGTTTGAGTCGTTCCTGGCGCGAATAAAGCAATCGGAACGCCGTATTCGACTGTTTCTGGACGTTCATACCTCAATCGCATTCCTGGCTGGACGATGCCTCGGGCTGAAATCCGGCATGGAGGTTGAGCTCGTTCAGAAGGGGCGCTCAGGGACATCTGTTTGGCGGGCAGATGACGGCAAAGACAAGAGCGCAGCCGCTGTCACTGTTGAACTACTCCATACTGGTCCAGACATTGCGCTTGTGTTGAGCATATCTCGAGATGCTGTGGACGATGTGCGGGACTACGTCGCCAAGCAGCCGACGATAGGCAAGATTTTGCACATCACTCCTGCAGAGGGGCCAAGCCAAAACGCTGTAGCAGGTGGAACCCATGCTGCCCGCCTGGCGGACGACGTTGCCAAGGCAGTAGCCAAGGCTCGGGTTCCATTCGGCGCACAAATCCATGTATTCAGCGCGGCGCCGAATGCAGTCAATTTCTTTGTGGGCCAACACGTCGAAGCCATGGGCCCATGTGTTTTCTACGAATTCGACTTCAACCGCCGCGTCGACGGTAGCTACCACTCCACCTTCAAGGTTCAATGACATGGAACTCAAACCTCAATTCGCGGAGTTCCTTGCCGGAATTCGGCCAACGACCTCACAACAGGAAGATTGGATAGTCGGGTCGAAGACCTTGCGGAGCCGGCTCGAGTCCGATGAGAAACTTAAGGACATTGTCGTAGCCACCTTCCTGCAGGGCAGCGTTCGCAGGTCAACAGCCGTCCGCCCCCTAGGTGAGAAACGTCCAGACGTCGATGTCGTGGTGGTGACGAACCTGGATTACAACCGACTGACACCGAAGGAGGCCATGGATCTATTCGAGCCATTTCTGGAGCGTTACTACAAGGGGAAATGGCGGCCCCAGGGGCGCTCATTCGGGATTGAGCTTTCCTATGTGGATCTCGACCTGGTAATCACGGCCCTGCCCACCGACGGCTCGCGTCGCAGTCTCCTAGAACAGCTCTACCGGTCGCAGTCCGTGTTGACCACTAACTCGCTTGAAGAAGAGACCAGCTGGCGATTGAACCGCAGTTGGACACCACCTAGTGGTCTGCTCGGCAACGCGGCACCACTTCAGGACGCCCCTCTGGAAGAGTGGAAGCCCCACCCACTGTTTCTTCCGGACCGAGATGCCGGCAAGTGGGGGCGCACTCACCCACTCGCGCAGATTCAATGGACGGCGGCAAAGAATCGAGCGTGCAATGGCCACTACGTGAACCTGGTGCGAGCAATGAAGTGGTGGCGCCAGGAGAATTCAGAAAGTCTTCCCAAGTACCCGAAAGGCTACCCACTGGAGCACATGATCGGTCATGTCCTGGCCGACGGTACCACTTCCATGGCGACCGGCCTGGTTCAGGCCTTGGAAAGCTTTAGGGATACCTGGTCCTATTATGACCTGCTCAATACAGTCCCAACACTTGCCGACCACGGTGTCCCAGAGCACAACGTTCTCGCACGCTTGCCGGTAGAAGACTTCAAGGCCTTTTACGCGGCAATATGCGAAGCGGCCAAGCTGGCCAGGAAAGCGCTCGACAGCGCCGATGCCCAGGAGAGCGGTCAGTTGTGGCAAGACCTGTTGGGGCGCAAGTTCCCGCTGCCCGGCCCGCAAGGTGGTGACAGGTCAAATGGTGGCTTTACCGCACCGAACCACTCTGCCCAGCCTGACAAGACTGAGCGGTTCGCTTGACTGCCCTTCAAGCGATAACGCCCCACATTCTGTTGTCGGTTATTGATGCCATCAACAGCAGTGCACGCACCCACACAGACAGTAGCTGGGTGCTGCATTCGGAAGGAGAATGGTCGCTCCGGTTCGTCGCGCGTCTTTCCGTTCCGGCGACTGACTTTGTGCCAAGCGAATCGATCTGGCACCTAGTGGTCTGGACAACCCCTAACGGGGAAACAGCTCACGTTTATCCGGATGCTACTCACGGCATCACCGCCACATTCCCTCACCAGGATTACAACGGCGAAGCGTATCCGCCGCGTCACTGGAGACTCGGCAAACCATGCTTGGAAAAACCTATCGGAGTTTTCAATCGTACTAGTTGGTCGAACGAACCTCGCAACCTGGCCGAACGCTTGCCCTGGTTGCTGCAGCGCTTATTGAACTGGATTGACGCGGCGGCAAGCGATTCCCTTAGCGTTAAGGGGGACCCACTCGAGCTGCCGCCCTTACCCGGACAAACCTTCTTTCCCCTGTTGGGGTTTCGAGAAATTGCTGGCGGCCTTTCGCAGTGGATGCCTCGTCAAGGGAGCTGGGGGTACGCAAGCACAAGCCCGCTGAGAGGATCCGATAACACCCGGGTCATAACGGCATATCAACTGTCCGACGGCGAGGTCTTCAGGACCATTGAATGGTCGCCTTCGATGCTGAGCAAAGAACGTACATCAGATGCCGTGTGGCTTGTCTTACCTGAGATGCCAGTCGCGCCTCCCTGGCAACCGCCTACATCTTGGCTGGAACTAAACGAACGCCTAGCAGCTAACCACGTCGATCTTGAAAAAATACTCGTGGACATGGGGCGCGCGGTTAGGCGAAGTCCTCGGAGAGCCCCGCCCTGGGTGCTACTTCTGGGATTCCCGATCGCGGAGCGAGTTGGGTTAGCACCATCCCGATTTCACTGGCTCGCGATTAAATCCCCCCCACTCGCAAGCAAGACAGCGCGGCGAAATGGATTCAGGTCCTGTGAGCGCAACCATCGCCAATGGGATGCTCAAATTGCTACATCCAAGGAATCCTTGAAGTGGCAGCGAACAGCCAACTGGGCCTCGGACCAACTGCGAACGAGGGGAGCGGCCGAGAATGAGATGTGCGGGCGTCGAATTGTGTTGATAGGCGCAGGTTCTCTCGGAAGCTCAGTCGCAGAGAACCTCCTCCGCATGGGCGTTTGCGAGCTGGGCATTCTGGATTACGACTGGGTGATGATGGGCAATCTCAGCCGCCATACGCTCTCCATGCAGGCGGTGGGGCACAAGAAAGCCAAGGCTCTTGCTGCGCACCTCAACGGATGCATGCCCGATGCAAAGGTCAGGGCGTTTGATACTGTGTTTCCGCCCCACAGCGAACAGCTCAAACAAGCAGTCAGAAGCTATGACGTGATTGTCGACTGCACAGGCGACGATGAAGTATTGGATGCTCTGGCTTCGTTCGACTGGCAGAGTGAAAAGCTCTTTGTGAGCCTAGCAATGACGTGGCGAGCGGAAGGCCTTTTCGCGTATGCCGCTTCCGAATCGAGTTTTCCAGCCATCGATGCAAAGGCCCAATTCGCTGCCTCTCCCACCCCGAGCTTCAACGACTTAGACGCACAAATTGAAGGCATTGGATGCTGGCATGCCGTATTCCCTGCGACCGCCGATGATGTTCAGCTATGGGGAGCGATTGGTAGCAAATTCATCCGTAGGGCCGTATTGAGTCCAGGAAGGCACTACGAGTATTTCCGGCAGATGCCGGACGGCACAGTCGAGCGTGCAAAATGAAGAACTCTGTTCCGCTCTCATTCTCGAGCCCTGGAGCCACATACACTGTGACCGTTGAGGCCGCTGCCTTGAGTAAGATGGTAAGTGACTGCGTCCGGGCAGGAACGCACGAAACGGGCGGCATTTTGATAGGTAAGTACAGTAGCGACGGGAGCGTTGCCCTTATCTCGGAGATTACATCACGCCCCTGGGACTCAATCAGCAGCTCAGTCACCTTCCAACGCGGAACAATTGGGCTGAGAGAATTACTCGCCGCGCGTTGGGATGAAGGTTTTCACTATGTCGGTGAGTGGCACTATCATCCTGGCGGCTCACCGGAACCAAGCGGCCCCGATATGCATACCATGCGATCCATCGCGACAAACTCCAAATATTCGTGTCAGGAACCGATTCTGATCATCTTAGGTGGACGCCCTCCACGAGAAGTAAAACTCAGTGCCACAGTTTTTCCGGCCAATAGGCCAAACGTGAGATTAAATCCATTCTACCATAGCTGACACGAGCCACCTTTCCTACGGGCTTTTCAGCCTAAATGCCGTCCAAAGATGGTTAGCTCAACAGACTGCCGCTTATGGCCGGTTTCAGCCTGCTACGACAGGCACCTCCCGGCCAGAAGCCGATACTTGAGTTTTTACCTGTAACTTTTTAGAAGTGATTTTGAATCGATGAAAGCAGTGCAGTGGGCAGTATTTATTGACATGCTGGGCTTCAAGAAGCTGAACTCCTCGGTTACCACTGATGACCAGGCTCAAGATCTCATCAAGTTAATGACCTCGAACAGGGATGGTAATCCCCCCTGAAATCAGTACTCGTCAGAAGTAGAATTTTCTCCTAATCGGATCAAGGAAATTTTGCGTGAAGACATCGCGTTTTTCGGACAGCCAGATCATCGCTATCCTCAAGTAGGCCGAAGCCGATAGCCCAGTGCCTGAACTTTTCAGCGAGCATGGCATCAGTTCGGCAACCTTCTACAAGTGGCGCGCCAAGTTCGGTGGCATGGACGCTTCATTGATGGCCCGGCTGCACGAACTGGAGGATGAGAACCGTCGTCTCAAGAAGATGTACGCCGAAAATCGCTTGAAGGCTGAGATCATCCAGAAAGCGATGGCAAAAAAGTGGTTAAGCCATCTCGGCGGCGAGAGATGGCGCAGCGTGCAGTTCTCTCTGGTCGATCTAGCATCAAGCTGGCATGCCAGGCCTTCGGGGTTAGCGTCACCTGCTATCGCTACCAGCCTCGATTGTCTTCGGAAAATGCCGAGATCGCCGACCGCCTGATCCGGCTTACGCACAACTAGCGCAACTGGGGTTTCGCCCTGTGCTTCCTGTATTTGCGCAACGTGAAAGGCCACCGCTGGATTCACAAGCGGGTGTACCGGATTTATCGCGAGCTGGAGCTGAACCTACGAATCAAGCCGCGCAAACGCATCGTGCGTGAGAAGCCCGAGCCTCTGGCTGTGCCGGAGGCGATCAATCACTGTTGGTCGATGGACTTCATGCATGACCAACTGGCAGACGGTCGCAGCTTCCGCCTGTTTAACCTGGTCGACGACTTCAACCGCGAAGCCCTGGCCATGGATATAGACCTATCACTGCCGGCAGAGCGGGTGTTGCGTGCGCTGGATCAGGTGATCGAATGGCGTGGCAAAACCCGGTCGATTCGCAGTGACAACGGCCCGGAATACATCAGCAGCAAGCTTGTGCTGCGGGCAGAGAAGCTTGGCATCCGCCTTGAACATATCCAGCCCGGCAATCCCCAGCAGAATGCCTACGTCGAACGCTACAACCGCACGGTACGTTACGACTGGCTGGGGGCATTGCCTGTTCGAGTCCATCGCTGAGGTGCAAGAACACGCCACACGATCGATCTGGACATACAATCATGAGTGACCAAATATGGCCCTGGGAGGTATCACCCCCAAACAGAAGTTGGCCATCGCGGCCTGACCTCTACTTCTGGTGAGTACTAAAAATGGGGGGATTACCCTGCTACCGGCGAGGAATAGACATTTAGAGTCGAAAATTATATATGCCCTTCTTTCTCTCTCGCGTTTGCAGAAGTCGGTACGACTAACCCGTTATTGCGACCACTCCCTTGGTTATGAGAATATCCAATTCGCCTTCGTTATAGTGAAGCTGCCACTAATAAATGCCAATCAAATAGTAGGCTATCTATTCGTGGGCCTGCAGAAAAACAACGACCCACATTCACTCAAGAATAAATTAATTACAAGCATGCGATATAAAATAATAGCACTACTATGCGCCTTATCAATTATCGGTCTCATCATAACTCTGCTAGCGCTCTTTGCAAGAGAAGATGGCTTTATAATTAAAGCATCACTCATCGCGGCATGTATTCTTATAACTATCTACGCAATAAACAAAGGCGCAAATTTAGACAATGCTGCTTTGCTAAAGAGTCTGAACACAAACAAGTTTGTCTGGGCAACCCATAGGGGGCCGTCAACAGTAATTGACTTTAAGATCAATAACAGAACGCTTCAACCATACGGCGTATTCGCCAGCAGCAAATTTCAAAGGATTTTAGGTAAGACTTTTTAGAGTTCATTGATGGAACGGTTCCAGTGCTATGGGTAAGTTTGGGGAGGCCTTCTGACAGCCCCAGCATACTTCTGGGTAAAGTAAATTTTTGGGAGTGGGACAAAGCAGTTACCTTTCAAGTAGCGCCAAGCAAAATAAGTGCGCCCGATAGTTTATTTAAGAAAATCTTCGGCAAGCACCAGCTTGTCATAAGAGAAGATATACCTTTGACCGGAAAAGAAGACATTTATATAAAGAAAAAATTCACCTGGCATAAAGTTCCTTAACAAATAATTTTTGGAGATTGCTTTAGCTAAAATTTTCATGACGGCATCGCTTTAAGATTTACCGCTCCCTGCAGTTCCGCCCTGATGAGAATATTCCTGCTCGAAAGTCCGCTTTGGCCGAAAGCAGCCTGGGTGTAACACCGCCTGCTCATTGCAGCAGGTCAAGACCTTCTCTGGTGAAATTGCGTATTTCTTCTGCGGCATAAGATGAATGGTCCTTCACTGCCGTCCAAACCAGACACAAACGTACGGGAGCCCTATCAAAATAGGGCTCCCGTACAGTTATCAACGCGATTACCGTACTAGAACTTCGGGAATATTGAGCTCGAAGAAATATCTCGTAGCGCGAGATAATTCAACACCAGTATTTTCAAGTAACAGACTAGCAAAATGCGAGCAAACTTCATCTTTTATAACACCAATATTATCTAGACGCTCACAAGGCATGAAATCAAAATACTTTATCTTACCCAAATAGTGCTTCCACATTTTCCCACCACCCAGATTAACCTCAACCAGGCACTCATCCACCACACAATGATGGAGTGAAATAGCACTCAAACAAATAACCTTATACTTGCACTTAAACTCATTTGTAATAACAAACAACACACCTTGCGGATGATTTTTCGCAAAGTCTTTTACCTGTTTAATATCAACAAACCTAGCAAGGTCCTCGACTAGCATTTCTTTACCCTCAAAATAATTTAGCACTTCTGAGTTTTCACTAAGCTTGGGTGTACTTGAAAAATCCATGCCCCCTCCTATTTCTAACGTGCGAAATGCACAAGGCGGAATCATGATGCTACGTCAGTGATAGAACATGAGCTGAGTTTGCCCCAGCTCAGGGTACAGATAGCCGAGAGTCGCTCTACCCGCGTCGATTATTCAGATCGTTAAACAGGTCAAATAATGCATGGGCACCCATCATAAAGTTTACGAAAGTGAACTTTATTTACATAGCAGACCAGGTTACTCACCCTAGAACGGCTCTGTCATCGGCACACAGGGTGCTAAAAAGTTCACAAAAGTGAACTTTTTAGTACTACTCAATGATTAGCTCAAAACTCTGAGCGCTAAAAATAGAGGGGAGGCTTGTCAAGCGCCTGAATCCTGTGAAATGATCCAATCACAGGATCAGTCCATGAGTGACTGATACTTAGTGAGCTGCCCTTTAGCAGCACCTCCTCCGCTTTACAAACAGAGACGGTTCTTCTGGATGGGGCTATAGGCCACGCCAGCACTAGCGTCCACCGCTCTAGCTCTATGACACTTTCGCTGACACTGCTCAGCTGGTGCGTATAGCAGTCCACTGCCCAACACCGATGCGGTCCATCTAGGACATCAGCCTGACAGGCTGAGATGCATTAATGATAAGCAGTGAACTTCCCCCCCCAGCACTACGGCGTGCCTCGTCAGCCCGCCAGCCCTTTCCGCCGTCCATATCTGACCCAGCGGGCCTTGTAGTGCGCGTGCGTTAGCCGGTGGGTGCCTTGAGCACTCAGTCGCAGCGCTCAGCATCTCCCTCAGCCAGTGGCGGGCACATGTCCCGTTAACACTAACCATTTCTAAGGCGGAGCCTGGCTGCCCTAAATTTCCCTATTCGTTGAAATCGAGTCGTTAGTTCGTGGCCGATTTCACTTGGAGATACCTATGGCTAAGCACCGCAACTCAAAGTCGAAAAATTTTGGATTTGGAAATCAGGTTGAATATGCAACCAAGGTCGCGCTGAAGGCTCATTTTGGAGATGGGCATCATCAGACAGTCCAAGCACATATTGAAAGGAGCAGGTTATTTTATAACTGGCTGAATGAAGAGCATGCAATCAGAGATATAAGAAAAGTAACTAACTCTTTATTTTCAGAGTACGCGCTATATCTAAAGATGCTGCTGGACGAAGAAGATATTTCAATCGCAACGGCAACAAACCGAATTTCTAGCGTAAACGTTGTCATGCAGATCATGCGCGAAGACCAAAAAATTCGTATCGACAAAATTCATGCTGCTCTTGGAGAAAGACGCTGCTACATCCGCAGATCAATTCCCGACGGCATGGACATCTCCCAAGTTCACAATTTGCACCAACAACTTATAGCAAACTGCTTCAATCGGTCGGCAGCGATTGTACTACTAGCCCGCTCCACTGGAATGCGCCTGAGAGAATGTATATTGGCGGACTTACCTCGCCTTACTAAAGAGTCAGCGAATAACCGAATTAATATCCAGGATGGCTGTAAGGGAGGCCGCTCAGGCGCATTCGCTCCGCGATGGATTTCGGTTACGGATGAGATACTTTTTGCGCTGGAATATGCACGAAAAGTATCACCTGAAGGTAGTCGAAATCTTTTGGCCTTGAATGAAAGTTATGTAAGTTTTTTGCGTAAAGAGGTAAATCCTAGCCGCTCAATAATGAAGCTCCATGGCGTCAAAGGCCCACACGAACTTCGCGCAGCCTTTGCATGCGACCGTTACAAGGATTTGGTTGGAATAGCTGCGCCAGTTTTCCCCCGCCAAGAAAAGCCAGATCGCGCGGTTGTACGCGTGGCACGACAGATCATCAGTCGTGAATTAGGACATGAGCGTCCCGAAGTCACCAACTCATATATAGGGAGCGAGAACAAATGAATATCACCATGCAGATATTCCTTAGCGGGGTACTGACCGGTTCCACTTCATCAAGAAGACGCCACCTAATGCAAGCGGAAGTAATCCAGGCCGCGATTGAACTCCGATGGAAACTGGACCACCCAAAGCGCTGGCGAACCAAACATCTCAGGTGGTTCCTTCAAGAACAAGCAAAAAAATCTTCTAAAGAGACGACATATCGATATTGGTTAACAGTTGTACTCATCGTCGAACGGCTTGATAAAACACACGATTGGCTTCCACACCTCAACGGCCCCTGGACTCAGAAACCAAAGCCGAAAAATGCTAAAACCTGAGTTGCATTTTTTGAAACGACGTTAGGCTGTGATTTCTCTAACTTCGTTTAAGAGGTAATAACAATGAATTCAACGGATGGAATAGATGACGAGGAGCTCGATATCTGGGCAGACATCTTCTACCAAGCGAAGGTTGGAGGAGTTACAGAAGTTACTTTCAGCCAATTCATCAGCTGCCCGTTTATGCATCTGAGTTCAGAGCGTCACAAGGTAGATAGGCCTGATAAAGGGGTGCCATGCCTCCGCCTAGCGTACTTGAAGAATTGATCACCAAAGACCAGCCTTAACATCTAGGAAAATCAAAATTAATTGATGCGCTAGACAATACAGCACAACAACGCCGTCACCGCACCGACGGCAGTTCACCCCAGCGGCACGTATGGTCTTCTCCACCACCACGCTAAACACCTTGCGCATGCTCTTGGCGTCCTGCTGAGCCAGGTCCCAGGCAGTGATGATGTTCATAACCGCTAGGTGCTTTTGCATCTGCCGGCCAACACCCCAGACCTCGCCCACCGGTGCCGCCTTCAACAACGCCTGTTGCTGCTCTATGCGTGTAGCGACTACAACGTCACTTTGGCTGTGCTTTTTCGCGGCCCAGTTGGCCAGCTTGGTTAAGGTTTTAGTCGTGGACACCCCTACCCCAACCGGCATACCCGTAAGCCGCTCCACCTCAGCCTTGATAAACCGCCCGTAGGCCGCTAACGGCCGATGCACGCCGGTGAGATCTAGGAAGCTCTCATCTATGGAATACACCTCCATCCGTGGTGCCATTTCACGCAGCACACTCACAACCCGCGCAGAGATATTTCCGTACAACGCGTAGTTGCTGCTGAACACCTCCACGCCATGCGGTTCGATCAAGTCGCGGATCTTAAAGTAAGGCTCGCCCATGCCGATACCCAATGCCTTGGCCTCGTTACTGCGGCTGACGACGCAGCCATCGTTGTTGCTCAGCACCACCACTGGCAGGCCGCGTAAATCCGGGCGGAACAGCCGCTCGCAGCTCACGTAGAAGTTATTGCAGTCCACCAACGCATACACTCTGGGCATGCTTAGACCCCTGGCATTTTGTGGATGCAGTGCACCACCACACCAAAGATCTCAAGCTCTTCATCTTGTCCTAGGCGGATAAAGGCATCGACGATCTTGTGCACATCCTGATCGCGCAGGCGGTTTTTCGGGCCATCTTTGATAAAGCCTTTGGCGGCATCGATCATAAAGATGCCTTTGCGCGCACTGGCATTTTCCTTGTCCAGCACCAGGATGCAGGCGGGAATACCGGTGCCATAAAACAGGTTGGCTGGCAGGCCGATAATGGCCTTGAGGTAGCCGGAGCGTACCAGTTGCTCACGGATTACCGCCTCGGCATTGCCGCGAAACAATACGCCGTGAGGCAGGATGCAGGCAGCTTTGCCGGTGTTCTTCATGGAGCGGATGATGTGCAGCAGAAAGGCGTAGTTGCCTTGCTTGGCGGGCGGCTCGCCCCAGGCAAAACGCTGATAAGGATCGTTACCAGGCGTTAAGCCCACGCTCCAGGTTTTAACTGAAAACGGCGGGTTGGCCACCACGTAATCGTAGGTGCGCAGTTGTTCGCCATCCTTGAACTTGGGCGTAGACAACGTGTTGCCCTGCAGGATGTTGGCGGTCGGGAAGTCATGCAGGATCATGTTCATGCGGGCGAGACCGGCGGTGGTCACGTCCATCTCCTGCCCTTCCAGGGTGATGTGCTTGCCGGCCTGGTCGGCCACCTTCAGCAACAGCGAGCCTGAACCGCAGGTTGGGTCATAAACAGTGGTGGCGGCCACGGCATTGGCCGGGCTGATACCGATGACCTTGGCAATGATGCGGCTGACTTCAGACGGGGTATAAAACTGCCCCTTGCTCTTGCCGCTTTCGCTGGCGAAGTGCCGCATCAGGTAGGCGACCCTTAGGACCTCTCTACATGAATTATGGAGTGGCGACAGTCGTCGCCCAAAAACAATTTATGGAGACACACCCATGCAAAATCCCATCGCTGATCAATGCCCTCTGCCTAAGCGTTCTGAGGCCCGCCGTGCAGCTAAGCTTGAGCTGAATAAAATCACTAAAGAAATGAAAGCCTTTGCTCACGTCGTCAAGGGCGAAGCTGGGCGCTTCCCAAGCATTCTCTTGATTCTGAATAAGGGCGACCTAAGTGCAAAAGCGCCGACTCTAACCTGGGTCGTAGGTTCTAACCTCCCCAGCCCGGATGGCAAGGCGCCACAGAGTTTCCGGAAGCTGCAGTCGCTGCTGGATTTCCACAACCCAGAAAATCGTTTCATTAAAAACGCTGAAAACATGAGCATTCTGGATGAGTTCTTTAGCAACGTTGAGCAGTTGAATAAACAGGCTAAAGCAGCTTTCAAGACCTGCCGCATGCTGCGCCCCAAACGCCGCAATACTCAGTAACCCGACCCAACGATTGCCGGCCGTATGACTCCGGCCGGCAATCAGCTTGTACGTGGCAACCCGACCAAGTAGCAGAGCCTCAAAGCGCAAAGATTCCGCCCCCACCGGTTTCTGGGCACTCAGTCCACTAACGCTCTGCCCTCTTACCATGACGAATACCCTTCGAGCGGTTCGTTGTCGATGTAGCCGACCAATGCCGCCGATCTTCTTCGACTGCTCATCCATTCGCCGTCGAAACTGTCAGGCAGCTCAAAGCAAGGACGTTTTTCTTGGTGAGACGCTAAGCAGATAAAGTTACTTTAGGACGGGATAACTCATTCAACGTTATGTTTTTCGTCTTGACCTGACCCCGTTCAGGGTACGAACTCTGCCCATTTGAGGGCTAAAACTGGTCACGATGAATCACCCAGTTAGCGTTGAGCAAAAGCACCCATGAGAAAAAAACACGAGCTTGAGACCGTTAAGTGCGCGGCTAACCTCCCGGGCAAAGACACCGACGCTTTACAACCGGTACCCGCAGCACAAAAAGTAGTGACCGGATATCAGCAATGAATACGACATTTTTGCTGATGGCCCAGTACGGAGGTCAAGCGATTATCCCAATTGAGCAGGTCTGCAAGGACTACTTCACCCACCTCACGCCAGATATGTTCCAGCGAAAAGTACTAGCCGGACAGATCAAAATCCCGATTACACGACTGGAAAGCAGCCAGAAGTCTGCCAAAGGCATCCATCTGCAAGACCTTGCAAACTATCTGGACGAGCAGCGCGCCGCGGCAATCAAAGAGTGCAAGCAGTTATGAGCTTGGCTGTTTCTTTCGCTTGGCCACAGCCGCGCCAAAGCTCACAGGCATCGCTATGACCTTCGGCAGCCACTCCCAACCTGCGAAAGAATCCCCTCGCCCATGCAGGTGGGTGTAGCGCCGAAGTGAGTTCCAATCCCGGTGGCCAGACACACTCGCCACTCGAGGAATATCCCAGTCCATTTCAAACAGCCTACTCACGCCACCGTGCCTCAGGTCATGGAAGTGAAGATCCTCGATCTGCGTCCTCTCAATCGCCCGCGCCCACGCGCCCTGTATCGCGTCACCTGTATACGGGAAAATCTCCTCATAGACCCGCGGCATACTTTGCACGATGGCAAATGCCTCTGCAGGCAAATGGCACCACACATCGTTGCCCCACTTGTCCCCTGGGTTTTTCATATCACGGACCAGTACCGCCTGCCGACTTTCGTCCAAGTCTGCCCAACGAATTCTCACTATCTCGTCCTGTCTACGCGTGGAGAACAATGCAAAGAGCACGATTTTGGGCATGTGAACCGACAACGGGCGTGCTTTCAAAACATCACAGAACCGCTCAAGCAACAGTGCCAGCTCAGCCGGGGTCGGCCGCCGCTCGCGCTCGCGGCTCTTCATCTTGTAACCCAGCTTATTGAGTACCATCCGGGCATCCGTCATCGCGCCGGCAGGCACGTCATACCCCCAGGCTGGGCGGGCGACTGACAGCACAGCTCCAAGATGAGCCAGGTCATTGCCGGCAGTTTGCGGCTGAACACCACCACCCTCTGAGCTCATCCGCCATAGCGCATAGTCGACGAGTACCTGGCTGGTCATCTGCGCTGGCGTCATATCACCCAGATACGATGCAGCAATCGCACGCAGCGTATAACCAATACTCTGGGGTTCAGAGCAATGAGCGCACGCAATTGCTTCAGATTGGGTGTTGGTAACGGACAATGTGGGTGAGTTCGGCTGCGTTTCGGGGCGGCCTTACGAAGAATGGATTTACTGAGGATAATGAATTGTGATGAAAACTGAGCGTTTAGAGCTTCGTGCTTGGGGTCCTGCCGATCTGAATGATTTGGTCGGTTTAAACAGTGAGCCAGAAGTTTACGAGCTATTGGGGGGCCCATCATTAGTGGCCGGTAGCGCCTCTGCACTCAGCCGTTATACATGCCATTTCTCTCGGGAAGGATGGGGAATATGGCGAATTGAAGACCATCTCGGGCATTGCGTGGGCTTGGCTGGATTACAGCACGTTCGACCTGTATTGCCAGTTGCACCCGCAGTTGAGGCCGTGTGGCGACTCAAGCGGAGTGCATGGGGACTAGGCTATGCTTCGGAGGCTATGAAGGCCATTTTAGAAACCCTCCCTCTACGCTTTGAGTCTAATGAGGTCGTAGCACTTATAGCCCATCGGAATCTCCGGTCGGCCAAGACAGCAGTCAGAACAGGATTTGAGCTTGATCGAGCAGCCGATTTTCTTTATCCGGATGAATCACTAGCACCAGCGTTACGTCCGCACCAGGTCTTCCGCTATTCATTGAACAGTCAGCGCCCTGATCTCTGCCAGCCAACTTAGGAAAATCTTGGTTGGCGGCAAGGGTCATCGACCTACGGTAGGGAATGCCTGAATTCACCTGGAGTTTCTAGATATTCTCCAGGCGCGCTGCGTATCGTTTTTAAACTGAATCACCCACTATGTCGTAGAGAAATAGCGTGAGTGCTTTTGACCGACACTTGCTCTTCGCGAACGACAATCCTGGGTCGGCAGCGACAATTCAAGAACGACCTCTGTTTGCCATTCACATCGAATGCACCTGCAGAGTGGCACCGATTCCTACGCCAGAACTTGCTGACGCCGCCCCCTGCACCCTGAGCATTTACTAATTCCCCCCCCACTCTTAATTGCCTTCATATCGGTCTTTGACCCATCCCTCGCCAGTGACGAATCTCTCGTCCGCGGCACATCTTCGTGCCGAGTGCTTCGTCATAGAGGCTGGGCTCAGGGATGCAAGCGACAACGGTGCTTTACGGCCAGGTGCTGGTGGTTCTAACCATTGCCCTTTCCGGGGTGTGGAGTGCTACCCAATGGACAGTTTCCGCGCTCGGCTATCAAGCGCGCCTGGGAATGCATTGGTTCGAGTTGCTGGGAGCACCGATATACTACCCTTGGCGCCTTCTTTGACGCCTACGCGCCTCACCGGCTTCCATGGCCTGCACCGCTTGGCGTGAAGCCTGCTGCAATGCGCTAATCATGGTACCGACCTCATTGGCAGAGGCCTGGGTTTTACCTGCTAGGGTACGCACTTCATCGGCTACCACAGCGCCCCCCCCTACCCTGTTCACCGGCACGCGCAGCCTCAATTGCGGCGTTCAGTGCGAGTAGGTTGGTCTGTTCGGAAATGGCCTTGATCACATCAAGCACTGCGCCGACCTGCTGACTGTCTTTATCCAACCGACTGATCACCAGGCCGCATCAGCCATTTCCGCCGACAGCGCCTTAATGGCTGCTTGAATCGCCTGGATACCATTCAAGGGACGCTTTGGCCCAAGTCTAGTCCGGTTAACTGCTGCAAATCATGCTCCGCTCGCCGCATAATGCAGCAATTGAAAAACCGGCCTTCTCGTCAGAAAGGAATCGAAGCCCCCATGTTAGAGACCAGGATGAGCATGACGGAGCAAGAAAAACAGCTAGAGGTCGAAGCCCTGACGTTTGCTAAGGCAAACAAGAAAACCATCGCCAAGCGCCTGACCGATACGGCCATTTTTCTCCCGGAGGATGACCCGGTATCGGTGTTTATGGCTGGATCGCCGGGCGCGGGAAAGACAGAAACATCCATTGAGCTACTAGAGCTGTACCAGCAAAATGGCAACCGGGTACTGCGGATTGACCCGGATGAACTGCGCAACGAGCTGCCCGGCTATACCGGCGATAACTCCTGGCTGTTTCAACGTGCGATTTCCATCCTCGTGGAAAAGATTCATGACTTGGCGCTTAAACAGAAGCAGAGCTTTTTGCTCGATGGCACCTTGTCGAACTACGAGGCTGGAGAAAAAAATCTACAGCGCTCCCTGGATAAACAGCGTTTTGTACAGATACTGTATGTGTATCAAGAGCCACAATTCGCGTGGGATTTTGTCTGCGCCCGCGAGGCTGCTGAAGGTCGGCGTATCAGGCCTGAGCATTTTATCCAGCAGTATTTTGCCGCCCGTGACGTAGTCAATCGCTTGAAGCGGCAGTTCGGCAAGAACATCCGAGTCGATCTGCTGCAGAAGGACAATGACGGATCACACCGCTCATACCATGCGAACATCGACCAAATTGACAACTATGTGGCCGAAAAATATGATCGAGTGTCCCTAGAGCGGATGCTCAACTTGAGCGAGGCTTAAAATGTTCGGTATCACCAGAGAAAAGACTGTCCCCTCCACTCCCTTTGCGGATTTCATTCGTAACGCCTCCTCTGGCGAGAAGAAGCGTGTGTATGAGCGCGTATTGAAAAAAGCCACCGAGCGTCAAAATCGCGTGTTGGCAGAAGCCGCCAGTAAGTAACTCAGCGCATCTCTGGCTAAGCCGTGCTCAAAATGGTTGATTCCGGTGTCACCCTTTAGAGCAAAACGGGTTTCTTTCGCCAGAGTGGGAAGGTTATCCACCAGCAACTGAAAGCGGTCGGTGTACATTTTATCCCAGGTGCTCATGCAGATCCGCCGGTAAGGTTATTTGGTAGGTTGGATTCAAACGTCCGCCCGGAACTAAGCATCGCTTTCCCTTACCGAGATACACGCCATCCAACGAAACATGAGCCAACCAGGCATGCTGGTGACGCTCGGCAAGAGCTAGAAACAACCGTTTGGCCTTTATGCTGGTGCAATGCTGAAGTAGCACGCTGACCCGCAGGGGACGGAACGTATCTGAACCTTGCACTAGTGCATCGACCTCATAGGCAAGTGATGCATCGGATACGTCATCACAAAGCTCTAGCAGCGCACGCTCCGGCTTAGAAAACACAATGCGGCCAAAGTCACCATCGGCATCGACCCACTCGAGTCCTATGAGCAGTAGGCCGCCTCAAAGTTTGAAGAAGCTGACCTTGTCGGTAATCGAGGATCAACTCGGGAACTGCTCGACGTGTGTTTCGCCACGGCGACCAAAGTAGGTTACATGGCGGCCCGAAATCCAAACCGTATAGCCGATACATCCGGCACGTTGCGACAATTGCTTGAATTCGGGGTACATCACTCGTCCCTGCTGTGCACCCAGGATTGCCGCACGTACTAAGGCGCTATCGAAAACATCTGCAATCTCCTCTGGTTGCTCAAAGCTGATGTCGAGAGTGGAATCGCTGGGCAGGTAATAGGTGGCGCGCCCGGAGCGGTAGTCGACGTGGTAAGCCTCGACCTGGACAGTCATCAGTTGCTCGATCACCTGACCGAAGTGAATGAAGCCTTTGCAGGATGCGTCAAAAGTGCTCTGAACAATGGCGCGGATATCTTCGTTCATGTTTGTTCCTTTCTAAAGGGAAGTCTCTGACCGATCAGGCGGTGGGAATCTCTTTAAGTTGATGGTGTTGAACCAGAGCTTGCATGGCGCTCATCAGCGACTTGCGCTCTTCAGTGCTGAGATGGCTGAAGAAATGAGCATCATTTGCGTCAGCTAGCCCTGCCAACAAGGGCACCAGCGCTCTGCCTGATTCGGTCAGTGCGAGTGCCTGATCCCGAGAACTTCCATCTAGGAGCTTCCGTTCTGCTAGCCCCTTTTCCTCTAGGCGAGAAACTACTTTTGAAGCCGCCCCTTTGGTCATACCCAAAGCCCTAATCAGTTCGGAATGACTGGTCTCTTCGTTGGCCCACAACGTTCGCAGCGCCACCCACTCCGTTACTGTGACACCCTTCGCCTCTAAGAGCTGACGGAATCGGACAGAGACATGACTGGAAACGAAGCGCAGCCAGAAGCCTAAATGGGCTTCCAGTGGCGAAGGTTATGCAGCCTTTTTCTTTTCTTTCATATTGGTTTCCCTGGAAACCAATTTGTGATGGTTTCCAAGGAAACAAAAGTCAATGACTTCACTATCCGGGAGTACGCACGCGATTACAGATCGTGGTGAACAGCTCCTGCAACAGGATCAGTTGTGCGCCCTTGGCCGCAGCCTCACGCACCAACTGCTCAGCCTGATCAAGGTTCTGCTCAAGGTTCCAGCTGCAGGCGAACTGGGTGGTGGCGACGGTCAGCTTGCTCATAACCTCACCCCTTCAACGGCCAGGCCGGCTGTTGCTGGGTGATGCAATGCACCCCGCCGCCGCCATGGGCCAGCTGATTGATCTGCACCGGCACTACTTCGCGGCCCGGGAAGGCCATGCGCAGGGTCACCGCCGCGTCTTCGTCGGCGGCAATGCCGTAGGCCGGCATGATGATCGCGCCGTTACAGATGTAGAAGTTGGTGTAGGACGCGCAGAACACTTCGGCATCGGTGTCGATGGCCTCAGTAGCATCGAACAGCTCGAGCAGCTCAAACTTGCGGCCACGGGCATCGGTGGCCAGCTCCAGGGCACGACGGTTCTCGCGCACCACCTCGGCATACACCGAGGACTGATCGCGAGTAGCGTCCACCAGCAGACCACCGGAGCGGGCAAAGGCGCACACGCCATCAACATGGCCGTCGGTCACGTCGCCGGTGACATAGTCCGGATCGCCCGGCAGCCAGATGGTTTTCTTGACGCCCAGCAGGCGGGTGAAGATTTCTTCCATCTCGGCCTTGTTCATCCCCGGATTGCGGTTGGGGTTGAGCAGCACCGATTCGGTGGTGATCAGGGTGCCGTCGCCATCCACATGGATCGCGCCACCCTCGTTGCTCAGCGGCGTGCCGAAGCAGTCCATCCCCAGGCCATTAAGAATGCGCCGCGCCAGGCTCTCGTCCAGATCATGCTCGGACTTGCCGCCCCAGGCATTGAAGCGCCAGCTGACCCCAGCCACGCCATGCTGCGGATGGCAGACAAAACTCGGCCCGGAGTCGCGGCACCAGCTGTCATTGACGGCCAGCTCGATCAGCTCGATGTTGGCCTCGCACAACTCACGGGCGCGGAACATCGCAGAACGATCGACCACCATCTTTACCGGCTCGAAGCGAGCGATGGCGTTGGCCACCCGGGCGAAGTCGACCTGCACCTCGGCCAGGGTCACGCCCCAACCAGACTCCCACAGCGGCTGATTGTGAGGCCAGACCATCCAGGTCGCGGCGTGCGGAACCCATTCGGCGGGCATGAACCAGGAGTTTGCTGCGACTGCGTTATGATGCATACAAGTGCCTTCAGTTAAGTCATTGTTATCACTGAAAACCGCGAATGCGGTGACGACTTGCATGCTAGGCCTGTAAAAACGCCGCAACAAACGATAGATTTTGTGCAAATCTGATTAGATAGGCTTATCAATCATGCTTAAACATTGGCCGCCTCTAAACGCCCTGCGCGGCTTCGAAGCCGCCGCCCGACTGGGCAGTTTCCACAAGGCGGCCGAGGAGCTGCACCTGACTCAGTCGGCGATCAGCCAACAGATCCGCAGCCTGGAAAGTTTTCTCGAACAGCCGCTGTTCTTTCGCAGCGGCCGCAGCGTGAGCCTGACCGATGCCGGGCATGACTTGCTCAGCACCACGCAATCGCTGTTGCAGCAACTGGCCGTGGGCATCCGTCGCCTGGAGCAGTACCGTAAGCCCAACCAACTGGTGGTCAACACCACGCCCGCGTTCGCCCGCCACTGGTTGGTGCCACGCCTCGGCGAATTTCATCGCCTGCACCCGGAAATCGACCTATGGCTGTTCACCAGCGATGAAGTCCCCGACATGGCGGCTCAGACCATCGACATCGCCGTGCGCGACGACCTCACGGCACAAGCCGAATGCAGCTTTCGAGTGTTGCTGGAAGATCGTCTCTACCCGGCCTGCCACCCGGCATTACGGGCAACGGTGAGCAGCGAACGCACCACCTTGCATGGCGAACGGGAGATGGACTGGAGCCATTGGGCTGTTCAGGGTGGCATGGACGTGGGCCAGCAGAGTCACGGGCTGAACTTCTCCGACCCTGGCCTGTTGCTGGATGCTGCCAGCCATGGCCTGGGCATTGCCCTTGTCAGCCAGTTGCTGGCTGACAAGGCACAGCGTAATGGCTTGCTACAACCGTTGGTGGAACAGACGGTGCGCGGCCCCAACTGGGCTTGGCTGGTACACCGCGACAGCGAGAACAACCCGCTGACGCGCAGCTTCAATGACTGGCTAATTCAAAACTTGGTAGCGGCAAGGCGGACTACCCAACATCTATAGAAAATGGCACTCAAGATGCGGTGTAACGCCACTGCCTTTGAAGGAACTCGATGACCGCTCTTGGCCGCTTAGACCCTGTCGCATCAGGCTGAAACCGGCCACTACCGGACAGTGGTGGTTCTCCTTCAAAGCTGACGTACCCCAGCAGCAGGTTCCCAATTAAGACAACGCCACCATTCTGTCTTGGTCGCTCTGTCCGTATGATTGTCGATTGATAAGGAGGCCGGGATAGGCTAATCTCTATTTCATTCAATACGTTAAGGACGTTCTTATGGTGTCCGTATTATTGGCAATAACGTTGACGTTTTTGCACCTGATTATCTGTTAGGTTGAACGTTAACACATCATCGAGGATGGGCATATGACTTTAGCAAGAAACTTAGAGATCGCAGAATCTGCAATTAGCAACGTTTCCAAGCTTGGAATTATCTCAAGTAACAAGATCACCCACCGGATTAAAGCATCTGGTGGCATACAAAATGTGATCGGAACAGGTCAGGGAATGCGCACTGGTATTTTGGGCGTAGCTGGTATAGATCTTCAAACACTTCGTGGTATGCCCCCAGCCGGTCTGCGGCTGACGGCCGGTCGAGCCGCGCTGTCAAAATCCGGTAATTGTGGTGAACTAGCTATGCTTGCCGCAATTGATATGATAGACACCGGGGGGACACCTGTGCATCTGATGTGGTTTACAACGCCGGGCTATGACCATATGTGGGCGACGATCGGCGTTCACACAGGTTGGCAGGCAGACAATATACGTTCTTGGGGTGCTGAGGCTGTATGGGTAGATCCTTGGCAGACTGATGGTGGAATTGCTTTTTCCATCGAAGATTTTGTAGCAGGAAAAGTGCGGAACCTCAATGCGATTTTCAACTGCAACACGATAGAGCGCGTTGAAGCAGGTGGAATCCAGGGCATGGTTGTAGGATAAGCGAAGTAGGCAAGGGTGAGCCTCGCGAACCCCCGCAAATTTAACAACCAAGCCTAACTCAACGTTCCAGCGGAGCTTCGCTAACGCTTCGCGCGCTGAACTTTGTGTTCGAACGTCAGCATTCAAAACGACTGAAGGTCGCCTTTGGGTCGTTTTCTGCCTGACGCGACTGGCTGCTAGTGGCCGACTCCAGCCTGTTGCGACGGGCAACTCACGGCCAAAAGCGGTTGAATCGCCCCAGGTTTTCTAGACACTCTCCAGGCTCTGGAAATAGCGCTTTTCAAACTCTACCGGCGACAACTGGTTGTTGAAACCATGCCGGCGTTTTGGGTTGTAGAACATCTCGATGTAATCGAAAACATCAGCACGAGCATCCTGCCGGGTGCTGTAGATCTTTCGCCTAATCCGCTCCCGCTTCAGCAGCTGGAAAAAGCTTTCCGCTACCGCATTGTCATGGCAGTTGCCACGTCGGCTCATGCTGCCAAGCAAGTTGTTGGCTTTCAGGAAACTCTGCCAGTCACCGCTGCCGAACTGACTACCTTGGTCTGAGTGAATCATCACTTCCAGCTTGGGCTTACGCCGCCATACCGCCATCAGCAATGCATCAATAGCCAGATCGCTGGTCATTTGCGGCTTCATTGACCAGCCAATTACCTGCCGCGAAAACAGATCGAGCACCACCGCCAAAAATAACCAGCCCTCATAGGTGCGGATGTAGGTTATGTCCGTAACCCAGACCTTGTTGGGTTCGGTGACATTGAATCGACGCTCAAGATGATTCGGTGAGGCCGCTGGTGGCTTGCCACCATAACGGCCTGGCCGACGCCGATAACCCGTCTGCGAGCGGAGTCCTTCCTGTCGCATTAATCGAGCAACGCGATGCCTGCCGCACTGCTCTCCAAGCTCAATAAAAGCTGCTTACGCTTGGCCACTGCCGCGCCAAAGCTCACCGGCATCGATATGACCTTCGGCAGCCACTCCCAACCTGCGAAAGAATCCCCACGCCCATGCAGATGGGTGTAGCGCCGAAGTGAGTTCCAATCCCGGTGGCCAGAAACACTCGCCACCCGGGGAATATCCCAGTCCATTTCAAACAGCCTACTCACGCCACCATGCCGTAGATCATGGAAGTGAAGATCCTCAATCTGCGTCAGCTCAATCGCCCGCGCCCACGCCCCCTGTATCGCATCTCCCGTGTACGGAAATATCTCTTTGTAGACCCGAGGCATGCTTTGCACGATTGCCCAGGCCTCTGGTGGCAGATGACACCACACATCATTGCCCCACTTGTCGCCAGGATTTTTCATATCACGGACAAGTACCGCCTGCCGTGTTTCATCCAAATCGGCCCAGCGAATCCTAACGATCTCGTCCTGTCTACGCGTGGAGAACAATGCAAAGAGCACGATTTTGGGCATGTGAACCGACAACGGGCGTGCTTTCAAAACATTGCAGAAACGTTCCAGCAACAGAGCCAGCTCAGCCGGGGTCGGCCGCCGCTCGCGCTCACGGCTTTTCATTTTGTAACCCAGCTTATTGAGTACCATCCGAGCATCGGTCATCGCGCCGGCCGGCACGTCATACCCCCAGGCTGGGCGGGCGACTGACAGAACCGCTCCAAGATGGGCCAGATCATTGCCGGCAGTTTGCGGCTGAACACCACCACCCTCTGAGCTCATCCGCCATAGCGCATAGTCGACGAGTACCTGGCTGGTCATCTGCGCTGGCGTCATATCACCCAGATACGATGCAGCAATC
>Ga0247831_1001980_pt1 | contig 35433 bp, 39 predicted proteins | sample LaCruzMarch2015__9_FD_192406 | JGI IMG/M metagenome (GOLD analysis project Ga0247831, IMG submission 192406) | Freshwater microbial communities from meromictic Lake La Cruz, Castile-La Mancha, Spain - LaCruzMarch2015_1m | ecosystem: Environmental > Aquatic > Freshwater > Lake | place: Spain...
GTGTGCTCCGCCCACAGGCTCGTTGACGATTTTGTCGATCAAGCCCAGGGCCTTCAAACGGTGGGCGGTGATGCCCAAGGCATCTGCCGCGTCGGAGGCGCGGTCCGAGGTTTTCCACAAAATCGAAGCACAGCCTTCAGGGCTGATGACCGAATAAATCGCGTATTGCAACATGACCAACTGATCGGCCACGCTGATGGCCAAAGCGCCACCCGAACCACCTTCACCAATGATGGTGGTGATGATGGGCACTTGCAGTTGGGCCATTTCAAAAATATTGCGGCCAATCGCTTCCGACTGGCTGCGCTCTTCTGCGTCGATGCCAGGGAATGCGCCTGGCGTATCCACAAACGTGAACACAGGCAGCTTGAATTTTTCGGCGGTCTTCATCAAGCGCAAGGCTTTGCGGTAACCCTCGGGGCGGGTCATGCCGAAATTGCGGGCGGTGCGCTCTTTGGTGTCGCGCCCTTTTTGCTGGCCGATGACCATGCAAGCATTGCCATTGAAACGCGCCAGACCACCGACGATGCTCAAGTCATCGGCGAAGTGGCGGTCGCCGTGCATCTCCACAAAATCAGTGAAGATGTCAGCGATATAGTCCAGGGTGTAGGGACGCTCTGGGTGACGAGCGATTTTGGTGATTTGCCAAGGTGTCAGGTCACTGTAAATGTCTTTGGTGAGTTGCAAGCTTTTTTTGGACAGCTGCTCAATCTCTTCGGAGATATCCACCGCGGATTCCACTTGCACGTAGCGCAGTTCTTCAATCTTGGTCTCGAGCTCGGCAATGGGTTGCTCAAAATCGAGGAATGTTTTCTTCGCCAATCGGGTCTCCTTGATCGCAGGGCTTGGGCCGGTTCAGTAAGAAACAGGCTGTGGATCCAACGAGCGCCAAATATACCAAGTTGCGACACTGCGATAAGGCGCCCAGGCCGAGGCCACTTCCCGCGCATCACTTCGACTGACTGCTTCGCCAGAGAAATAGTTGTGACTGATGCCATTGATCAAACCCACATCGTCGAGTGGCAAGACATTGGGACGAAGCAAATAAAAAATCAAAAACATCTCCGCGGTCCAACGACCGATGCCGCGTATCGCCACCAACTCGTCAATGATGGCCTCGTCATCCATCTCGGCCCACTGGCGGGTATGCACCGTGCCGTTAGAGAAATGCAGCGCCAAGTCCACCAGGTATTCCACCTTGCGGGCAGACAACCCGGCTGCTCGCATGTCATCGACTTTGAGCTTGAGCACAGCGGCAGGCGTGAGGGTTTGGGTGAGTGCTGCATAACGCTCCCACACCGCTTGTGCCGCTTTGACCGAAATTTGCTGGCCGACGATGCTGCGTGCCAGCGTGATGAAAGCATCCCCACGCGACTCCAGGCAGACATCGCCAAACTGAGGGATCAGCCTGCGCATGACCCGGTCTTTTTTGGCCAAGTGCTTGCAAGCCTCGTCCCAATAAGCCGGCTTGATGCGCTTGACTGGCAATGGACGCGCTGACATCAGGCTCGCTCCCACTGGGTGCCTTGCGGCGAGTCTTTGAGCACGATGCCCCGCGCCCACAATTCGTTGCGAATGCGGTCAGCTTCAGCGAAATTTTTGGCCGCCTTGGCTGCTGCACGCGCTTGAATGTGATCTTGGATACTGACTTCATCAACCTCGGCAGCACCGGCTTGTAAAAACGTTTGTGGATCCTGCTGCAGCAAGCCCAACACGCCGGCCAAGCTTTTGAGCAAACCACTGAGCGCGGCCGAAGGCTGGCGGTTGATGTCTGCGGCCAACTCGAACAAAACCGCCACCGCCTCAGGTGTGCCAAAGTCTTCGTCCATCGCCGCTTTGAAGCGGGCTGCGTATGCTTGGTTCCAGTCCATGGTGATCGATTCTGGTTTGACCGCATGCAAGGTGGTGTAGAGGCGCTTGAGGGAGGCGCGGGCATCGTCCAAATGCACATCGCTGAAATTCAAGGGGCTGCGGTAATGACTGCGCACCACAAAGAAGCGCACCACCTCAGGCTCATAGACTTTCAAGACATCGCGAATGGTGAAAAAATTGCCCAGGCTTTTGGACATCTTGACGTTGTCCACGTTGATAAAGCCGTTGTGCATCCAAACCGAGGCCATCGGCACACCGTGCGCACCTTCGCTTTGGGCAATTTCGTTTTCATGGTGGGGAAACTGCAGGTCTGCACCACCACCGTGGATGTCAAACGATTCACCCAGCAAGTCGCAGGCCATGGCAGAGCATTCGATATGCCAACCAGGGCGACCGGGGCCATGCGGGCTGTCCCATTTCACCTCCGATGGCTCATCAGCTTTAGCGGTTTTCCACAACACAAAGTCGAGTGGGTCTTCTTTGCCATCGAGCACAGCGACGCGCTCGCCTGCATGCAACTCATCCAATGACTTGCCAGACAACTTGCCATAGCCTTGGAATTTGCGCACGGCGTAATTGACATCACCATTAGGAGACTGGTAGGCCAAGCCACGTTGCTGTAATTTGTCGATGATGGACAACATGCCCGGCACGTGGTCAGTGGCGCGGGGCTCGGCGGTCGGTCGTTCAATACCCAGGGCATCAGCGTCCTCATGCAGGGCCGCAATCATGCGGTCAGTCAAAGCACGTATGGTCTCGCCGTTGTCGGTGGCACGGCGGATGATTTTGTCGTCAATGTCGGTGATGTTGCGCACGTAGGTGACCCGGTACCCCGATTGTTTAAGCCAGCGCTGCACCAGATCAAAGGCCACCATGGACCTGGCGTGGCCAATGTGGCAAAAGTCATAGACCGTCATGCCGCACACATACATGCGGACATGTCCAGCTTGCAAAGGCGCAAAAGCTTGCAATGCACGGGTGAGCGTGTTGTGGATGCGCAAGGTCATGAAATTAGGGTAATGCTAAAAAAGCGCAACAGGGCGCGTCGGGTCTCTCAACTACAATGAAGCCAGTATATATATAGACAATCCAAATTTGCATCCCGACTTCCCCGGGGTAACGTCAATTCCTGAATGCGCATGACCTTTTTTTCGATTGGCAAAATATTTGCTCCGCGTTTGGCCTTGTGTGCACTGGGCACGGCAGTCATGCTGGGTTCCCTACCTGCACAGGCGCAAACCTCCACTGCCCAAAATTTCCAAGGCACGCCTCACGATGAGGTACAGAAAAGCTTGGTGCAGCGCAATTGGACAAAAGCCATGTGGCTGATCGATGGCTACTTGGAAAACAAGCCACGTGACCCGCAAATGCGGTTTTGGCGCGCCCGATTACTGCAGCAATTGCAACGCGATGACGAGGCTTTTGATGTGTACGTGCAGTTGTCGCAAGACTACCCCGAGTTGTCAGAGGTCCAAAACAACTTAGGCGTGATGCTGGCTGCGCGCGGCAAAATCGAAGAGGCTCAGCAAGCTTTTGTCCACGCCCTGCGCAACAACCCTTCCTACGCCATCGCCCATGAAAACCTTGGCGACGTGCTGCTGCACCTGGCCAAGCGGTCCTACCTCAAATCCCAAGAAACTGGCGGCAACGCCAGCAGTTTGAACAACAAACTCTCTTCCCTTCAACCGGTTTTACAACTCACCCTCACATCACCATGAACACATTCACACGCCGCGGCCTGATGGCCCTTATGCTCACCTTCAGCGCGGGCTTGTATGCCCAAACGCCAGCCAATCCCCAAGTGAAATTTGTCACCTCCGCTGGCGAATTCGTGGTGGAGCTCGCCGCGGATACCGCACCCAACACCGTGGAAAATTTCTTGGGCTATGTCAAAAGTGGCCACTACACCGGCACGGTGTTTCACCGAGTGATCAACAACTTCATGATCCAAGGGGGCGGTTACGACGCCAAGTACCAGGAAAAGTCCACCAAAGCCCCAATCAAACATGAAGGCGTCGAGGTCAAAGCCAAGGGCGGCTTGCGCAACACCATGGGCACGCTTGCCATGGCCCGCACCAACAACCCGCATTCAGCCAGTGCGCAATTTTTCATCAACGTGAAAGACAACGACTTTCTGGACCACCAAGCGCCCTCTGGTCAAGGCTGGGGCTATGTGGCCTTCGGCAAAGTGGTGTCAGGCATGGACGTGATCAACAAGATCAAACAAATCCCCACCGGCCCTGGCGGCCCCTTCCCCACCGACGTGCCCCAAACACAGGTGGTCATCCAATCGGCAACTTTGGTGAAATGACCATGTCCAATCCACACATTGAACTGCACATCCAAGACATGGGTGTGATCACGCTCGAGCTAGACGCAGAAAAAGCCCCAAAAACCGTGGCGAACTTTGTTGCCTATGTTGAAAATGGTCACTACAACGACACGATTTTTCACCGGGTGATCCCAGGCTTCATGGTCCAAGGTGGCGGCATGTCGCCCGGCATGAAAGAGAAGAAAGTCGCCAGCACCATTGACAACGAAGCCAACAATGGCTTAACAAATGACTGCTACACGGTCGCCATGGCCCGCACCAACGACCCCCACTCCGCCACCGCCCAGTTCTTCATCAACGCGAAAGACAACGGCTTTCTCAACCACTCTGCGCCCACCGCCTCCGGCTGGGGCTATGCGGTGTTTGGCAAAGTCATCTCCGGCACCGAGGTGGTTGACGCCATTTGCAAAGTCGAAACCGGTCGCCGGGGCTTCCATGACGATGTGCCCAAAGACGACGTGGTGGTCACCAAAGCTGTGCTGATCTGATTTGTTGGCATGCATTTGCTGCCCGCAGCGTCCATGCCCGCGCCAGCGCTCCAGGTGGATGGCCGACCTTGGTCACGCATCGAGTTCATCTCTGACCTGCATTTGCAGCATTCGCAAGCGGCCACCTTTCATGCCTGGTCGCATTACCTGCGGCATTTGCAAGCCGATGCCTTGTTCATCCTGGGTGACTTGTTTGAGGTCTGGGTCGGTGACGACCTGCTGGACCACTCCGAGGGTGAATTTGAGCGCCAATGCTTGAAACTGATCAAGCAAACCAGTCAACGTTTGCCTGTTTTTTGGATGGTCGGTAACCGCGACTTTTTGTTTGGTGAAAAAGCATTGGCAGAAAGCGGCATGCAAGCCTTATGCGACCCTTGTGTGCTGCACACCCGCCTCAGCAGTGGCCTGCTCAGCCATGGCGATGCACTGTGCTTGGCAGACACGGATTACCAGGTATTTCGCCAACAAGTCCGCTCCTCGGCATGGCAGTCCTCATTTTTGGCGCAAACATTTCACCAGCGCTTGGGTATTGCACGCCGCCTGCGCGAGCAAAGCCAGGCCCGCAAAACCCTCTCAGCTGCCTGGGTAGACCTGGACCCCCAAGCAACTGTGGCATGCCTGCACGACACTGAAACAACATGGATGGTGCATGGGCATACCCATCAACCCGCTTGTCATGACCTGGGTCAAGGCAAGCAGCGTTGGGTATTGAGTGACTGGGATGGTGACGCCACCCCGCCGCGCTTGCAAGCATTGCGTTGGGAAGCCGCCAGTGGCTTCCAACGCATAGAACTGCCCATGCCTTAACGCTTGAGCAAGGCCTTCAGTGCGGCCTGCAGGCGCTGCGCTGAATCGACTTGATACGGTGCTGACAGCACCACTGCCATGTCCTGAGCCCAGGTTTGCGCAGGCGTGGCTTCATGGCGCTTGGTCAGCAACTGCAACTGCAAGGCACGACGCGCATCGGCATGGCTGGCGGGTGTGGGCACTTCTGCCGCGATTTCCAAACGCAGCAACGCGTTGTCGGCATTGCCCAGGGGATCTGACTGCAGGGCCTGCACCCAGGCTTGGCGTAGCGCGGGTGTGATTCGGCTGCCCAGCTCTTTGACCGGGGGGAGTTGCTCCACCTGACGGGTCTCCCAAGCAGACAGCAGTTGCACCAGGGTTTCACCGTGCGCCTGCATGGCAAGGCGACGCAAGGCAAGGTCGGCCTGCTCCAACGCATGACGCTGGGCACGGAAAGCGGCATCACCCAAGCGTGGGCCACGTTCAACAACTTCGCGGTCAGGTCCACGCGGGGCATCTGCGCCGCGCCGGACACCGGGGCCGTCACGCTGATCACGCCTGGCGCCGGGTTTGTCACCAAAACGACCAGCGGGCGCAGGCTCCGTTTTCTTTTGTCCAGGCCGGTCGTCCCCACGCACCGCCACGACTTTTTTAGGCGGCGCAGGTGGTTTGGCCGCAGGTGCGTCCACAAGCGCCGGCGCGGTCGAGGCAGCTGCATCGGTGTCTGTCGTTGCTGGCTCAGCAGCGGCCGACGGTTCAAGATGGGTTTCTGCGGGTGGGCTCTTGGGTGCAGGCGGGGCAGCAGAGACACGGCCTTGCATGGCCTGGTTCAAGGCTTGCATGGCTTGGCGAATCGGGCCCGCGTCACCATGGGCGATGGCTTTTTCCAAGGCGTGTGAGGCCTCCAGCACCACTTTGTCGTGGGCGGACAAGGCCTGTGTCGCCTGGGGTGCAGCACGCTCTTGGGTCTTGCGCTGAAATGCTTCGTCCAGTGGTTGACGGAATGCATCCCAGAGTTTTTGTGCCAACTTGCGGTCGACCGGTACGGCTTGCGACTCGACTTGCCAGCGTTGTTGCAAGGCCTTGACCGCGTCAATACGCAATTGGGGGGCAGCGCTCAACTGCTTGGCTTCTTCCACCATGGCGCGGCGCAAGGCCACGCTGTCGGACTGAGCTTTGTCCAAAGCGCCATGGGCGGCTTGTATCGCGGTTTTCCATTGGGCTTGCATTTCAGCAAACAGTTTTTCGCTCAGGTGGCCACTGTTGCGCCAACGTTCTGAAAACTGATGCAACTCTCGTGCTTGTTTTTTCCAATCGGTGTTGCCCGCATGCGCTTGGGTCCAGGCAAGCACCTCGGCCAACAAAGCCACCCTTTGCTCACGGTGGGCTGTGGATTCGGCTTTGGACTTTTCCAACCAACTTTGCACAAAGGGATAGGCGCGGTTACAGGCCTGGTCAAACCGCTTCCACAGGGCATGGTTGGGCTGCGCGCCCTGGTCAGCTTGTTTCCAATCTGCACGCAGTTGGCGCAGGCTGTCTTGCAATTTGCGGCCCTGCAACACAGGTTCCCAAACGGTGGCGGGCGCAAGTTCGGTGGCGAGCGCAGGTTCGGTGGCGGGCGCAGGTTCGGTAGCGGGCGCGGGTTCGGTGCCCTTTTCCGGTAACACAGCCCTGGTTAAGGCCTCGGCTTTGGCAACCAATTCATGGCGCACGATGTCTGCCAGACGGCGTTGCTCGGCTGCCAGCGCTTTGGCTGCGGCCAATGCTTGTTGCTCTTGTGCATTCACAACCGGCTCTGCCTTGGGCTTATCGGCCTTGACAGGGGCAGCGGCGGCGGCTTCGCCGCGCAATATTTTCAATTGGTCAGCCCATGCAGGCACCGCAGGCAGGGGCAAGCTGGCGTCCTGCGCGGCAGCTTGGGTTTGCGTCAAGGCCGCAGAAAACGCATCCCAGACCACTTGAATGTGTTGTGCGCTTTCATTCACGCTGATCGGGTATTTGGCGTCCACGCTGCTCCAATGCGCATCCTGGCTGAGCATGGCCCATTCAGATTGCAAACGCTGCAAATCGGCCGCCAAACTGCCTCGAACATCCAGGGCTTCCGTCCAAGTCTTGGTGGACAACACTTCAATACGCTGGGCCAACAAAGCCGCAGATTCGCGCAATACCTGAGCACGGTGCTCGAGGTCTTCGATGTGCTTGACCCGGTCCGCCAAAGCCACGCGCATACCGGCCAAGGGCTCGCGTGACAAAGGCGCACCTGCCTTGGCCGCATCCCTAGACCAGGCCATGGCGTCGGCCAGATTCAGTCGTGGGGTGTCCAACAAGCGCTGGGCTTTCTCGGCCCAATCCTGAGCCAAAGCGTCCTGGTTTTTGAAGCGGCGCAATTCATCCAACTTTTCACGCAAGGGCCTGGCCGCGCCTTTGTCACGCGCGCTCATTTCTTTGAACACCTGCTGCAGCAGATCGATGCTGGGCTCGGTGGCCATCCACTCACGCAAGCGGGCGGTGCGTTCGCCAGATGTTGGAGCAGTCAATGCGCCACCGGTCAAGTTGTCCAAAGCGGATGCGTCATGTGCGCTGAGAGGTGGGGTGTTCACGGCGATTCAAGTCAGAAGGTTAAGCCCGAGGGCCGAAGAAAAGCGCTTATTGTGACAGGGCGCATCAAGCGAAGGTTTAAGATAACAGCATGAAAGTCTTACGAACCATCATGCTTAGCCTGCGTGTCTTCATCTCCGACGTGGGTCAGGGGTTCTTTTTAATCACCCACAGCGGCTTGGCGTTTTTGGGTCTGGCGGTTTTTTGTTTTTTGATCATTTTCAATGCCAAGCCCGATTTGCGTTCTTCCGCTGAAGTTCAATTGATTGATTGGTTGCAAACACGCCATGGCTTGGACTTTGGCTTCAGCGTTGACAGCAGCGAAGCGATCGACCGTGCAACCGCTGCCTCCCCTGAAGACCTGACCAAAGAGCAAGCCAACATGGTGTTCTGGCTCAGCCGCAAGTACCGTGTGGCACCCGAACCTTTGAGTGCATTGGTGGCTGAGGCCTATGACATGGCGCCCAAATACAAACTTGACCCCACACTCTTGTTGGCGGTCATGGCGATTGAATCGAGCTTCAACCCGTTTGCCCAAAGCACTTTCGGCGCGCAAGGCTTGATGCAGGTGCGCACCAGTGTGCACACCGACAAGTACGAAAACTATGGTGGCGATTTCGCTGCCTTTGACCCGGTCACCAACTTGCATGTCGGCGCGCAAGTGCTGCGAGAAGCGATCGACCGCAATGGCTCGCTCGAAGCAGGGCTGCGCCAATATGTAGGCGCAGCCATCAGTGGCGAGGACGGCGGCTACATCGTCAAAGTCCTGGCTGAACAGCAGCGGCTGCAAGAAGTCGCAACCGGTCAACGCCCGGCAGCCGCCGATTCCCCTGCTGTCGGTCGGGCACCATGAAATGCCCTTTTTGCGGTCATGTGGAAACCCAAGTGATGGAGACCCGCATGTCCGAGGAGGGCGATTCGGTTCGCCGCAGGCGATCTTGCGGCCACTGCGAAAAACGTTTCACCACCTATGAGCGCCCCGATGTCAGTTACCCGGCCGTGGTCAAAAAAGACGGCAGACGGATTGACTACAACCGCCAAAAACTGCTTGATTCCCTCAACTTGGCGCTGCGCAAACGCCCGGTCAGCACCGAACAGGTGGACTCGGCCATTGAACGGATTGAAGACAAATTGCTCACCCTGGGGCAGCGTGAAGTGGCCTCTACCCGCATCGGCGAACTGGTCATGCGTGAGCTGAAAAAACTCGACAAAGTCGCCTATGTGCGTTTTGCCAGTGTCTACCGCAGCTTTGAAGATGTGGATGAATTCAAAACCCTGGTCGACGAATTCAGGCGCTAGTCAAGTGCGCGGCGCACAGGCTTTGACCTAACCAGCGCACCCCCCTTCAACCCCTGAGCACCCGATGATGGCAAGCATGAACCGGCTGCCATTTTTCTGCTCAACCCCCGCATGTCAGCAAGGCTTTAGCTTGGCCGAGCTTTGCGTGGTGTTGGGTTTGCTCGCCATCACCACCGGTTGGGCTGCACCCGCATTGCAACACTGGCTGTGGCGTCTGCGGGTCGAGGCCGTGGTGCAAGCTTGGATGGGTGACCTGCAAACCGCCAGGCTGCAGGCGCTGCGCCAGGGGCAAGCGCTGCAATTGCAACGCCTGGGCGCTTGCGCCAACCTGACCCCAAGTCAAGGTGATTGGCGCTGCGGTTGGGAGCTACGCAGCCAAGCCAAGCCGGCTTCGCCAGCCTTGCTCACACAGGCTTTGGCAGGCGAGGTATCTGTCCAACTCAACCCACCCCAGGACTGGCTGCTGATCAATGCCCAAGGCGAAACGGTCGCCGGGGGTTTGCGGGTGGTGGTTCAAGGCAAAGGCGCAGCGCCCGTGGTGCGCAGCATTTGCATCAACATCACCGGCCGCATGCGGGTTGTGTCTGCGGTCAATTGCACATGAAAACGCAGCCCGATACAGCGCTGACCCAGCCCAGATGGGCAGGCGCGGCAGCAGGCTTTTCCATGCTCGAAGCCATGGCCGCCTTGATGGTGCTCAATGTGCTCGCCTTGGGCGTATTGTTCGGACAGTTCCAAGCCATGCAAGCGCAAAGGGATGCCTTGGCCATCCACAACGCGGTCGAATTGACCCAAGACTTGTGGCACCGCATACAGCTCAATCCCCAAGGGTTGATGCACTACCAATGGCAAGGCAGCGCCGCGTCCGCTGGGCCAGATTGCCAAAGCATGGCTTGCAATGAAGCGCAATGGGCGCAGGCAGACCTCGGTGCTTGGTGGCGGGAAGTTCAATTGCGCATCCCAGGTGCGCAGGTCCTTGTCAGCACCACTGCCGTGCCAGCGCCACAAGTGCGTGTGCAACTCCACTGGCCGGTGGCTTACGCAGCCAACACCATGGCCGATCAAGCTCTGTCAGATTGCCCTGCGCAATGGCGTTGCTGGGAAAGCAGATGGCGGCCATGAAGCCCTGTCGCCAAGCGGGTCACACACTTGTGCAAAGCATGTTGGGGATGCTGCTGTGCAGTTTGGTGTTGATGGCGGCATTTGCTGTTTTTGCCTGGGTAAAGGCCAGCCATGCTCAGCTGCGCTTGCAAGCTGACTTGCATAACCGACTCAATACGGTGTTGGGTGTGTTGCGCGAGCGGGTTCAACGCGCTGGAGCGCCAGCATTGCAATTGAATAATCAGTCTCAAGCATGGGTGGCAACCACCAATGCGTCCTTGACCGGCAGCGACACCCAATTGAGTTTGCTGCATTTGCGCAGCCTCACCCCAGCCGACTGTCAGGGGCACCAAGCCTCCAGTGAAGCTTGGCTGAAAGACGACTTCAAACGCAGCAGCAAACACGAATTCACCTGCAAAGACAGCCTGCGGGACAACGCCAGCTACCAAGCCCTGGTCGATGCCATCCAAACCCTGCATTTCCTCTACGCCCAAGCGCTGCCAGGCAACCCCAACCTGATGCAGTGGCGCAGCGCAGCCCAAGTCACCGACTGGCAAGCGGTGCGCGGGATTCAGGTGTGTGTCCAAAACCAACTGCAAGCAAGTCCTCCAGCGCCGCTGTCCGAGCCTTGTGGCAGCAAATCCAACTTGAGCAAGGCGGTGGCTTGGCGAGGTGTCGCCAGCCTGTTTCACCACCCATGAAAGCCAGTGTCAGCCAGCACAGGCAACAAGGCATGGCGCTGCCAACCGTCTTGGCACTGTCGACCCTGTGCAGTGTCTTGCTGATGGCGCAATGGCGAAGCTTGGCGCTGGCCGAGGGCTTGGGTCGCAGTGCCGACAACCGCTGGCGATTGCAGCAGCAAGCACTCACCTTGTTGCTGATAACCGCAGACCAATTGCAAGCTCAGGGCTGTGCCCCAAAGACATGCCCGCCCCTGCCCGCAAACCTCAACACCGTCAGCCAGTGGCAAAGCCAATTGCCCCTGGCAAACAGCGTGACCCTGGTTGACAGCAGTCAGCAGGTGGTTTGGCTGGAAGTGTGGCCGGCTCAACAGCCCTTACCTAGCGCTCAAGCCGCGTGGGTTTACCGTCTCACTGTCTTGGTTTCCAACCAGCAAGGCCAGACCGTTGGGTGGCAAGCCTTGTGGCAACCAGATGCACAGCAACCCAACCCATCGCCACCACCCATGTCATTGCGTGGGTTCAAGCGTTTGCTGGCCTTGGCGCCATGAGACACACCAAACACCAGCCTGGGTTCACCTTGGTCGAACTGTTGACCGTCTTGGCGATCATCGGGCTGCTCAGCAGCTTGGCCATGCCCAGTTTTCAGCAAACACACCAACGCAGCCAACGCGGCTTAGCCAAACTGGCCTTGCTCAAGTCAGCGCACTGGATGGAGCGATCATTCAACAGCAACGGCGCTTACCCAGTCAACTTGCCTGATGCTGTTTGGCACAGCCCAGACATCCGATACCGCCTGAGCATGACCAGCAGTGGCAGCTCTTTTGTCTTGCAAGCCACGCCGGTGGGTGGACAGACTGCCGATGCCTGTGGCAGCTTGACCTTGAGCGCCACTGGCGAGCGCGGGGTGCAAAACGCGGCCCTCACAGCGAACACGTGCTGGGGGACCTGAGCTCACACCATAATCCAAGCCATGCCTTTCTCTCCTCAAGACAGCTCGCACATGGCCCAAGCGCTGGCTTTGGCCGAGCAAGCGATGTTCATCACAGCGCCCAACCCGCGTGTGGGCTGTGTCATCACCAGCCCAGAAGGTCGTGTGTTGGGGCAAGGACATACGCAAGCCGCAGGACAAGCGCATGCCGAGGTGATGGCCTTGCGCGACGCACACACCGCTGGCCACAACGTGCGGGGGGCGACCGCCTATGTGACCTTGGAGCCCTGCAGTCACCAAGGCCGTACAGGTCCATGTTGTGACGCATTGATCAGTGCTGGAATAGCCCGCGTGGTGGCCAGCATCGAAGACCCCAACCCACAAGTCGCGGGCCAAGGACTGGCCAAGTTGCGGGCAGCAGGGGTGCAAGTGGCCTTGGGTTTGTTGTCCGAACAAAGCCAAGCCATCAACTTGGGGTTTTTCAAGCGCATGCAACAGGGCACACCTTGGCTGCGCATGAAATCCGCCCAATCGCTGGATGGCCAAACCGCGCTGCCCAACGGGCAAAGCCAATGGATCACCGGAGAAGCTGCTCGCTTGGATGGTCATCATTGGCGGGCCCGGGCCTGCGCGGTCTTGACCGGCATCGGCACGGTGTTGGAGGACAACCCTTTGCTGAATGTGCGCGGGGTTCAAACCCCTCGCCAGCCCGATTTGCTGTTGGTCGATTCGCGCTTGCAAACGCCCTTGGATGCCCGGTTGTGGGACATCAAACGCCAAGTGGTCATCTACCACGCAGAGCGTCACCCCGACCAAGAAGCCGCCTTGCAAGCCAAAGGCGCGAGCCTGGTCTGCCTGTCTGGACCTGGCGACAAAGTGGACCTGCAGGCCATGGTGAGAGACATGGGCCAACGGGCTTACAACGAGGTACATATCGAGGCAGGTCACAAACTCAACGGCTCACTCTTGAATGCAGGTCTGGTGGATGAACTGTTGGTCTATCTGGCACCTGTGTTGCTTGGGCCGGGCCAGCCCATGGCCGCCCTGCCCGCTTTGAATTCGCTGGACCAAAAACAGCCTTGGGTGTTGATCAGCCACACCGCCATGGGGCCTGATTTACGGCTTCTGGCGCGACCCCTGCGCTGATCTGCGAAAATACCTTCATGTTCACCGGCATCATCACCGGCGTGGGGCGCATCGCCGCCGTCCACGACCTGGGTCGCTCTTTGGATCATGGCAAACGCCTTGAGATCAGCACACCTGCGCATTACCTGGACGATGTCGGTCTGGGTGACAGCATCGCCCTCAACGGTGCTTGCATGACGGTCATTGCTTTTGATGCCGCTCAAAATCACTTTTCCATCGACATTTCTGCCGAATCCCTGGGCAAGACCGCCGAACTCAACCAAGTCGGCACCCCTCTGAACCTGGAAAAAGCCCTGCGCCCTCATGACCGCTTGGGCGGGCATATCGTCTCCGGCCATGTGGACGGTGTGGGCAGCGTCAACCAGTTTCACCAAATCGGTGAGAGTTGGTTGCTGCAAGTCTCGGCCCCACCCGCCTTAGCCAAGTACCTGGCCTACAAAGGCTCGATCACGGTCAATGGCGTGAGCCTCACGGTCAACCAGGTCACTGACACCTCGACAGCTTGCTTGGTCGACATCAACCTGATCCCACACACCGTGCAAAACACCGCATTGGGCAGCCTGAAACCCGGCAGCGTCGTAAATCTGGAAATTGACACCGTGGCGCGGTATGTCGAGCGCATGTTGAGCTTGGCACCCCAAGCCGGTCAACCCCTTTTGAAAGCCTCCTGATGACCATCGCAGCCAACGCCACCCCGCTTGTTGGTATTTCGCCGGTCGAAGACATCGTGGCCGAGATGAAAGCGGGCCGCATGGTCATCTTGGTGGACGAGGAAGACCGCGAGAACGAAGGCGATTTGGTCTTGGCCTCTGACCATGTGACCCCTGAGGCGATCAACTTCATGGCCCGTTTTGGCCGAGGCCTGATTTGCCTCACCCTCACCCGCGAGCGCTGCGAGTTTTTGAAACTCCCACCCATGGCCGCGCAAAACGGCACGGTCTTCAGCACCGCCTTCACCGTGTCGATCGAAGCCGCCGTGGGCGTGACCACCGGCATCTCAGCCGCTGACCGGGCCCGCACCATCGAAGTAGCGGTGGCCAAAGACACCCAAGCCAGCGACCTGTTGCAACCCGGCCATGTGTTTCCCCTGCAAGCGGTCAAGGGTGGGGTGCTGATGCGCGCCGGTCATACCGAGGCAGGCTGCGATTTGGCCGCCATGGCGGGCTGCTCGCCCTCCTCGGTGATTTGCGAAATCATGAAAGACGACGGCAGCATGGCGCGCTTGCCAGACCTGCAAATCTTTGCCGCAACCCACGGCTTGAAGATCGGCACCATCGCCGACCTGATCGCCTACCGCAGCAAAAACGAGTCTTTGGTCTACAAAGTGGGCGCACGCCCCCTGCTGACAGCTCATGGCGAATTTACCGCCAACGCCTACAAAGACATAACCAGTGGCGACGTACACCTGGCGCTGGTCAAGGGTCACTGGGAGGCGTCACAAGAAGTGTTGGCACGTGTACACGAGCCCTTGTCGGTGCTCGACGCCCTAGAGCCACAGCGGGTCATGCATTCTTGGGGCTTGGATGCCACTTTGCAACGCATCGCCAAAGAAGGCTCGGGCGTGGTGGTCTTGCTCAATTGCGGCGAAAGCGGCGAACAATTGCTGGCCCAGTTCGATGGCACGGCCCGTTCTGCGCACGGCCCTGAACGCGGTCGCATGGATTTGCGCAGCTACGGCGTGGGCGCGCAAATTTTGCGCGACTGTGGTGTGAGCAAAATGCGCCTCATGGGCAACCCCCGGCGCATGCCCAGCATGACCGGCTACGGCTTGGAAATCACCGGCTACGTCTCCAAGGAATGACATGCACCACCCCGACCTGAGCGCGACCCGAACAGACATGGACGGCAGCGCATTGCGCATTGGCATCGTTCAAGCACGCTTTAACCCCAGCATCACCAACGCCCTGGCCAAGGCCTGTACCGATGAACTGCATGCCTTGCACGTGTCGGCTGAGCACATCACCCATGTGCAAGTGCCTGGCGCATTGGAAGTACCTGTGGCCCTGCAAGCCATGGCGCAAAGCCAACATTTCGATGCACTGATCGCGCTGGGCTGCATCATCCGTGGTGAAACCTACCATTTCGAACTGGTGGCCAACGAGTCTGGCTCGGCCATCACACAGCTGGCCTTGGACCATGGCTTGCCGATTGCCAACACCATCCTCACCACTGAAAACGAAGCACAAGCCATTGCCCGTCAAACCGACAAAGGCCGAGATGCCGCGCGGGTGGCGGTTGAAATGGCTTTGTTACTGAAAAGCCTGTCATGAGCGAACACGATACCCCTGTAGCCACCGCCAGAACCAGCGACATGCGTCGCGCCAGCGCACGAGCGGCCCGCACCAAAGCACGCGGCTTTGCGCTGCAGGCCCTGTACCAAGTGCTGGTGGGCAAAAATCCGGCTGACGATGTGGACGCGTTCACCCGTGAACTGAGTGGGTTCAACAAAGCCGACACGGTGCACTTCGATGCCCTGCTGCACGGCTGTGCGGATCAAGCCCTCGAACTCGACGCCTTGATCCTGCCCTTGCTCGACCGCAAGTTGGCAGAAATCTCGCCGATCGAACACGCGGTGTTGTGGATCGGTGCTTACGAGATGAAGCACTGCCTTGAAATCCCTTGGCGCGTGGTGATCAATGAATGCATTGAATTGGCGAAATCGTTTGGCGGCACCGACGGTCACAAATACGTGAACGCGGTGCTCAACGGCTTGGCGCCACAACTGCGCGCCCTTGAAGTACAAGCTGACCAGGCAGCGAAAAACCCGCAGACCACCCCGGCCAATCTGGCAGCTGAATGAAACGCCCATGCGTGTGACCCAACGCGCCCAGCGCATCCAACCTTTTTACGTGATGGAAATGGCCAAAGCCGCGCAAGCCGTGGCCTTGGATGCGCAAGGCAGCGACAAACCCATGGTGTTTTTGAATATCGGCGAGCCCGATTTCACCGCCCCGCCCCTGGTGCAAGCCGCCGCCGACAAAGCCATTCACGATGGCTGCACCCAATACACCAACGCGCTGGGGCTGGAAACACTGCGAGAGCGCATCAGTGCTTGGTACGCCTCGCGGTTTGGGGTGAACGTGCCTGCCAGGCGCATCGTCGTCACCGCCGGTGCTTCGGCGGCCTTGCAATTGGCCTGCTTGGCCTTGATTGAAGCCGGTGACGAAGTGCTCATGCCCGACCCGAGCTACCCCTGCAACCGCCACTTTGTGAGCGCGGCGGAAGGCCGGGCTGTGCTGCTGCCCGCCGGCCCCGAGCAGCGTTTTCAACTCACCGCCGACCAGGTGCAAGCCCATTGGCAGCCCCAAACCCGTGGCGTGTTGCTGGCCTCGCCATCCAACCCCACGGGCACCTCGGTGGCCGCGGCTGAACTGGCCCGCATCCACCACCTGGTCAGGCAGCGCGGTGGCATCACTTTGGTGGACGAAATTTACCTTGGCCTCAGTTATGAAAGCGCCTATGGTCAAACCGCATTGGCCATCGACGACCAGATCATCAGCATCAACAGTTTTTCCAAATACTTCAACATGACCGGTTGGCGCTTGGGCTGGTTGGTGGTTCCCGACGCCTTGGTGCCGGTGATCGAGCGCATGGCGCAAAACCTGTTCATTTGCGCGAGCAGTGTGGCCCAACACGCCGCCTTGGCCTGCTTTGAGGCAGACAGCTTGGCCCTGTATGAAGAACGCCGCACCTCCTTCAAGGCCAGGCGTGACCATTTCATCCCCCAACTCAACGCCATGGGCCTGAAGGTGCCGGTGATGCCTGACGGGGCGTTTTACGCCTGGGCCGATTGCCGCGCAGCCTGCAAGCGGTTGGGCTTGAGCGACAGTTGGGCGTTTGCCGAGCATGTCATGCGGCATGCCCATGTGGCCATCACCCCAGGACGTGATTTCGGTGTGCACGCCCCAGGTGACCATGTGCGCTTTTCCACGGCCAGCGCATTGCAGGATTTGGACACCGCGGCGCAGCGACTGCGCGAGTTGTTGGAGGCTGCATGAGTTTTGAATTACCTGTGCGTGTCTATTGGGAAGACACCGATGCCGGCGGCATTGTTTTCTACGCCAATTACCTCAAGTTTTTCGAACGCGCCCGCACCGAATGGCTGCGCCACCTGGGTTTGCAACAGCAACGCCTGAAGGACGAAACCGGTGGCATGTTCGTTGTGAGCGAGACCCAATTGAAATACCATCGTCCTGCCCAGCTCGACGACTTGTTACAGGTGAGTGCCCAACTGCAAGACAAGGGCCGCGCCAGCCTGGTGATTGCCCAGCAGGCCTGGCGACGGGAAGACAACAGCAGTTCAAGCCTGTTGTGTGAAGGCACGATACGCATTGGTTGGGTTCAGGCGGCCAGCTTGAAACCCGAACGGATTCCCACCTCAATCTTGGAGCTTCTGTCATGAACGACTTTTCAATCATCCACCTGTTACTCAACGCAAGTTGGGTGGTGCAAGCGGTGGTGCTGATTCTGATGTTGGTATCGGTATTGAGTTGGGCTGCTATTTTTCGCAAAATCCTGTCCTTGTCTGAGGTCAAGAACCTCAACGAAGACTTTGAGCGTGAATTTTGGTCGGGCAAAAGCCTCAACGAATTGTTTGCCGCTGCCCAGCAAAACGCCAAGCTCGCAGGCCCGATGGAACGCATTTTTGCCAGCGGCATGCGCGAATACCAAAAACTGCGCGAGCGACGCATCAGTGACAGTGGTTTGCTGATGGATGGTGCGCGCCGCGCCATGCGCGCAAGTTTGCAGCGCGAGATGGATGAGATTGAATCCAATCTGTCCATGCTGGCCTCTGTCGGTTCGGTATCGCCCTATGTCGGCTTGTTTGGCACCGTCTGGGGCATCATGCACGCATTCACCGGTTTGGCCTCCTTGCAACAAGTCACCTTGGCCAAAGTCGCTCCTGGCATTGCCGAAGCTTTGGTCGCCACCGCCATCGGTTTGTTTGCTGCGATTCCGGCGGTGTTGGCCTACAACCGCTTCTCTCGCGACATCGACCGGGTGGCCAACAAGCTCGAAACCTTCATTGAAGAGTTCTCCAACATCTTGCAACGCAACGTCGGCGCCCAAGCCGCCGCTGGACGCTGAGCGAGGCAGGCAACATGGCCACTGGATCCATGCGTAACCGAGGCGCCCGCCGCAACATGAGCGACATCAACATGGTGCCGTTCATTGACGTGATGTTGGTGCTGCTGATCATCTTCATGGTCACAGCACCGTTACTGACCCCCAGCCTGATCGATGTGCCCAGTGTGGGCAAGGCCAGCGCGGTACCTGACCAAGTGATCACGATTGAAATCGACAAAAGCCTCAAGATCGTGGTGAAGTCTCGCAAGCCAGACAAGTCTGCAGGCACCCATGTCAGCCTGGATGCGACCATGGACACGGTGGCCAAGATCGCATTGCAACTCCAAGCGGGCAATGCCAACACCCCCGTGGTGATCAGTGCGGACAAAAAAATTGCCTATGAAAACGTGGTCAAACTGATGGACCAGTTGCAGCGCGCTGGCGTGCAACGTGTCGGTTTGTCAGTGACCCTGGGTGAATGAAGTGAGCGTCTGACCGTGGCTGCACCCCATCTTGAATTTGCACCGCCGCCGCCTCCGGGCGGAGGCCGTGCCATGTTTTTGGCATTGTTCGTGCACGCCTTGTTGGTGTTGGCACTCACCTGGGGGGTGCGGTGGCAGGACCAAGCACAGGACCTGAGTGTGGAAGCCGAATTGTGGTCGTCGATCCCACAGCCCGTGGCAGCCAAAGGGGAAGATCTCCAGTCCTTGGCGGAAGAGGTCAAGCCCACGCCTGTGCCAGAACCCACGCCAGAACCCGAACCTGAGCCACCGCCGCCACCGCCCGCCCCGGTTGAACCGCCCAAGCCCAGTGCCCCGGCCCAAATAGCCATCGACAAGCAAAAACAAAAAGAAGCCAAAGACAAGGCCTTGCAAGAAGCCAAGGCCAAACGAGAAGCCAAGCTCAAGGAAGCCAAAGACAAGAAAGCCGAGAAGGCCAAACAACTGGCCCAGCAAAAAGCAGAACAAGCCCAAAAGGCCGATCAACGTCACCAAGAGGAGGTGAAGCGTTTGAGGGGCTTGGCAGATGCCACGGGTGCGCCTGCTGACACCGGCAAGGCAGTCAACGCCGCCGCCCCCAGTGCCTCTTATTTGGGCAAGTTGCGCGCCAAGGTCAAACCCAACATCGTGTTTTCAGACACCCAGTTGCTGAATGTGGTGGGCAACCCTGCGGCCGAAGTCGAGGTCACTTGCAGCCCGTCAGGTCAAATCATCGGCGCCAAGTTGACGGTCTCCAGCGGCAATGCCGCTTGGGACCAAGCCGTGCTGAACGCGGTTGAAAAAACCGGCTCGCTGCCCCGTGATGAAAACGGTAACGTGCCCAACAAAATTGCGTTTTTGTTCAGGCCGCGCGACTGAAGTCCTCACATCCCCTCCAAGATCACCAAGGTTCTTTCTGAAGCTTGTTGACTCAGCGGCAAAATCGCTTGGTAGGCGGGGGCGTTATAAAAAGCCTCTGCCTGCGCCACGGATGGAAATTTCAACAAAACCAAACGGGTGGGGGTCCATCGCTGGTTTTCTTTGACGCTCATTGCCCCCCCGCGAGCCAGGTATTCGCCACCAAACGACTCGACCAAGGGCTTGGCCAAGGCTTTGTACTGCTCCATCTTTTCAGCATCGGTAACCAAACCATCGACAAGGATATAAGCTGCCATGTCACTGACTCCATTGTGTTGTGAATGCGCGCCATCTTACCGAGGCAGCAAGGGCAAGCCAAAACCCACCACCGTCCCCTTGCCCAGCTCGCTTTGCAGCCGGGTAGGCAAGCGGTGCCGGGCTGCCAACTGTTTCACACTGAACAGGCCCAAGCCCAAATGGTGCGCAGACCCTCGGTCGACATCGGCCCGGGTGAACGCCTCAAAACACACCTGCGCCTGGGCCTCTGACATGCCAATGCCGTTGTCCCAGCAAAGCACCCAGGCCCATGGGCCAGCGCGCCTGACGCCGAGCAACACGCGCCCACCTGCCGGGGTGTATTGCAAGGCATTGGACAACAGGTTGCGAACCATCCGCTGCACCGCTGGCGGGTGTGCCATGACTTCAATGGCCGGGCAATGGCTGCGCAACACCACATGACGCATCGATGCCAAGGGTCGGAACTCCTCCACCAAAGGGGACAGCAGGTCCGCCAGATTCACCTGCACCACAGGCGGCTGCTTGGACATGCCGTCTGGTGTCTCGTTTGACCAGTCCCGCAGCTGGTTCATGAAGTCATCCACCGAGGCGGTCGCCAACCGCATGCCGTTGACCAAGCCTGGCCGTTGTGATGCGCTGGCCGTCATCAAGGCATTGGCATAGAGCTGGATGCTTTGCAAGGGTTGCCACAAGTCATGGTGGGCTGCGGCATACCAGCGGTGCCGAGCTTGCGACAAGGTGTTGCTTTGCCGCAGAGCCTGACGCTCTGCGATCACCTGCACACATACGGATAAGCCCAACAAGGTCGACACCAAAGCACCTTGCACAAACTGCACACCCAAAGTGATGAACAAGGGCCATTCCCACCAGCGGTATGCCCAGTAAACCGCCATCGAGGACAAATACACCAACCAGACACCCCCGAACAAGGCGCGCGCAGCACTGGGTTGTTCACGCCAACACCGCCACGCCAAGACAACCATGCCGCTGGCATGCAGTGAGCCCCCATAGAGCAGCAGGGTACGCAAGCCTGTGGGCGCCAACAACGCACAGACTGGCACGACGCACCACCAAGCCAAGGCTGCCCAGCCCAGGCCATGATGGATTTGGGGATGGTTTTGGGCGGTGCGTAAAAACGCTCGGGCGTGGTGCAGACTGAAGACAAACAACAACCAATAGGCCGCAGTGCCCAGCCAAGCGGTTTGACTTCGGGTCCATGCCGGCCAAAGCAAGTTCAACAAACCACTGATCCATGCCGCCGCCACGAGCTCACACAATGCCATGCCCAAAAACAAGTGCAGCTTGAGACTTTTCAATCGCCTGACCAAACTCACGGCATAAAACATCACCAGCAGCGGAACCGCCAAGACAGCGCCCATGACCAGCATCAGTCGCTGGTGATGCGCCATGAATGCCGCAGGTGTCTCCATGCGCAAGGGAAACTGAACCCTGTTGGGGCCTTCGGTGCGCAGCATCACATCCAGGCGCTTGGCGCCCTGGCTGTCCAACACCCACATGGGCAGCAAATGTCCATGCCCCCATGGTGCGTCGTCTGAACCCAGCTCGGCTTGCGCTTGCCAAGCCCCTTCATCCCGTTTGACCCAAAGTGCACTGTGGTCCTGGGTTGGTGACTGCAAAATCAACCACCAGACTTGCGCATCGGTGGGGTTGAAATGAACGCTCCAGGCCGCCCAATGGGGTGGACTGTTGGCCTGGCCCAGCACTTGGTTAGGCTGGGTCAGGTAAGTCGCTGCTGGTGATTGGGATTGAGTCCAGGCCTGGGCAGGCAAGAAATGGGCATGCGGGTCTGCCACCACACGCAATTGTGACCACAGCGCGGGGATACCTTGGTGTTGACCCATGGCAAGCAGGCCCCATGACACCAGGCAAACCAGCAGTGGCCACTTGGCCCACTGAACCCATTCATGCTTGCGGGTCTGGGCCATGTTGCTGGGTCCACAACACATATCGGGTACTGGCTTGGGTGCGGTTTTGCACCCCCATGCGTTGGTAAATCTCATGCATGTGGCTGCGCACCGTGTTTTCGCTGATCGCCAACTCGGCGGCAATCTCGGCTCGGCTTTTGCCCTGCGCCAGCATCGCCAGGACCAATCGTTGACGCTTGGAGAGCTGGTGAATCGAATCAGGCTCGGGCTCATGCGCGGCATGGCTGGGGGTGCGGCTCAAGGCATCAGACAAGGCGGACAACATCTCGGTCATGAGGTGGGCAGAGGAGACCGATTTGCTGAGGAACAGCACCTGGTTGGCCAAGCAGCTTTGCGCCAGGTGGTCGTCGTCCAATGCCGTCAGCACCACCATGGGTCCCTCGATTCGACAGGCGCATACGGCATCGAGCGTTGCTTCACCCTTGGAGTCGGGCAGGTTCAAGTCGAGCAACACCATGGCAAACGGCCCTTGTGACTGCAAGCAGGCCAATGCATTTTGCAGGGTGTTGGCTTGCACACAGACTGACTCAGGTAGGTGGAGTTGCAGTTGCACCCGCAGGGCATCTGACATCAAGGGATGGTCTTCGACGATCAGGATGCGCGGTTTGTGCATGGCACACCTCCCTACCCCGAGGTTTATCTGCTTTCAACAAAAGCAACAAGCGCCCACACTTGAAAATGAAGCTTTATGCGGCAGCGGGTTTGTGCGTATGGTTTTGTGCAGCGCTTCGCAACATCAGCGCGCACAGCAGGCCCAACAAGGCCACCGGGATGGCCACCCAAAATACGGTTTGCAGCCCCAAGCGGGTGCTGAGTGCTGCCCCACCCAAAGCCCCCAACACACCGGTGAAGCCATAGCCAATCACCGCGTACAAAGCTTGACCGCGTCCGCGCAAGCGCCCAGGGAAATGTTGCGACAACCAGGCGATGCACACCGTGTGTTGGATGGCAAAGGTGAACACGTGCAAGCATTGCGCCAGCAACAGCACCCACAGCACTTGCCCAAACCCAGCGGTGAGGCCCATGCGCAGCGCCATCAAACCCGTGCACACACACAGCCAGGCAGGCAAGCTCAACCAATGCAGCCAACGGCTTTGCGTGAAAAAGCCGATGATTTCCACCACCACCGACAAGGCCCACAGCAGGCCAATCATGTCCTTGCCATAGCCGAGTTCATCCAGGTAAAGCGACAAAAACGTGTAGATCGCCACATGCGACAGCACATGGAAAAACAAGGTGGCAAAAAACCACAGGGTGGACGGTTGACGCATCACTTGGGCCAAGCCGTCTTGCCCCTGGATGTGTTGTGCCTCTTCGCGCACATTCGGCAAGCTCCAAACACTCAGGTTGATCGCCGCCAAGGTCAGCACGGTCCACCAGGTGAAGTCGCCCATGCCATGCGCCTCAAACCATGCCCCTGAGACAAACACCGTGACCAAAAAGCCCAGCGAACCCCACAAACGAATGCGGCCGTAGCGGCGCACATCCAATGCGCCTTGGTGGCTGACCAAATGCGCCATCGCGGCTTCGCTCATCGGCATCATGGCACTGGTGTGGGTGAACATCAGAAACAGCACGGCTGCCAACCACCAAGGCGCGTCGCTGAACAGCAAGCCCACTGAGCACAACAAGGCCATGCCCGCGCACCACCGCATGAGGGGCACGCGCTCGCCGCTGCGGTCACTCAGCCAGCCCCAGAGGTAGGGCGCAAACACGCGGGTCACGGCTTGCATCGAGGTGAGCAGACCAATCATCCACAGGCTCAAACCCAAACTTTTGAGCCACAAAGGCAGGTAGGGATTGAAGAAGCCGATATGGGCGAAATAACTGGCCGAGAGTGCGGCAAAGGGCACCAGTTGACGCCGCGAGACCTGCGGCGCAGCATCTGTGGTCATCGGTTCAGTCGCTGCGTTGGGCGGGGATGGGGGCGAGTGGCATCACCACGTCCGCGCACTGGGCGCGGTGGCGCAATGCATGGTCCATCACCACCAGCGCCAGCAGCGCCTCGGCAATCGGTGTGGCTCGGATACCCACACAAGGGTCATGGCGACCCTTGGTTTGCACCTGTACCGCGCTTCCAGCGCTGTCGATGCTGTCGCGCGGCGTCAAGATGGAACTGGTGGGCTTGATGGCGATGCTCACCTCCAGGTCTTGGCCAGTGCTGATACCGCCCAACACGCCACCGGCGTTGTTGTGGGCAAAGCCCTCGGGCGTGAGGCTGTCTCCATGGGTCGAGCCGCGTTGCGCGACGCTGGCAAAACCGGCACCCATCTCGATGCCCTTGACCGCATTCAGGCCCATCATGGCGTGGGCAATGTCTGCGTCCAGCCGGTCGTAAATCGGCTGCCCTAAACCCACAGGCATGCCTTGCGCCACCACGCGGATGCGAGCGCCGCAGGAATCCCCCGCCTTGCGCAGGCTGTCCATGTAGCTCTCCAGGTGCGCCACATCGGCGATGGGGGCATAAAACGGGTTGTTCGGCACATGCGCCCAGTCTTCAAAACCGATCGCGTGTTCGCCCAACTGTGTCATGCAACCGATGAAAGTGGTGCCGAATTTTTCTTTCAACCATTTCTTCGCCACAGCCCCTGCTGCCACCGTGGGCGCTGTCAACCGAGCGGAAGAACGCCCACCACCGCGCGGGTCGCGCACACCGTACTTTTGCAAATAGGTGTAGTCGGCGTGTCCTGGGCGAAAGGTTTGCAGGATGTCGCCGTAGTCTTGGCTGCGTTGGTCGGTGTTTTGTATCAGCAGGGCGATGGGGGTACCGGTGGTCACGCCTTGGTAGACGCCGCTCAGGATGTGCACCTGGTCGGGCTCTTGGCGTTGGGTCACATGGCGGCTGGTGCCAGGGCGGCGGCGATCGAGGTCGTGTTGGATGTCGGCCTCGCTCAAGGCCATGCCCGGTGGGCAGCCATCGATCACGCAGCCAATGGCCGGGCCGTGGGATTCACCAAAGTTGGTGACGGTGAAAAGTGTGCCGAAGGTGTTGCCGCTCATGCAGAGGATTATCCCTGCAAGTCGGTGCGCGCCTGGGCCTGGGCGCTGCAGGGCCTTTGGATGAGCAGCATCCGGATCACTGACGGGTCTTCGCGCCCTCTTCTTCCGCTGGCCAGTCCCTGATATAGGCTTTGAGCATCTGGTTCTCGAAGTTTTGGCTGTCCACCACGGCTTTGGCGACATCGTAAAAACTCACCACACCCATGAGCTGGCGGTTGTTCAGCACCGGCAGGTAGCGGGCATGGCGCTCGAGCATCATGCGGCGCACCTCATCGAGCTCGGTGTCTGGCGAGCAGGTGAGCGGGTGGTGGTCCATGGCATCGCGCACTGTGATTTGTCCTAGGCTGCCATGGTTGGCGTTCAAGGCCAAGATCACCTCGCGAAAGGTCAGGATGCCCACCAATTCCCCTTGGCTCATCACCAAGATAGAGCCCAGGTCGTGCTCAGCCATGGTTTTCACCATGTCAATCAAGGGTGTCAGCGGTGTGGTGGTGTAAAGCGTGGTGCCTTTGGTGCGAAGGATGTCGCTGACGATCATGGGATGCTCCTGGGAATCCGTGGGTGCAGACTGGCATGGGCAGCCACTGCTGGCATTCCAATATAGCCCACAATCTGCGCTCAACACATAGGAACAACGAGGATGCCATGACCGGTTATGCCGATCCCCATTTCGACACGCTCGCGCTGCACGCGGGCAGCCAGCCCGACCCGACCACGGGCGCCCGCGCCGTGCCTTTGCACCTGACCACCTCGTATGTGTTCGAGTCCTCGGACCAAGCCGCTGCGCTGTTCAACCTAGAGCGAGCTGGCCATGTGTACAGCCGCATCAGCAATCCAACCACGGCTGTGTTTGAGCAGCGGATCGCCGCTTTGGAAGGCGGCATTGGCGCGATCGCCACGGCCAGCGGCCAAGCCGCACTGCACCTGTGTGTGGCCACGCTGATGGGCGCGGGTTCGCACATCGTTGCCAGTTCGGCCTTGTATGGCGGTTCGCACAACCTGTTGCATTACACCTTGCGTCGCTTTGGTATTGAAACCACGTTTGTCAAACCGGGCGACTTGGACGCCTGGCGCGCAGCGATTCGCCCCAACACCAAGCTGTTGTTTGGCGAAACCGTGGGCAACCCTGGCTTGGATGTGCTGGACCTGCCCGCTGTTTCGCAAATCGCCCATGCGCAGGGCGTGCCGCTGCTGGTCGACGCCACCTTGAGCACGCCTTATTTGTTGCAGCCCTTGTCCTTGGGTGCGGATTTGGTCTACCACTCAGCAACCAAGTTTTTAAGCGGTCACGGCACGGTGATCGGTGGTGTGGTGGTCGATGGTGGCAGCTTCGATTGGGAAAAGAGCGGCAAATTCCCCGAGCTCACCGAGCCCTACGATGGTTTTCACCACATGGTGTTTTCGGAGGAAAGCACCGTGGGCGCGTTTTTGTTGCGCGCCCGCCGCGAAGGCTTGCGCGACTTCGGCGCATGCCTGAGCCCCCACTCAGCCTGGTTGATTTTGCAAGGCATGGAAACCTTGCCGCTTCGCATGGAGCGGCACCTGGCCAACACCGAAAAGATCGTGGCTTTTTTGGCGGCACACCCGATGGTGTCCAGGGTGGGTCATCCCTTGATCGAAAGCCATCCCAGCCATGCGCTGGCCAACCAACTGCTCAAAGGCGGCGCACGGGGCGCGGGCTCGGTGTTCAGCTTTGACATCCAAGGTTCACGTCAACAAGGTCGCGCTTTCATTGAAGCCCTGAAGATCTTCAGCCACTTGGCGAACGTGGGCGACAGCAAATCGCTGGTGATCCACCCGGCAAGCACCACCCATTTCCGCATGAGTGACGAAGCCCTGGCGCAGGCCGGCATCGGCGCGGGCACGATCCGTTTGTCGGTTGGGCTGGAAGACCCGGATGATTTGATCGACGATTTGAAACGGGCATTGAAAGCGGCGTCCATTCCCCCTTCTGGCAAAACCACTGGCTAACCACCTCAGTCTCAAGGTTTCCCCATGCACATCCAAGTCAACGGCCACACCACCTATGCCTACACCGGCGGCAAAGACGTCAGCCCCGCACAACCCACGGTAGTGCTGATCCACGGCGTCTTGTGCGACCACAGTGTCTGGGCACTGCAAAGCCGCTATCTGGCGCACCACGGCTGGAATGTCTTGGCCATCGACCTGCCCGGGCACTGCAAAAGCGCGGGGCCGCCGCCCGCCAGCGTACAAGAAGCCGCTTTGTTCATCCAGGCCTTGCTCGATGCCCAAGGGGTGCAACAGGCTGCGTTGGTTGGCCACAGTTTTGGTTCGCTGATTGCCATGCAAACCGCTGCCAACCTGGGTGAGCGTATCAGCCACTTGGTGATGGTGGGCACGGCTTACCCGATGAAAGTCTCGCCCGCATTGCTGGACGCGTCATTGAACGAACCCCACAAAGCGCTGCACATGACCAATGTGTTTTCTCGAGCGACGCTGGCACCGCCCTCGGGCGCAGGGTCATGGGTGTTTGGCGCGAGCTTGGCTTTGGGACGACGGGTCTTGGCAAGCAATTCCCAAGTGAATCTGTTCCACACCGGGTTCAAGGCCTGCAATGACTATGACCAAGGCTTGCAGGCCATGGCAGCGGTGACTTGCCCGGTGATGATGGTGTTGGGTGAGAACGACCAAATGACCACGCCCAAAAACGCGCAAGCCCTGATCGCCCAAGCCCACGCCAGCGGTCAACGCCTGGAAGTGGTGATGATCCCCAACGGGCACCACCAAATGAGCGAATCGCCTGACGAAACCCTGGACGCGATCCATCGGTTTCTAAATGCTTCAGAGCACGTCGTTCAAGCGCCAGGTCATCCAGCGGGCTGAAATGGCCTGGGTGCTGGGGCCTTTTTGGAGCAGCAAGCGGTCCAGCAAAGGGGCGAGCAAGGTGTGGTTGAGGTCGGCCAGCAAAACATAGCGCGGCGGGCGCTCGGGCGACTCTTCGCTGAGCATGCCCACCCAGTCGAGCACTTGCAAGGTCTCCAACACGCCTTCGAGCTGCAAAGGGTCAACCCGCAGTTGGCTGGCCAAGCTCAGTCTGTCCAAGCCATGGCTGTCTTGCTGACGGGCATCCCGCAGTATCCGCAAGGCTTCCAGTGCCAGTTGGAAATGCCAGCCCGGGCTGTCGTCATCACGCAGTGCGCCCATCATCAGGCTGGGCCAACTCGCCACCAGCACCGCGCCCAGCAGCACGATCACCCAGGTCATGTAAATCCAAACCAGCAAAATAGGTACCGTGGCAAATGCCCCGTAGACCATCGAAAGCGTTGTCATCTTGCCCAGATACAGGGTTAGCAGGCCGCGAGCCAACTCCAGCAAGACCGCAGTGAACAAACTGCCAGCCAATACCTGCCGCCAAGGCACATGGGTGTTGGGCACGAACCGGTACAAGTTGGCAATCAGCGCCCACAGCAAGCTGAACTGCAGCAGGTCCAGCGTGAATTTCATGCCCGGCCCCAGGCTGCGCAGTGAGCCGCCAGACCAACTGATGACCGAGGCCATGGTGAACAAGCTGGCGGTGACCAGCAACGGCCCCAGGGTCAAGGCGGACCAATAAAGCAATAAGCGTTGCCCCCAGGCGCGTGGTCTTTGGACCCGCCAGATGGCGTTCAAACTGCGGTCGATGGTGAACACCAAGGCCAGGGCTGAGAGAAACAAGGCCGCAAAGCCCAAGGAGCCCAAGCGACTGGCTTTGCTGGTGAATTGGGTCAGGTAGCCAAGTACCTGCTTGGAAATGCTCTCAGGGATGAGGCTCTCGATCAGCCAGCGTTGCAACACATTTTGAAACTGATCAAACAGGGGGAACGCGGTCACCACGGCCAACGTGACCGTGATCAAGGGCACCAAAGCGATTATGGTGGTGAAGGTCAAGGCACCCGCGGTTTGGCCCAAACGGTCCTCGGCAAAACGGTCGCGCAATCGGCGGGTAGCCATGCGCCAGGGGAAATCCTTCAAGCGCGCCAGGGCCCTGGTGAGATACGAGACAATCATCTTCATATCATGCCATCGACACCCCCTCTGACCGAATCCGCCCGCCGCCAGGTCCAAGCCACCCGTTGGCTGGCCGTGGGCAGCCTGCTGGGCCTGATCCTCTTGTCATTTGCTTGGGAGATCTGGTTGGCACCTTTGCGCCCCGGCGGCTCTTGGCTGGTGCTCAAGTCCTTGCCCTTGTTCTTTCCTTTGGCGGGGTTGCTGAAAAACCGCATGTACACCTACCGTTGGGTCAGCTTGGTGATTTGGTTGTATTTTTTGGAAGGCGTGATCCGCGCCCATGGCGACCCCTGGCCCAGCAATGCCTACGCAGGCCTGGAAATCGCGCTCTGTTTGGTCTTGTTCACCGCCTGCGCCATGCATGTGCGTCTGCGCCTGCGCAATGCGGCATTGGCCGCCACCGCCGACCCAGCAGCGCCCGAATCAGCTGGGTCAACCAAGGACGACCGTGTCTGACTTGCTCGTCGCCTTGCAGCAAGCCGTGGGCGAGCCGCATGTGTTGTTTGGGCAAGACCTCAGCGCCTACGAGCGCGACTGGCGTGGCCGCGCCCAAGGCAAAGCCAAGTTCGTGGTGCGCCCAGGCAGCGCGGACGAGGTGGCCGCGGTCGTCACAGCCTGTGTGGCCCACCGCACCCCAATCGTGCCGCAAGGCGGCAACACCAGTTTGGTCATGGGTTCAACCCCTGACGCTTCAGGCCTGGAAGTCGTGCTGAGCTTGCTGCGCATGAACAAACTGCGCGCCATCGACACCGCCAACGCCACCCTGACCGCAGAGGCGGGTTGTGTTTTGCAAAGCCTGCAACAAAGCGCGGATGAAGCGGGTTGCTTGCTGCCCCTGAGCTTGGCCTCCGAGGGGAGCTGCACGATTGGCGGCAACTTGGCGAGCAACGCAGGCGGCACCCAAGTGCTGCGCTATGGCAATGCCCGTGAACTGTGCCTGGGCCTAGAAGTCGTCACCCCACAAGGCCAGATCTGGCATGGCCTGAGCGGTCTGCGCAAGGACAACACGGGCTATGACTTGCGCAACCTGTTGGTGGGCAGCGAAGGCACCTTGGGCATCATCACCGCCGCCACCTTGAAGTTGTTTCCCCGGCCAGCCGCGCAGCGCACCGCCTGGGCTGCGGTTCCCTCGGTTCAAGCGGGGGTAGATTTGCTTGGTTTGGCACAGCGCCTATTGGGTGCGGGCCTCACCGGCTTTGAAATCATGGGCCAAGTGGCACTCGGTTTGGTGGCCAAACACTTTCCCCAGATGCATGCACCCTTTTGGCAGAGCGCGCCTTACTGCGTGCTGCTGGAACTGAGCGACACTGAAAACGAAACCCACGCCCAAGCCCGGCTGGAAGCGGTGCTGGAGGCTGCGCTGAACCAGGGCTGTATCAGCGATGCCGTGGTCGCCCAGAGCCTGGCCCAGTCCCGCGAACTGTGGCATGTGCGCGAGCACATCAGCATGGCGCAGGCTGCTGAAGGCCTGAACATCAAGCACGACATCGCCCTGCCCGTGTCGGCCGTTGCCCGCTTTGTGGCGCAGACCGATGCGCTGCTCGCGCAAGCCTTGCCAGGCGTGCGCGTCGTCAACTTCGGGCACCTGGGCGACGGCAATTTGCACTACAACGTCCAGTGCCCCTTGGGCATGGATGCAGCTGCGTTTTTGCGCATGAATGAGGCTCAAGTCAACCAGCTGGTGTTTGAATCAGTCAAGGCCTTAGGCGGTTCGATCAGCGCCGAGCACGGCATTGGCTTTCTCAAAGCAGATACTCTGCCCCACTACAAAGACCCGGTGGCGCTGGCGATGATGCGCAGCGTGAAACAGGCCCTGGACCCACTGAACTTGATGAACCCTGGGCGCATGCTTCAGGTTTGAGTGCGCTTACCGCTCAGGCTTGAGGCGGGCGAGCAAATCGGCGCATCAGCGACCGAGCGCTTGGTCCCGCAACAGGTTCTTTTGCACTTTTCCCATGGCGTTGCGTGGCAAGGCTTCGATCACCTCACACTGCTTGGGCACCTTGAAACCTGCCAACCGCGCCTTCAAACAGCCGAGCAAGGCCTGCGGGTCCAGGATAGCGCCCGGCTTGGCCAGCACAAACGCATACCCGACCTCGCCGAAATCGGGGTGCGGCACACCCACCACTGCGCTCTCCAATACGCCGGGCAATTGGTTCAAGGCGTCTTCGATTTCCACCGGGTAGACATTCAAGCCGCCGCTGATGATCAAGTCCTTGCTGCGCCCCACGATGCGCAGATAACCGCGCTCGTCGAGCGTGCCCATGTCGCCGGTGATGAAAAATCCATCCGAGGTGAATTCTTGCGCGGTTTTCTCGGGCATGCGCCAGTAACCAGCAAACACATTTGGCCCTTTGACCTGAATGCTGCCCACTTCGCCCCAAGCCACGGCTTGGCCTTGCGCATTGTGGATACGCAGCGCCACGCCGGGCAGCGCAAAGCCCACGCTGCCACCGACCCGCTCGGCGCTGCCCCCATGACCGGCGTCAGCGCTGCAGGGGTTGGAGGTGAGCATCAAGGTCTCGCTCATGCCATAACGCTCCAGCACGGTGTGGCCCGTGCGCTGCTGCCAATCCTGAAATGTCTCCACCAACATCGGCGCCGAGCCCGAAATGAACAAACGCATCTGGGCGCAGACCTCGGGGGTCAAATCCGCCTGACCCAGCAAGCGGGTATAAAAAGTGGGTACCCCCATGAACACCGTGGCACGCGGCAAATCGGCCAACACACGCTGCGGCTCGAACTTGGCATGCCACAGCATCTTGCTGCCATTCAAGAGCGCCGCGTGGATGGCGATGAACAAGCCATGCACATGAAACATCGGCAAGGCGTGTAACAGCACATCGCCCCTGACCCAACCCCAATAGGACTGCAACACTTGGGCGTTGCTGCCCAGGTTGGCGTGGCTGAGCATCGCGCCCTTGCTGCGCCCGGTGGTGCCGCTGGTGTACACAATCGCGGCCAGGTCGCCCGCTTCGCGCTGCACAGGGGTTTGCTGGTCGCTGTGGTGGACTGCGCGGTCGAGCAAGCTGCCGCTTCGCTGGTCAGACAAGGTCATGACATTTGCTGTGCCAGCTTGGAACGCGATTTTGCTGACCCAGCCAAAGTTGGACGGTGTACAGACCACCAAGGCGGGTTCAGCGTTGGCCACAAAATAAGCCAATTCAGCGCTTTGGTAGGCCGGGTTGAGTGGCAAAAACACATGCCCTGCCCGCAAGGTGGCCAAGTACAACATCAGCGCCTCGACCGATTTGTCCGCTTGCACCGCGACACGCGAACCGTCTGGCAGTCGCAGGCTGTGCAAGCAGTTGGCCATCATCGCGCTGCCGCGCTCCAAGTCGCGCCAGCTGTAGCGCAGCCCTGTGTCGGTTTCCACCGCCACGCTGTCGAGGTCATCAGGAAAACCTTGCCGCAGCAAGGCATAGAGGTTGGCATTCATGAACAGTCCTTGCGTGCGTGACAGGCGTCTACCGACGTCCCGCCCACCAAGCCATGACCAGCCCGACCAGCACCATGGGCACACACAGCCACTGCCCCATGCTCAGGCCCAGAGCGAGCAGCCCCAGGTGGGCATCTGGCTCACGGAAATACTCGGCCACAAAACGCATCGCGCCATAACCGATCAGGAAATACCCAGAGATCCGCCCCACCGGCTGGGGCTTGCGGGCCTGCCACCACAGCAAGCCAAACAACAACAAGCCTTCAAGCAAGAACTGGTAGACCTGAGAGGGGTGGCGTGGCACCAAGCTGCCACTTTGCGGAAACACCATGGCCCAAGGCAGGCTGGGATCGGCAGCGCGGCCCCAAAGCTCACCGTTGATGAAGTTGCCCAAGCGGCCTGCAGCCAGTCCGGTGGGTACACAAGGCGCGATGAAGTCGGTGACCCATAACCACGGGCGCTGGCGCTGCCTGGCAAACAAGGCCATTGCAGCAATCACACCCAACATGCCGCCATGGAAACTCATGCCGCCCTGCCACAGGTAAAGCACCTCTAGGGGATGTTCAAGGTAATAGCCTGGCTTGTAAAACAAGCAATAGCCCACCCGCCCACCCAACACCACGCCCAGCACGCCATAGGTCATCAGGTCGTCAATGTCTTTGCTGGTCCACAGGCCCTGGGCTTTCAAGGGCGCATAGGGCGGGTGCGACAGCCGCCAGCGAGCGAGGCCGAGAAACAACACAAAGGCAGCCAAATATGTCAGGCCGTACCAGTGAATGGAGATGGGGCCGAGCGCCAGGGCAACCGGGTCAAATTGAGGATGGATCAGCATGTTTGTATTGTGCGTTAAGACTGCAGGGGTAAGCCAAAAGACACCACATCGGCGGTTGTGCCCCCAGCGACCGCTAAACTGGTGGCTTTCATGTGACAGGACTGATTGCCATGGCCACCTCCCCGATCAAAATCAACCGCCGCTCGGCCCATATCACCGAAGGCAAATCCCGCGCCCCTAACCGCTCGATGTACTACGCGATGGGCTACGAACAAAGCGACTTTGTCAAACCCATGGTCGGCGTGGCCAACGGTCACTCCACGATCACGCCCTGCAACAGCGGCTTGCAAAAACTGGCGGACGCGGCAGTTGCTGGCATTGAAGAGGCGGGTGGCAACGCGCAAATTTTCGGCACCCCCACGATCTCTGACGGCATGTCGATGGGCACCGAGGGCATGAAGTATTCGCTGGTCAGCCGCGAAGTCATCTCTGACTGCATCGAAACCTGTGTCGGCGGCCAATGGATGGACGGCGTGCTGGTGGTGGGCGGCTGCGACAAAAACATGCCCGGCGGCATGATGGGCATGCTGCGCGCCAATGTGCCTGCCATCTATGTCTACGGCGGCACCATCCTGCCGGGCAGCTTCCAAGGCAAAGACCTCAACATCGTGAGCGTGTTCGAGGCTGTGGGCCAAAACGCTGCCGGCAACCTGAGCGACGGCGATTTGTTGGAAATTGAAAAACGCGCCGTGCCAGGCACGGGTTCATGTGGCGGCATGTACACCGCCAACACCATGTCCTCTTCCTTCGAGGCCTTGGGCATGTCCCTGCCCTACTCTTCCACCATGGCGAATCCGCACGACGAGACCCAAAACTCGGCCAAGGCAGCGGCCAAGGTGCTGATCGAAGCGATCAAAAACGACTTGAAGCCGCGCGACATCGTGACCAAAAAAGCGATTGAAAACGCGGTCGCGGTCATCATGGCCACCGGTGGTTCGACCAACGCGGTGTTGCACTTCTTGGCCATTGCCCACGCCGCCGAGGTGGACTGGACCATCGACGACTTTGAGCGCATGCGCAAAAAGATCCCTGTGATTTGTGACCTCAAACCCAGCGGCCAGTTTTTGGCAGTTGACCTGCACAAAGCGGGTGGCATTCCCCAGGTGATGAAGCTGTTGTTGAACGCTGGTTTGTTGCACGGCGACTGCATGACCATCACCGGCAAAACCGTGGCTGAAAACCTGGCGGATGTGCCCAACGAGCCGCGTGCTGACCAGCACGTGATTCGACCCTTGAGCAAGCCGATGTACACCGAGGGTCACTTGGCTATTTTGAAAGGCAATTTGTCACCCGAGGGCTGTGTGGCCAAGATCACCGGCCTGAAAAACCCCGTCATCACCGGCCCCGCGCGGGTGTTTGACGACGAACAATCCGCCTTGAAAGCGATTTTGGACGGCAAGATCAAGGCCGGTGATGTGATGGTGTTGCGCTACCTCGGCCCCAAAGGCGGCCCCGGCATGCCTGAAATGCTGGCCCCCACCAGCGCCTTGATTGGCGCGGGCTTGGGCGAGAGCGTCGGCTTGATCACCGACGGCCGCTTCTCAGGCGGCACCTGGGGCATGGTGGTCGGTCACGTGGCGCCCGAGGCTGCAGTGGGTGGCACGATCGCCCTGATCCACGAAGGTGACAGCATCACGATCGATGCCCACCAACTGGTCTTGCAACTGAACGTGGCGGATGACGAGATTGCCAAACGCCGCGCCAACTGGAAAGCCCCTACACCTCGCTATGTCCGTGGCGTACAAGCAAAATTTGCCCACAACGCCTCCAGCGCCAGCAAGGGTGCGGTGTTGGATTTGTTCTGATTTTTTTCAAAGGAAATAACATGAAACGTGTGTTGATCGCCACCTTTGTCTCCATCGCTTTCAACGGTCTGGCCTTGGCCGACCAAAAACTCGCTGGTGCGAAAAACTGCTTGGCCTGTCATGCGATGGGCACCGCCGTGGTCGGTCCCTCCTTGAAAGCAGTTGCCAAAAAATACGCAGGCGACAAGAACGCGCCGGCCATGTTGGCCACCAAAATCCGCGAAGGTGGCGGCGGTGTGTGGGGCGCAGTGCCGATGCCAGCCAATCCTCAGGTGAGTGAAGCCGATGCCAAGACACTGGCGGCTTGGATTCTCAGCTTGAAATAAGCCACGCCATGCCGCACGGCATGGGGCCCATGATCAGTGGTTGTCAGCCAACTGATCCAAGATGGCCGGGTTCTCAAGCGTTGACGTGTCTTGCGTGATCGCCTCGCCCTTGGCGATCGAGCGCAACAAACGGCGCATGATCT
>Ga0247831_1001983_pt1 | contig 35405 bp, 32 predicted proteins | sample LaCruzMarch2015__9_FD_192406 | JGI IMG/M metagenome (GOLD analysis project Ga0247831, IMG submission 192406) | Freshwater microbial communities from meromictic Lake La Cruz, Castile-La Mancha, Spain - LaCruzMarch2015_1m | ecosystem: Environmental > Aquatic > Freshwater > Lake | place: Spain...
CCTGTTGCTGTCACCACATAGATCGAGTGGCTGTAAGAAGCGTAAATCGTGTCCGAGGACGGATCAATTGCCAGACCTGTCGCGGCAAACCCACCTCCAGGAGTGGTAACCACACCCGTGGTCGTCACAGTCCGAAAAGTATTATTGCCATCACCAACAAGCAGACGGCCATTACTTCCAAGCGCGATGGCTCCAGTCAGCGAGAATCTCGCATAGAACCCCGTGCCATCGGCAAAGCCGCTGCCCGTGAACTGCGTCCACTGATAGCTCTGCGCCTGGGCAAGGCCCATGAGAGAGCCAATGAGCGCCACGACAAGGGAGACTCGCGCGATAGTTGCAGGATTTCGATGATACGGCTCCATGATGATTCGAGGGTTGGTGATAGCTGCTTTTACCTGGACAGCGCGCATTCTAAAATCTCTTTCTAATCAAAATTGCCACCAGGGCTGCGGTGGCCAGTTTTTGACAGCTGCCATTTGCACCCGCGTATGCCACCGCCCATCAGCTCTTGCTTGCCCCTGCTAGACCTGCCGTGCATACTCCCGCCATGAGCATCACCGCCTCCGTCGTCAATGACACGATCAAGCTGCCCGCTGGGGTTCATCTGGCGGACGACACGGAAGTCGTCATTCTGCCCAAGGGGCAAGCGCCCTTGAAGACCTTCGCCGAGCGCTATGCCCGATACATCGGCAGTGTGGACAGCAGTCTTGGTGATCTGGCCGAAAATCACGATCACTATCTCTACGGCACGCCCAAGAAGCCCGCGCCATGAAGGCGGTCTTCGCCGACACCTTCTGCTATATCGCCGCCTTGGATGTAGCGGACGCCGCCCACCAGAAAGTGGCCCAATTCCTGGCGCACTATGATGGTTTCATGGTTACAACTCGTTGGATACTCACCGAGACCGCCAACGCCTTGTGCAGCCGCAACACTCGTGAAGTGGCGGCCAGCTTTCTCTTGGAAGTAGAAAACGACCCGGCCACGATCATCGTTAAACACAGTGACGAACTCTATCACCAAGGGCTGAAGCTTTATGCCGAACGCTCGGACAAGAATTGGTCGCTCACCGACTGCATTTCATTCGTTGTGATGGAGGAACATGGTCTCTCCGAAGCACTGACCGGCGATCATCATTTCAAGCAAGCGGGCTATCGAGCACTGTTTGCTTCGTAGTCGAAGCTGTGGGCCAAATGTGCTTCAACACACGCGCTGCTTCTCGTCGCTGTCCTCGGCCACGGCGACAGCTCACGCGCGGTGCCCTCGGGACGGCGGTGGCCTTGCTCCCAGTTTTGCAGGGTGCGGACGCTGATGCCGATCAGGGCGGCGAACTGGCTCTGCGTGAGTCCCAGCTTCTCGCGGACGGCCTGTGCTTTGGGCGATTCATGGCTGCGCTGACGCGAAGGCTTCTTCTTGCCGCGTAAGATGGCTCCGCCTTCCTGAATGCTGGAGACGAGTTGCTGGAAAAGTGGGTCGTTCATGGGAATTCAGTTTGGATGAGAGTTTTAAGCGCCAAAATCTGAGCTGTCTTAGGTCGCTTTGTTTCAATCAATCCAGTTCTCAACGCGCAGGCCGGGCACTTGGCGAAAGTCCGACAAGTTGCGAGTGAGCAGCACAGCGTCGTGAGCGAGGCAGATGCTAGCAATCTTGAGGTCCAGAGTGCCGATGCGAGGCAGAGGCTTTCGGAGGCGGACGAAGGTGTTGGCACTGTCAACATCCCAAGGGAGCACAATCCAGGCGGCGAAAAGTGTCACGCGATTTTGCAGCTCGCTGTAGGCGAAGATTTGGTCGTGAGGATCGGTGAGTTTGCGAATCTCGCCGAGCCAGCCGCGCAGTTGTTCTTCGACGGTGATGATCGTGGTGGCAGTATCTTGATTTGCCCCCGCCAGCCGCTGGCGCAACCGATCAGACAACGGCCCGGAATAGCCGAGCGCCGTGATGTGATTGGTATCGAGCACGAGCATGGCTGCGTGCTCACTCGTCGTTTTGCTGCTGCCGCCAGACTTCGCCAAGGCGGTCTGCTTCACGAGAAATAGGGCTGTCCTGGAAGGCACCTGCAAGTCGCTGCCAGTTCTTCTCGGGCGGAGTCAGCTTGAGAAGCTTGGCATTCAAATCGCTGACTTGTCGTTCCAACTCGGTCAGGCGGTGGTCAATGACTGCAGTGCTCATGGCATAAGATTGGCTTAGATGCTTTTCGCCACAAGCGGCAATTTGAAGGTGAGCAGTTCGCTGTTTCAACACACCCGCTGCTTCTCCCCGCTATCCTCGGCCACGGCGACGGCTTGCACGACGCGCATGTAACGCAGGCCTTCGATGAAGTCGGGCTTCGGACGTGGGGCGTTGGGATCAAGAATGGCGTTGATGAAGTCTTGCTCCACGGTCCAGGTGCGGTGCAGTTCAGGCGGGATGGAAACGGTCTCCAGAGGACCCCCGAATTTACCAAGCTTGATGGTGTCGGTGCCAATGTCGTAGTGCAGCGTGCCTTCGGTGCCGTAGAGGGTGATGTGATCACCGGGCGCATGGGCGGCGACACCGCTGAACATGAGCACGCCTTTGGCACCGTTGCGGAAGGTGCAGAGCACGTTTAGCACATCCGGCACTTCGACGGTGTAGCTGCTACGCTGCGGGATGACGACGCTGCCTTGCGCTTGCACCTCTGTGATGTCGCCGAGCCAGCGATGCAGCACTTCAATGTAGATCCCGAGAGTGAGCACTTGCAGGCCGCTGATGTCCACGCGCTGACGCCAGTGCGCGAGCTTGGTGGCATCGAGCCAGGCGTCGTTAAAGCTGTTAAGCGTGACGGTGTGCAGCTGACCGATGGCACCTTCGGCGAGCAGTTTTTTGATGAGTTCACCTCCCGCCATGCCATGCGGGGCGGGGCAGATGGCGGTGACGAGTTCGGGGTAGCGCAGGGAGGCTTCCCACATCTGACCAGCCTCGCTCATGTCGCGGGCCATGCGGGCCTGGGTGAAGACGTGCTTGCCATTGCCGAGCGCAAGCAACGTGGCCTCGCAATGCAACCACGGGGCGGCACCGATCCACACGACATCGACATCCTCGCTGGTGGCGACGTCTTGCCATTTTTCATGAGGGTGCGCGCCAGGCGTGTGCTCGTCGATGAAGGCTTGCGCGCTCTTGAGTGACGAGTTGGCGACAGCAGTGATGCGCACCTGCGTCATGGCTTTCAGCGCCGGCAGATGCTTCTGCTTCACAATGCCGCCCGCACCGATGATGCCGATGCGCAAAGGGTTCTCAGGAGTGTAGGTCATGGGTTCAAAATCTTCAGCATTCGCTCCAACGCAGGGCCAGAGACATCCTTGCCACGCAAGACATCGTCTTTGTCGATGACGAAGGTGGTGGTCCAGTGGCGGATGTTCCACATGGCGCTGATCGGGCCGCGATTGAATTCATCGGCCCAGGTGCGCCAGGGCACGTTTTGCTGCTTCAGCGTGTCGAGCGGATCGGTGTTCACGCCGAGCATCACGGGCTTGTCACCGTAGGGTTGCAGCAGCGGCAGCAGGCTATCCAGCACGCCGTGGCAGGCATGACACCACCCGCCCCAGAAGACCACAACGACGGTCTTGCCGCGATAGTCGCTGAGCTTGAAGGCGGTGCCGCTAACGTCCTTGCCCTCGATCTTTGGCGCGGGATTGCCGGGCTGGATGTTCTCTAGCTCAAAGAGATACGCAGCAGCTTGATCGGAGAGCTTGAAGCCACGCGCGACGACATCTTTGTATGTCGTCACCATCTCAGCGAAGAGCTGCGTCGCCTCAGCCAGCTTGTCCGCGCCTTGGGGATTGCCTTCGCCTTGCGCGAACAGGATCAACGCGAGCCCATAAGTCGCAGCGGCCTTTTCTTCCACGTTCGGGTTAGTCTCGCGAATCTTGCGCAGCAGAGGCTCGGCGATCTGTGGTTGCGAGTGTGAAAGGAAATCCAGCAGCTCCAGCAAGCCTTTGCTGGCGGCATACTGGTCGCGCAGCAGTTGCATGGCGGTCTGGCCTTCGGGCAGATTGGTGCAGCGCGAGATCAGCCACGACAAAGCCTTCACGGCCTTAGCTTCGTCGGCCGACGATTGCAGGATGCCTAGGATGGTGGGCGCAAGTTTCTCCGGGGTGGGAAACTGCCCACTCAAAGCGGCGCACTCCTCCTATGTCTTCGCCGCCATCAGCTTCAGCGTGTGGGCGCGAATGGGATTGTCGAAGTCCTCGATCAGCCTGTCGAGATTCGTCGCCTCTTGAGCAATGGCAGTTAGAGTGATGAAAAGCAGCGGCTGGAAGCGCATGAGCTTATTGTGCCGATGATTTCACGCCTGCCAACTGCTGCGCATAGCTGAGCGTGTCGATTTCCTCGACGGTCTTGTCATGGCGAATCGCCTTGATGCGTGGGAAGCGCAAGGCCAGACCGCTATCGTGGCGGTCGCTGGGCTGGATGCTGTCGAACGCGATCTCCAGCACGAGATTTGGCACCACGGTGCGCACGCGGCCTTTCGTGCTGAGCGTGTGCTCGGTGAAGTGATTGGTCAGCTCCTCGATCTCCGCATCCGTGAGACCGCTGTAAGCCTTGCCAATCGTGCGCAGCGTGCCGAGTTCATCGCGCACGGCGAAGGTGTAATCGCTGAGCACGTGGCTGCGTTTGCCGTGGCCTTGCTCAGCCTTGACCACCACGACATCGAGCGTGGAGAAGGCTTTCTTCAGCTTGAGCCAGGCCTTTCCGCGACGACCGGGGGAGTAATGGCTGAGCGGGTCTTTGGCGATGAGACCCTCATTGCCTGCGCGGCGGGCGGCCAAGAAGGCGGACTCGATCTCCTCGGCGGCGGCTGCGTGATGAACGGTGATGAGGTCAAATAAGGCAGGCAGGGTGAGCGCTTCAAGATGCTGGCGGCGCTCGCTCAAGGGCAGCTTCAACAGCGAGGTGCCATTGCGCCAAAGGATATCGAAGACCACATACTTCACTGTGATGTCACTGGGCAGAAAAAGGTCGGCTTGATCACGTCGGCCCAGACGCTTTTGCAGGTCGAAGAAGGTCAGCTTTTCCGTGCCGCTGTGGGCGATGATCTCGCCGTCGAGAATGGCTTCATCAGCGAGTTGGATCGCAGCGGCAAGCAATTCGGGGAACTGTTGACCAATGGGTTTCAAGTCGCGGGTGAAGATCTCCCCTTGGTCGGCTGTGCGATGAAGCTGCGCACGAATGCCGTCGAACTTGTCTTCCAGCCAAATGGTCGGAGGGCTTGAGGTGGGAGTCAGGCGCTGCCAGATGTCCTCCGCGTTTTCTTCGGGCGAGGCGAGCATGACTTTGATCGGCACCAAGGGCCTGGGCTGCGCGTCTTGCAGAGCTTTCGCTTTCGCCAGCAAAGCCGCGCTGCCAATGTCGCCGGTGAGCATTGCCGCTTCGCGCACGGCATCAGCAGTAGCATCAAAGGCATGAGCCAGGGCTTCTTCGATCAGGCCTTCCTTGGATCCCATGCGCAGATCACCGGACAACAGACGGATGAGCCAAGAGCCATCGAAGGCGGACATCTGGGCGAGGTGATCACGCAGAAGCTGGGTTTTCGGCAGGGGACCCCGTGCTTGGCGGAGGGCGGCGAAGGAGTGATCAATGGTGACCAAGTCTAAGCCGATAATGCTGACGGAGTCGTGGAGCCCCTCACCCCGGCCCTCTCCCCATGGAGAGGGGGACTGCGTTACGACGTGCGATGGTAGTGAAGGTTTGCGTTGCAGCACCAGATAGGCCGTGCGCCCGGCGTCGTTCTGCGATCGTGAGATCGCGTTGTATTCGTCGCTGCGCAGGCCGCTAACCTCTTGCAGGGCGCGACGGATGATCGACCAACCGACGTTCAGGGGTTCGTCGCCGCGCTTGCTCAGGGTGCCTGTGCACCAGCGTGCGGCGAGGGGCAGTGCTTCATCGCTAAGCGTGCGCAGGTAGTCGGCGAGCACAGCAATTTTTTTGAGGCGCGAGCTTTCTTCCGCGGTGCGCGCACAAGCAGCGGCCCAGGCGCTGAAGCCTTGCAATTCGTGCGCTGGGGCTTGAGATGATGCTTCGAGAGCTTCCGCTTTCGGTGCTCGGTCGAAAACCGCCAGCTCCAGCTGATCATCCTGCGCCAAGGCCCAGGCCTCATAGCCTCGCCGGCGCAGGTCTGCGGCGAACTCGCGGGTGTAACCATGCACAGTCAGCACGCGGCGTGGCTGCACTTGCTCCACGGTTTGAAGCAGCTCCTGGTAGTCGGCGTGATCGCTGAGCGGAAAGACCTCGTCCACCTGATAACGATACTTCGCACCGGACTGCAAGGCCCAGCCGGTCAGCATGGCCGTGCGTGCGACCTTCAGCTTCCGAATGGCCAGCGAGCGCGTGCCCATGGGCGGGAAGATGAGCACGTGGCCGAGGGCTTCCTTGAAGTCGAAGGCACGATACGGCGGCACGCTCGGCATGTGCTGCTCGCATAGCGGCATCAACTGCATGATGGAGCTGTGCAGCATGATCGGGGCATCCACCTCCTGCAACGCGGCGAGGATTTCCTGTGCCTTGCCCAATGAGTAACCGAGCAGGACGGGGATAGCCTTTTCATCCAGCGTCTCCCGCACCCATTTCCGCATGGCGGCCAAGGTTTGCTCAATCGGCGGAAAGCAGAACTGCGGCAGGCCGAAGGTGGTCTCCATGATTAGCGTATCAGCCGGGAGCAACTCCGCACGCTGTGCGGTGAGGCCCTGGCGCAGTTTGTAGTCGCCTGTGTAGAGAAGTGTCGCGCCATCGCTCTGCCGTGTGATGTGCAGCATGGCGGAACCCAGGATATGCCCTGCGGGCAGAAGGCGCAGCGTGTGGGTGCGAAAATCATGCGGCTGGCCGTAGTCCAGTGCGATGACTTCCCCCTTCAGGCCAAAGCGGGTCAGCATTAGTTGATGCGTCAGCGTGGAACAAACCGTGAGCTGGTGCCTCGCGACATGGTCGCTGTGGGCGTGCGAAATGAAGGCCGCATCCATTCCGATATGCGGGTCAAGCCACAGCCCAACATCGTCTAGATGGATGCTGCCGCGCTGGTGCGTGACATGAATAAAGGGCTGGTTTTCGTTCAAAACGGTAGAGAAAGGTTTACGAACGGCTCATTGACAGTGCGCAAAGTGTTTCGATAATCTCCCACCACTATGACGGCAACGGTTCGATCTCTCCTCCACGTGGGTTGCATGGCCCTAGCACTATTCTCGCTGGCCTCCTGCAGCTCGATCCCCAAAGGCACGGGCGGTGCTGTCACCAAGGTTAAAATTTACAGTTTGAACCCGTCAGCGAGACTGCGCGCAGCTGACCCTTCGCTCACCTTCGAACGCCAGTATCACCTCTACGGAGCCATTACGCAGGCCGAGCAGCTGGAGCGCGCAGGCCAGTATTACAGTGTGTTCTGGAAGGCGGACGACCGCAGCCAGCCAGTGACCGTGAAGTTTGAGTATCGCCAGCGCAGCACCGGACTGGCGGTGAAGGTGAAGGAGGTGGAGATCACGGAGGTGAATCGTTCCAACATTACCAAGTTTGAAGTCATCGGCGAAGAGTCCCGCACTGGCGGGCAGGTTACCGCTTGGCGCGCTAGCATCATGCGTGGCAAGGAGCAACTCGCCACCGCTGAGTCCTATCTTTGGAACTAGTTTGTTTGTTCGGGACTATGTCTTGTGCCTTGGCTCATTTTCACCAGCACCGATGTAGAACCGCGCTGCACGGGTGCCACTAATCATGGCTGACACCTGTGCGTAACCTCTGTTGCGCGATCCCTTCCCGAAAGCCCCCACCCCCTCGTGAATCAATCGTCCAACATTTTAGTCGGTGAAATTGGCAGCGTCTTCTGGCTCCGAGTCGAAGGCAAAGGCTGCTTCCAAAACAGCATCGATGTCAAACGCGTCGTGCAGCAGCAGATCAAAGGCGGCATGCGCAACTTTGTGTTCGACCTGGACCGCTGTCCGACCATGGACTCTACCTTCCTTGGCACCCTGACCGGGGTCGCCCGCGACCTGCGCCAGAATGGCGGTGGCCGGGTGACGGTGGTCAATGTTAACGCCCGCAACGAGCAATTGCTCAGCAGCCTGGGACTAAATCACGTGCTGGAAGTCGATGTCGACGGTAGTGCCTGGGAAGACGAACGCAAAGTGGCTGCCAGTGAGCTAGCCCAGTGCGACAAGACCCCCGAAGTCTGCAAGACCGAGCAAGCGGAGCATGTGCTGGAGGCCCACAAGGCCCTGAGCAAAGCCAGCGCTGCAAACGCCAGCCGGTTCCGTGATGTGATCGACTACCTGGAAAAGGATCTCGGCGAAAAGAAGGCCGATCAGTAGAGGAGGAAGGCAATTTCGGTGTCCGTCAGAGCGGACGTATCTTCCATCGCGATCAGGGTATCTAGGTGATTCATGCCCTCCAGGGCAAGATCCACATCATTCGCGATCAGGTCCATATCAGCGTCCGCTAGTGGAGCCACGGTTTCGGTCTTGGCGACGGCCACAATGGATGTCTTCGACGACTGTGGCAGCCAGACCAAGGCAAGCAGGGCCACCAGCGCCACGGCCAGACCTGGACGTAGCCAAGGGAGAGCCTCGCCCTTCAAGATCGAAACCAAGCGGTAACCCCAGCCCTTCTCCTGCGGCGTGTTGCGCGCCTCGCGCAGCACATTGGCCAGGAAGTTGCCACGCACCTGCACGGGGCGTGCTTTGCCAAGCAGCTTCCAAAGCGGATCGTTGGGGGTGAGCGGGTCCATGATGATTTCCTGAACAGCGGTTCCCGGGGAAAGTTGCACACGAATTGGAACCTAGCCCGACCCGAAGAACCCGCCCAGCTTCCGAATGCGCGTCGGGTGACGGAGTTTGCGGAGCGCTTTGGCTTCGATCTGGCGAATGCGTTCGCGGGTGACTTGGAATTGCTTGCCGACTTCCTCCAGCGTTCGGCCTGCGCCATCGGCTAGACCGAAGCGCTGTTCGAGGACTTCGCGCTCGCGTTCACTCAGCGTTTCCAACACGTCCTTGAGCTTGTCGCGCAGCAGGTTCATCGCGGTCAGCTCCATGGGGTTGGAAGCTTCTTTGTCCTCGATGAAATCGCCGAACTCCGTGTCGCCGTCGTTGTCACCTACCTTGGCTTGCAACGAAACGGGCTGCTGGCTCATGCGCAGCACGGCGCGCACACGCTCCACGGGCAGATGTACCTCCTCGGCGATCTCCTCGGGTGTCGGATCGCGACCGAGTTCTTGAATGAGTTGCTTCTGCACGCGCATCAGCTTGTTGATCGTTTCGATCATGTGCACTGGAATGCGGATCGTGCGGGCTTGGTCGGCGATGCTACGGGTGATGGCTTGGCGAATCCACCACGTCGCATACGTGCTGAACTTGTAGCCGCGCCGATACTCAAACTTTTCCACGGCACGCATTAGGCCCATGTTGCCTTCTTGGATCAGGTCCAGGAACGACAGACCACGATTGGTGTATTTCTTCGCGATGGAAATGACCAAGCGCAGATTCGCTTCGATCATCTCCGTTTTTGCTTTGGTGCTTTCGCTGACCCACTTGCCCGCTTCGGAGACCAGGATGCGGAAGTCACTGGAGCGCCGCCAGGCACGCAGCTCGAATAGCTTCAGAGCTTCAGCGGCTCCTTCGTCCTGAGGATCCGCGATGATGCTGCGCTCCACGCGGTCCAGCTCCTTCAGTTGCTCCTTCATCAGTGAGACAAAGTCCTCGTTCACCTTCTGCTTGAAGTAGAACTTGTTGCAGAGCTTAAAGAACGAGTTGCGAGCCGCTGCGAAGTCGGACTCGGCAGCGACCTTCTTTTTCGCCGATGCCTTGTGTGTGGCAGCAAAGGTGTCGTAGCACTTCTGCAAGGCCGTGCGGGCGACGGCGAGCGTCTGCGTGAGCTTCTTGAAGTAGGCGTCGCGATCGTCGTTCTTCTGGTCCATGACCAACCGGTCAAAACGCTCGAGGCCGTTAATCAGCGAGTCTGCCAACTGCACATAGTTCTCCGCGATGAAGCCCACGGTTTGCAAGCAAGCTTGCAGGTTGTTTTCGGCTTTCTCGATCCGTTTGGAGATTGCGATTTCCTGTTCGCGCGTGAGCAGCGGCACTTGGCCCATCTGCTTCAAATACATGCGCACGGGGTCATCGAGCACATCCATGCGCGAGACCTCACGATCCGCCACAGGCGCAGCGGTTTCGGGCTCATCGACATCCTGAGTTTCTGGCTCGGGGGCCTTAATCGCATCCACCTCGCTCTCATCGACGATGCGGATCTCCATGCTGCGCAGACGAGTGATGATCTCATCCATCAAGTCCACGGTCACGTGACCATTGGGCAGCGCTCCGTTCAGGTCTTCAAAGGTCAGGTAGTCCTGCTCCTTGGCCAGCATGATCAGATCGCGCAGACGGGCCTGCACCTCCGGTGCATTCAGGTCGTCATAGACCACGGTGGGGGCGGCGGATTGACTGGCGTTCTTGGGCGGACGGCCGCGGCGGCGTGGCGCACCATCCGCAGGCGGCGGTGGCTTCACGGGGGCCTCGGGGTTCTTGCGGGGACGGCCGCGCTGGCGCTTCGCTGGGGCTTCAGGTACAGGCACAGTGCTTCCATGGGAAGCGGCCTTGACTGATTTTGAAGATGCTTGCGCTGAAGGTTTTTTAGAGACGGCCATAGGTTCCGCAAACGCCCTTGCATCAAGGGTTCCAGGGGTCAGGGAGTATCCGAGGCCCGTCTGGTGCGGTCAAGGTATTCTTTGTTAAAGGCGAGGACCCTCTGCTGGAGCTTCGCAGCCTCCTCGGGCGACAGTCCTGGCTGCTTCAGTTTGAGCTGCGCTTGCTGCTTCAGGTAAAGGAGGCGCGACAGGTCCAAGGCCTCCCAGGCCTCGTGTGCAGCCTCCATGCCGCCGGCGGGCATGGGCTGTGCGAGCAATTGCGCGAAGGCTGCTTCCTCTTCCACAGGCAGGGTGGAAAAGAATGCGGCCTGGGCGGCATCGTCCACGGATTCGAAGTGAGCGCGCCACACCCGGTTGAGCAATTCGGTGCCGGGCAACGAGCTCAGCAGCGGCTCCAAATCCTGATCACGCAACCACTCCAGCACGTCCGTTTCTGACAAGGCTAGGCGGCAGAGCATTCTTGCCGTGGGATGCTGCGAGGTCAGTAGTTTGCGGCCCTCGTCCTTCGTCGTGCCCTGCTTTGCCACTGGGGCTTGCTTGTTGTTCTGCTGGCGACGCACAAAGATATCCACCTCTCGCCTCAGTGCATCCTCACTGACTCCGAGCTGGCCAGCGTGGCCACGAATCATCAGATCGCGCGCTGCCACGCTGGGGTTCGTCGCGATGGTCGCCGCCGTTTGCTCAATGAGCTGCACTTGATTGCGGAGGTCCGTGCCCTGCGTCGCCATCTTGTGTGTGATTTGGAAGTCCAGGAAGTCCGCTGCGCTGGCGATTAGCTTCGCAAACTCCTCCGGCCCTTGCTTGCGGATCAGCGAGTCCGGGTCCTCGCCTTTCGGTAACTTGGCCACCCTCACGGTCAGGCCCACGGGCGACAGGATTTGGAAGCTGCGCTCTGCGGCTTTGTATCCCGCATTGTCCGAGTCAAAGCACAGCACCACCTCGTCGCAGTGCCGCTTCAAGAGGCGCGCATGATACTCGGTAAAGGCCGTGCCTTGCGACGCGACCACGTTTTGAAAGCCCGCCTCATAAACCATCAGCGTGTCGATCTGGCCCTCGCACACGATGGCCCGTTCAGCCTTGGCGATAGCCCGTTTGCTCTTGTCGAAACCAAACAACACTTTGCTCTTCGAGAAAATCGGTGTCTCGGGCGAGTTCAGATACTTCGCCGCCTTTGCATCGGGATCGAGCAATCGCCCACTGAAGGCAATCACCTCGCCGTTCTCGTTGCAGATCGGGAACATTAGCCGGTGGCGGAAATACGGATACGATCGGCCATCGTCCCCCATCTTGAACACCCCGCCGTCCACCATCACATGCTCGGAGTATTTTTTGTCTGCGGCCCAGCGCCGCAGCACACTGCCTTGGTCGGGTGCATAGCCGATCTGCCAGTTTTTCGCCACGGCAGAGGTGATTCCGCGCCCCTTTAGATACTGCCGTGCCGCATCCGCCATCTCATGCCGCAGCAGCAGGGCGTGGAACCACTCCGCGAGGTCCTTGTGCATCTGCTTGAGCAGGGAGCGATGCCTCGCCTCGCGCTCCGTATTGGCGTCCCACACCTCTTCCTCAATGCGGATGCCCGCCGCCTCGGCCAAGCGCTTCACTGCCTCGGGAAAGGTTAGGCCATCGTGCTCTTGCAGGAAGCGAATCGCCGAGCCACCCACTCCGCAGCCAAAGCAGTGGTACGAGTTCCGCGAGGGGCTCACGTTGAACGACGGCGATTTCTCCGTGTGAAAGGGGCACAGGCCCGAGTAGTTCGATCCCGCGCGCTTCAGCTTCACGTAGCGCCCGACCAGCTCCACGATGTCCGTGGCGGCGATGATTTGCTGAATGGTCTCTTCCGGAATGCGGGGCATGGCTTGGGTCGCATGATGGAACAGGACGCGCCCCTCGCAAAAACAAAAGCGGACCGGAGTTGCCCCCGGTCCGCCGTTGTCTTTGGTTGTATTGAGGAAGCTAACCACCCCTGCCTCCCATGCAGAAGTGGCAAGCATCGACGCCACAGAATGCATAGTCCATACAGGGCGATAGTTTGTTCAATTTTTTTCATTCCCCTCGCTCACGGAAAGAAAAGAACCCCTTCTCAGGTTCCCTGCGCCTGCCCATGAAACGCCTGACCACCACCCTGCTCGCCCTCGTTCTCCTGCTTGGTTACAGCCAAGCCCAGACAGTAGAACCCAAAAAAGTCCCCGTAGCCCCCAAGCCCAAATCGGCCGTCAAGCCGAAGGCAACGGCCAAACCCGTCCTGCCCGCGATCAAGCCCACGCTTGCCAACGTTCCCTACGGGCGCGATCCCAGCCAAGTGGTGGACTTCTACAAGTCCAGCTCGGACAAGCCCGCGCCCTTGATGCTCTTCATCCATGGCGGCGGCTGGAATGGCGGCAGCAAGGATCGCGTCAGCGGCCTCAAGGAATGCCTGGACGCCGGATTGGCCGTCGTGTCCGTCGAGTATCGCTTCGTGCCCAAGGCCCACGCCGCTGGCATCAAGCCCCCTGTGAAATGGCCGCTGGAGGACGCCGCCCGCGCCCTGCAATTCGTCCGCAGCAAAGCTGCCGAGTGGAACATCGACCCTACCCGCATCGGTGCCAGCGGCGGCAGCGCTGGGGCATGTAGCAGCCTTTGGCTCGCCTTCCATGACGACATGGCCGACCCGAATAGCGTCGACGCCATTGCCCGTCAGTCCACGCGCCTCACCTGCGCCGCTGTCATCGGCGCACAGACCACGCTCGACCCGCAGCAGATGAAGGAGTGGACACCCAACAGCCGCTACGGTGGCCATGCGTTCGGTCTCGTGCGAGACCCGAAGAACCCCAAGGCATTGGATGTCTCCTTCGAAGCCTTCCTGGTCAAGCGGGACGAGTTCATGCCGTGGATCAAGCAATACTCTCCCTACCACCTCGTCAGCGCCGGTGATCCCCCGATTTACATGACCTACACCGTAGCGCCCGGCCTGGGCAAAGAGCAGAAAGACCCTACGCACACCTCCAATTTCGGCGTCAAGCTCGAGGAGCACTGCAAAGCCAACAGCGTGCCCTGCGACCTATGGTATCCTGGCTCGACAGGCACTAAGATCGCCACGGCGCACGATTATCTGATCGCCACGCTCAAGGCCCATTGATTCACTATTCAGCAGAGGAGTGATGGCTTGTGGCTGTCGCTCCTCTTTTTGTTCACTGCTTTTTCTGATGGCGCGGGCGAGGATCAAACGTTGGTTTCCCTGATGCGACCTCCCTTGATCTTTGATTGTCATTTGGACCTGAGCCTGAACGCTCTGGAGTATAATCGTGACCTGCGTCTGCCTGTGGCGGAGCTTCGGCGGCGGGAGCTGGGAATGACCGATCTGAAGGGGAGAGAGAAGGGGACCACCGCCTTCCCTGAAATGCGGGCCGCCCGGATGGGCTTGTGCGTTGCCACGCAGCTCGCAGGCTGCATGGTGGGGGCGCGACCGATCGCGAACTGGATGTCGCCTCATCAGGCCTGGGCGCAAACGCAGGGTCAACTGGCCTGGTATCGTGCCATGGAGGAGGACGGCCAGATGCGTCAGATCAAGAATCGCACGGACCTGGACTCGGCCTTGGCCCTGTGGGAGAGCGATGCACCGGACGGATCGAAGCCGATCTGCTACATCCTCAGTCTCGAGGGGGCGGACAGCATCCGCTCTGTGGGGCATCTGGAGCAGGCCTGGGAGCAAGGGCTACGCGCGATGGGCCCAGCGCACTATGGCGTATGTCGCTACGCTTTTGGCCATGATCAAGTGGGCGGGCTGCCTGCTGCGGGCAAAGAGCTGATCCAGGAGATGGATCGCCTGGGCATGATCCTGGATGTGACGCATCTATCCGACGGGTGCTTCTGGGACGCGCTGGACGTCTTCCAGGGCACGCTGTGGGCCAGCCACTCGAACTGCCGCTCACTGGTGCCGGACCCTCGGCAGTTCAGCGACGAGCAGTTGAGGGCGATCATCCAGCGTGGTGGGGTGATCGGCGCTGCTCTGGACGCGTGGATGATGATCCCGGGCTGGGTGAGGGGACAGACGACGCCAGAATCGAGCGGGCTGAAACTAGAAGCCATCGTCGACCACATCGACCACGTGTGCCAGCTCGCGGGGAATGCGCTTCACGCTGGAATTGGCACCGATCTGGACGGTGGCTATGGAACCGAACAGACGCCACACGATCTAAATTCCATATCGGATGTGGCTCGTATCGCAGGTATGTTGGAGGGTCGAGGCTACTCTCAGACTGACGTTGAGGGCATTATGTCCAGAAATTACATTCATTTGATTCGTTCGGCTTGGAAGGCGCTATAGTGAGTGCGTTTCAGAATCTATTCACACCTCTGATTCTATTTAATGAGAGGTCCATTTGGAGAGCTATATCAGTATGTCCTGTGAGCATGTGAAGAACCGGGTTCTACACCTTATCGGTGCGGGTTCCACTGCGCTGGACGCTCAGGATAACTTGGGCACAACCGTTCATGAATCGTGAACTGTGTGGATAAGCGGGGGGTTCCGCCAGTCGTTCAGAACTTTCGGCGCGTTTGTTGACCACTCGGTGGGGACAACGGCATAGCCGCTAGAAGGTCCTGAAAGAGAGGGTTATTCAACGTAGCGCGGGCAGCTGCGGTCTCGGCTTCCTTCTTGGTTTTGCCAATGCCGTTGCCGAGGGCTTGGCCCTGCCAGCGCACGCAGGACTGGAACTGCTTGCTATGGTCGTCGCCGGATTCTGAGATGATTTGATAGTCGGGCCGTTCCGTGGTGCGTGCCTGGATGAGTTCTTGCAGCTGACCTTTGGGATTTCCTTGAGCGTCGCTAACGATGGTCTTCAGCTCGGCCAGTGGGTGGCTCATGAGCAAGAGCAAGACGGAGCGCGCTGCTTCCAGTCCGGCATCCAAATAGACGGCTCCGAGAATGGCCTCGACCATGTCGGCGAGCGTTGAGTCACGGTAGCGTCCGCCAGAAGCTTCTTCGCCCTTGCCCAAGATAAGGTGATCTCCGAGGCGATGATACTGCGCGACGGCCGCGAGGGATTTTTCGGAGACAAGACTTGCGCGAGTCTTGGTCAAGCCGCCTTCGTCACTGCGTGCGAAGCGCTGGAACAGTAAGTCGGAGAGTAGAAGCTGGAGCACTGCGTCGCCAAGGAACTCCAGTCGCTGATTGTCGGCCATGCCGGTCTCGCCTTCATAGCGAAGGCTGGAGTGTGTGGCGGCTTCACGCAGCAAGTTGTGACGGCGGAACCGATAACCAATGATGCGTTCCAAAGCTTCCATGCAGATCTCTCAAGTTGAATGACTCGCCCTCCGTGTGGGGCAGTGAGGTGGGGTGATCGACGGGGCTCGAACCCGCAACAACCAGAATCACAATCTGGGGCTCTACCATTGAGCTACGACCACCATCTTGGAAAGCGAGAGTGATAGTAATTCAGCCTTGAAGATGCGCTAGTGAAAAGATGACAGGTTTGAAGGTGTGCATCCCAGACCCTTCGCATGAGTGCCCACGGTCATTCAGAAGCTTCGAGCTCTGTCATTAGATGGTATCTAAAGTCGGTACGAAACTCCTGACTTCGAGCGAGGTCTATGATTCTGGTAAAACGCGGAAGTTAGGTTTCCGCGAATCTCTGGCCGTGGAGCCAACGGCAGTGGTACTCAGTCGTTGAAGAAGTGGCGGCCGGTTTCGCCGGCGGTGGTCTTGTGGTCCACCTCATGATACACGTCTTCAAAGATCGTCTCGGGCTCTGGATACGGGCTCTGGTCGGCAAATTCAGCGGCGGCATCGGCCTCCTGGGCAGCAGCCTTGTCAATGGCCTTGGCCTCGGCCTCCGTGAAGACTCCTTCTCTGAAGAGGTTCTGCTTCCAAACCAGGATCGGATCGTGCTCGTTCTGGTAGCGTTCAACTTCTTCCTTTGTTCGATAGACGGTTTTGTTTGCGTCGGCGACGGAGTGACCCTCATAGCGATAGGTGGCGATCTCCAGAATGGTTGGCTTGCTTTCGTTGTGTGCGCGATCAAGCGCAACTTGCGCGCGCGCGCGCACTTCATAAATGTCGGTGCCATCAAAGTTCTCCCAGGCCATGCCGTAGCCTTCAGCGCGCTTGGCAAGGTAGCCGTCAAAGGCCGAAGAACGTTGCTGGCTGGTGCCCATTGAGTAGCCGTTGTTCTCGATGATATAGACAACCGGTAGATTCCAGAGTGCAGCGAGGTTTAGTGATTCATGGAAGGCACCCTGGTTCACTGCACCGTCACCGAGGAAGCAAAGGGCTGCACCTTTCAGTTCACGATACTTGAGGCCATAGGCAAGCCCGAGGCCTAGCGGTGTCTGACCGGCAACAATGCCATGGCCACCCCAGTAATTTTTGTCTGGGGCAAAGAAGTGCATGGAGCCACCCTTGCCGCGCGAGCAGCCCGTTGCCTTGCCATACATTTCGGCCATCAGCTCATTCATACCCATGCCAGCGGCTAGGCCGTGGCCGTGGTTGCGATAGGCGGTAATGGTGTGGTCGTTTGGGCCGAGTAACGATTGTGTGCCGACGACAACGGATTCCTGGCCGATGTAGAGATGCAGGAAGCCACCGATCTTGTTTGCACCATAAGCGCGCAAGCTGGTTTGTTCGAACTTGCGAATGCGCACCATCTCCGTGTAGAGACGGATCTTGTCCTCCTTCGACAAGGCTTGATTGACCGGTGCTTCGGCGTGGCTGATGGGAGCGTTCGTCTTGACCATAAGTAAGGGAATTCGGATGCTAGCAAGGTTCGGACCACAGGCAACTGCTGAGACGCTTCGGGCGCTAACTCGCATGAGTCGCGTGTTAGCTCGCTACTGAACTTTCCGCTTTCCACCGGCCTGATTCCGCTGCTCAATTCACTCCCATGATCCAACAGTGGAACATCCGCTCCCGGGCGCACGAATGCGCCGTGACTCAGCGTCCTTTCGAGGACGGTGAGAGGCATTACACCGCTATCTACTTTGACGTGAAGTCAGGCGAGTATACCCGGCGCGACATTGGTGCCGATGTGTGGAAACAGGAGCTGAGTGAGCGGAAGCCATTCTCTTTCTGGAAGACACTGTATGAAAAAAATGCTCCCGATGAACGCCCAGAGATCACGCCGAAGGAGAGTGCCCTCGGTTTGCTCCAGCGATTGATTGAGGACGACCAACCACACACGGAGAACGCACGGTTCATTTTGGTCGCCATGCTCGAGCGGAAGCGAATCTTGTCGCCCACGGCAGAGAAGGAGACCGAGCAAGGGAAGATGCTCTTCTACGAGAATAGAAAGACGGGGGATGTCTACATCGTCCGTGATCCAGAGCTGCGGCTCGATGAGGTGGAGGGTGTCCAGGAAGAGGTGGCCAATTTACTCGGATTTGGTGGACCCGCTGCTGATGCAGGGAAGGCTGTCGCCACGAAGATCACACCGGAAGGGGAAGTGAAGCCGGTCCCAGCAGATTAGCAAAAGAGTTACAGACACCATGATGAGCCGCCTGCGCCACCCGTATGTCATGAGCACGGTCGGCGTGTTCTTCGTTTTGTTAATCACGCTGCTGGTCGTTGATCGTCCGGTGAAGTCGGAGCGAGAGATTGAGAAGCGCGTCGCCGTGGGCAAGAAGCCCACACTCAAGCACCATGTGCCGGTCTGGCTTTGGCGTGGGCTGTGTGTGAACGTCGGGCTTGCTGGTGTGTTGGTGGCGGTTGCTCCATTGGCTTCTCGAAAGTTGCTTCGTCCGGCACTGGATGGGCCTGAGTATCGGCTGAAGGTAGGCGAGTGGCTCATGGTGGCAACCGCAGCTGGGGTAATTGCCTTGTCAGCAGTGCCGCGCTTAAGTCATTCTTTATGGGGTGATGAAGAGAACCTGATGCAAACCTGCATAGCCGATCAGGTCACGCTCAACGCGGACGGTTCCGTCTCGATTGTGCCGACGGCTTGGATTGAGACTTTGTGGAACTACGATCGTCCGACCAATCACATGGGTTACACCGTCGTAGCTCGTCTTTTTCATGAAGCTTTGTATTCGCCGTGCATGGGAGCGACTGATGCGTTTTTCAGCGAGACTGCCGTGCGTCTGCCGGTGCTGCTTTCGGGGCTCGGTTGGTTTTGGGTCATGGCTTGGTGCTGCAAGGTGTGGGGTTGGGCGAGGGGTGTCGCACCGGTAGCGCTCGCGGTTGCAGGTCATGCGTGGATGGTTCGCTACGGTGTCGATGCGCGCGGTTATGGATTTGTGGTCCTTCTTGTTTTCCTGTTGGTGGGTCTGTTGGGCCGCGCCTTGCAGACGGGTGCATGGCGTTGGTGGCTCGGTTACGGCCTTGCGCAGTTCTATCTCTTGTGGGTGCACCCGGGAGCTATCCATGCGCCGGTGATGCTCAACCTGTCTGCCCTGGTCATGGTGTTCTCTGATTCGGATAAGTCTGCTCGCTTGGCTTTAGCGGGCCGCTGGTTAGTCGCTAACCTCTCCGCGGCTATGCTGGTCATTGGCGTCATGGCACCCATTCTGACGCCGTTTATTGCTTTCCTGAAGCGACGCGCACTCGCGGGTAGTTTAGACCTGGGTTGGTTTCAGGATGCTGCTTCTTATCTGCTGGTAGGTGCTCCTTGGTTTTCCTGGGGTGCAGGGAATCGTTTCAGTACCAGTCTTCGTGATGGTGCCTTGCTGTCGGGGGAGGGGATGGTTGTGTTTCTCGTTCTGTTGTCGGCACTCGCTTGCCTTGGTATTTGGCGACTGGTTCGGGAACGTCGGACGGTCGCCTTGCCCCTTTTCTTCATTGGGGGTCCTGCGCTGATGATCCTTCATGCGGTGATGGGAGGCACCCGTCCTTATCAGTGGTATTTGTTGCCCTTTTTTCCAGCTCTCTGTTTGCTTTGGGTTATTGCGCTGGCCGGGTTTAAGCGGAGGGCACTCTGGTTTGCGGGTGCTCTTTTGGTCGTTGGCGTGCATCTCTCGGCTTGGAATCAGTCCAAGCTGTTGCAGGAGGCACCCATCGAATCGATTCGTGAATCGGTGGCGCTGACGCGGGTCATTACCAATCCCCGCCACCCTAGCTACAACAAGGGCGTGATGACGGCTGCGAGTGTGATGAATCCTGGCTGTTATGACCCCGGGGCTTGGCGTTTCAAGTCTGTCGATGAGCTCCGTTTGCTCATGAATCAAGCCGATGAAGCTATGGTCCCACTGTTCGTGAATTTCGGATTCCGTGGTCTTTATGAGACAATGCCTGACGTTTTGGGGCTGCTGGATGATCCCCAGTTGTTCGAGCGAGTCGCTGTTCTGCCTGGTCAGTTTGTTTCGACTACCCGTGAAGTGGTCCGCTATCGTGGTCCTGCCAGGCCCTGATTTTGTTCCACGTGGAACAATTGGGTGGTCTGGAAAGCCGAAGTGACAGCCGCTCTGTGTGTGATATGCTCACGAACGATGTCGAGCAGCCTCTATACCTACCCAGTTCATTACGATGTGATCGTGTGTGGCGCAGGTCATGCGGGCGTCGAAGCAGCGTTAGCGGCGGCTAGAATGGGTTGTCGCACCGCCATTCTGACCCAGAACTTGGACACCATTAGCCAGATGTCGTGCAACCCTGCTATTGGCGGCTTGGCGAAGGGTCATGTGGTTCGTGAGATCGATGCGCTCGGTGGATCTATGGGCCTGAATACGGACGCGACGGGTATTCAGTTTCGCATGTTGAATGGCCGCAAGGGCCCTAGCGTGCAGGCACCTCGGGCGCAGTGCGACAAGAAGGCCTACCAGTTTCGAATGAAGTGGCTGATCGAGAACCAAGTGAATCTTGATCTCCACCAAGGTAATGCAGCCGAAATTTTGACGGTGGGGGATAGTGTTACCGGAGTGCGCACGTCCCTTGGAATGATCTATTCCGCTCGGTCCGTCGTGATTTCTTCGGGTACGTTCATGCGGGGGCTGCTGCACGTGGGTCTGCAAAATCAGGCAGGAGGTCGGATGGGGGATGCCATCAGCACCCTCTCAGATAGTCTGCGAATTTTGGGTTTTGAGGTGAAGAGGTTCAAGACTGGCACACCGTGCCGAATCAACAGCCGAAGCATCGACTTCGGACAGTGCGTGCAACAGCCTGGGGACACACCGCCGCCACGATTCAGCTATCTGAGTGGTGTGCTACCGGATGATTTAGGCCAGTTCACCCTCAACCGTTGGCAGACAGATTTGTTCCACGTGGAACAAATGCCGTGCTGGACGACCTATACCAGCACCCAAACGCACGACATTATTCGGGCTAATCTGGACAAGTCGCCGATGTATTGTGGTCGGATAGAGGGGGTTGGGCCTCGCTATTGCCCCTCGATTGAGGACAAGGTAGTGCGGTTTGCCGAGAAGGATCGGCACCAGGTGTTCCTTGAACCCGAGGGCCGCCACACCAATGAATACTACATCAACGGTGTGTCGACGAGCTTGCCGTTTGAGGTGCAGCTCCAATTCATTCGCTCCATTGCGGGACTAGAGAATGCCGAAATCGTGCGCCCGGGCTACGCGGTGGAATATGACTACTGCCCGCCCACGCAGCTACATCCGACATTGGAAACCAAGCGCGTGGCAGGACTCTACTTCGCAGGTCAGATCAATGGCACTTCTGGCTATGAAGAGGCAGCGGGGCAGGGGCTTCTAGCAGGAGCCAATGCAGCACTTAAAGTGCAAGGCAAACCAGCCTTCATCCTTCAGCGCAGCGAGGCCTACTTGGGTGTGCTGGTGGATGACTTGGTGACCAAGGGTACCACGGAACCCTACCGGCTTTTCACCAGCCGAGCTGAACACCGCTTGCTGCTCCGTCAGGACAACTGCGATCTGAGACTGACGCCGAAAGCTGCAACTGCTGGTCTGGTCTCAGATTTCCGCCGCGATTACACCCGTGAAAAAGCCAAGGCATTGGAAGAAGCCAAAGCGTTATTGAGCGAAGTTTCGCACGAGGGCGTGCGTCTGGAGCGTTGGATTCGGCGGCCTGAAAACACCCATGAAAACCTTCCAGCGGAAGTGCGCGCCAAGTTCAATGACGAGTTGTGGACGGTGGTGGAGAACGATCTGAAATACGCAGGCTACATCACCCGCCAGGAAGCGATGGTCGAGAAGACCACGAAGATGGATGAGAAAGCCATTCCTGCGGACCTGGATTACTCAGCCGTGAAAGGCCTGAAGCGTGAGGCGCAAATCAAGCTCGCGCAGGTCCGCCCAGCGACTCTCGGCCAGGCCTCGCGTGTTCAAGGCGTCACCCCTGCCGATATCTCACTCCTGGCTATTCTTCTGCGCAAGTAGGACTACAGCCTGGCGTCGCCTTGATTGAGGTGAGCGAGGAAGTCGGCATACGCCAGCCCCAAACCCTGTGCCAAACCAATGCTCGCCTGCCAGCCCAGCGCGGACATACGGCTCACGTCCATCAGCTTGCGTGGTGTGCCATCGGGCATGGTGGGGTCCCATTGAATCTCACCCTCATAGCCGACGGTCACCTTCACTTGCTCAACTAACTCACGAATGGTGACGTCGGTGCCGCTGCCGAGATTAATCCAGTCGGGTGGATTTTCCACGCCGAGCAAATGCAGGCAACCCTGGGCGAGATCATCGACAAAAAGGAACTCACGCATGGGCGTCCCGGTGCCCCAGCACGTGACGCGTGCCGCACCTTGCACCTTGGCTTCATGAAAGCGACGAAGCAGGGCTGGGATGACATGTGAGTTCTCCGGGTGATAGTTATCGCCGGGACCATACAGGTTTGTCGGCATCGCAGAGTGAAACAGAACCCCATGCTGTGACCGGTAGTGCTGGCAGAGTTTCAAGCCCGCAATCTTGGCCACTGCGTAGGCCTCGTTGGTTGCCTCCAATGCGCTCGTCAGCAGAGAGTCCTCTGGCATCGGTTGTGGAGCTAGCCGGGGATAGATGCAGGAACTACCCAGAAAAAGCAGGCGCGGGGTGCCATGGCGATACGCGGCATGAACGCAGTTCGCTGCAATCATGAGGTTCTCATATAAAAAATCGGCAGGGTAGGTGGCGTTGGCATGGATGCCACCCACCTTGGCTGCGGCGATGATTGCCACCTCTGGCTTGTGCTTGGCAAAGTAGCTTTCGACCTGTGCTTGGTTGGTCAAATCGCACTCGGATCGGCTCGCTGTGAGCACCTGTTTTTGTCCACGGTTTTCAAGTGCGCGCACTAGCGATGCACCCACCATACCGCGATGACCGGCCACAAAAACAGACGACTCGAGAGGAAAAGCCATGCCTGTTCTTAGCAGCGAAAGGCGGTGAGCGGCAAGGTTCATTTGTTGAAGATTATTTGACAAACCGAAGCAAACCGGAAGCTCCGTAACCGACACCACCACCCATGGTAGAGAGTCTATAAATGTATCACGCTACACTTTTATGTTTCGCGCACAAGCCAACTCAAGATTGAGAAAAAAGCTTCCAAAAGCACACCCTGGCGAGGACGTGCACCCACCTTAACCTCTTGCTTCCCGACTGAACCGACGGCTAATGCAACCATGTCATCTACCCCCAACACTTCGCTGCTTCGCCTGCGCCTGACTGCCGCTGCGGAACGTTACGTGCGCAGTGGACACCCCTGGGTTTACAGCGACAGCGTCACCGAACTGAATCGAGAAGGGGACATCGGTGATCTCGCTGCCATCTACGACAAAAAGGACAAGTTCCTCGCCCTCGGGCTCTATGATCCGACTTCGCCCATTCGGATGCGCGTCCTGCATTCCGGCAAGCCGATCAAGGTCAGTGAAGAGTGGTGGCGCGAGCGGCTGCTGAAAGCCTTCCAGGTGAGGCAGACGCACTTCGGCAGCGAGACCAACGGCTTCCGATGGATCAGCGGTGAAAACGACGGCTTCCCAGGGCTTGTGCTCGATCGCTACGATCACACGCTGGTGCTCAAACTTTACAGCGCCATATGGTTGCCACGATTGAGGCAGATCGTCGGATGGTTGCAGGATCATTTTGAACCGTCTGCCATCGTTCTGCGCCTCAGCCGAAACATTCAAGCCATCGCTGCTGAGCGTTGGAACGAGCAAGAGGGCTGTATTGTTGGAGACACGCTGAACACCGTGGAGTTCCTGGAAAATGGCATCCACTTTGAAGCCGAAGTCATCCAGGGCCAGAAGACCGGCTTCTATCTTGACCAACGCGACAACCGGGCACGCGTCGAGCAGCTCGCGGCGGATCGTGACGTCCTGAATGTCTTCAGCTTCTCCGGTGGTTTTTCACTTTATGCCGCACGCGGTGGCGCACGCAGCGTGACGGACCTGGACATCAGCAAGCACGCGCTGGAGAGCGCGCGACGAAACTTTGCTTTGAACCCCTGGGCTGCGAACGTGCCTCATGAGCAAATTGCAGGTGATGCCTTCGAGTGGCTGGCAAACGGCCCCCGTCGGCAGTTTGATCTCATCGTTTGCGATCCACCGTCGCTGGCGCGGCGCGAGGCTGATCGCGCGGGTGCGATCCGCGCCTACCACACCCTGGCCACCTCTTGTTTGAACCGGCTGCGCCCTGGTGGTGTGCTGGTCGCGGCGTCCTGCTCGGCGCATGTCAGTGAGGAAGAGTTCTTCGGTGCCGCCTTTGATGCAGCGGACCGCACGAGCCCCCATGTGGAGCTGTGGCGCGCGGCCCATGCCGTGGATCACCCAGTGACCTTCCCGGAAGCGAACTACTTGAAGTGTCTTGCGCTAAGACTGTCCCGCGCTTGACCATTGGGGTAGGGGACCGCATTCTACCGCCTATGTTAAGCCCTCGCCTGGTCCGCCTCTTTGCCTTGTTCGCGCTGCCCGCTTCTGCGCTAACGCAGGAACCGGCGACCGACCTACCCGTGCAGCCTGGCAAGCTCGTGCTCAAGGCGCAGCCGGTCGATGATTCGGGCAAACCGCTGGAGCCAGCGCCCGAAGAGAAGATGAAGGAGCGCAAGGATCTCGACGCCGCCATCGGCACTCTGCGAGAGGCACGCACGCTCAAGCTAGAGATCGCTGCGCCCCGAGGCCAGATCGTGGATCGCAACGGCATTCCCTTCGCGCAGAATCGAGTGGTCAACTACTTGGCCCTGAACTTCCCCATTCTGAATCCTGCCACCGATGAGGCTATCATCGCCTTTGCCCGCGCTCGTATGGGCGAGGTGAATGCCTTGCTTGGTAAACAGTGGGACGTGCCGAATGATCGCATCGTTGCGCATTACAAGGATCGCCGCTGGTTGCCGCTGGTCTTCAGCGTCGAGGCGGGATTGAGCATCGAGTTGAGCCCAGACGAATTGCAGAAGCTGAAGCCTATGATGGGCAAGGGTCTCATGCTGCATCCGACTTTTCTGCGCGTGTATCCGAAGAACGACTCCGCCTGCCACATCATCGGTTACACAGGTCGCCGTCAGCCGTTGCCGGTGGGACCCATCAACGAGGGTGAGCCGCTGATCGAGGAACCCATCGGCCGTGCAGGCCTGGAGCTGTCCTTTGAAAATGATCTGCGTGGCAAGCCCGGCATGATCAACCTGCTGTTCAATACCGATGGTAGCAAACTGAACGAGGAAGTGCTGCGCCGCCCGGTGCCAGGGAACAACGTCGTCACCACGCTCGACTACGGCTTCCAAATCTTCGCTGAGACTGCGCTGAAGCGCCATGCCATTAATGGCGGAGCCATGGTGATCATGGACGTGCGCAACGGTGACATCCTCGCCATGGCATCAAACCCTGGCTTCGATCTGAATGAGTTCATCCCAGGCATGAGCAAAGCGCGGTTTGAGGAATTGAAGAACGACCCACGCGAGCCGCTGGGTGGACGTGCCTACCAAGGCAACTACTTCCCCGCATCGACCTTCAAGATCGTCACCGCGCTGGCCGGACTAGAAAGCAACAAGGTGCCTGCCGACAAGTTCTACTTCTGCGACACATCGTTCACGATCGGTGACCGCACCTTCCACAACTGGAACACCAAGTCGGCAGAAGGTGACCTCAATGTGGTGGCGGCCATCAAGCGCTCCTGCAACACCTTCTTCTACCAGGCAGCGATGGACATTGGCACTACCGACCTCATCGGAATGGCCGAGCGAATGGGCTTCGGTGTGCCCACGGGCATCCCGCTAGGGGGTGAGGCGAAGGGCTTCGTGCCCACAGACGCGTTCTACCAACAGCGATACAAACACCGCATCCTTCCCGGCATCCTAGCCAGCATCAGCATCGGCCAGGTGGTGGAAGCAAGCCCGCTGCAAGTCGCGCAGTGCATGGCCACCGTCGCGGACGACACGAACATGCCGAAGGTGCGGCTGGTGAAGCAGGTGCAGGATTTCAACGACAACGTGATCCAGGCTTGGCCGCCTGAGGTGCGCAAGCAAGTGGGCCTGCGGCAAGATGCTCGCGATACCGTGGTCAAAGGAATGATCGCTGTTGTTAACTCCGACGGCGGCACCGGCCACAACGCGCAGGTGGAAGGGGTGCAGGTGGCGGGCAAAACTGGAACTGCGCAGTGGAAGCTCTACCCTGACGAATCCAAGAACCGCCGTCTCGCTTGGTTCACAGGATTCCTGCCCGCACAGAACCCGCTTTATGCATTTGCCGTCGTCTATGAAGGCGCGCCTGGTGAGAATGTCAGCGGTGGGGCCATCGCGGCCCCTGTCGTTCAGGAAGTGTTCGAGAAGATCTACAAGAACGCTTCCCCTGAGGACGACCTCATTCTCATGGCCAAGGAAGCCCCGCGCGCCGAAATCGTGGATGACACGGCCGACGTTACAGGTGCCCCGAAAGCGGAACCGGTCGCAGAAGCTCCGCAGCCCACAGAACAACCGAAGACGGTCGGCGGCTTCTTCAGGCGCCTCTTCGGTGGCAGCCGCCAGTAGCTTTGACTGCGGTTACGAGTCAGCCCCGAGCCGTTGGAGCTGATACTTGCCGCTCTGGATTTCTTCCATCCAGGCTGCGTTGGCGACATACCAGTCAACGGTGCGTTGCAGGCCAGAGCCAAAGGTCTCCAGCGGTCCCCAGCCAAGTTCACGCTCGATCTTGGAGCAATCAATGGCGTAGCGACGGTCGTGACCGGGGCGGTCCTTCACGAACGTGATCAGCTCTTCAGGGCTGCGCTTCAGCTCTGGCAAAGCGGTGTTCACGGCTGCGATGATGGCGTGCACCACGTCCAGGTTCTTCATCTCGCACTTACCGCCGATATTGTAAGTCTCACCGATCTCGCCCTTCAGTAGCGCGAGGAAAAGACCGCGCGCGTGGTCTTCCACATAGAGCCAGTCGCGCACGTTGCTGCCGTCGCCATAGACCGGCAATTTTTCGCCACGAATGACCTTGTTAATCATCAGTGGCATCAGCTTCTCGGGGAACTGATACGGGCCGTAGTTGTTTGAGCAATTCGTCGTCACCAAAGGCAGTCCGTAGGTGTGAATGTAGGCTCGGGCCAAGTGGTCGCTGCCGGCCTTGCTGGCGGAATACGGGCTGTTTGGCGAGTAGGGTGTCGTCTCGCTGAAGGCTGGGTCGGTGGCGCTGAGCGAGCCAAAGACTTCGTCCGTGCTCACGTGCAGAAAACGGAAGTCAGGGCACTCCTTGGCATAGGCCCGCGCTGCTTCGAGCAGGCGGAAGGTGCCGACGAAATTGGTCATGATAAAGTCTTCCGGTCCATCAATGCTGCGATCCACGTGGCTCTCAGCAGCGAGATGCATGACCGCATTGATCTTGTGCTCGCGCAGCAGGCTGGCGAAAGTCACACCGTCCAGGATATCACCCTGCACGAAAACGTGGCGAGTGTCGTCCTTCAGTGCGGTCAGGTTCGACAGGTTGCCCGCATACGTGAGCTTGTCGTAGTTCACCACCTTCTCGATGGTCACACCGCGCTCGAGTCCGGCCGCGCCGAGCAAGTAATGCACGAGGTTCGAGCCGATGAAGCCGGCTCCGCCGGTGACCAAGATGCGAAGATTGTCGAGTGCCATAGAGAGGAGGTAGAAAAAGGCATCAAAACTACCGAAAAGCAGGGCGGGGGACAACTAGTTCCTTCAGGCTCGGCTGGAAGTAGGGCGCTTTGTTCCAACGCGCCGCTATGCTAGACCGGTGAACCTTGTTGCAATCCAACTTTATACCAGCCGAGAGACCAAACGCGGCGTGTTGGGGAAAACTCGCCCTACCTTTGAACCTTACTTCGTCAGGCCGCTGGCAATGGGCGTGATACCCAGTTCACGTGCGTCCTTGATAGAGACGAACACATAGTTAGGGTCGCCATCTTCGGCGAAATTCTCGGCATTCGCGGCGAGGTCAACACTGCCGGTTTCAATTGCGTTGCCAAAGGTGACCCTGGAAGCCTCCTGCTCCTTGTTGGCGATCTCCTTGCGCAGCCTGGCGGGCATCTTCATCAGTTCGTCCAGCGGCTTCAGATTGTCAGCGCCCATCATCGTGGTTTCCAGGCCGAGCACCGTGCGCTCATCTGCTGGAGCGGTGACATCCAACTCGCCATCCGGTGCGAGGTCGAAGGCCAAGTAGCAATGCCCGGGCACCAGCACGAGACCGCAGTTAATACTGATCTTGGTCAACACCGAAGCCAGCAACACGGAGCCATCCACACAGTTCGCCTGCCGGTTCTCCACCGAGTCATCCAGGAATCGCACCACCTGCGAGGCCACCGTTTTGCTCGGCGGGCTGGCCGTGATGTCACTGTATTTCATGCCGCGCCGTTGCAGCGTGTTCCAAATGGCAAAGACCTGCGCGACCACCTTATCTGGGTCGCCGCTCTGATAGCCGTCAAAGCTGTCCACGATTCCGGTTGTGAGCGCCTCCTTCAGCAGGCCGTCGATCCAGGGGTGGTTCTCATTCACATAACCAGCGAATAGCCAGGAGATGTCCGCAGGCTCTTCGTCGTCGCCCATGCTGACCATGAACGGGCACTCATTCACGCTGCGCAGGATCATCGTCTCGGTCTCTTCCCCAATCACTTTGCCATTGATCGTCACCTTGGTGGTGAAGTTCACCGGCTTCTGCTGCTTGATGGCGTGCAGCGCGTCGTAGTCGTAGATAGCCTTCGGCATGATCAGCACTTCAGGATCATCGTCCTCGGTGTTGATCGTGAGTTTGGAAGGCTTCAGCCAACCGCCATCCGCAGAGATCTCGACCGTCACCTTTGCCCCCTCCGGCGCGTCATAGAGCGTGACGCCGAACCACCCGTTCTCATCGCCATAGATGCCGATCTCGGATTCCTGGTCCTCCTCATCGCTGGCCCAGTCAACCGTAGCCGTCGAGATCAAGGCGCTGGGGTAAATGTCCTTGTCCGTGTAGGACCAAGCAACAAAGCTGGGCTTCTTAGCGTGGGCTTGCGTAGCGATGCCAAGTAGCAGGGTAAGGGTCAATGCAAAGGCTGATTTCATGGGGTGAATGGAGGAACCAGTTATCACCAAGCCACATATTTCACGCGTCACAAGTGCCACACTCCCTTAGCCTTTCCGCTTGCTGAATGCGGTGCGATGCCGGTAGTTCGCGCCCCTTTTCGCCAACCCATCCCACGCACCTATCATGTCCGCCGAAACCAAGCCAGATTCCATCGCGCAAATGGAGAAGATCGTCTCCCTCTGCAAGCGCCGCGGCTTCATTTATCAAAGCAGCGAGATCTACGGCGGCTGCGGCGGCGTCTGGGACTACGGCCCGCTGGGTGCCGAACTGAAGCGCAACCTGCGCGATGCCTGGTGGAAAGCCATGACCCGTGATCGTGAAGATGTCGTGGGCCTGGATGCCTGCATCTTGATGAACCCCGCGATCTGGAGAGCCAGTGGCCATGTAGACACCTTCGCTGACTTGATGCGTGAGTGCTCGCTGACGAACAAGCGTGTGCGTGCCGATCATGTCGAGCCGCAAGCCGGGGTCATCATGAACTACACCGGTGCGGAGTCTCCGACGGGCTGGAAGCTCGATCGCGTGCTCAGCGTGCTGATCAAGAAGGGCGAACACATTGAGAGCTTCCGCAAGCGTGTCCGCCTCCTTATTGCTTCGAACGCGGGTGACTCCGCAGGCAAGCCTGAAGAGATTGTCTTGCTCAATGAAACGAAGAGCGAGGAAGTCACGGCAAGCGTCGACTTCCATCCCGAAACGGGTGGTGCCCTCGGTGCTGCGCGTCCCTTCAACCTGATGCTCAAGACCTACCTCGGCCCGACTGCCACGGAAGCCGATGTGACCTACCTGCGCCCCGAAACCGCGCAGGCCATCTTTGCACAGTTCAAGAACGTGCTCGACAGCAGCCGCGTGAAAGTGCCCTTCGGCATCTGCCAAATCGGCAAGGCCTTCCGCAACGAAGTCACGCCCAAGAACTTCACCTTCCGCAGCCGCGAGTTCGAGCAGATGGAACTCGAGTTCTTCATCAAGCCTGACGAAGCCGTGGAGATCATCAGCGGTGTAGTCGCCGCCTGGAGCGAAGGAGCCGATCTGACGGAACCGCAGCCGAACTGGGGTTGGCAGATGTGGCATCGCTACTGGGTCGATCAGCGCACGAAGTTCTACCAGAGCATCGGCCTCGGCGACGTGCTGGAGTATTACTGGCAGACGCCGGAAGACCTCGCGCATTACGCCCGCGCTTGCGTGGACATCCTGTGCGAATTCCCCTTTGGCACCGAGGAACTGGAAGGCATCGCTGCTCGTGGCGCGTTCGATTTGACCGCGCATCAGAACGCCAGCACCAAGTCGCAGGAAGTCTTCGACGAAGACCTCAAAAATGCCGTCGCCAAGCTCACGCCCGAGCAGAAGGAAGCGCTCATTCAGAAGCGCCTTGCTGCTGAGCAAGTCAAGGTCAAAGGCGAGCCTATGCCCGAAGTGGACGTGCGCGCCTGGTTCGAGCGTCTCTTCAAAGGCAGCTATGTGCCTCACGTTATCGAGCCCTCCGCCGGGCTAGACCGGATGGCGCTGGCGATCATTGCGAAGGCCTTCGACGAAACCGTCAAGACCGACGAGAAGGGGAAAAGTGAAACTATCACCGTGCTGCGCTTCCACCCCCGCGTCGCCCCGATCAAGTGCGGTGTCTTCCCGCTGCTGAAGAACAAGCCCGAACTCGTCGCCAAGGCTCGCGAAGTCTATGCGTTGCTGAAGACGCATATGAACTGCTTCTACGACGAGACCGCCTCCATCGGTCGCCGATACGCCCGCCAAGACGAAGCCGGCACGCCCTTCGGCGTGACCATCGACTTCGACACCCTTGGTGAAAAAGGCCCCGAACTGCTCGATACCGTCACCGTCCGCGAGCGCGACAGCAACGCGCAGCATCGAATTCCGATCAACGAGTTGCTCGGTTGGTTGCAGCCAAGGCTTTGAAGCTGAACGACATCCTCTCCAAGATCCGTGCGCTCGCTGCTCCCGCCAAGGCAGCGAGTTCGCAGCGCTTCTTCAAAACCGGCCCTGGTAGGTATGGTGAGGGTGATCAGTTCCTTGGGCTCACCGTGCCGGAGATTCGCGCGCTGGTGCCGCAGAGCGATGACTTAAGCGAAGCAGATGTGCTGACGTTGCTGCACTCTGAGTGGCATGAGGAGCGACTGATGGCGTTGCTGATTTGGGTGCGTCGGTTTGTGAAAGCGAAGAAGGACGAGCTCCTGCGTGAACGCATCGTGGATCTCTATTTGGCAAACACGAAGTGGATTAACAACTGGGACCTCGTCGATACCAGCGCGCCGCAGATTCTGGGGGCGTGGTTGCTGAAGCGTGATCGCTCGGTGCTGCAAACGCTAGCGAAGTCGAAAAGCCTGTGGGAGCAACGCATCGCCGTGCTGGCCACGCAGGCCTTTATTCGAGCGGGTGAGTTTGATGACACGGTGCAGCTCTGCGCAGGCTTCCTCGATCATCCGCATGATCTGATGCACAAGGCCTGCGGCTGGATGCTACGCGAAGCAGGCAAGCGCGATGAGGCGGTATTGCTTGCCTTCCTGGACCAGCACGCGGCAAAGATGCCGCGCACGATGCTTCGCTATGCGATTGAGAAACTGGAGCCGGCGGTGCGGCAGAGTTACATGCAGCGCTAATCAAGAGAGCGCGGGCAGTTGTAGCTGGCCTCTGTGAGGCCGGAGACTTTGCGCTTCGTCACGCACAAAGCTTCGCTCATTTGCGCCGTGGCCAACCATGATGATCGTGAAAGCAAAAGTCACTCGGGTCCGGCCTCACAGAGGCCAGCTACAAGGCGCGATGCGTGATACACACAGCTCTTCGCCTCACTCAATGCCTGCGATCAAGCCCGCAAGCGCAGGCCGAATGACGCTTTCGGGGTGGTGACGTTTGGCGAGTTCCATGCGCGCTGCAGCTCGGGCGGTCTCAGGTTCGAGCTTCTGCGCGCGCGCCTGCACCAAGGCCTCGATCATCTGCACACCGATCTTGTCCAGCGCGGGTCGCACCTCGGTGGCGAGATCAGGCAGGCCGTTTGCATGAGATTTCGGTATCGACATGTGCAGCAAAAAACTCTGCTGGCATTCCTTCGCCGCATCCATCTGACCCACGAAAAAACTGCGCGCGGACTTGGCTGGCAGACCAGCGGCCACACCTTTCTTCTCCATCGCGGCGAGCAACTCGGCCTCACGTTTCGCATCGACGATGGGTAGCTGGCGCTCGCGTTTGATGGCGGCGACTTCGTCCATCCAGCTCAGGCGTTCAACGATCAGATCGGCCAGTCTTGCGCTGGGGTCATCGCGATGGTGGAGGCTGGTGCAGCCTGCGAGGAAGAGCAGGGCGAGGAGGAGATACTTCATGCGCTGAGATAAACGCGGGGCACGCGGGTGTTGATGTTAGTCAGCACCTCATACGGGATGGTGCCTGCCCATTGAGCGATGTCGTCAGCGCTGATGCCGTCACCCAGCAGGGTGACTGTGTCACCGTTGTAAGCCGTGCCCTGGCCCACATTGACCATGGTTTGATCCATGCACACACGACCGATGACAGGATAGCGCTGCCCGCGAATGATGACCTGGGCCTGGTTCGACAGTGCGCGGAAGTAGCCATCGCCATAGCCCACGGGCACGGTGACGACGCGCGTCGGTTCATCACTTTGCCAAGTGCTGCCATAGCTGACCGGATGACCGGGCTGCACCACCTTGAAGTAAGCAACGTGGGATTTCCATGTGAGCGCGGGCTGAATGACCACGCTGCGGGCCGTCTCAGGCGAGGGATACATGCCATAGAGCATGATGCCGGGCCGAACCATGTCGAGATGGCTTTCGGGGAGAGCCAAGATGCCTCCGCTGTTTGCGAGGTGGCGCATCGGCGTGGGCAGACTGCGCTTCTCATAAAACGAGAGCACGTCCATGAAGCGCTCCAGTTGCAGCCGCGCATGAGTGAGGTCGGCGGCATCCGCATTCGCGAAGTGCGAGTAGATGCCCGCGATGTCACAGTGCGCGCATTGCAACGAAGCCTCCAGCAGCTTCTCCGCGCTGTAGTAATGCACGCCGATGCGCTCCATGCCGGTGTCGATCTTCAGATGCACCTGGGCGCGCATCTTCAGAGCAGCGGCTGCTTCGTCGATGAGCTTCAGCTTCTCGATGGACGGTGCGGTGAAGGACAGGCCAAGCTTCAGAAAGAGCGGAATCTGTTTCGTGGCAATGCCGCCGAAGACGAGAATTGGTGCGGTGATGCCGTGCTCGCGCAGCAGCACGGCTTCCTCCAGAAAGGCGACGCCGAGCATGTCGGCCTTCGCTTGCAGATGGCGTGCGACCTCAATGATGCCGTGACCATACGCATTGGCCTTCACGATGGCCATGACTTTGGCGCTGCCGACGTGTGACCGAATAGCCGCGAGGTTGTCCGTGAGACGTTGCAAGTTCACCTCCACAAACGTGGGGCGCATGACCTCGGAGTTGGTCGCGACGAGCTGATGCAGCGGCGTGCTCACGAAAGAAGGCCACTCACTGCGTCTGTGGTCTGCTGGAAGGCTTCGGCGGACAAAACAGGCGTGAGTTCCATGCGCGAAGGCTTTGGCAACGTTACCCAAGAACGACAACCGCCGTAGCTCTTCGCATAGGGGAAGCTCCAGCGCTCGGGCAGCCTGTAGGTGCGGACGAGCGCGACGTTCAGGCAGCTCTCGTCATCATAAACAAAGCGCTCACGCACCATGCTCTCGCTCCACACATGCAGCGGGGCGAGCGAAGCCACCTTCTCCCATTCGGTCACCCGCCAGACCTGCTCCAGAGTGCAGAAGTAGTCGATGTCCACGCTGGTCCGACCCTCCTCCGGCGGGAAGACGAAGCGCTCCGGGTCGGGTGCCTGCCAGTTCAATTTCTCGCCTTGGGTGTGGAACCATGTGGGGAACAAGAAGAAGTCCTTATGCTTGAACTCAAAGCCCCCGCGTCCCTCGTGAATGCCGCCTTTGCGTAGGATCAAGCTCATCACGCCCGTGCCCAGGGCCTCGCACACATTGGCCCATTCTTTGAAGCCAATATTCGATGCGGGATCCTCATCAGCAGGCAAGGATGACAGATCAATCGCAGCGATAGTGGAGGCCATTTTTTTGATTTCTTCGATGGTCTTTCCCTGACGAAGCAATTCCGAAACTGTGAATGGGGCCAAGCCTGGAACATGCGGCTCTGGCTCGTCGGATGGAGATGCGGAGACGTTGGGCATGAAAATGCGTGTGGTAAGAGTTAGCCGCCTGCTGTGATCTGGACGACCTCGACAACATCGCCTTCTGCCAGGGCGCTTGCTGCGTGTTCTCGGGGAAGCAGTGCGCGTTGATTGTGCTCGACGACCACAGGGCGGTCGCCGAGGCCAATGCTGTGCAGCAGCGCTCCGATGTTCGTGGCCGAGGTGTCGTGCTTCTTGCCGTTGAGGGTGATCGTCATGGGGGCGTGGCGAGCGTGAGGGTGCTTTGCAGGATCGCGGGGTCCCAGTCTTTCCAGACGGGATCAAGGCCCTGGCACTTCAGCATGGCGGCGACCTCGGCGGGGCTGCGTTCATCGGCGATGCCGAACTGGCCTTCGGCCTTCTGACGGCCGGGCTCGGCATCGACCTCCACGCGGCGGCCCTTCACGGTCTGGTGCAAATCATCGGTGCCCGCGCCGGTGTAGCCGCCAGGCTCGGTGTGGCTGCCAGCGCTCATCGTCGTCACGCCCAGCGGAGCCAAGGCATCGCGTAGCGGTGCGGGCTCGCGAGTGCTCAAGACCACGCCGACCTCCGGGAAGCACAGGCGGAAGGCGCACAGCGTTTGCACCAGCGAGGCATCGTGGAAGTCGGTCATCGGCTTGAACCCACCTGCCGCCGGGCGCAGGCGCGGGAAGGCAACGGTGAAGCTGGCCTTCCAGCAGTGCTTATACAAATGCTCCAAGTGCGCGGCCAGTCTCAGCGCCTCCAAGCGCCAGTCGCTCAGGCCAAACAACGCACCGATGCCGATGCGGCGGAAGCCACCCGCATAGCCGCGCTCTGGGCACGCCAGCCGCCAATCAAAATCCTTCTTCGGACCCGCAGTGTGCATCTGCTCATAGACCACGCGGTCATAGGTCTCCTGATACACCACCAAGCCCTCGCATCCGGCCTCGACCATACCCGCATACTCCGGCGTTTCCATCGGCCCGACTTCGATGCCAATGGTCGGCACCCAGGCACGCAGCGCGCGAATGCATTCCTCCAGGTAGCCGTCGCTGACGAAGCGCGGGTGTTCGCCGGCGACGAGCAGGATGTTGCGGAAGCCCATGGCCGCGATGTGCTTGGCCTCGGCGATGACTTGATCAATGGTCAGCGTCACGCGCAGAATCGCCGTGTTGTCGCGCGAGAAGCCGCAGTAGCTGCAGTTGTTCACGCACTCATTGCTCACGTAAAGCGGCGCGAACAGGCGCATCGTCTTGCCGAAATTCCGCCGCGTGATCAGCTGCGACTCGCGC
>Ga0247831_1001985_pt1 | contig 35327 bp, 34 predicted proteins | sample LaCruzMarch2015__9_FD_192406 | JGI IMG/M metagenome (GOLD analysis project Ga0247831, IMG submission 192406) | Freshwater microbial communities from meromictic Lake La Cruz, Castile-La Mancha, Spain - LaCruzMarch2015_1m | ecosystem: Environmental > Aquatic > Freshwater > Lake | place: Spain...
TGGGCTGATTTCATGACGAATCTTCCAACAATCATGTGCGAATTGATGTGGAGAGCGTGAGGCTTGATGGCGCGAAGTAGCCGGTCAGCTTTTTTCTTTAGAGTGAAGGGCCAGACGTATCTAAGGGTCTTGTGTTGAATAACTCGGTAACTTTTGATGCGGTGAACCATCATCGAGCTTCCATTGTGAACCTCGGTGAAAGAGCCAAAGGTCTTGTTGTGGGCTGGGGCAATCACATGAACCTCATGACCTGCTCTTACCAGCCCTGAAGCGAGCCTTTCAGCAAACCGTGAAGCCCCATTGATGTCCGGCGGGAAGGTATCGCAAGCAATCACCACTCGAAGTGGCGTTGAAGTACTCAAAATCTCAGTCAATTGTTTGCCTTGCGAAGCAGGTAGAAAGTTTGCTTAGCTCAAGTTTACTTGACTCGCCTTTTTCCTAGGACGCAGCTCAGGATGCACCCTAGATAGCAGGTAAACGCCAGATACTGCTATTACTCCGCTTAGGCTAAAGGCCGCTATAGAGAACCCACTTGCCTGCTGAGCCTCCCCCAGCACTCCGATTGCTATTCCAACCGCAACTAGCGGATCTATAACTGTAAGGCCCGCAATAACCAAATCCGGTGGGCCAGAAGAATAGGCGTTTTGTACAAACCAGCCACCTAAAAACACGGCTCCAATCATGCTCACTAGTGCAAGAGCAGTGAGGGCGTCGTAGTCCATCTGATAGAGCCTTTGAATAACCACCTTGGCCAACGTTGCAACAAAGCCGTAAAGCACACCAGCACCAAGGATGTAAGTGAGAGCTCCAGCTTTTTTGCCGAAAGTGAAAAAAAGCACTCCGAAAGCTACCAAGATAATTACTAGCAAACCCAACACCCGTAGCAAGTTTGCATCGGTGAGCTCTACCTGGGAAGCCACCTGAGATGCCGTAACGACGAACCCACCAACGCCGAAAGTTGAAAGCCCGATTGCCAGAATGGTTCCGCGATTGAGTTTGGTTTTGGTTGATCTGGCATTTAGTAGCGAAGTAATAACTAAAGCTATTGCTCCGATTGGTTGCACCACGATAAGTGGTGCCAGCGTTAGGGCTGCGACCTGCAACACCATTCCCACACCCATTAGGCCAAGACCTGTCATCCAACGCGGACGGACAAATAGTCGCCCCAGTTCTTTTAGTGAAAGTGAGCCTCGACGCCTGGGGGTCTTCTCGGTGGACTTGCTAACTGCTTGATTTTGAAATTGGGCACCGAAGGCCAGTGCTACAGCAGCAAGTATTGCGAGCACAATTGCGAGTTCTCTTAGTTCTGGTCCCAAATCAATACCTCAATCAACAAATTCGAGCCTAACCCCGTTTCTGCCCGAAGTTCTGAGCTAAACAGCTAGATTTATCAGGTGATTAGGCCAATTCTCATCTACGGAGACCCCGTCCTGCACCAATTAGCTTCTGAAGTGACCGTCTTTGATCAGCAGCTCGAGCAGTTGGTCCAGGACTTGTTTGACACCATGGATAAGGCTCCTGGGGTAGGCCTCGCAGCACCGCAGGTCGGTGTTAGTTTGCGTGTATTTGTTTACAGCTACCCCGACGATGACGATAACCCGAGGCGTGGTGTTGTTATCAACCCCATCATTACCCACACTCCGATCGAAGCTGGTCCGGCGGATGATGAACTCGAAAGCGAAGGCTGTCTTTCATTCCCGGGAGAAAGATTCGCGCTAAAACGAGGCGAAAGCGTAATTGTTGAGGGCGTCGATTTAGAAAACAAACCGGTACGTATTGAAGCAGATGGTTGGTTTGCCAGAGTGTTCCAGCACGAGTTTGATCACCTAAACGGAATCATTTACGTGGACAAGCTCGAGTTTGAATTCAGAAAAGAAGCTTTTGAAGTTATGGAACAGTTGGGCTGGAACAAACCTGGAGTTTCCTGGTTGCCAGGCACTGACCATCTAGAAGACTAGAAAAAAAGTCTAAGTAACGCTGCAATAGCCGCCGCCACAACCACAACCACCACAAAAGGTAGTCGTAAGTAAAAAAGCAGTCCCGCAAGAGCTAAAGCTGGCACTCTCGCGTCAAGTGATATTCCAGAGGTAGAGACAAAAGTCTGAATACCAACCAAACCAGCCAGCAGAGCAACCGTTAGTAGCGCCGCAAGCTCTTTGATTCTTGGGTTGGAGACAAATCTTTCCGGAACCAAATAGCCAAACAACTTCCAGGAGTAAACCAACGCGCTGGAAATCAAAACTGCTGACCAAAGTGTCACTTTTTTCCACCCCGCATGCCATACAGCCAAAATCCAACAGCCAAGAGTGCTGTCAGCAGTACCGGTACTCCGGCTGGAAGAACTGAGGAAAGCGAAATTGCAACAAAGGCTGAAGCAACGGCTAACGCTAGGAATTTCGACTGACTAAGGCGTGGCCAAATCAGTCCCAGAAAAGCAGCGCCAGCAGCTGCGTCAAGACCCCAGTCGGTTGGATTACCAATCTGGGAACCAAGTACTGCTCCAAGAAAAGTAAAGAAGTTCCAGAACACAAAAACAGCGATACCGGTGAGCCAGAAACCTAATCGCTCCTGCTTGCGATCTGGTTCTCCAAGCAAGGAAACGGCATTCGACTCGTCGATAGTTAACTGCGCTGCCACCGGCATCATCAAACCCCGCACAGACAACACTGGGTTCATGCGGATCGCATAGAAACCGTTTCTAACCCCCAGTAGCCAAGCAGACAAAATTGCCGGCACAAACCCTGCTCCGGTGGCAATAACTCCAATAAACGCGAACTGACTGCCTCCGCTAAACATCAAAAGACTAAGTGCCATGGTTTGCCAAAGATCTAGCCCGGCGGCAACCGAGAGTGCTCCGAAGGAGATTGCATAGACGCCGGTAGCGAAACCCACCCCTAGGGATACTGCAGTGATTGACTGCTGCTTACTCGACATCTAGTAACCCGGATCGATTCATGGCCACTACTAACTCAACCGAACTAGATACCGGTAAGCGTGGAACTAGTGCATTCAAAGACTCTATATCGAACTTTTCAATCTTGGCTAAATCCGATGACTGCCAAGTAGTCTTTAGCTTTTTTAAGCTACTGGAGAGCTTCTGAGGCAATTCGTCCACTAATCTCACAAAGTTCAAATCGACCGCGCGATAAGCAGGCTGCGAAGAAACCAGTTCCCAAATAGCACTAAGTGAATAGGCAGTTACTCCATTAGTGGCTTTGGATACGGCAGTCACTAAACCCTTGGCGCCTTGGTCGACTGAAACAACATCAAAGATTCCCTCCTGCAGAGCATTAAGCAGCAAATCTGATTGCGTAAATGAGGCAGTCAAAACCGCCGGTGGGGCCTGCTTTGGGCCAACCAAATTTCTAAGACTTGAGTAGAAACTTACCCCTGCACCAGAAAAGAGCCTTTGATCTAACACTAAAACGTCAATTAGAGATTGCTCGATTGCCTCAAGGTCATCTTGTGATCCATCGGAATCAAACACAACTTCAAACTTCGGCTGTGAAGATAAAACCATCTTTCGACCAAAACGAACGTCAGAGTCCGTATCTAGCAAGCCGATTCGAATCGTTGAAGCCATTTAGGTTGCGGCGTCCAAATTGACGCCAATTCCCGTTGCAGGGAACATCGCGGATACGGTGAATCCAATTCCAACCACTCGCTGAACTTCAAGGGATCCGCCGAAGCTCTCGGCGCGTTCACGCATAGCTGTGAGTCCAGGTCCTGTGACTTTTTCTAGAAGTGTGTCTAGGTCATCCTGGGCCTCGTATGGAACCGGCAACCCGTTAGGTCCTAGGGTCGCACGCCTGACAACTTCAACACCATTGTCCTTAATGATTACCTGCAAACCATTTTCAAGCCAGGAAATTTCAACGGCAGCTCTGGTGCCTTTTGGGTTGTGCTGTCTAACGTTTTTTAGTGCCTCGAAGATAATCCGGTAAATCGTCAGCTCAGCCGACTGATCTAGCGCAAACCGCTGCCCAAAGTGAGAGATAGAAACATCAAGCCCGGTTTCTCTCATGCTGATAGCTAGTGACTCAAGATCTTCTAGGGTTGGTGGCTTGATGGAAGATGTAGTGCCTCGGTTGAGCATGTCGAAAAGCCTTCGCAGTTCAGTGTGAGCACTTCGGGCGCTATCCAGCACCTTCTCCAAAGCTCGAAGTCCTGCATCTGGATTTGCCTTTGCTGAGTAGATGCCACCTTCGGCATTGGTGATTACTGAAGAAAGTTTCTGAACCACGTTTTCATTGATGTCTCTGGCAATTTCAAATCTCTTGGATTGCTCGGATACCTCTATGGAAAGTTTCAGCTGCTTTTCTTCACAGACAAGTCGGTCGATTTCTGTACCAACTTGAACCATGCGTGTCATAAGAAGCTGGCCCAAAATCCATGAAAGCGATACCAAGCTAAGTGCCAGCAAGGCCAGCGTTAGGAAGATCACCACTCGACCGATTTCATCGAGTTGGATCGTCCCGCCAAATACTTCCAAGTTAATCGTCGGGTTAAACCCAACGTTGGCGGCAAATACTAATCCACCAAAATTTGCCACTACGAAGTTGATCTCACGCCAGGGCTTTGGGCTGAAAGCTCCAACCACAAAAGCTAGAAGCACAATTCCGATTGATCCAAAAATTGGAAGTAAGGAAAAACTCACCTGGATAAGGCCCGCTATAAGTGTGAGTGCTAAGGCTAGAAAACTCAGCTTTCGAACAAATAGAAAGCTTGCCGCTATCGCAAGTGAGCCAAGCATGGCCATAATGCCTTGCGTGGCAAGATCAAGCCCACCAAGGGTAAGAAACACGAATGCCGCGAGAGCAACTTCTGGAAGCCAGTTTCTGTTTTTGATCCACCGAATCACCGGGACCTCCTGAAAGTGGCCATTTTGTCGCAAAAAATAAGTGGCTCCCCGGCTTGGACTCGAACCAAGAACCTATCGGTTAACAGCCGATTGCTCTGCCAATTGAGCTACCGAGGAATGCTTTCGCAGAGACCAACACTACCAAAATTTAGGGCTTCCAGAGCCCTCAGTAGCCCCGCTCTGGGTCTACTTGGCCAATCCAGGGGCCCTGACCCAAAAAGGCTTTCACGTTGTGCTGAACCCTAACGGCGAAGTGTCTTTCGACTATCTCATTGGTGTCAGCAGTATGAGGAGTGACAATCAAGTCATCTCTGCCAAACATCGGATGCCCATCAGGAAGCGGTTCTGGATCTGTGACATCCACAGCCGCCCCAGCAAGCAGTCCTTGATCCAAAGCAGTGAGCAAATCTGCTGAGTTTACGATGGGGCCTCTTGCAACGTTCACCAAAAATGCAGTCGTCTTCATTTTCGAGAAAAGTTCCAAATTAAATAGCCCCCGAGTCTTATCTGTCAATGCACAGGCAACGACAACAAGGTCTGAATCTAAAATTTTTTGACTCAAATTGGAAAGGCCAAAGACCTCGCTTACTCCAGGGACTTGGACTTCGGCTTGATTTCTGCAAACCGAAATCTTTGCCCTGAAAGGCTTTAGCATCCCAATAAGCTCCTGCGTGATTCCGCCTGCACCAATTAGTAAAACGTTTGAATCGTAGAAGCTAACCGCTTCGCGCTTACCCCAGCTGGTTGCCTTTACTCGAGCAGGAAGTTTTCTGCCCAGTGCTAGAGCCAAAGCAAGTGCGTGCTCTGCCACAGGCTCTTTGTATGAGCCCTTTGCACTAGTGAATCTAACTGGAGCAGAGAGAATTTTGGCAAAGGCGTCTACGCCTGCAAAAGGAAGCTGCACCCATTCGATTTGCGGATTCTCCGCCAAGGTAGTTGAGAGTAATTCTGGTGCTGAGTAATCGGTCCAAATCAGCGCTTTCACTTCTTTCGAAAGCGGTGCTACCTGTCCCCCGCCTGAAACCACAGCATCTTCATAAGAAGCAAAACTCTTAGGCTCAATGGCAATCAGATTGTTAGCCACCTTGAAGCTTCCTTCTGCGCTCTTCAATCGAGATTAGTTCACGCTGAATTTGTTCGATTTTGGCCGTCTCGGCAGTATCTAATTGCCTTAGCACCGCTTGCATCGATAGCTTCTGCCTAGTAAGCAACGCGATAAATCCAGACTTCACAACACCGGCGACATACCTTTCAAGCTCCTGCTCATTTCTGGCAGGCAGTTCAGTTGCAGCCAAAGAGCGAAGGGTTGAGTGAAGAGTAGGTTCAAGTTCTTCAGCAATTTTAGGCAACCAGTTATTGTCACTTCGATGCTCCAGAGCTGAGGAAATAGCATTTGCAATGGCGCCGTGTGCTCCAGCCAGGAAATCCCCCGAAGAAAGCTGCTTGAGATCTTCGGCTGCGACCATCTTGGGTTGCTGAACTAGGACTTCAAGAAGTTGGCGCTCAAAGCGCACAGCAGGATCCTTTAGGTCAGGGGCTTGAAAAGCGTTTTCTACGGGTGCCTCTGGAACCGAATCCTGGCGAAGCGGTGCAACTGCTGAAACAACCTTTTCTTTGATCGCTCTGTCAACCAAGGCGCTTACTTCAGATAAGTCAAGATTGACCCAGTTGGCCAGCTCTCGGATGTAAACCGAACGAAGTGCAGAGTCTCGAATTGTTGCAATGACAGAAGCGGACGCTCTTGCGGCACCAACTCGACCTTCAACGGAATCTAGGTTGAAGTTCTTCATCTTTTGTTTGATTGCGAACTCATAGATTGGCTTCTTGTTCTCAATCATCAGTGCAATTGCTTCGTCGCCTTTTTGGACTCGAAGATCTGATGGATCAAGCCCGTCGGGTCCCACTGCAATGAAACTATTGGCGTGGAACTTATCGGCGTCGGCAAAAGCTCGCATGGCCGCCTTCTGGCCGGCTTCGTCGGGATCGAATGTGAATATGACCTCGGCTGGATTATCAACGTTTGCTGAAAGCATGCGGTTGAGGATACGGATATGCTCATCGCCAAACGCGGTACCGCAGGTAGCAACCGCAGTAGTGATTCCCGCCAAATGGCAAGCCATGACATCTGTATACCCCTCAACGACAACAACTTTTTGTGACTTAGAGATTTCCTTCTTGGCTAAATCGATTCCATAGAGCACCGCTGACTTGTGATATACCGGTGTCTCAGAAGTGTTCAGATACTTCGGACCCTGATCATCATCAAAGAGTTTTCTAGCTCCAAATCCAATTACTTGGTTGGAGGTATCTCGAATCGGCCAGATCAGTCTTCCGCGAAACTTGTCATAGAGCCCCCGCTCGCCCTTGGACGAAAGAGATGCGGTGATTAGCTCTTCTTCTGTAAAGCCGATGGCCTTTAGGTGATCCGTTAGGTTGTTCCAGCCCTTTGGAGCAAAGCCAACCACAAACATTTCTGCGGCCGCTTTGTCAAAGCCTCGAGATTTCAAAAAGTCTCGACCTGGAATTGCCGGATCAGTCATCAGTTGATCTTGGAAATATTTAGCTGCTGCCGCGTTGGCCTCGAAGATTCTTGCCTTCTGACCTTGATCTGGTCCCTTAGCGCCAGCTTCATAGGTGAGGGTGTAGCCGACCTTGCCAGCTAAGTTTTCAACCGCTTCATAGAAACTAAGCGATTCCATTTCCTGCAGAAACTTATAAACATCCCCGCCTGCCCCACAGCCAAAGCAGTGGTAAAAACCCTGCAGCGGTCTTACGTTGAACGATGGCGACTTTTCTTGGTGAAAAGGGCAAAGGCCTTTGAGGCTTCCAGCGCTGGCAGGCTTGAGGGCAACGTAGGAGCCGACAACATCAGCGATGTTTACTCGAGCTTTTACTTCCTCGATGTCCCTAGGGCTAATCTTTCCCGCCATCAGCTAATCCTATTTACCCTTGAGTTCAGCGTGCAGGTTCAAGGCTGAAACGTCAGTTAGTGAAGCGACCTGGTCAACTACCACTCGGTACTTCTGGCTCTCCGTCTTAGCTTCAGCCCAGACGCTCTGGCAATAGTGATCCAAGTGCTTTCCATTTGATGCCAGTAACGCCTCAGCCAACTCGGTAAGAACTTCGCGTTGCCAGGTGTAGTAAGGCTGACGCTTTTCGTCCGTCATCAAAAATACCGACACAATTCCCTTTAGAACTGCGATTTCGCCCCTGACATCGCTCGGCACGACAAGCTCGCCGTTATAGCGAACAAGTTGGGCTGAAGCATTTGATTCAAGAGTGCTTGTTGTCGATCTGCCAACGAAAGAGCCAATTAGGTAGCTCGTTAAGTTCTTCAAGGTTGCTTGGTCGGCCATGGAGGATGAGTAGCTGCTTAACCAGTCAAGGTTGGCACTAAGCCTGCCAAAGGCAGCCTGAATTTCATCGAGTGACAGCTCCGGTGCTGCCCAGCTTTGAATCTTTGTAAATAGATCTTTGTGGTTTGATTCTGATGCTAGCTCTGCAAGGTCAACGTATCCGGAAACAACAGCGTCTTCGAAGTCGTGCACGGAGTAAGCGACGTCGTCGGCAAAGTCCATTACCTCTGCTTCGATGCATTTTCTATTTGAGGTAGAGCCTTTACGTAAGAACTCAAAAACCTCTGCATCGTCTACGTAGTAACCAAACTTTACAGACTGATTCCCGCCGGATTCAGCAACTCCCTCGGAGCGAGCCCAAGGGTACTTGCACGAGGCATCAAGGCTTGCTCTAGTTAGATTCAGACCACGAGTTTGACCATTTGAATCGATGACCTTGGGCTCGATTCGAGACAGCAGCCTGAGTGTTTGAGCGTTGCCTTCGAAACCACCAAAGTCCTCTGCCCAAACGCTTAGAGCTTTTTCTCCGTTGTGTCCAAAAGGAGGATGGCCCAGATCATGAGCCAAGCAAGCGGTATCGACAACATCTGGATCGACTCCAATGGCTTGAGCCATTTCACGCCCAACCTGAGCTACCTCAAGAGAGTGAGTAAGCCTAGTTCTTGCAAAATCTCCATTGGTTGGCGAAAGCACTTGAGTCTTTGCTCCAAGGCGACGAAGTGCAGATGAGTGAAGCACGCGTGCACGATCTCTGGCAAATTCACCGCGCTTAGCTGAATTAGTTCTATCTTCAGGAACAAATCTCTGAATGTCCGCTGAAGAGTATCCGGGGGTATTCAATTAGCCCCCCGATACATTCAGCTCGGCCTCAAGAAGAGTTGCTTTGGCGGATTCGCCAAGTTCTCTCGAGTCCAACCAGTGCTCAGGTAAGGCACAGCTCTTGACCGAACCTGCGCGACCGCGCGGTCCCTCAGCTTCTTCGCCTGGGTATGGCATCAAGCGATCGAGTGTTCCAAGAAGCTGTTCCATGTGATCAAGATTCTCAACACTGGCTAGTGCGGCCCTAAACTCGCCACCTACCGGGTAGCCCTTGAAGTACCAGGCCACGTGCTTTCTTATGTCTCTACATGCACGAAGTTCGTCTTCAAAAAACTCCACCAACAAAACTGCGTGCTTCTTGAATGCGTCCGCAACTTCGCCCAAATTTGGCTGAATGTGCGAATAGTCAATCTCGGCATTGGGATTTGCCAAATAGGAACGAAAAGCCTTCTCTAAATCTGCAAATAGCCACGGGCGTCCAAGGCAGCCACGCCCAACAACTACTCCGTCAACACCGGTTTGCTTCATCATGTTTACCGCGTCCTGAGCGCTCCAGATATCGCCATTACCGAGCACCTGAACATCAGGCAGTGCGGAACGAAGCTGAGCGATGGCATCCCAGTCCGCTTGACCTGAGTAGTAATCGGCAGCAGTTCTTCCGTGAAGAGCAACGGCTGCGACCCCGGCATCACGAGCGGCTTTACCTGCATCAAGAAAAGTTAGGTGATCTGAGTCAATGCCCTTTCTCATCTTCACAGTGACAGGAATACTCCCTGCCGCCTTCACAGCCGATTGAACAATGGCTTCGAAAAGGTCTTTCTTCCAAGGAAGCGCTGCTCCCCCGCCTTTGCGAGTAACTTTTGGTACTGGGCAGCCAAAGTTTAGATCGATGTGATCGGCACGATCTTCGGCAACCAGCATGGTGACTGCATCAGCAATCGTCTTTGGGTCAACTCCATAAAGTTGAACCGAGCGCACCTTTTCAGATTCGTGGTGACCGATAAGTCGCATGGACTCTTCAGTGCGCTCAACTAGAGCTCGGGAAGTGACCATTTCAGAAACGTAAAGACCGCCGCCGAACTCTTGGCAGAGCCTGCGGTAGGCGGTGTTTGTGATTCCAGCCATTGGTGCAAGCACAACAGGCACATCAATGGCGATGTTGCCATAAGTTAGTGCGGGTCTCTGTGTTGCCTGCATGAGAGAAAAGTTAGACCAACTTCTCGGCTAGATAGCCCTTGAGCTTGTCTAGTGAAACGCGTGACTGCGCCATGCTGTCGCGCTCACGGACTGTGACGGCTTGGTCCTCAAGAGATTCAAAGTCCACAGTGATACAGAACGGGGTTCCAATCTCATCTTGTCTGCGGTAGCGACGTCCAATTGCCCCAGAGTCATCAAAGTCGATGTTCCATGAACCGCGCAGATCCTGTGCCAGATTACGCGCCACCGGAGACAGGTCTTCGTTTCTAGAAAGTGGAAGAACTGCAGCTTTGACTGGAGCTAGTCGGTAGTCAAGGCGCAGCACAGTTCTAACATCTACGCCGCCCTTGGTGTTTGGGGCTTCATCTTCAGCGTAGGCATCAACCAGAAACGCCATCAGCGATCTTGTCAAACCAGCAGCTGGTTCGATGACAAACGGGGTCCATCGCTCGCCCTTGTTCTGGTCGAAGTAGCTTAGGTCAACACCAGATTCACGAGCATGGGTTGCAAGATCAAAATCAGTACGGTTGGCAACACCTTCAAGCTCACCGAACTCACTGCCAGGGAAACCAAATCGGTATTCGATGTCAACGGTGCGCTTTGAGTAGTGAGAAAGCTTTTCCTTCGGGTGCTCAAACAAGCGAAGATTCTCAGGGTTGATTCCTAGGTCGGTGTACCAGTTGTAACGCTCCTGAATCCAGTACTCGTGCCAAGTTTCATCGGTTCCTGGCTCAACAAAGAACTCCATCTCCATCTGCTCAAACTCGCGTGTTCTAAACACGAAGTTTCCAGGAGTGATCTCATTTCTAAAGCTCTTACCGATTTGACCAATACCGAACGGAGGTTTCATTCGAGCCGCGTTTAGTACGTTTGCAAAGTTCACAAAAATTCCCTGAGCAGTTTCTGGACGCAGATAATGCATTCCCGACTCATCTTCAACGGGGCCTAGGTAAGTCTTCAGAAGCCCATTGAAAAGCTTTGGCTCAGTCCAGGCATCTCGAGTACCACAGTTGGGGCAAGCGATGTCCTTCATCGATTCTGGAGCGCGACCCTTTTTCTCTTCGAAGGCTTCCTCGAGGTGATCCGCTCTAAATCTCTTATGGCAGCTGGTGCACTCAATAAGTGGGTCAACAAACTCTTTTACGTGGCCGGAGGCTTCCCAAACTCTTCTTGGAAGAATTACAGACGAATCTAGACCGACAACGTCCTCACGGCTGTTTACAACCGAGCGCCACCACTGGCGCTTGATGTTTTCTTTTAGCTCCACACCCAATGGTCCGTAGTCCCAAGCCGAGCGGGTTCCACCGTAGATTTCTCCAGCAGGAAAAACAAAGCCCCTGCGCTTAGCAAGCGCGATAGCTGAATCTAGGCGATTGGTTATTGCCACGGTTAACTCCAAATTGGGACTAGAAAAAGGCCCGAAACCGAACCGACGCCCAGTTTACTTGACTGGCTTTGGCTTGGGGCTGTCGATTGCACCGCCGAAACGGCGCTGCCTGGTTGAATACTCAGCGATTGACTCCCAGAGCGCTTTGCGGTCAAAATCGGGCCAGAGCACCTCGCTAAAGACCAGCTCGGCGTAGGCGCTCTGCCAAAGCAAGAAATTGGAAATTCGCTTCTCCCCAGATGATCGAATGAATAGGTCAACATCCCCAAGTGGGTTGGTCGAAAGCATCTTTCCAAAACTTTTCTCTGTCACTGAACCTGGCTTGATCTTCTTTTTCGAAGCAAGTAAAGCAATCTCATTGACTGCATCAACAATTTCAATTCGAGAGCCGTAGTTGACGCACATCGTTAGAGTAAGAACTTTGTTGCGTTTAGTGAGCTCCTGAGCAGTTTCCAATTCGTCAATTACGCTTGCCCAAAGTTTTGGTCTCCTACCAACCCAGCGAACTTTCACACCCCAGTGGTTGAGTTGATCACGACGTGCACGCAAGACGTCTTTGTTGAAGCCCATTAGAAAACGGACTTCTTCGGGAGAGCGCTTCCAATTCTCGGTTGAAAAAGCAAAAACTGTAAGCTCGCTTACTCCGGATTCGATAGCCCCTGCGACAACATCGAGCAAAGCGGCTTCGCCGGCTTTATGCCCTTCGATGCGAGTCAAGCCTCGCTTGTTTGCCCAGCGACCATTGCCGTCCATCACAATAGCAACATGCTTAGGGACTTTTTCAAACTTTGGTGGTTTGATTCCCTTTTTTGAAACTTCAAGAAAATCCATCATGCTCTTTCTACATGCGGCATAGACTTTAGCCCCCGCTCGATGTGCCACTGACTGTACGCAGCAACAATACCCGAAGCGCTGGAGCGAGCAGAATCTGATGCTTTTTCAGCTTGATCCCAATCCCCAGAAAGTAATGCTCCAAGGAGGTCGCTCGTCTGGGTTGAAATAGAGACCGCACCGATTGGTTTGCACTCTTGGCAGACAACCGATCCCACCTGCATCACGAATGCACTATGAGGTCCTGGGGTTTCGCACCTAGCGCAATTATCAAAACTTGGTGCCCAACCGGCAATTGCAAGAGCTCTAAGCAAATAGGAATCCAAAATCAAAGATGAGTCATGCTCTTTGCTGGCAAGAGAACGAAGTGCACCAACAAGAAGAAGGTATTGCTGAGGAGAAGACTCTTCAGAAGTTAACCGTTCGGCCGCTTCCACCATTGCATTTGCGGAAGTGAAGGCGGCGTAGTCGTCAATTATTTGACCGCCATAGGATCCGATTGTTTCGACCTGGTTGACTATGTCCAGAGATTTACCTTCGTAGAACTGAGCATCGATAACCATGAATGGTTCGAGCCGAGATCCAAACTTCGATGCGGTTCTACGAACACCTTTGGCAACCGCGCGAATCTGACCTCGGTAGCGCGAAAGCAGCGTCACAATTCGGTCTGCTTCACCCAGCTTCTGGGTGCGCAAAACTACAGCTTCATCTCGGTATAACGGCACCTATCCAGTATCCACTGGCTAAAGCAAAGAAAAGCTCTAGCGGATAGCGCGGTTCACGCCAGAAATTACGGCTTTGAGTGACGAGGTGGCGATATCCGAATCAATACCAACTCCCCAAAGGGTCTTTCCTGCCACATCAAGCTCAATGTAGGAAGCCGCCTGTGCATCTCCACCGGCACTCATGGTGTGCTCGACGTAATCCAGCAGCCTGGTGTCAACCCCTTGGGCTTTGAGGATAGAAAGGAAAGCAGAGATTGGACCGTTTCCGGTTCCAGAAACGGCAATCTCATTGGCGCCATCTCGAAGCACTATGTCTAGCTTTACTTCGCCATCCATCTCGCTCTCGGTCTTCATTCGCTTGAGCTCAAAGCGACCCCACTTTAGTTCGGGCTTGCTGTTTGGAGCTGGCAGATACTCGTCCTGGAAAATCTCCCAGAGTTTTTCACTGCTGACTTCGCCACCTTCTGAATCGGTAAGTCCTTGCACCACTCTTGAAAACTCAATCTGAAGCTTTCTTGGAAGATCAAGCGAGTGATCTGACTTCAATAGGTATGCCACTCCACCCTTACCGGATTGAGAGTTCACTCGAATTACTGCTTCGTAGCTTCTGCCAACATCCAGTGGGTCGATAGGAAGGTATGGAACTGCCCACTCCAGATCGCCAAGACTCTTGCCTTGGGCCTCTGCAGTTTTCTGCATGGCTTCAAAGCCCTTCTTGATTGCATCTTGGTGTGAACCTGAAAATGCGGTGTAGACCAAGTCGCCACCGTAAGGAGATCTCTCCGGAACAGGCAGTTGGTTGCAGTACTCGACGGTTCGTTTGATTTCATCGATGTCGGAAAAATCAATTTCCGGATCGATTCCCTGGCTAAACAAGTTCAAGCCAAGAGTCACAAGATCCACGTTTCCGGTGCGCTCACCGTTACCGAACAAGCAGCCTTCGATGCGGTCTGCCCCAGCCATGTACCCTTGCTCGGCGGCCGCGATTGCAGTACCACGGTCATTGTGCGGGTGAAGAGACAGCAGGATTGATTCGCGTCGAGCCAAGTGCCTGCTCATCCATTCGATTGAGTCGGCGTAAATATTCGGAGTGATCATCTCAACGGTTGCCGGCAGGTTAATTACCATTTGGCGCTCAGGTGTTGGACCGATTTCCTCGATGACAGCGTTGCAAACTTCAACTGCGTACTCAAGTTCGGTTCCGGTATAGCTCTCTGGTGAGTATTCGTAGTAAATCTTGGTCCCAGGAAGTAGGTGCTCAAGTGACTTACACTTTTTCGCAGCATCGAGGGCAATCTTCTTGATGCCATCTTTGTCCTGATTGAATACAACCTTGCGCTGCAAGACGGAAGTTGAGTTATAGAAGTGCACAATTACGCTCTTTGCGCCCTTTAGAGACTCGTAGGTGCGCTCAATCAAATGATCTCTAGCCTGAGTAAGCACCTGAATAGTCACATCTTCGGGGATGTGGTTTTCTTCGATCAGCACGCGAACAAAGTCAAAATCTGTCTGACTTGCAGAAGGAAAACCAACTTCTATTTCCTTGTAGCCCATTCGAACTAGCAGCTGGAACATCTTGAGCTTTCGCTCTGGGGACATCGGGTCAATTAGCGCCTGGTTGCCGTCGCGAAGATCAACAGCACACCATCTTGGGGCTTTGGTGATTCGCTTGGTTGGCCAAGTGCGGTCGGGAAGATCTACTGTGATCTGCTCATGAAAAGGTTTATAGCGATGAATTGGCATCGCAGAAGGTTTTTGATTGTTCTTCATCTGTGTTCTCCTAGAAGTATGGAAGTGAGCTAGCCGTAGCGGAATTCACCGCGACGAGGAGGGCCTATTTAGGCCTCGTCGCGGCCACTAAGTAGTAGCTCGAAGAACACGCCTTAACGGTAGCACTTAAAAGCCGAGCTTTCCCAGCTGCTTTGGGTCTCGTTGCCATTCGTGGGCAATCTTGACGCGCAGACTCAGAAAAACCTTCGATCCCAGCAGGGCTTCAATCTCTTTGCGGGAGCGGGTTCCAACATCTTTTAGGCGCTCCCCTCCTTTGCCCAAGACAATTCCCTTTTGGCTATCACGCTCAACAAATATGTTGGCGTGGATATCAATCAAGTCCGAATTTTCGCGCTTTTGCATCTCATCCATAGTGACCGCCAGCGAATGAGGAAGTTCGTGGCGCACACCTTCGAGAGCAGCTTCTCGAATAAGCTCACAAATTCTCGACTCAGTTGATTCATCAGTGTTGATGCTCTTCGGATACAACTCAGCTGAAACCGGCATCAGCTTTAGCAACACCTGAGTAAGCTCCCCTAGTTGCTCGCCCGCAACTGCGGAAACTGGAATGATTTCGGCCCATTCACGTAGTTTGGAAACTTCCATCAGTTGATTAGCCAGTGCTTCTCGCGAAACTGTTTCACTTTTGGTGACAATGGCCACGAGTTTGGCTCGTCTGTAGTCACCGAGCTGCTCGTTTATGAATCGGTCCCCCGGGCCAATCTTGTCGCCGGCAGGAAAGCACATGCCAATTACATCTACTTCAGAAAGTGTTGAAGCAACCAAATCATTGAGGCGCTGACCAAGCAGTGTTCGTGGGCGATGAAGTCCTGGGGTGTCAACCATAATCAGCTGACCTTCGGGAAGATGAACTATGCCTCGGATAGCTCTTCTGGTGGTCTGTGGTTTGTCGCTGGTGATTGCGATCTTCTCGCCCACTAGAGCGTTTGTAAGAGTGGACTTTCCGACGTTAGGCCGCCCTACAAAAGAGACAAAGCCCGCGCGGAATTCGTTAGTCATCTTTTTCTGATTCCTCGGCCACCGGTTCGACGCGCAATCGCACAACTACAGTAAGTAATCGCTTGCCCCGGCCCTCAACCCTATCGGCAGTTAGCTCAATTGATCGAAGCTGAACAGTGTCTCCAACCTTCGGCAGTCGTCCCAGTTCCTTGGTTAGTAATCCTCCGACTGAGTCCACATCTTCATCTTCGAGATCGATTTCAAGCTGTTCCCCAAGCTCAAAGAGTGAAAAGCGAGCATTTACTCTGAAGACGCCCTCTTCAATTTCCTCAACGTCTGGAATTTCACGATCATACTCGTCAACGATGTCTCCGACCAGTTCCTCGATGACGTCTTCCATAGTCACAAGTCCAGCGACTCCGCCGTACTCATCGATAACTACCGCAACGTGAGTAGAGCTTCTTTGCATGTCCTGAAGTAGGTCCTTTAGCGCCTTTGACTCCGGCACAAACACTGCTTTGCGTGCCAGCTGCTCGGCAGTTCGTTCAAACATCAGCTTTGGAGTTTCGTGAAGCACCTTTGCAACATCCTTCAAATACAAAATTCCAAGTATGTCGTCAGTGGTCTTGCCCGTTACTGGAAGCCTCGAGTATCCGCTAGATAAGAAAATTGCCATAGCCTTATCGAGATCTAGATCCGCTGCCACGGTAGCAATATCAATTCTTGGAACCATTACTTCACGGGTGATGGTCTCTGAGAACTCCTCAACGGATTCGATTAGGTCCTGCTCGTACTCCTCAGCCTCGGTTGAGTCGTTAGCTTTTTTGCCAAAGCGCTTGGTTAGTGCCGTTAGTCGGTCGGAGATGTTCATCTAAACCTTCTCGCTCTCATAAAAAGACTCAAGAACGGATTTTTGAATGCCAAACATTTCCTTTTCCTCTTCAGGTTCCACATGGTCAAATCCAAGCAGATGCAAGATGCCGTGGGTGGTAAGAAGTAATACCTCATGGATCATTTCGTGCCCGGCAGCTTCGGCTTGTCTCATGGCAACAGCTGGGCAAATTACTATATCTCCAAGCAGCCCCGCAGGAGTTGGCTCGTGTTCAGTGCCTGGTCGAAGCTCATCCATCGGAAAACTCAACACGTCGGTCGGGCCAGGCTCGTCCATCCACTGTATGTGAAGGGCTTCCATGGCTGGTTCATCTACAAACATGATGGCAAGTTCTGCTCCAGGATGAATCTTCATTCGATCTAGGGCGAATCCGGCAAGCTTTAGAACCCTAACTTCATCAACTGAGTGTTCGGTTTCATTGCTGATCTCAATACTCACTTCTGAGAATCCCTCTGAGCTTTCTGGGCAGCTGCCTCATCGTAGGCATCAACAATTTTCCCAACTAGTGGATGGCGAATAACATCCTTGGAGCTGAGTTTTGCAAAGTGAACATCGTCCACTCCATCAAGAACTTTGGTCGCAATCGTAAGGCCAGAGGCTCCACCAGGAAGGTCAATCTGAGTGATATCTCCCGTGATAACCATTTTTGAATTAAAGCCCAGTCGAGTTAGAAACATCTTCAACTGCTCACCTGTAGTGTTCTGAGCCTCGTCAAGGATGATGAATGAGTCATTTAGTGTCCGGCCGCGCATGTAAGCAAGCGGAGCAACTTCAATGGTGCCGGTAGCAATCAGCTTAGGAACCGAGTCTGGGTCCAGCATTTCGTGAAGGGCATCAAACAAAGGTCTCAGGTAAGGATCGATTTTTTCAGAGAGAGTTCCAGGCAGAAAGCCCAGGCGCTCTCCTGCCTCAACGGCAGGACGGGTCAGGATAATTCGCGAAACTTCTTTGCGCTGGAGGGCCTGAACTGCTTTGGCCATTGCTAGATAAGTCTTTCCAGTTCCTGCAGGGCCAATACCAAAGACAATCGTGTTTCTATCGATGGCTTCGACATAGCTTTTTTGACCAGAGGTTTTTGGACGGATCGACTTACCTCGTGAGCTCAAAATGCTCTGCGACAAAAGATCAGGCTCACTGCGGCGAAGATCGGCTGGAGAAACATCCCTTCCGGTAGTCACCGCTGCAATAATCTGCTGAAAGCGCGCTTTGGCTAGGGCAACTTGGACACTAGGGCCTGTTATCTCAACTTGGTTTCCGCGAGCGGTGAAACGAACCTCTGGAAAACCTTCTTCTATGGCCTTAAGTAAACGATCCTCAGGTCCGAACACAAATACTGGGTCCACGCCGGAAATCTCAACAGAAACAGTTGTTGAATCTTGGGATTCAGAAGCGGTCAAGAGCCGTCCTTTGCTGTCTCGGATAAAACATGAGCGTGAGCGTGAAACACGGTCTGTCCTGCCTCTGCTCCAGTGTTGAACTGAAGCTTAAATGACCCACCCGAGAACTTCTTCGCCAAATCCGTTGCTGTTGATATAACCTCAGAGAGAATCTCTGGTGCATTGTCGGCCAGCTCAACAACATCGCGGTGGTGCTGTTTAGGAATAACTAGAAGGTGCACTTTTGCCAGAGGGGCAATGTCCCTAAATGCCAGGGTGTTGTTGGTTTCTGCAATGAATTCCGTGTTTATCTCTCGAGAAACTATTTTGCAGAAAATGCAGCTTGCTTCAGTCATGCTCATAAGTCTAGTTTTAGCCAGCGCGGCTAATTCCACTCCCCCAATTTTGCCTGCAGAAATGAAACCGCCGCCATTCCGGCAGTTGAAGTTCTGAGCACGCCTGACCCCATACGAACAGAGCTAAATCCGGCGGCCGCAAATGCTTCCAGCTCAGATTCGGACATGCCACCTTCTGGCCCAACTACTAAAGCAACCGAGCCAGCAGCTGGCAATTTAACTTGGGCAATTGACTCTTTTGCCTCGGGGTCCAAAACCAGCACCAAATCAAAACTTGAAAGCCTGGTGATTAAATCTTGGGAGGTTTGAATTGGTTCAACGACCGGCGCAAAAGCTCGAAGTGACTGCTTGGCCGCTTCAGTCACAATCGTCTGCCAGCGGGTTTGGCCTTTGGCTTTCTTTTCGTCTTTCCAGATAGAAATCGAGCGGTCGGACTGCCAAGGAATAACTCCGTGTGCTCCAAGCTCGGTACAGCCCTGAATTGCCAGTTCGTCACGATCGCCTTTGGCTAGAGCCTGCACTAAATGCAGCTGGATCGAAGGAGCAGAAACTGACTCCACACTTTCCACGCTGATATCTAAAGTGTCCTTGCCAACTTTAGAAACCTTGCCGCGAATTTTGACTCCAGCTCCGTCACTAACTGCGATTGCCTCGCCAGGAGTCATTCGCCGAACACTCACTGCGTGCTTAGCTTCTGGACCACTCAGGACAAATGACGAACCCGCAAAAGTGTCTTTGCCGATTGCGGCAAAAAACATTGGCTCAACCACGGCGTCTGCCCTGGAATGAACCCGACTTGCGCGCAACTAGGCCAGCCGTATCAGATTTTCGAAAACCAGCGAGTGTTCTGAAAAGTTCTTTCTGCTTGGAATCTAACTTGCTAGGAATTTTGACTTGGATTGTGATAAGCAGATCGCCGCGACCAGATTGACGCAATCTACCAAAACCCTTGCCCTTGACTGGAATTACATCACCGGTTTGACTTCCAGCTGGCACCTGAAGCTCAACCTCACCGTCGAACGAATCAATCTTGACCATCGTGCCCAACACTGCATCGTGCAGCGGAACTTCTAGCTCGCAGATCAACTCGTCACCATTTCTAGAAAAGTACTGGTGAGGTGTAAGGGAAATATCCACATACAAATCGCCGCTCGGGCCTCCGCCAAATCCGACCTCTCCGGAACCAGCGAGCTGCAAGCGCAGTCCATCCTCAACTCCGGCAGGAATTTTTAGTTCGATATCCCGCCTTGCGCGAACCCTTCCTTGGCCGCGGCAAGTAAGGCATGGCTCTGGAATGATGTGCCCGTAGCCGCGACAGGAGCCACACGGGCTTGATGTGATAACTGATCCAAGTAGTGAACGAACTTGAGTTTGAACTTGGCCAGCACCGCGACAAATGTCGCAAACTTTCGCACTGGTTCCTGGCTTTGCACAGCTACCGTTGCAAGTTTCACAAAGCACAGCTGTATCAACCGGAATCGATTTCTCAACTCCAAAAACTGCTTCTTCGAGAGTTAGCTCTACGCGAAGCAGTGCATCTTGACCTCTTTCAGCGCGGGAGCGTGGACCCCTTGAGCCGCCGCCACCAAAGAAAGTTTCAAAGATGTCGCCAAAACCAAAACCAGCTTCTGATCCGCCTGAGTCATAGTTTCTTCGTGACTGCTCATCCCCGAGCACTTCATATGCATGAGTCACGGACTTGAATTTCTCTTGGGCCTGTTCAGACGGGTTCACATCCGGGTGAAGCTCTCGAGCGAGTTTTCTGTAAGCCTTCTTGATTTCTTCGGAAGAAGCGTTTCGTTGCACCCCAAGCGTTTCGTAGTGATCTGCCAATTACTGCGGTCCTCCGAGCGACTTGGTTAGATACCTAGCAACCGCTCTAACTGCGCCGATGTTTGATGAGTAGTCCATACGGGTAGGACCAATGACTCCGACTTTGGCAATTTCGCTTCCTTGGTTTTCGTAACCCGAGACCACAACCGATGTGGAGGAAAGTGCGTCAACGCTATTTTCTCTACCAATTAGTAGTGAGACACTGTGCTGATCGGCTTGCATCTCTGAAATCAGTTTCAACAGCACAACCTGCTCTTCGATTGCTTCCAGAACCGGTGAGATACTGCCGGGGAAATCATCCTCACGCCTTGCAAGATTTGATGTTCCAGCAAGCAGAATTTTCTCCTGGCTGTTGGCATCTACAAGAGCAAGCAGTTCAGGTGTGACTCGCTCAGCCAAGGGTTTGATTTTTCCAGTTGCCTTCTGGGCAATTGTCTTGGCAATTGATGAAACCTCGGCAAGGCCTTTACCGGTTAGGGATTCGTTTAGCATGTTGCGAAGTTTTTCAACATCTCCGGATTCGTAGCCACCGGGAATTTCTAGAACGTGCTGCTGGATCCGTCCGGAATCGGTGATCAGCATTAGAAGCAGGCGCTTTTCGTCGATGGAGATAATCTCGATGTGGCGAACCGATGCGCGTCCAAGACTCGGGTACTGAACCAAAGCAACCTGGTTAGTTAGCTGAGATAAGAGCCTTACGGTTTGACCCAGAGTTTCATCCAGGTCGGAGCTTTTTGACAAAAAGTCTTCGATGGCAACTTTCTCGGCCGCAGAAAGCGGTTTGACCTCACTAAGTTGATCGACAAACATGCGATAGCCCTTGTCGGTGGGAACTCTTCCGCTTGAAGTGTGAGGTGCAACAATCAATTCTTCTTCTTCAAGAATTGCCATGTCGTTTCGAATAGTTGCAGCTGAAACGCCAAAGGAGTGTCGCTCAACAAGAGATTTTGAACCCACCGGCTCTTTGGATGCGATGTAGTCGCGAACGATTGCCTTTAGGACCTCAAGGGGTCTATCTGGAATCACGCGTTGTTCACCCGCCTGTTAGCACTCAATGGATCTGAGTGCCAATATTACCCGCAACTGGATGAGATTACTTAGTCAGTTAGTTCTCGAACCACAGCATCGGCAAGCAGGCGCCCCTTGAGCGTCAATACCAAGCGCCCCTTGATAGCTAGTTGGCCATCGATGAGCCCATCGGCAATTAGTTGTGGGATACGCGATTTCGTTCCAGCCTCTAGTGCTTCGAGGTCGGAAATGCTCATACCCTTGGAGGTTCTTGACTCGAGCATCACTCTTTCAAGCTTTGCAGTCTGTGCTGAAAGCGCTTCACGCCCAACTGCTGGCGAAACATTTTCCTCGAGCTTCTTGGAGTAAGTTAGCGGGTGCTTTTGATTCCACCATCTAACCGCGCCAAGGTGAGAGTGAGCACCAGGTCCATAGCCCCACCAGTCTTGACCCATCCAGTAGGCAAGATTGTGATCGGACTGCAAGCCCTCGGATTTGGACCAGTTACTGATTTCGTACCAGGTGTATCCCGCTGCTGAAAGCAGTTGTTCTGTAAGTTCATACTTTTCAGCCTGGAGATCTTCATCTGGCTCGGCTAGTTCTCCTGATTTGATTTGCCTTGCCAATTTTGTACCGGGCTCAACAATCAATGAGTAAGCCGAAAGGTGATCTGGTTGAAGTGCAATTGCTGCCTCTAGGCTTTCACGCCACTGATCTAGAGTTTCCCCTGGAGCTCCGAAGATTAGATCTAGCGATGTACCAAAGCCCAGGTCTTTAACTATTTCAATTGCCTTGGACACATTCTCAGGATTGTGACTGCGCTCTAAAGTATCTAAAACGCTTTGGACTCCCGACTGCATGCCAATAGAAACCCTATTGAAGCCAGCTTGCCTAAGGGCTGCAAACTTCTCGAACGTGACAGTATCGGGATTAGCTTCTGTGGTGATTTCGGCATTTTCTTCAAAGCCGAATGTCTGCTCAAGTGACTTGAGTATTTCTATCAAGTCAGCAGCAGGTAGCAACGAGGGTGTTCCCCCACCAAAAAAGACCGTGCTGAATTTTCTTTGAGGTACTTTGGATTGCTCCAATACCTGGGCTGAAAAATGGATTTCTGAAATCAGTGAAGCTGCGTAATCACTTTGTTTAAGTGATCCAAGCTGGGTTGCGGTGTAGGTATTGAAATCGCAGTAGCCACATATATCTTTACAAAATGGAATGTGGACATAGGCATGAAAGGTTCGCTCTTCACTGCCTTTAATCTCATCCTGCGACAAAAGTCCATCGCCTGGAGCTTGATCACCATCTGGTAGTGGGCCGGCCAATTACTTGCCCTTCTTTTCGCCCTTTTTTTCACCGTCTGAGGAAAGTGCAGCAATAAAAGCTTCTTGAGGAACTTCAACACGGCCGACCATCTTCATACGCTTCTTACCCTCTTTTTGCTTTTCGAGGAGCTTGCGCTTACGAGAGATGTCTCCTCCGTAGCACTTAGCCAAAACATCTTTTCGAACAGCACGAATTGATTCTCTGGCAATAATTCGAGCACCGATCGCGGCCTGAATCGGAACTTCAAACTGCTGCCTTGGAATTAGCTCTCGCAACTTACCGGTAATCATTACGCCGTAGGCATAGGCCTTGTCTTTGTGAACAATCGCGCTAAAGGCATCCACTTGCTCACCCTGCAACAAAAGGTCCACCTTCACAAGGTCTCCCTCGGCAAGACCAGCTTCTTCGTAATCCAACGAAGCGTAACCCTGGGTTTTGCTTTTGAGCTGATCAAAGAAGTCAAAGACGATTTCAGCGAGGGGAAGTGTGTAGCGCAGCTGCACTCGATCTTCACCTAGGTACTGCATGTCAATCATTACGCCGCGCCTGGTCTGACAAAGATCCATGATTGTCCCGACGTAATCCTTCGGAGCCAGAATTGTCGAGCGAACCATAGGCTCGAGTACTTTTTTGATTTTTCCGCCTGGGAACTCGCTCGGGTTGGTCACAGTGACTTCTTTACCATCGTCCAGCGTGACTTCATAAACCACCGAAGGAGCCGTTGCGATTAGTTCAAGTCCGAACTCTCTTTCGAGACGTTCGGTCACAATCTCTAGGTGGAGCAAGCCGAGGAAGCCACAGCGGAAACCAAACCCAAGAGCAACCGAAGTTTCTGGCTCGTAAACCAAAGCGGCGTCCGAAAGCTTTAGCTTGTCAAGCGCTTCGCGAAGATCCGGATAGTCCGAACCATCGATTGGATACACACCAGAGAAAACCATTGGCAAAGGTTCTGAATAGCCAACTAGAGCCTCAGTTGCAGGTTTATTCACTGTTGTGACAGTGTCGCCAACTTTTGACTGTCGCACATCTTTTACTCCGGTAATGAGATAGCCCACTTCTCCAACACCGAGTCCGTGGGTGGGTTCTGGTTCCGGTGAGCTCACCCCAATTTCTAGAAGTTCGTGAACTGCTCGAGTGGACATCATCTGAATCTTTTCGCGAGGCGAGAGACTTCCGTCAATCATTCGCACGTAAGTGACTACCCCTCGGTAGCTGTCATAAACCGAGTCAAAAATCATGGCGCGAGCTGGCGCGTTAGGGTCTCCCTTTGGGGCTGGGACCGTGGCTACGATTTTGTCTAGCAATTCACCTACGCCGATGCCAGTCTTTCCTGAAACGCGAAGGCAATCAGCAGGGTCTCCCCCAATCAGATTGGCCAGTTCTTCTGCATACTTTTCGGGCTGCGCTGCCGGAAGGTCGATCTTGTTCAGCACTGGAATAATCGTCAGTTCGTTTTCCATTGCAAGGTATAGATTCGCCAAGGTCTGAGCCTCAATTCCTTGAGCTGCGTCAACCAGCAGCACTGCACCTTCACAAGCCGCCAACGATCTTGAAACCTCGTAGGTGAAATCCACGTGACCTGGTGTGTCAATCATGTTCAAGGCGAACACTTCACCATCAACGGCCCAGGGCATACGAACTGCTTGAGATTTAATGGTGATGCCTCGTTCGCGTTCAATGTCCATGCGGTCCAAATACTGGGCCCGCATCGAACGATCGTCCACCACACCGGTTAGCTGCAGCATGCGGTCGGCCAGGGTCGATTTGCCGTGGTCAATGTGGGCGATGATGCAGAAGTTGCGCAGCTGCCCGGGAGGCGTCTTGGACGGCTCCAGCTTGGTTGTTGCGCGTGGCGACAAGGGCTGATCCTTATGGTGGGGGCGTTGGGCTTTCGGTCCCATTCTCGCATAAGGCCTAGTGCCCAAGCCCCCAGAGCCAACAAACGGTTGCCTCTAAGCCCTGCCAGCAGGTAAGCTAGAGCGGTTGGGTATCCCCAAAACGAAAGACAAAAATGGCAAATATCAAGTCCCAGGTCAAGAGAATCTTGACCAACAAGAAGGCAACTGACCGCAACCGCGCCGTCAAGAGCGAGCTCAAGACTGCAATCCGCGTTGCCCGCGAGGCAACCACCGGTGGCGACAAGGCCAAAGCTGCTGCTGCAGTGTCTGCAGCTAACCGCAAGCTAGACAAGGCTGTGTCAAAGGGTGTCATTCACAAGAACCAGGCTGCTAACCGCAAGTCAGCACTTGCCAAGAAGGCATCAGTCCTGAAGTAAAGATTTGTTCACGAAAAAACACCGAGGCCGTTTATGTCTCGGTGTTTTTTTGTCCCCTGTTGGAAAGCAGAAGCACCAGCTTCTCAAGCGCAAACACTGGGTCTCTCTCAGCTCCCTTTACCGCAGCGTCAGCGGTGGCTAAAGCCAACACGGCGTTTGCCAATCCCTCTTCGCTCCAACCGGCTAGATCTTTACGTGCCCGATCAATCTGCCAAGGCTGAGCTCCGACCGAAGCAGCTGTTGCATATTTGTTTCCATAGACCTTGGCCATCAGCCGCACCTTCATTGCAAAGGCGGCAACCACAGGCACTGGATCCGCTCCGGTAGTCAAAGCGTGGCGCAGTAGCGCTAAGGCTTCAGCGCTTTGCCCGGCAAGTGCTGCGTCAGCCACCTTGAACGCGTTGGTCTCAACCCTCCCGCCGTAGTACTTATCGACTGTTGCTTCGTCGATTGATTCGGATTGATCAACCAACAGCTGCGAGCAGGCTGCAGCCAGCTCCGATAAGTCATCGGCAAAAGCGTCAGCCAGAGCTCTTAGGGCACTAGGAGTAATCTTCCTACCGGCGGCTGCAAACTCAGACTGAATGAAAGCTGCCTTTTCGGAGTCTTTCTTGATCTCAGCGCATGCTATCTCAACTGCAATATCTGAGCCTCTAATTGCATCAATGAGCTTCTTGCCTCGAACACTCGAGGCGTTGTGACGAAGCACAATTGTGGTATCCGCGCTTGGGTCGCTTAGATAATTCAGTCCATCTTCAATGAGAGCATCCGAGCACTTCTCAAAGCCTTCAATCAAAACAAGACGTGGCTCCATAAATAACGAAGGACTTGCAAGAGCCGTTAGTTGCCCTGAAGTGTAATCGCTTGCTAGAAGCTCGTGAACTTCAAGACCGGCCTCTGATTTTCGAAGGGAATCTCGAATGGAACGAATGGCGCGATCAGCGGTGTAATCCTCTGGGCCAGAAACAAAAACAATCGGCGCTGGTTTGGCCTCGCGCCAACTAACCTGTTTTGCTTTTCCCACGTACCTAGCCTACTAACCGCTTCCAGACCAGATCAGCGCATCGCCCTCTACTGCAATTGCTATCGATCCATAGCTATCAGTTCTTAGAACCTGAGAGCCCGAGCGAGCTAGAAGATCAAGTAATTCCCTACCCGGATGCCCATATCCATTTCCCTCACCAACGGAAACTAGAGCAAGCTCTGGCCGCAAGCTTTCATGCAGCGCTGCGGATTGATCGTTGGAGCCGTGATGAGAAACTTTCAAGATCAAAGGCTTAGCAGACGACCCGAGTATCTGATTCGCAGACCTGCTTATTCGCTGCTGGCCTGATTCCCCGAGGTCGCCCAGCAACAAAAGATCGAAATCAGGACCACTAAAAATCATCACAACCGATGCGTCATTGGAATCCTTGGCTTCACTGGCTGTTTTGCTTGGAGCTAAAACCCGCCAGGAGAATTCACCAAGCTGGCCGGAAATTTTCGGCTCAGCGGTTACCACTCGCACCTTTTGCTTTGCAAGCAGATCTAAGGATTCTTTTGTTGCTGGTCTATCATCTGGAAAGCCAGAGACTATTGCTGTTGAAACAGTTCTTGAGCTGATGGCTCCTTTGATACCTCCTACGTGATCAAAATCAAAGTGGGTTAGCACCAATAGATCTACCTGACCTACTCGAAGCTCAGAAAGGCAGTCGTTGATCATGACATCATCCGAACCCACATCGATTACTGCTGTTCGACCAAGGGATTGAATAACCAGAGCATCTCCTTGCCCAACATCGCATGCCACAACCGTCCAGTCTTTGAGTGGCCAAGATTTTGGCAAGATCTCGGAAGCTGCCGGGATCGAGAACGTCCCCACGACAACTACAACTAAAGCCCCGACCCCTAGCTGTTGCATCAATACAGTTACCCCTCGAAGCCATGCAGCAACGGCAAATATCAAAAGGACGCTCAATATCGTTGCCGGCCAACCCGTAGCCCAAGGAAAGTAGGCCACCGGTAAGCCCGAAAAGAAAATTGCAACTGCTTCAATGACCCAGGTGCCAACCGATGCAATCCAAGACACTATTGCGACCAGTGGCGGAGCAATTGGCGTGAGTAAAACCGCAATCATCCCCAAAACAGTCACTGGCGCGACCATGGGACCAGCGAGCAAGTTCGCAACCACTGAATATGTTGGAAGCCCAGGTTGCAACTGCATAAGAAGAGGTAGGCAAAACAGCTGCGCTGACAGAGTCACTGATAAGCCAAGGGCGAGTGGCATAGGCATGCGTTTAGAGAATCTCTCGGCCATTGCGGGTGCCAATAGCAAAATACCCGCTGTTGCCAGAACTGATAAGCCAAACCCAAACTCAACGGCGAGCCACGGATCTGAAATCAAAAGAATGATTGTTGCAATCGCCAGAGCGTTCAGAGCCCAAGTGCGCCGACCCAGAGCAACCATGACAATCACACTCGCTGCCATCACACCTGCTCGAAGCACGCTCGGGTCAGGGCCAATTAGCAAAACGTATAGCCCTAATCCAACCAGTGAGATAACCGTTCGCCCAGTTCTACCAATTCGCAAACCAACTGCGATCAGGTAAACCATTCCAACCACAATCGCGCAATTTGAACCCGATACAGCAACTAAGTGTGTTAAGGAAACAATTCGCATTTGCTCCTCGAGTTCGTCACTCAGCTCACTAATTTCACCAATGGCGAGTCCTGCAACGAGAGTCTTGGCGTCAGGAGTCACACCGGTTAAGTTCTTGACGTAGTTTGCTCGCAGATCATTGAGTACCCCTTGGGTATCTGGTGGCCGCGCAACAATCTGAATTTCCGATGTTGGTTTTACTAAGAATGCATCTCTTGAGTTTCGACCTCCCGGCTCGAATTTTGCATCCAGGCTTACTGTTACTCCGCGAGCAAGCTCTACCCCGTCATAAATCAAATAGCCACGGCCCTCAGTCGATTTGCCATCAATAGATTTCAAAAACACAGCAACTCCGAGAACCGGACTTCTATCAAAGTTTTGAAATATCTCTTTGGGGCGATTCAGAACCTCGAGCTCTACTTTGGCTTTGGTCTTAGCCTCTGCAAGCTCTATTAACCAGGCAGGCTTAGTTAGTTCGGTCTGTAGCCAAAGTGATAACCCACCCAAGACCAGTGCAGCTCCTAGCAGTGCTGCTAGTGCCCGCTTGTGTTCTCCCACTGCGACTGAAGTCACAAAAAGTAATGCGCCAAGTACAAGTGGTATCCAAACCGGCAGGAAGTCCATTGCAGTGAACAGGGCAAGAACCGCCCAGAGCCCAAGGCTCGCCAGGCTGAGCGTCACAACGTGATCAGATCAGTGAAGCCAGCGAAAATCGAATCCCCGATTCCACTCACGTTGAGAAGATCCTCTTTGGTTTTGAATCCACCGTTGGCATCTCGGTAAGCAATTATTCGAGAAGACAGCGCAGGTCCAATGCCTGGAAGTTCCTCTAGTTCTTCGGCCGTTGCGCGATTGATGCTGATTAGCCCTCCAGGTGCAGAACCGCCTGCTTCGGCAATCTCACCTACCTTGAAGACCACGATTTGTTCCCCGTCGGAAAGTTCTCTAGCGAGATTCACGCTTGAGTTGTCGGCATCGGCTGTTAGACCTCCGGCTGCAAAAACGGCATCAACTAGTCGCGCACCAAGTGGCAGTTGGTACATACCTGGAGTCTTGATTTCACCGACTATGTGCACATACAGAAACTGCTCAACAGCTTCAGCTTCATTGAGACCCTCAGTTATCTCAAACTCACCAGTTGGAGCTTCAGATCGATTGATAGCCACCAGTACCAAGGAGGCAACAGCAACCAAAGCTGCAAGTGAAATGAGTAGCTGCCTGGATACTTTTTGATCGCCCGAGAGAGCAGAAATTAGCTGCGTCTTGAGCCAGTCCATTGCTCAAAGATAAGAAGTGAAAGCACAGCTAGAAAGCCCTCGAGGCCAATCTGTGCAAAAGAAACTAGCTAGTTGCGATATTGACAAGCTTCGGGGCGCGAACAATCACGTTCTTGATTTGCCTGCCCGCAAGTGCGTTCTGGACATTTACCGAAGCCTTGGCCAGTGCCTCAAGCTCCGCTTCGGTAATAGAGGAGGAAACCTCAAACTTGTCACGCAATTTGCCATCCACCTGAACTACGGCCGTCAGAGTGTCCCTTACCAGTAGCTCAGCGATAGGCTCAGCAAAGCCAGCCAAGGCAACTGCTGGCTTATGGCCAAGAAGTTGCCACATGTCCTCAGCTGTGTAGGGGGCAAACAAGCTCAAGGCTTTGGCAACTGACTCTGTTGCCTCACGTACAGCAGGGTCTTTGCCTCCGGCTGGTCCATCGATGGTCTTTCTAAGGGCATTTACTAGTTCCATTATTTTTGCAACACCAACGTTGAATTTGAAGGACTCGATCTGCTCTGGGAACTCTTTCAGGAACAGATGAGTTGCTCGTCGAAGATCTGCATCTCCAGTTGCAAAATCAATACCCGGAGCACTTCTCACATCCTGAGCGCATCTCCAGGCACGAGCCAAAAACTTGGCACTAGCAGCAGGTGAAACATCAGCCCAGTCGATGTCATCTTCCGGCGGACCAGCAAAGGCCATGGTTAGACGAACTGCATCCACGCCGTGCTCATCCAACTGCTCTGAAAGTCGAACCAGGTTTCCGCGCGATTTACTCATCGCGGATCCATTCATCAAAACCATGCCTTGGTTCAATAATCTGGTGAAGGGCTCTTCAAAATCGACGTAGCCCAGGTCATGTAGCACCTTGGTGAAGAAGCGTGCATAAAGAAGGTGCAAGATTGCGTGCGTGACTCCACCGACATACTGATCAACCGGCGCCCACTTCTTGGCTTCATCCTTAGGAAATGCTTCGGTGTCTGAGTTTGGAGAAAGGAATCTCAAGAAATACCAAGATGAGTCAACAAAAGTGTCCATCGTGTCGGTATCGCGCTTGGCTGGCTTGCCACATTTTGGACAGGAAACATTCACCCAGTCACGTGCTCCCCCAAGAGGAGAAGTACCCTTCGGGGATAGATCAAGCCCCTTGGCATCAGGAAGTCTGATTGGCAGCTCCTGGGATGGAACCGGAACCTCGCCACAGGACTCGCAGTGCACGATAGGAATCGGAGTACCCCAGTAGCGCTGACGAGAGATCAACCAGTCACGAAGCCTAAAGTTCTTGGCTTTTTTACCCAAACCTTTGGATGACAGCACCTCGGTGATCTTGGCAATGGCTTCAGTTTTTTTGAGTCCATTTAGTTCAGCCGAATTGACCATTACGCCATCGCCGGTTGTTGCAATGCCTGATTTAGTCGGATCATCTTCGCCGGTGTCGACAACTACCTGCACTGGCAAGTTGTTCTGCCTTGCAAAATCTAAATCGCGCTGGTCGTGAGCTGGAACGGCCATGATGGCACCGGTTCCGTATTCAGCAAGCACGTAATCTGCAGCCCATATTGGCAGCTTCTCTCCGTTGACTGGGTTGATTGCGAATCTTCCAAGATCGATGCCGCGCTTGGGTCGATCGGTTGCAAGCCGCTCGATGTCATTTGTCTTTTTTGTCTCTTCCAAAAAGTCTTGGAACTTTATTCGCACTTCAGGCGAGGCCTCGGAGGCTAGCTCGGCAGCTAAATCAGAATCGGCTGCAACCACCATGAAGGTTGCTCCATACAAAGTGTCGGGGCGGGTGGTGTAAACCTCGATTGGGTTTTTTCTTCCTTCGATCTCGAACTTGACCTCTGCACCATAGGATCTTCCAATCCAATTGCGCTGCATGGATAGAACCTTTGCCGGCCAGGCACCTTCAAGAGTGTCCAAGTCATCTAGCAATCTGTCGGCGTAGTCGGTGACTTTGAAATACCACTGAGTCAGGGCCTTTTTTGTGACGGCTGTGTCGCATCTTTCACAAAGTCCCTGAACTACCTGCTCGTTGGCAAGCACTGTTTGGCAAGAAGGGCACCAGTTTACGTTTGAGTTTTTTCGGTAAGCCAAACCTTTGTTGTAAAACTCGAGGAATAACCACTGGTTCCATTTGTAATACTCAGGGTCAGAAGTGATAAGTACTCGGTCCCAGTCAAAGCTGCACGCGTACCTTCGCATGGAAGCTTTTTGTTGAGCGATGTTGTCGTAGGTCCAGCCTCTTGGATCAAGCCCGCGCTTGATTGCAGCATTCTCGGCAGGTAGACCGAAAGAGTCCCAACCGATTGGGTGCATTACGTTGAAGCCCTTTTGAATCCAGTACCTGGCGATTACATCGCCCAGTGCATAAGCTTCGGCGTGACCCATGTGCAGATCGCCAGATGGATAAGGAAACATATCCAACACGTACTTCGTAGGTCTGCTATCCCCTGGCTTGCCAGAGTCAAATGGCTTTATTTCATCCCAAACCGGAAGCCATTTTTCCGTTAACGCCTTCGCGTCAAACTGAACTGGCTCGGTAGACAAAGTAAAACTCCTAAAGATTGCAGGCTTTCCTTTGGCAAGGTTACCAAGGCTAGGGCTTTGGGTTTACTTCTTTGAAGCAGGCCATAACGTGATTACCGCCGTCAATATCGCCCAAGCGAGGGGAATCATGCCCAATCGGTCAGATCCCTGCCAAGCCACAAGGGCTAGCACGCCAAGTGCAACTGCGCCACCCAAGGGCCAGTAGCGAGAGATCTTGTTTTTGCGAGCAAGTACGGCAAGCACAACCGAAGTTGCGCCGATCAGGATCAGCCCAAGCAAAATTCCCGTGACCAGCAGTGCGAGATCTTCCATCTGACTAACCTCGTAGAGCCTTCAGTAGGGCTTTCGATTTGAGCATAGTTTCCTCAAACTCGCTCTCGGGGTCAGAATCAATTGTGATTCCACCGCCAACTCCTAAGGTTGCCGAAGTTCCCTCAAAAACCAATGTTCTTATGGTCATTCCAAAATCCGCTGAACCGTCAAAGCCTAGGTATCCAAAAGCGCCTGAGTAGATATTTCTCGGTCCGCTCTCAAGCGATTGCAAAATCTCCACCGCTTTAATCTTTGGCGCACCCGTCATTGAACCGCCGGGAAAACAAGCAGCTAGAGCGCTGGTTGCGCTTTCGCCGGGCTTTAGATCCCCCGTGACAGTGCTTACAAGCTGGTGAACAGTTGCGTAGCTTTCAATCTCAAAGAGTTTCTCGACGGTCACCGAATCTATTTGGCAGACTCGACCTAGATCGTTTCTCATTAGATCCACAATCATCAAGTTCTCGGCGCGCTCTTTTTCATTGTTCGCTAATTCTTTGGCGATCTTGGCATCCTCTTCCAGGTCTTGAGATCTGGGCCTAGTCCCCTTGATTGGTTTTGAAGATGCTTTTCCACTAGCTGAAACTTTCAAAAACTGCTCCGGAGATGAGCTGACAATTTCTACTCCCCCAAGTTTCAGATAGCCACCGTAAGGTGCTGGGTTTGATTCACAGAGAGTGATAAATGTTCTTAAGGCATCAGCTTCGTGCTCGATGTGAATCTGGTTTGTTAGGCACAGCTGAAACACGTCTCCAGTTTTGATATGTTCCTTGGCTTTTTGAATTAGCTCTAGGTAGCTTTCCTTGGAGTGACGCAGTTTGGTAGAAACCAAGGTTGGAGCTTTGGTTTTCTGCATGAAGGATCCTGACTCTCCTCCAACCAGGGTGAGCCTCAACAAAGCGGCCCTATGCCAGTTGACGAATTCTTCGCGAGTTTCAAACAACCCAATGAAATACATCGTCTTGTGCTTGTGATCAAAGACCATGGCCCGATCAACAATCATGAACTGGGCTTTAGGGTGGGTTCCTGATTCTTCAGCACTTCCTAATTCATAACCAAAATAGCCAACCAGTCCTGGCCTGAAGCTAAAGGGAATCTCGATTTCAGGGAAAGACTCAATCGAAGCATTGATCGCCTTTAGGTGCTCGCTTGCGAGCGCGAAGGCCTCATCACCGGCTTCGATTATTGATCCGGCGGATCCGATGACTGAAACCGGCTCGTCTTGATTGGTTGACCTATCCAGCCAGAAAGTATTGGGGTCTTTTGAATGCATAGGCAAAAATGCATCGGCCGGGTTTACCCAGCCTCGAAGCTTTTCTATCTCTAGACGCAATGTAAGTTCACCTAATCAAGGGTTGGGGAAAACGGTCTTGGAATTGCTCGTAATCTATAGATTAGAGCAAGGCCTACCAAGAGGAATTTGATGAGCGTTCTAGGAGATTTCTACCGCCTAGAAGCAGGCGAGCTCAAACCCGTACTCGAGTCCTCAACGGATGTTCAACTAAAGGTTGCCGACTCCTGGCTCGTAGAGGACGGTAGGGTTCGATCGCTAACTGCCCACTTCGAACGCTTTGCTAATTGGGTCATCCAAGAAGACCCAGAACAAAAGCAGTACCTAGATGGGTTCTTTGCCGAGATTAGGCGTTTACTTCCAAGGCAAGGCCGCTGGTTTCCCAGAATGGAGTACCACGGTGAGCAACCTTCGAAGCTGAGGCTTTATCTTCGGCTTCGGGAGGCTCCTACAAAAATTGAATCTGTTTCACTCTGGAGCTATCCGGAGCCTGATCCGCGAATGAAGCCAATGGTCAAGGGGCCAGATCTATCGCTGTGCCAGCAACTTAGGCGTCACGCGAACATGAACGGTGCTGACGAGGCAGTCATCACCAACTCAAAGGGCTTTGTTGCGGAAGGGGCTCTCAGTGCTCTGGTTTGGTGGCGCGGAGATGTGCTTTGCTCCTCGGACAACCAAACCAATTGGCTTCCCTCGATAACCCGTGACGAGGTGGTTTCAATAGCAACTCAAATGGGCTTTGAAGTTCGGGAGGAAAACGTCAAGCCTGAGCAGTTGGCTAAGTTGCCTATTTGGGCCCTTAGCTCGCTAAATGGCATCATGCCGGTTCGCTCCTGGGTTGGTGTCTCGGATCAGCTTCCCGAATCGGTCAATCTAGACGCGTTTTTGAAGCGCATGAAGCTGCTAGGCACTCAGCTGGACTAAAGCCAACCATCAGGGTTTTCTCACACTTTTCGTGGGATGATTTTCATGTGAATGAGATTCTGGACTGGTTGCTTGCTGGGGTATCTGGCATAGACCCGTTCTGGCGTAACTTTTTTGCCGGGCTTGCCATCATGCTCGAAACTTCATTGTTCATAGGGCTCATAGTTCCGGGCGACACCGTGGTGCTAGTTGCCTCCACAGGGGTTGCTGATTTGCCTGACTTCTTCTGGTTGGTGGGGGCTGTTCTGGTGGGTTCAATGATCGGTGAAACCCTTGGTTTTTCTATTGGGCGACTCTTCGGCAAGAGAATCAGATCCTCCAAGTTGGGGCAGCGCTTTGGCGAGGAGAACTGGAAGCGGGCTGACATATTCGTCGAAAAGCGCGGTGGGCCAGCGGTTGCAATCTCCAGATTCCTGCCCGTTCTTCACTCGCTAGTTCCGGTGGTGGCGGGAGCCACAACAATGCGTTACAAGACCTTCATAACCTGGACTTTCGGGGCTTGTCTGGTCTGGGCCAGCACCTACGTCGGAATCGGATACATCGCTAAAGCTAGCTATCAAGAAGTTGCCTCAAACTTCAAATTCGGTGCCCTTGTCTTTCTTGGCATCGTGGCCATTTTTGTTCTGGTTATCCACTTCGCCAAGACCAAGATCTCCAAAGTTGCTGACCAGATGATCGACGAAGAGATCCAAAAAACCAACAAATAGCTGCCCTCTGGGCCCGATTTTCCTTTGTCGGTCGATAGCCATACACTAATGATTATTCGAACACTTGTTCGAATAATCAGCCGTTTATGGGGAAGATTCATGATTGCAGTCGACGAAAACGTCAAGGTTCTGACCAACCAACAAGGAGAGCCAGTTCGCTTCAGCTGGCGAAATGGCAGCTACCAGGTGACCTCTCGCCCTGAGCGTTGGTTTTCTAGAAAGCCCTGGTGGCTAGAAGCCAGCCGCGCCCAGCGCGGCATTGGATCAGAGGTTTTAGAAGTTGAGATGTGGCGAATAACTGCCGCCAAAGGAGTCAACTCCCCCAGTCAGTTTGAGCTGGTTCACAGCAATGACCGCTGGCAATTGGTTCGAATCTTTGGCTAAATATGTCCTTTACTCACCTGAACGTCTCGTCGGCCTACTCGTTCCATTTTGGAACCGCTAAGCCTGAGAAGCTAACCCAAGCTGCTGCAAGCTTTGGTCAGGATGCGCTGGCTATAACCGATATGAACGGTCTTTACGGAGCGGTGAAACATATCGGATCGTGTCTGGATAAAAACATCAGCCCGATAGTTGGTGTTCGACTGGAAGTCCAAAACCGGGGCGTTGTGACAATTCTGGCCAGAGGACACAACAAAGGATCTGGCTGGGCAGCTCTTTGCAAAATAGTTTC
>Ga0247831_1001986_pt1 | contig 35326 bp, 33 predicted proteins | sample LaCruzMarch2015__9_FD_192406 | JGI IMG/M metagenome (GOLD analysis project Ga0247831, IMG submission 192406) | Freshwater microbial communities from meromictic Lake La Cruz, Castile-La Mancha, Spain - LaCruzMarch2015_1m | ecosystem: Environmental > Aquatic > Freshwater > Lake | place: Spain...
TAGACAACGATGAAACAAGAATAAGTTGGTCAAGAGGTTTAAAAGAAGAACTGTCAAAAAAAAGAAAACATTCTTATTCTTCAGAATCCATAACTATAGGTCACTATCGACCGTTTTTTAAGCAAAATTTATATCTCTCAAAGGTATTCAATGAATTGGTTTCTTTGCTTCCTAAAATATATCCTACAGAGGGTATTAAAAATTATACAATATGTATCCCAAGTGCGGGAGATACTAAAGATTTTTCTGTTCTTATAACTGATTGTTTTCCGGATTATGGTTTATTAGGTGGTGCTCAATGTTTCCCGCTATACCATTACGAAGAAAACAACGCTATCCAAAAAGGCTTGTTCGATAACGATAAAAGTCAAAAGTATGTTCGAAGAGATGCTATAAGTGATTTCATTTTAGAAAGAGCCAAAAAACAATATGGTAAGATTGTAAATAAGGAAGATATTTTTTACTACGTGTATGGATTTTTGCATAGCAAAGAGTACAGAGAAACTTTTGCCAACGATTTAAAGAAAATGTTACCACGTTTGCCATTGGTAGAAACTGTAAAAGACTTTTGGGCATTTAGCAAAGCAGGAAGAAAATTAGCCGAACTGCATTTGAATTATGAAACCGTTGCTCCTTCTCCCGTTGTAACTGTAACAGGCGATGACAAGACTTACTCGGTAGATAAAATGCGTTTCCCAAAGAAAAACCAAAAAGAAACCATTCATTACAACAGCAAAATAACAGTCAGCAATATCCCTGCAAAGGCTTATGAATATGTTGTCAATGGCAAATCTGCTATTGAATGGATAATGGAACGTTATAGCGTAACAACTGACCTTAATTCGAAGGGTGAAGGTAGTGGAATAACTAACGACCCTAATGATTGGGCTAAAGAAGTTGGTAATCCGCGTTATATTTTAGATTTGTTGTTAAGCATCATAAATGTGAGTGTGCAGACAGTGGATATTGTAAACAGTTTACCAAAGATTGATTTTGGTACAGAACCAACAGACAACAATGTGGTGAAAATGTATCCGACAGACGAAGATGAAATAAGATTAGCAGCTGATCCAGATAAGGATTAAAGAGTATTTTTTGGAGATAAAAAAACGATAGTAATATTTTACTATCGTTTTTTTTGTTACTCTTAATCTAGTTGAAGAGTGTCTTGATGAAAAATGCCAGATTTTGGTTCAGATCCTTCAAACCATTTACATTCCCATTTGCCAGTTTCATTTCCAAAGTCATAATATTTTTCAGAAATAGTCATAGATGGACCACCTGATTTAAGTACTACGACATCGCCTATTTTAAATTTATCCATAATAATACACCTCTTATTTTATGAAGTACTTAAAAATTATCAATAATCATGCAAATGCAAAAAAATCACTATTATATGAATTTTTGTCAGGTATTAATATCAAACTAAGGCTGGCTAAGCACTCCTTAATATAAATTTTGTCATTGTAAGGGACGATGTAACCTCTCTCCGAAGGATATTGTTATGTACTTTGATGCCTTTGCCAACATATCAAACAGTTCGGGTTGAGTATTAATCACTCCCAACATCCCCTTCTTTATTTCCGCTTGCAGTTTAGCCAATTGGGCAGGCGTAAGCTTGGCTATATCGGGCAATATATTGATGGTCTCCTTGGGCTTAAGGGCTTGCAAGGGATGTTCGGGTACGTCCTTTATAGGATCGTCGGGTATCCATTCAAACAAGTCGGAGGGTGTGCACCATGCTGCCTCGCATATAGTATGCAATACATCTATGGGTATACGTTGAGAAGGTTTGTGGAGTAGCTTGTAGGCCATGTGATGGTAAATGCCATTTGCTTTAAGCCATGTATAAGGTTTATCAATGCCCTTAGACTTTAATAGCTTTTCAATACGTAGGATAAACATAGTTTAAACTAATTTTAGTTTATAAGTAGTTACTTTTTCAATAGTCAAAAATAGGAGTTATTCATCTAAAATAATCATTCTAATACAATGAATTTATGTCCCAAAATTGGAATGCGTAATAGTAGTAGTGCAATGCGTACTCTTAGTAGTGCAATGCGTACTCTTAGTAGTGCAATGCGTACTCTTTGTAGTGCAATGCGTACTCTTTGTACTGTAATGCGTAATAGTAGTATTAAAGTGCGTAATAATAGTATTGAAATGCGCTAAAACCCTTATGAACAGGGGATTTCGAGCGTTTTAATTTTATGATTTTTTTAATAAAAAAAGACGCTGCATTCTGATTGTAAACTAGAAAAAATAAATAAATTTGGTTTCATTAAAAAATTTATTAACATGAATGACGTACAAACAAACCGAGTTAACTCCCTCATTAAATCGAGTGATTTCCTAGATGACCACGTAGGCGAATTAGCCGCTGTGGCACAAATTGCACCATTGGCATTGGAATTGAAAAATCTTATCAATGACATTGAGACAGCAGCCGGTAAAGGTTCGCTAGACCTTACGGGTGTAGCCGAACAAAAAAGTATTACAAGGCAAAATTTAATTGACATTATGATGAAAGTTTCGCGCGGTGCGGCGGCTTATTATTTGAGTGCCAATCAACTTCGCGAATTACGCATTGTAGAATTTACGTTCAATGAGTTGACCAAAAAGCGCGACAATGACCTTTATGCTACTGCAAAAGAAATGCATCAAATGGCTACTGTAGATGGTGCAAGTTATATAGCAGTTACAGCCGCAGACATTACCGAACTTGATGATCAAAAAGAACTCTTCTTCGATTACATACAAGACCCTAAGCGTGAAGTAGAAATAGCAGCCCAACAAAATGCATTGATAGACCCATACATTACATCAGGTATGGAAGTTCGCAAAAAGCTAGACATCTATATGCAAACATTTATTGCAACCAAAGAAGTGTTTTACAACGAATGGAAAGCATCTATGAGTATAGACGATACAGGTGCAAATACACCTGCTTCTTATACTGTTACGCTGATGATACCTGCTTCATCTATCAAAACAATAGACTATAGTAGTGTAGCACTACAAGGCAATACCGAAATCAAACTCATCAACAATTCGGCGGCTGAATTGGTGTATGGTTTTGGCAACGACTCTAACAGTTTTGCAGGTACACAAACTGTATACTCTAATACACAAAAACGTCAGTCTGCAACGAGCTTGGGTTACAATGCTCTCTCTGCTACCAAACTCAATGTACAAAATAACAAAGCTGTAGACCTCGAATGTACTATCGAGATTTATGACATGGGTTAGTAGAGTTTGGAACAATTTTTATAATAATGCCCTCACAAAAGTGGGGGCTATTTTTTAAACTATAAAATAATTAATACAATGAAAATAGAAACATTAATAAAAAAAGCACAAAAAGCAATGAATACCAAAGGTGCTAAGCTTGTAGTAGATGGCGTTTGGGGACCAAAAACCATCAAAGAAGCTAAAAAATATGAATTTAGAATTGAGGCATTTTCAGACACAACAAAACCTGGAACTACATTGTCTGATAATAACACTCCAAGCAATGGAATCGTTGAACCAAAGTTTATGATATTGCCTGATATTGAATTTGTTAATCGAGGTAACTATGCCACACCATCAGGTCAATTTAAGGGGCTCACTGTACATTATACGGTTAGCGATAGAACTGCAAAAAACGCAAAGGGTGTATTAGCTTACTTAAAAAATAATGGTTTTGGATGCATGGTCATGGATGAAGATGGTATTATTTATATCCCTAAAAATTTTGATGTTTTTAAAAACTGGGGATACCATTCTGGGGTTAGTCAATGGAAAGGAATAAAAAATGTATCAGACCAATTTGCAGGAATTGAAATCTGCTGTTGGGGTTTGAATTCTAAAGTTGGACCATACAGAACAGTTAAAGAATCTGATGGATATATAGTTGCAGGCAAGTATCAAGCATACACACAAGCGCAAGAGAATGCTTTGATCAATTTTATATTGTGGGCTAAATCTAAAAACCCAGAGTTTGATTTTGATTATATAGCCGGCCACGATGAGTTGAGAAAGGAAGCTGGTAAAAAAGGAGACAAACAAGACCCCGGTGGAAGCTTGAGTATGTCGATGCCTAAATTCAGAAATTTGATAAAAACTAAAGCAGCTGAATTGGGGATATAGTCTCCAAACTTTTTCTATTTAGAATAATTATAGCCCTCGCAGTAAAGTGGGGGCTTTATTGATTGTGTTTCAATTTTGATAATGAAAGCATAATTTAAATTTCTTTCAAACTGTTATATAATTTCAAATAAATAGTATAAATTTATGTTGTTAACAAACTATTACAAACTCTAAGCTAGTATATAAAGGTGTTTTTGGGAGGAATGTAGGTTTTGTAAGTATGTTGGTGGTTATGCTATTGCAACAGTGCTAACATTAAACGACAGTATAAAAATGAATAAACAGAAAATTCGGACAATCCGTGTTTGCTATCCTTCGCATAAGCAAATGAGAAGCAACGACCCCAATGGTGCCAGCGTCCGCTGGTTCCCAAAAAAACCTAGCGTCACGCTTTCATTTGGCGGGTCACTAACCGATAGGTGAATCCCTTACACATTTCTATCAATCATACTCATCAAGAAATTGTTTTTTTTGTTTTTTTAAATGCTGCAAAAAATGCTGATGCTTCTTTGCCTGATTCATCTTTGCGATGGAATACTTTTTTTAAATCTTCAATATCCTGTTTGATAGTTAAATACTCCTCGTTGGGAATTAAAATATATTTTTTGTGGTCTATAGTAACTGTAGGATATTTCATGGTTTAACTTTAATAATTTAAAAATACATTAAAAAATTAATTTAAATAGACATTGCCATACGAAAACGAACATATACAAAGCCAACTCCTTACTGTGTAAGGTTCTAAAAGTACTTATGTACTTGACATAGCATTCTCTATTGGTTGTTGTCACACCATACATTATTTGATTTTAATTTGGCAGGTCAACATCCGATAGGTGATGTTAAATGCGAAGACTATTAATCCAAAATAGGTCTCAACCATCGTTCGGCATCAGACAAAGACATTCCTTTTCGTTGTGCATAATCCGAAAGTTGATCGCGTTGTATTTTGCCCACTCCAAAATATTTACTTTCAGGATGTGCAAAATACCAACCACATACAGATGAAGATGGATACATGGCTAATGATTCAGTCAGTGAAATCCCAATTTGGTTTTGGACGTCCAATAGTTCAAACAATTTAATTTTTTCAGTGTGATCAGGACAAGCAGGATAGCCAGGTGCTGGTCGAATTCCTTGGTATTTTTCTTTAATTAATTCTTCATTCGAAAGACCATCGTCATCAGTATATTTCCAATATTCAGTTCGTACTTTTTTATGAACTAATTCTGTAAAGGCTTCAGCCAATCGATCAGCCAAGGCTTGAAGCATTATTTTATGGTAATCGTCATGTTCTTCTTCAAAACGAACTAGATGCTGCTCAATACCTTTTATGGTAACTGCAAAAGCTCCAATATAATCTTGCTGGGAATCTGAGATGAAATCTGCCAAACACATATTAGCCTGCCCTGCGGCTTTTTGTATTTGCTGACGAAGAAAGTTCAATCGAATATTTTTTTCATTGATTAATACATCATCATCTCCTTCACGTTGTGCTTCCCATATACCAAAAACAGCTTCTGCTTTCAACCACTTTTCTGTCACTATTTTATCCAACAAAGCATTCGCATCATTGAATAATTTAGTTGCTTCTACACCAACTACATTATCACTCAATATTTCAGGATACTTACCATGCATTTCCCATGTGATAAAAAAAGGTGTCCAATCAATATATTGTCTTATCTCATTTAAGTCATAAGCATGCAATGATTTCGTACCCAAAAAAGATGGTTTTACAATTTGCTCATTTTCTTTAGTTTTAAATTTTTGCTGTCTTGCATTCTCAATGGTCAAAAAGTTTTTTGCATGTTTACGATTTTGAAAATCCTCTCGTAAGTTGGAATATTCTAGATTTATATTTTGCAAAAAACCTTCTTTATTCTCATTCATTAAATCACTTACAACAGTTACACTTCGTGAAGCATCTAAAACATGCACAACACCATGTTCATAATTCTCTGCAATTTTCACTGCAGTATGTATACGCGATGTAGTTGCACCACCTATGAGCAATGGTATGTTCATATTTCGCTTTTTCATCTCATGTGCTATATGTACCATTTCGTCGAGCGAAGGTGTAATTAAACCAGATAATCCTATCACATCTACATTTTGTTTGATTGCTTCGTCCAATATTTTATTGGCAGGAACCATTACACCCAAATCAATTATGTCATATCCATTGCAAGCCAATACGACTCCTACAATATTTTTACCTATATCATGCACATCTCCTTTTACAGTAGCCAACAATACTTTAGGCGCATTGGATGCTTCTCTTTTTTCTGCTTCAATAAAAGGTGTTAAGTAGGCTACACTTTTTTTCATTACCCGTGCACTTTTTACTACTTGAGGCAAAAACATTTTTCCACTGCCAAACAAATCTCCCACGATATTCATACCATTCATCAATGGTCCTTCGATTACATCCAATGGTCGTGATGATAATTTACGAGCTTCCTCTGTATCTTCATCTATATACTCAGTAATGCCATGAACGAGTGCATGTGCTAATCTTTTTTCTACATCTTCACTTCGCCATGCATCATCTTTTACTTGTACTTTTCCTTTGGCTTTGACAGTTTCGGCAAACTGAATCATTCGTTCAGTTGTTTCATTCGTATCATTATCAATATTAAAAATTACATGTTCACACAATTTTTTTAAAGTAGGTTCTATGTCATCATAAATAACCAATTGACCTGCATTGACTATACCCATATCCATGCCTGCTTTAATAGCATGATAGAGAAAAACACTGTGCATAGCTTCGCGTACATGTTCATTTCCTCTGAATGAAAAAGACAAATTGCTGACGCCTCCACTTACTTTGGTCAAGGGCATTCGTCGCTTGATTTCGCGCGTAGCTTCTATAAAGTCTACCCCATAATTATTATGCTCTTCGAGCCCTGTTGCGATGGCAAAAATATTGGGATCAAAAATAATATCCTGCGGCTTATAGCCTACTTGCTTTGTAAGTATATCATAGGCTCGTTGACAAATTTCGACCTTACGATCCTTGGTATCAGCTTGTCCTTTTTCGTCAAATGCCATTACAATCACTGCGGCACCATAGCGTTGACATATTTTGGCTTGCTCTATAAACTTCGCTTCGCCTTCCTTCATCGATATCGAATTCACGATACACTTCCCTTGTACACACTTCAGGCCAGCTTCAATGATCTCAAATTTGCTACTATCAATCATGATAGGAATCTTAGCAATATCGGGTTCTGATTGAATTAAGTTTAAAAACTTAGTCATTGCAAATACACCATCTAGCATGGCATCGTCCATGTTTACATCCAATACTTGCGCCCCGCCTTCTACTTGCTGACGGGCTACACTGATGGCTTCTTCATACTTTTCTTCTTGTATGAGTCGAGCAAATTTTTTACTGCCGGTTACATTGGTGCGTTCGCCTACATTTATAAAATTAGATTCTGGACGGATTACCAATGGTTCAAGTCCAGAAAGCGTTAAGTATTTATTGTACATATTTTTATATTTTACACCACAAATTCACAAAAACTCTAAAATTCACTAAGTTAGAATTTGTATTTCTTTATTTAATTAATCATTCTTTTTATACCCTCTTTAATTTTAGGCACATGAAAATTCACAATAAAACCAAGCCTTTTTTCAGTCATTTTAAGATAACTTAATAATTGTGCTTCCCAAACTGGATGTTTATTTTCCTGCGCTTTCAACTCGACAATAATTAAATCATCAATTACTAAATCTATTCTTAGTCCCTTTTCAATAATCATTTCGTCATAGTGTATATCTATATGTTGTTGGCTCAAATAGGGTATGTTCCTTTTACTAAGTTCATAACAAAAACATTTTTCATATATACTTTCTAACAAACCAGGACCTAATTGAAAATGAATTTTGAAAGCAATATCAACAATTTCTTTTGCTAAAAACTCCTCTCTTTCTGATAAAATTTGATACATAAAATAAATTTTAATAATTCTTTTTTGTGCTTCTTTCTGTTTTAGTGCCTTTGTGGTTCTCTTTATTTATTTGCTTTGTGATTCTTTCTGTTCTAGTGCCTTTGTGGTTCTCTTTATTTATTTGCTTTGTGATTCTTTCTGTTTTAGTGCCTTTTTTGTTATCAAATCATTATTTCAATTTTCTTGGCGATAAATTTCTCACCGCTTCTGCAATACACTTGATATGATCGGGCGTAGTACCACAACAGCCTCCTACTATATTGACGAATCCTTCTTTCGCCCATTCTTCTATGATATGACCTGTTTCGTGTGCTTGTTCATCATACTCACCAAATGCATTGGGCAATCCAGCATTAGGATATGCACTTACATAACAGCTAGCTAATGCACTCAATTCTTTTATATGAGGTTTCATTTGTGTAGCGCCCAGGGCGCAATTAAACCCAACACTGATAGGATTTGCATGTTCTACAGAATAATAAAATGCTTCGAGTGTTTGTCCACTTAATGTTCGTCCACTTGCATCAGTAATCGTACCCGATATCATGATAGGTAATTCGATACTATAATCTGCAAAATATTTTTTAACAGCATAAATAGCAGCTTTCGCATTCAATGTGTCAAATATTGTTTCGATAAGTATTATATCAACACCACCATCGACTAACCCTTTAACCTGCTCATAATAAGCCTCCATGACCTCATCAAATGTAACTGCTCTATAGCCAGGATTATTGACATCTGGAGACAAAGATAAAGTCCTATTGGTAGGACCTATAGCTCCTGCTACAAATACGCCAATACTTTGTTTGCATTGCTCAGATTCTAAAAATTTCGATACTGAATTTCTAGCGCATTTCGCAGCTTCCAAGTTTAATTGATAGCTATAGTCCTGCATATCATAATCTGCCATCGAAATTCGTTGCGCACTAAATGTATTTGTTTCTAAAATATTGGCTCCTGCTTGCAAATACTTTAAATGTATTTCTTCAATAATGTGCGGTTGGGTGATGCAAAGCATGTCGTTATTTCCTTTGACATCTTTATGCCAATTTTTGAATTGTTCACCACGATAATCTGCTTCATTTAATTTGTAGCGTTGGATCATGGTACCCATAGCACCATCTATCACTAAAATGTGTTGTTGTAGTAATTCGTTTAATGTACTCATTTGCTCAGTTTTTAGCTGAACTTATACTTCGTAACCAATAAACAAGAGAGGGATGTTTAGAAAGCGGCGAGTATTAGTTCATTTTGTTTATTCAGGCCGAACAATAATCAAATCTGCCTGATAGAGCAAAAGTATAACCAAAATTTGAATATTAGCATATTATCTAAGTATTTTTGTAGACTATACGTTTCCTATGAAATTTACAATTGCTTATACACTACTGTTTCTTTACGTCGTAGCCGCTATTGTATTTTGGGGCTATAGTCTTCGAAAACAAAACAATATTGTTTATCAACTCGAAATAGAAAAACTCGAACTCAGAAACATCCCCAGTCATTCGGAAATTTACAAACAAGAGATGTTTAAAATAGAAGATAAAAAGAAGCGTCGCACTAAACAGTTTTACGGAGAAGAATCTACATTTTTGTTTGTCATATTATTGTCTGCAGGTATTGTCTATTTTGCATATTACAGACAACGTCAAGTGAGTAAGTTGCAACAAAATTTTATGTTGAGCGTGACCCACGAACTCAAAACGCCTATTGCAGGTATAAAATTAAATATGCAAACCCTCGATAAACGAAAGTTAGACGAGACTACACAACAAAAACTTATAAAATCTTCTGTAGAAGAAACCAATAGGTTAAACGATTTGTGCAATAATATCCTTATTGCTACACAGTTAGATGATAACAAAAAAGCAATCTATTCGGAAGATATTAATTTGGTCCAATTGATTGACGAACAGATTGCCGAAATGACAAATAGATATCCAAAATTGGAAATTATTACAGATATTCAATCTACATCTTATTCATTTAATGGCGATAAAACATTGTGGAAAATGGTTTTAAGCAATTTAATGGAAAACGCGCGTAAATATTCTCCTAATCAAACACCCATTGAAATCTCATTTTTGCAGAAAGCCAACAAAGCTATTCTTTCTGTGAAAGACAACGGTGTAGGTATACCAGATGAAGAGAAAAGTCGAATATTTGATAAATTTTATCGCATAGGAAATGAAAACACAAGGAAGTCTAAAGGAACAGGCCTAGGATTGTATATTGTAAAAAAAATTGTCACTTTATATAAATATGACATTTCCGTGAGAAATAATACACCGCAGGGTTCTATTTTTGAGGTCACATTTGCCTAACAATACCGAACTTACACATTATGAACAAAGAAATAAAAGGTCAAATATTATTGGTAGAAGACGAAGAAAGCTTACGTGATGCACTTAAACTGAATCTTGAACTTGAACATTACGAAGTAACTGCTGTAGATGATGGAAGAAAAGCCATTCAAACTTTTAAACAAGAATATTTCGACTGCATTATTTTAGATATTATGTTGCCCGAAATGGATGGTATCACTGTGTGTGAAACTATTCGTTTGCAAAACGATAAAGTCCCAATTTTATTTCTTTCGGCCAAAAACTCAGGTTCTGATCGAGTGATGGGTTTAAAAAAAGGGGGCGACGATTACTTAACCAAGCCGTTTAACCTAGAAGAACTATTGCTTCGCGTAGAGAAATTAATTGATAAAAATAAAAAATTAGATCATTCTCCCGATATTCTCCAAACCTATCAAATTGGCACAGGCAATATTGATTTTCAAGCCCAAGAATGCACAGATATACTTGGTAACAAACATGCATTAACGAAAAAAGAAGTCATGTTTTTAAAATTGCTTGTCGATAATAAAAATGAAGTCATAACGCGTGAACATATTTTAAAAATGGTATGGGGTTATAATGTATTTCCTACCACACGTACCATAGACAATTTCATAATGACTTACAGAAAATATTTCGAAGTAGACCCTCGACATCCGATTCATTTTTTGAGTGTACGAGGTGTTGGGTACAAGTTTTGCAATTAATAGGTATACCTCAATTTTTTTACAGTAGCTTTATTTTTATATAAAAATAAAGTGATAAAAAAGATAAAAAATACTACCCCAGCTTGTATTTCAAGCATATCATCTGTGCTTATATTGACAAGTGTCAACACAATCATCCAAAAACCGATTTCATTTTTCTGTTTAACTACAAACAAATAAGCGACATAAAACAATGATACAAATAAGAGAACTATTCCTAATAGTCCTAAATCCAACCAAGTATGAAATACTTGATTATGGGTATGCATATTATATTTAACCAAATCAGTGTATCCTTTTTGTTTAAACAAATTCAACAATAAAGGATTTGCAGCTCCAGTTCCATATCCAACAATTGGTTTCTGTTGGATTAAATCCCACTCCAAATTCCATGCTGCTATTCTTGCAGAAGTTGAATGCCAAAACATGACTTCAGATGGTTTTTTTTCTGGAATATTCATCCTGGTTTCGTTAAAGCGATATTTGACAGAAGGTATGGTATAAGACACTAACCCTACTGATAACAATAAACAACATACGACGACTATTCTTACTATAGTATTTTGTATATATGAACTTAATTTCCAAAGCAGATAGACTATAAAAAAACCAAGAAAAAGAAGTGCGGTTTTGGAAATAAATACAAACAATGCAAACAATAGTATGATGCCGATAGTTATCAAGACTAACTTTAATCGAAGTTCTTTTTTGTTATTCCTAGTCAATTTTAAACATACAAAGACAAAGGCAAACACAATATAATTAGACAAATAACCGGGATGCATCAATGGATCTGATATAGTCATACGCTCAAATAGGAAACTAACCGAATTATTAGGATTTCGACTATATGCCACTATAATGCAATATAAAAAAGATAATAAACAAGAAAATATAAAAGCCCATTCCAATACGTTACGACGTAATGAGTTTAAATAATTTTCACTTGAAAACAAAATTGGTAATATCAAAAATACCAACTTAACTTCTATGGAATGTATACCTTCAGATTTATAGTCGCTCCAAAATAATGCTATCACATGCATCAAAAAAAAGGAGAAAAAAAGGACCATTGCGGTGTCAATTTTAATCGATTTTATTTTATACAACAAATCCCGATCAAATAACCAATGTAGAACCAATAACAAGAGTCCAATTGTACTCACTCGTTCGTGCCAAGGAAAGACCATAGCTGTTAAAACAACTAACAAAAACCATATTGAGGATCGATCTATCTTATCAAGTTGAAACATTAGAAACACGAAGTTAAAACCAATTCTTTATATCTTTACATCGTGCTTATACAAATACATCCTAAAAATCCTGACGAAAGAAAAATAAAAATCGTTGTGGAATGTCTTCGCAAAGGTGGTATAATCATATATCCTACGGATACTGTGTATGGAATTGGGTGCAGCATCGAACACCCCGATGCTATCGAACGTATTTGCAAAATCAAAAATATCAATCCTCAAAAAGCGCAATTATCTTTTCTTTGCAACGATTTGAGTCATTTGAGCGAGTACACCAAATCAATTAGTACACCATTGTATCGCTTTCTGAAACAATACCTTCCAGGTCCGTATACATTTATTTTGGATGCAAGCAAAAAAGTGCCAAAACTTTTACGCACCAAAAAAGACACCGTGGGAATTCGTGTACCTGATAATGCAATTTGTATTGCCATTCTTAAAGAATTAGGCCATCCTATCCTTAGTACATCAATACCTATCTCAGAAGATGAAGAAATATTGTCTGATCCTGAGCTTATTTATGACGTTTTTGAACATCAAGTTGACTTTGTAGTAGACGGTGGTTATGGCAATGTATTGACATCAACTGTGGTAGATTGTACCGTATCACCACCCGAAATAATTCGTCAAGGTGCGGGCGAAATAAGCTAAATATTGCATCAAACTCCATTTTTTGGCTAAAATCAAAGTTTTTATGCCTAAAAACCAACATATTTGGCTTTGTATTTTCTTTTGTAAATACTTTTTTATTAATTTGTTCCCAAATCGATATTCATGAACAAGTTTTTTCTTGTACTTATTGTAGCATTAGGCATTTCGGCACAAAGTAAGGCACAGTTTTTCTCTATTCCTAAATGGGATTACCATTGGGATCAAAAGGCTCATGAAAAAGGTCAAATTCATCTTTCAATAGGTTATGGACAGCCTCGTTTAGACCAAAATTTATTTAAATTTCAAAAAGATAGCATAGACTTTAAAGTTGTTGGCATTGGTCCATTTTTCTTTAAAACTGAATATGGCCTTTCTCGAAAATTAAGTGTTTCCCTTTCTGCAGCTTATGTGTTGTACAAATCAGAATGGAAAAGAATGCGCCCAGATCCACTTTACACCTTCGATTTGCCATTTAGATATGGCACAACTTTGCACGACATCTCTGCTAATCTTCGTTTAAACTATCACTTGTTTGTCAACAAAGATTGGGATGTATACTTAGGTGGTGGTGTTGGATACAACCATTTCATGAACAGTGATTTTACAGATTACGGTCCAGATGATACTACTTTTAATTCACAATTTAAGATCCCTTTCCCTGTTTCATACGAAATGACTTTTGGCGTTCGATATTACTTCCTCACACGCACCGCTATCTATGTAGAAGCTGGATTGGGCAAAGCTTTGGTTCAAGGCGGGTTTGTTTACAAATTCAGACATAGAAAAAGAGGATAAAACGTATTATATTTGCACTTTATTTAAAAACATTACATGAAACAGACATTACTTTCAATATTTGAAATTGGCAACCAAATCGGCTATTATGGTTGTTGGGCATTCATCATCATCATGTTCGTAGGACTTGTATTTGTGATGAAAAACTATGTAAAAGACTAATTTTTTTCTTTATAAATCACTGTATTCGATTTGCTGAAATGGCATCTCGATTGCTTTTATCACTATTTTTATGCTATTACGCCTTGTCAAGTTTTTGAAAGATTTCCTTTTAGCTTCAAGGCTAATGTTGTTGTTAAAACCAATTAATCATCTTTTTGGGTTCCTATATCATTTCACGAAACTGACTTATTGGGTTCAAACCAACAGCAAAAAATTTATCAAATCAGACTTTTATACCCCTTATCGTGATTATTCAAAACGTCCTTTTTTATATAAAGATGTAATGGATCATTACAATTTAGGATCTAATCCCGTCCATTATTTCGAATTTGGCGTTGCTTCTGGTGTTTCTTTCAAATGGTGGCTCGAGAATAATCGTCATGCGGATAGTCAATTTTTTGGCTTTGATACTTTTGAAGGATTACCAGAAAACTGGGGCGGATTTTATCAAAAAGGAGCTATGTCACATGGCATTCCTGATATTTCGGACGAAAGAGCTAAATTTTATAAAGGTTTATTTCAAGAAACGCTTGTCCCTTTTATCGAAGATCGTCAAGCATTTTTAAAACTTCCAATTCGAAAAGTTATCCATCTTGATGCTGACTTATTTACAGCAACTTTGTTTACACTTTCGCAACTGTACCCTTATTTAAACAAAGGAGATATCCTTATTTATGATGAATTTTCAGTTGCTAATCATGAATTTAAAGCCATGGATTTATTCCAAGAAGTATTTTATGTTAAGTGCAAACCTGTGTTTGCTCAAAACAACTTCTACCAAGTTGCTTTTGAAATCCAATAATTGATATATTTCTATCAATCAGCTTTCTTTTATCTTTGAAAAAACAATAATAATAGTTTGTGTGATTCTCTTTCTCACAAATGTTTTTCTACAAAACCATTTTACAGGTAAATAGAATATAACAAAATTTGAATCCCATAATTTGTGTATTAGATATAACTTTACACTCGATATGAACAGTACTCAACTTTCGGCTATTCGACAAGAATACCTTTTAGCATCGCTCAATGAAGAAGACACATACGATGATCCCATTTTACAATTTCAAAAGTGGTTTCAAGAAGCCGTAACAGCTGGTATAGACGATGTAAATGCTATGTCTATTGCTAGCGTAGATGAATTCAATAAACCACACAATAGAATTGTATTGTTGAAAGGTATAGAACAAGAACAATTTGTGTTCTTTACGAACTATAACAGCCAAAAAGGGCTAAACATTGCCATGAATCCTCATGTTGCACTAAATTTTTATTGGGTAGAATTGCAGCGCCAAGTGCGCATAGAAGGTATTGCCACTAAAATTAGTACGGAAGCTTCCGAAGCCTATTTTCATTCACGTCCAGCAGAAAGTCAACTAGGTGCTTGGGCTTCCCATCAAAGCGAACCTCTATTGCATCGCAATGACTTGGAAACACGCTACGAACAACTAACTGCCCAATACAAGGACAAAACTATTCCATGTCCGCCACATTGGGGTGGATATCAAATAGAACCTTCTATGATTGAATTTTGGCAAGGTAGAATGAGCCGCATGCATGATCGAATACATTATACCAAACAAAGCAATGCTTCTTGGACCCGAGTTAGACTAAATCCTTAGGGTTTAGGTCAATGGTAAAAATCTTTTTTACTTAATTTCTATCACTTCAGCATCTTCAATATCAGGTGTATTTTTACGCTTTGGTTGAGAACCTACCATTTTTTGTTGCAAATACCAAGCTATTGTAAATGTAGGAATCACATCTGTAAAAGGTAACAATTCCTCTAAAAAACTAAACGTACCACCCAGTAATCCACCTATACTACCAAACGATTTATAAAAAATATAAGCAGACAATGGCGCCCATATTGTATCGCTCCATTCGCCTAATGCTGGTACAACATAAGAAGCCATACCTATCAAATCCATCGAAATACAAAATAACAACGAAGGTTTTTTTGTAAATAGCGATGCAAATAATCTTTCCATGTTTTGGATATTTAATGTAAATGTAAAATTACTTGTATTTTAAATGCGACTTACAAAAACTATTGTTAAATCCAGATTTAGGATTTCAAAATTATAATTGTAAAAAAATTTATGTTACACATAGGGGTAAAACAATATTTGATTGTCTTATGTATTAAAGACAACAAAAATGAAACGTAATTTAATGTATTTGACCTTATGTTTGGTCCTTGTATTTTCCATGACATCTTGCCGCAAACGATTTGTAGGTGAAGGACCAATTGTGTCCAAAGACTATAACCTAAACAATTTTTCAACTATTAGCCTTGCATTAAGTGCAACAGTGTATTACCAATACGATAGCATATACAGTGTTGAAATTCAAGCCCAACAAAATATTTTAGATATGCTAAAAATATCCAAAGAAGGTTCGGATTTATGTATTGGTTTCAAAAATTATATCAACATATATAAACATGATCCTATAACTATTTATATACATAGTCCATCATACGAAGGTGCATCAATATCTGGCTCAGGTACTGTACATGTAAGTGGTGCATATACTGCCTCAAATTTAGATATTGACATCAGTGGTAGTGGCAGATTACATGTAGATCAAATCAATGCTACAAGTGCTGATATAACCATCAGCGGAAGTGGCAAGGCTGAACTATATTCTGGCATTATACCAACACTCCAAACAAATATAAGTGGAAGTGGCTCTGTCCTAGCAAACAATGTGGAATCTAAATTTGTTACCACCATAACAAGTGGTTCTGGGACAACACGTGTATGGGCAGGTGAGCTATTAAATGCTACAATTTCTGGTAGTGGAAATGTATATTACAAAGGGAACCCAATTATAATTAAAGATATATCAGGGTCTGGAAAATTGATTAAACTCTAGTAGCAACCTAAAGAATACACGTATATTTACCCTGTGGAACTGAGCGAGCAGCTTATCATACAACGATTATCTTCTGGTGATTTGGTCACCTATGAGAAGGTCTACAAGACATATTTTAATATGCTGTACTGCTATGCCTTTACTATGCTTAAAAATGAATTGTTGGCCGAAGAAGTTGTTCAATCATTATTTCTAAAACTCTGGGAAAAGAAAGAAACCATTTCGATACAAACATCACTAAAAGCCTACCTCTACCGATCGGTATACAATGCCAGTTTAAACATGATTAAGCATGAAAAAACAAAACAACAATATCAACAACATGCATTACATGACATGAAACATACTCCTACAGATAACCCACATCAGTTCACAGCGTTTAAAAACCTAGAAGTTCGTTTGAGACAAGCACTCAACGAATTACCAGAACAATGCCGAACTGTTTTTCAATTGAGCCGGTTTGAAGAATTAAAATACAGAGAAATAGCTGAACGTTTGCAAATTTCGGAAAAAACAGTAGAGCATCATATGGGCAAAGCATTGAAACAACTACGCCTTAAACTAGCTGATTTTTTAGTTACCACCATCATCATATTTCATTACATTAAAAACGGATTACATTGAGCAACAATATACCAATATATGATGATGTACTGATTAAGTATCTGTTGCAAGAAACTACCATAGAAGAAACGCAATGGATAGAACAATGGCTTATCGAATCAGAAGAAAACAAAATCTATTTTAATCAAATAAAGACAATTTGGGATCAAAGTAAATTGTTACAACAAGACCATCCAAAAGATGAAGAAGAAGCATGGCTTAGATTAAAAAGTAAATTGAATAAACCAAAATCCAAATCGATTCCTTTTCATCGTTATTTATTTTCATCTGCTGCATTGATCATAATTTTACTTGGATTATTTTGGTTGTTTTATAAACCACAAACTAATATTCCTTTAGTATCGACTAAGCCAAATCAAATACCAATTCAAACAAGTAGCCTAAAGGCTGAACAAGAAACTCGAATAGACACATTATCTGATCGTAGTGTTGTCACTTTGAATAAACATGCATCATTGGCCATACCAGAAGAATTTGAATCCCATGAACGTAGAGTAAAACTTAGTGGAGAAGCTTTCTTTTCCATTTCACCCGACAAACACAAACCCTTTGTGATTGAAACACAAAATGATGTTGAAATTACAGTATTGGGGACCTCGTTCAACGTAAAAGCATTTCCAGATTATACAGAAGTGATTGTTGAAACTGGTTTAGTCCGACTTAAAAAATTTGACAAAACTATCCTTCTACATGCAGACGAAATGGCTCGTATTGACAATATAGATTCGACAATCCATATTAAGAAAAACAAGGACAAACTATATAAATATTTTAGAAGCAAAGAATTTGAATGCGACAATACACCTTTATGGAAAGTGGTGGAAGTACTCAACGAAGCATATACAGATTCGGTAGTTATTGGCAACAACGATTTAAAAAAATTAAGTTTAACGACTCGATTCAACAATGAATCTCTCGAAAGCATATTAGAAGTTTTGAGTGAAACATTTGAATTTCAAGTTCAAAAAAAAGGGAATATTTATATTTTGAAATAATACGACTATGAATAAAAAAGTGATGCTCATAATTTTGTTTTCATGCCTTACAAATATGGTATGGTCTCAAAGCCATTTGAGCAAAAAAATAAATATCAAATTACAGAAGCAACCAATTAAAGATGCCCTTACAATTATCAGCAACGACGGTGACTTTAATTTTTCATACAATGCCAAAGCAGTCAATAAAGATTCCTTGATTTCAATAGATGTCAAAAACAAAACTGTACTTGAAGCTTTACGTTTGATGTTTGATGCCAGCTACGATTTCAAGGAAAGTGGTTCTTATGTTATTATTCGTCGAAAAGCCATTTCAACATCCAATATCATTGCTAAAGCCCCCGTTCAAACTGATCATTTTTTTATTACTGGATATGTTATAGATGAAGAGTCAGGCGATAAGTTACAAGATGCGACGATTTACGAAAAAAACAATTTGATTTCTACCATGACGGATGAGAAAGGAGCATTTTCATTAAAGCTAAAAAATAAATATAATACCGCATCTATTTCAATAAGTAAATCAGATTATTACGATACAACAGTTATAGTCAAAAGTAATTTTAATCAAAAGCTCACTATTGCAATTTCAAAAAAGGAACCAGCATTTGTAGCTTTACCACAACCAGATGATACTTCTTTCGATACAGAGCAATTCGTTAAAAATACCACTGAAAATCAATTTTTAAAAATTGAAAAAAGATGGTTTACAAATTTTTTCATTTCATCAAAACAAAAAATCCGAAGCTTAAATCTGAAACGTTTTTACACGACACGAGCGTATCAGTTTTCATTAGTACCAGGTTTAAGTACTCATGGCCGAATGAACCCTCAAGTTATCAACGGCATATCAATTAATTTATTAGGTGGCTATAGCGGCGGAACTTCTAAGTTTGAAGTTGGTGGACTTTTTAATATTGACAAGAATGATGTTAAACATTGTCAAATAGCTGGCTTATTCAACTTAGTAGGTGGTAAAATGAAAGGTGTTCAAATTGCTTCATTATACAACGAAACAAATGATTCAGTAAAAGGCATCCAACTTAGTGGACTTGTAAACGTGGCAAAAGATGAAGTTGAAGGCTTTCAAATCGCAACACTTTATAACAAAGCGAAACGCATTAATGGCCTTCAAATAGGCTTTATTAATGTTACTGAAGGAACAGAAGGAACAAGTATTGGCTTCGTCAATATATCCAAAGGGAAACGCCACAAACATCGTGTAAGTTTTATAGCACGCTTGCCACGCAAAAGTTAAAATCTACAACTGATGTTTATTCAATACAAATTTCAATGTAGCCCAATCGGTTTCAGCCTCTACTAAACTACAGACACCATTTGCATAGGTATAATAGGCTTTATTGCCATTCGGCAGATTGAGTACATAGCGTTTGTTTCCGACAGACATTACAGCTATCATTTTTTGAAATTTCTCGGAATACACATACGGTATATTGGAAGGCTCGATATAATATAAACATGCTGTAGTATGATATATTGGATGTTTGATGATCGACTTGTCATCATCCTTATCTACCATATTGTATTGGCTACCATTCCATGTCGCATAATTTTTTACACGTACTCTGCCATTGAGCGTTCTGTACAAGTATGCATTAGTCAATTGATTGCCTTTAAATGTAACATCCATTTTGTCGTATACTTTTACAGTCAAAAGCATATTCACAACTACATTTGATTCAAATTTGTATTGAGTCACATCATTTACCTTGGTTCGATCAATATGTATTTTCCCTACGGACTTGCCATCATGGATTACAGTATATGTAAGTGTTTCAGACTTACAAAGCATCCCTACAACCATCAATAAAACAACTAAAAAATTTCTAAGCATAATATATAATAATGTTCTTTAGTGTAAATACAGCTCTTGAACGAAATACAAATCTAAGTGATTCAAATCGAAATTCAATTGGCAATTATTTATACGTTTAATTGATAAGACAATCGACTTGATGTTTACCCTTAGTAGTTACAAAATTAAAAAAAAGAATAAAGCACTAGGGGGAAGTCGTACTTAAATTGTCTTTTAAAAAAAATAATATTTCCATGCTAAAATCAATCTTTGTTTTATGTCTTTTTTTGTTTGCAAATTTATCGTATGCACAACAGTACGAACAAACCATTCGAGGAAATGTCGTAGATAATATTTTACAAAAACCAATTTCAGGTGCAACTGTTCGCATTATAGGCACTGCTTTGGGAAATACTTGTGACGAAAAAGGGCAATTTAAAATAGAACACGTCCCAGTAGGCATACACAATCTTCAAATACAAGCTATTGGATTTAAACAATTTTCGATCAATAATTTATCAGTTGTTGCTGGTAAAGAAAATGTACTCAACATCCAACTTGAAGAACAAATTTTGTTTAAAAAAGAGGTTGTTATAAAGGGCGATAGAAAAAGCACAAAACCTCTTAACGAGATGAGTTTAGTTAGTTCGAGATCTTTTTCGGTTGAAGAAGCCCAACGTTATGCTGCTGCTGTAAATGATCCTGCTCGTATGGCGACAAACTTTGCGGGTGTATTGGCTGGCGACGATGGCAATAACCAAATCGTTATTCGAGGCAATTCACCTACTGGTTTACTTTGGCGTATGGAAGGTATCGACATTCCAAATCCCAACCATTTTGCATCTATAGGAAGTAGTGGTGGTGGTATTTCTATCTTAAGCGCACAACTTTTATCAAATTCAGATTTTACAACCAGTGCGTTTGCAGCCGAATATGGTAATGCTATGAGTGGCGTGTTTGATTTGCATTTACGTAAAGGTAATAATGAAAAAAAAGAATATACATTGCAAGCAGGTTTATTGGGTATCAATGCAGCAGCTGAAGGTCCATTTTCAAAAAAATATGCTGGTTCATATTTAATCAATTATCGATATTCCACACTTAGTATTCTTTCAAAACTTGGTATAAATTTTACACCTTCTACAACAAATTTTCAGGATTTATCATACCATTTTGTTTACCCTACTAAACGCTTTGGAGAGTTTAGTTTATTTAGTTTTGGTGGTTTGAGCCATCAATTTTTTAATGCCAAAAAAGATAGTAGTAAATGGCTTTCATCTAGCGAACGATATAGTGATGATTTTGCTTCCAATACAGGAATGTGGGGTTTCAAACATCGTATATATACTAGTAAAAAATCAATATTAAATACAGCCATTGGTTATTCAATCGTTGAGAACAACTACACAAGAAACTATACACAACAAGATTATTCAACTTTAGACATTTACCAACAAAAATACAAAACCAAACGATTAACAATTTCTTCAATATTTAATCAGAAGGTAAATTCAAATCTTTTAATCCGTTCAGGATTTAGTACAAATTTTATTCACTTCAATTATACGGAAAATCTCCGCGAACTACATTCTAATCCTATCAAAAATGTTGTTGATGCAAAAGGTCAACTAAATACCTTGCAATTATTTTCACAAATTCAATACAAATTCTCCAATTCCTTAACAATGAATGCAGGCTTACATTATTTCCGTTTAGGACTGAATAATTCGAAAGCTATAGAACCACGTGCTTCTATTCAATATCTTATTAATAAAAAACATACTCTTTCATTGGGATATGGCAAACACAGCCAAATGCAAGCTTTGGGTATTTATTTTTATCAAGAAAATGGCATCTTACCCAATCGAAATCTCGACCTTTCAAAATCTCATCATATTGTGTTAGGACATCAATATGCAATAGCAAAATACACTAAATTAAAAACTGAAATATACTATCAGTATGCATACTCCATTCCTGTCAGTCCAAACTATACAAATACTTTTTCAGTTTTAAATATCCAAGGCGATTATGTTAGAGAGTTTTTGTCTAATAATGGTTTGGGGCGTAACTATGGGCTTGAGTTTTCTTTAGAACGAAGTTTATTTAAAAATTTCTATACGATGTTAAGTACATCCTTTTATCAATCTAAATATACACCCATGAATAATATTGAATACAATACAAGGTACAACGGAAATATCATTTTAAATTTTGTTGCAGGCAAAGAAATAAGTTCAAAAAATAACCGTAGGACTTTTGGAGTGAATACTAAAACTGTATATGCAGGTGGATACAGAACTACACCAATAGATGTGATGCAATCTCAACTTCAACAAAAAACAGTTTATATACAGGACAAAGCCTATACAGAACAATTACCCGCCTACTTCAGGAGTGATATAAAGCTCAGTATGAAATGGAATCGCAAAAGGTTTACAAGTACATTGTCATTAGATTTGCAAAATTTAACCAATCGACTCAATGTATTTGATCGCTTTTACAATGTAGAATCGAACAGCATCAAAACATACTATCAGACAGGATTTATACCTATTTTAAATTATAAAGTAGAATTTTAATCTTACTATTTTTATGCAGCTCTTCTAAAGCAATTTATTCAATTCGTCTTGTACAAATTCACTCAATGCATGAATATTTGTTGCCGAAAAATCAAATGAAATCCCTGCGATTTGATATAAATCTGGTAAGGTTTTAGTACCTCCACATGACAAAGCATTGATGTAATTTTCTAAGGTTTGCTTTTTATTGTTTGCATATTGTTTCCACATCGCTAATGCACCCAATTGCGCTATACCATATTCTATGTAATAAAACGGCACTTCATATAAATGCAATTGCTTTTGCCAAAGTATAGCTTGAAATTGTTCAAGACCTTTCCAACTTATATTTTTAGGAGCAAATTCTTGATGAATTGCTATCCATGCATCAGTGCGTTCTTGATGAGTATGATTTGGATTTGTATATATCCAATGTTGAAATTTATCTATGGTCGCTATCCATGGAAATATAGATAATGCACGTTCTAACTCTTCAATTTTGGCACGTCTCAATTCTTCGGGATTAGTATAAAACACTGACCATTCTTCCATGCTAAACAACTCCATACTCATGCTGGCTAGTTCAGCCATTTCCATCGGATATTCTTTAAATGCACTCAATGCCAAATCATGACTTAAAAATGAATGTAACGCATGACCACCTTCATGCATCATAGTCACCACATCATCTGCAGTTCCTGCTGCATTCATAAAAATAAATGGAGCACCTGTTTCAGCCAAAGGACAGTTGTAGCCACCAGGTGCTTTTCCTTTTCTACTTTCTAAATCAAAGTGATTGAGTTCGTTCATTTTGATTAAACAATCCCCAAAGAAAGGATTCAACTTTGAAAATACTTCTATTGATTTTTCCAACAATTCTGCACCATTTTTAAATGGTTCAAGCGGTTTTTGTCCAACGGGTTCTGCATCGATATCGTATGGATATAACTCTTCCAATCCAAGTTGTTTTTGTTTATGCGCATATATTTTTTCTACAATAGGTGTAATATATGTTTTAATTGCCTCGTGAAAATTTTCGCAATCACTTACACTATAATCAAAGCGACCTAACTCCTTAAATTTATAATCTCTATAATTTTCAAATCCAGCGTTTAATGCAATTTGATGTCGCTTTGCTACCAAGTCATCAAACAACTGATTGAGTTGATCTTGATCTTGCATTCTACGTTCGTTTACTTTAGTGTACACATCTTGTCTAATCGAACAATCACTTTGCATCAAAAACTTAGCTGCTTGTTGCAAGGTATATTCATTACCTTCAATTTTCACGCTCATTTTACCAGTAATAGTGCCATATTGTTGAGCAAGAATATTAATGTCAGCACTTATTGCGATATTATTTTCTTGATACAATTCTATATCCTTTTCTACGCTTCGCAAATAAGTAAAATATAAATCCGCATCGAGTTCTTTGACAAATGGTGATGAAATTAATTTTTTATTCAACCCATCAGCATAGGGTTTAATGTGCGGTTCTATTTCCATACAAAAAAATGTAAACGCTTCTTCCAATGTTGTATTTTCTGTATCGCAAGTCATTTTGATTTGACGCCAACAGGCATCTTCACTTATAACGGCTTGCAGTTCACTTGAATCTTGCAACCATTTTTCTAATTCTTTTTTGTTTAAAATAGGTCTTTCCATCAATTCGTCAAAATAGGATTTAATAGCATCCCAAGTTGTCAATTGGAAATCTTGAGGTAAATAGTTGCGAGCTATCTTTTGTATATTGGCATTTAAAGTTTTCATCGTACAATTTAAGGGTTCAAAGGTATTTTAATTTAATAAAGAAAAAATAGTTCATTATATTAACTCCTTATGAAAATGAAATCCGATTATAAAACATATTCTTTTAGAGATAATGCTATTTTTCGATCATTGCTCAATCGGGGTACTTTATTTTGACCGCCCAATTTGCCTTCACTTTTCATATAATCGATAAATGCATTTTTGTTCAACCTTCTGATGACTAAAGGTTGCAAAATCGAACCCGTAATCAAATCATCGTAATACATATTTTTAGATCTCAATGCATCATCAACCTCACGTGCAAAAGTTTGCATATCTGTCGGTTCTTGTTCAAATTCTACAAACCATTCATGATAACTATTTCCATTCAAGTCTTCAATCATTGGCGCAACTGTAAACTCTGTGATTTGAAGTTGATATTTTTTCGCAATAGTCAATAATGCATATTCAACCTCCTCGGCTATGACATGCTCACCAAAGGCAGATATAAAATGTTTTATACGACCAGTTACCACAATGCGATAGGGATTCAACGAAACAAATTTTATTGTATCGCCAATATTGTATGCCCACAGTCCAGCGTTGCTGCTGATAATCAAAGCATAGTTTATACCCAACTTAACCTCACCCAAGGATAATCGAGTGGGTTGATCATTTATGATTTCCTGTGCAGGAACAAATTCAAAATACATACCTGCATTTGTATTGAGAAGCAAACCTTCTTCACTTTGGGTATCTTGATATGCAAAAAAACCTTCACTAGCTGGAAAAGTTTCAATTGTATCAACTTGTCGCCCGATGGAATGAAACAACTTAGCCTTGTAAGGTTCAAAATTGACCCCTCCATGCACAATCAATGATAAATTAGGAAAAAGGTATCCTATCTTTTTTTCACTTTGTGAAAGCAATCGATCAAAATACATTTGCATCCAAGGCGGTATACCACTAATCAGCGTCATGTCTTCAGCAATGGTTTCTTTGACTATAGCATCTAATTTTGTTTCCCAATCCTCAATACAATTTGTTTCATAACTTGGCTTTTGATTTTTGCGCAAATAATCCGGCACATGATGGTTTACGATACCGCTTAATCTTCCTGTCAAGATGCCATTCACTTTATCCAAAACTGGTGAACCTGATAAAAAAATCATTTTACCTTGAACAAAATCTGCGTTGCCCGTTTCGGCAATATAACACAACAAAGCATTTCGTGCTGCTTGAATATGCGCCGGCATACTAGATTTAGTTATGGGAATGTATTTTGCACCACTCGTTGTTCCACTCGTTTTAGCAAAATACAAGGGTTTACCCGGCCATAGAATATTGGAACCCCCATTTTTTATTTTTTCGATATAAGGTTTGATGTCTTCATAATCCCTGATGGGAACGGAATTTGCAAAATCTTGCGGATTGGATATTTTAATAAAATGGTGATCTTGGCCAAATTCTGTCATTTGAGCTTTAGCTAACAACTTACGAAGCGTTGCATATTGGTCTTCAACAGCGGTTTTCATGTGCCGTTGTATACCTTTAAGTGTATACTTGGCATACGCACGAGCAATGATGGACTTAAGTTGCATAAATAGTTAGCAAAATTGGGCAAAGATGTAAAATTAGTCAAAAATTCATATTCTGAGGTGTTTGTATTCTAAAAAAGACTTATCTTTGCACTCCCCATCACATTACGATTATTAACATTTGAAAGTAATTTGGTGGATAAGAATTTTTGTATATCTTTGCACTCCCAAAATTAAAACGAAGCTATGTTCGCTATTGTAGATATTGCTGGTCAGCAATTTAAAGTAAAAAACGAAGACAATCTATTTGTACACCGCTTACAAGGTAATGTAGGTGATGTAGTAGATGCTAAAGTCTTGATGACATCAAATGCAGGTTCAATTACGATGAGTGGTTCTGCCAAAGCAGAAATACTTGAGCACTTGCAAGGTGATAAAGTAATCACATTTCACAAAAAACGTCGTAAAGGATACACGAAAAAAATCGGTCACCGCGATGCTTTAACTAAAGTAAAAATTACTTCTTTAGCTTAATTTAAATTAATATAATCTTTCAACAAATTAAAATACTCTAAATCATGGCACATAAGAAAGGTGAAGGTAGTGTAAGAAACGGACGCGATTCTCAAAGCAAGCGTCTTGGTGTAAAATTATTCGGTGGTCAGGTTGCAAAATCTGGCAACATTATCATTCGTCAACGTGGTAATGTATACCATCCAGGTGAAAATGTAGGTCAAGGAAAAGACTTTACATTATTCGCATTGCATGACGGAACTGTTACATTTAGAAAATCGAAAGAAAAAACTTTCGTATCTATTTTGTAATTATAAATAATTATTTTATATATTTGTCGCCATAAAGTTCTTTTATTTACTAATCCTAAAATTCAAAACAAAATGGCAACAGCAAAAAAAGCAGCTCCTGCAAAAAAAGCAGCAGCACCAGCAAAAAAAGCAGCTCCTGCAAAAAAAGCAGCTCCTGCAAAAAAAGCAGCTCCAGTTAAAAAAGCAGCTCCTGCTAAAAAAGCAGCTCCTGCTAAAAAAGCAGCTCCTGCTAAAAAAGCGGCTCCTGCAAAAAAAGCAGCACCAGCTAAAAAAGCAGCTCCTGCAAAAAAAGCAGCACCAGCTAAAAAAGCGGCTCCTGCAAAAAAAGCAGCACCAGCTAAAAAAGCGGCTCCTAAAAAGAAATAAGCTTTACAACATTAACGTAGTAATACGTCATAAAAACCCCGCTGTTGCGGGGTTTTTGCATTGAACCCATTACTTATATATTTTGTTTTTAAGTCGTATTTAAACTTAGTAGTCTCTACATCGATGTAAGGGTTTTATATTTGCACCAATGGGATACCAATCACTTGAACATTGCTTACTCGACCTAGAACAACACGGTCATTTACTTCGCATTAAAGAAGAAGTAGATCCATATTTGGAAATGGCTTCCCTACATTTACGCATTTACGAACAAAGTGGCCCAGCAATATTGTTTGAACGTGTTAAAGGTTCCAAATACAGATGCGCTTCCAATATTTTTGGTACACTCGAACGTAGTAAATTTATTTTTAGAGATAGTTTAAAACAAGTACAAGATTTGATAGAAGTTAAAAACGATCCTATCAAAGCAATTAAAAGTCCAATTAAAAATTTCAAAACTGGTTTGGCAGCCCTTAATGCATTGCCATTAAAAAATCCATTATCTAAACCTGTTTTGTACAAAGAAATACGAATCCAAGATTTACCTCAAATACAACATTGGGAAATGGACGGCGGTGCATTTGTCACCTTACCCCAAGTCTATACTGAAGACCTAGACCAACCAGGCATAATGAAATCCAATTTGGGTATGTACCGCATACAATTGAGCGGCAATGAGTATATCCCAAATGAAGAAATTGGATTACATTATCAATTGCATAGGGGAATAGGTGTACATCAAACCAAGGCTAACAAAAAGGGTTTACCACTCAAAGTAAGTTGCTTTGTAGGCGGCCCGCCAGCGCATGCTGTATCAGCAGTCATGCCTTTACCCGAAGGGATAAGCGAAATGACATTTGCAGGTATATTGGGAAACAGAAGATTTAGATACACTTACCAAGATGGGTTTTGTGTAAGTACCGATGCCGATTTTGTAATTACAGGAGAAGTTTACCCCAATGAAGTTAAACCAGAAGGTCCTTTTGGTGATCATCTTGGATATTATTCCCTAAAACATTCATTTCCTGTTATGCGTGTACACAAAGTGTATGCACGCAAAGATGCGATTTGGTCGTTTACAGTCGTTGGGCGTCCGCCTCAAGAAGATACGAGCTTTGGGCAACTGATACACGAGATGACAGGTAGTGCAATAAAGCAAGAAATACCGGGCTTAAAAGAAGTGCATGCTGTAGATGCCGCAGGCGTACACCCACTGCTATTAGCCATAGGAAGCGAACGCTATACACCTTACATGCAAACCAAACAACCTGCTGAGTTATTGACGATAGCAAATCATGTCTTAGGTACAGGTCAGTTAAGTCTTGCCAAATTTTTATTCATCACAGCCGATGATACTAATCAACTCAATAGCCATCACATCCAAGATTATATGGCCAATTTATTAGAACGTATCGATTGGACACGAGATATTCATTTTTATACCAAAACTACAATTGATACATTAGATTATTCTGGCGAACAAATCAACAGTGGAAGCAAAGTTGTATTTGCTGCCTATGGCGATCCTATAAGAAAATTGAATACCGAAATACCCGCTTGTTTGAACTCGTGGCATGCAAAATTAATTATGCTTGGTGTAGTAGCCATCGAATTGAAAAAATTTGAGAATTACGAAAACGCAAAACAAGAATTGGAACAATTGAATCAACAATTGTCACCATACATTTCAGAATTGAAGAACACACCTTTACTCATCCTATGCGACGATGCTGCATTTGTGTCTGAAAGTTTAAACAATTATTTGTGGGTTGCTTATACACGTTGTAATCCATCGCACGACATATACGGCGTAGGTTCTTTTACTGAATATAAACATTGGGGTTGCAAAGGACCTTTGATATTAGATGCGCGTATCAAACCCCATCATGCTCCACCACTTATCAAAAACGAACAAGTTGAAAAACGTGTAGACGAAATATTGAAGCGTGCGGGGGTGAAATAAAAAAACTTACTTAAACTGAATCAACTTATCTTTTTATAATAAATTTTTTGAACACTGAAATCAAAGATTTGATAGATTTCGTAGATTTGATTATTGCACGATAAGTATAAAATTCTATATTATTTCTACTAATTTTTTTAAGAGTATTTTTAATCTTTTTAATATTATTAAATCCACTTAATAAGTGTTACAAATTCCTAATGGGCCACTAACCAATTTTCACCCATACCTACTTCGGCTACAACAGGTACATTGTTTGGTAATATCATGGCAGTTTGCATACAATCCAATATTAATGCTTTCATATCTTCTGCTTCTTCTTTCAACACATCAAACACCAATTCATCATGGACTTGTAAAACCATTTTACTTTGGAAATTAGAATTTTTCAATCTAGCATGAATTTTAATCATTGCCAATTTAATCATATCCGCTGCTGTACCTTGTATTGGAGAATTGATGGCATTACGTTCCGCAAATGCTCGTACTGTAAAATTTGCAGATGTAATATCGCGCAACCAACGTTTACGTCCCATGAGTGTTTGGACATAACCATTTTCACGAGCAAAATTGATTGTATCATCCATATACTTTTGTATACCTGTAAATTCAGTTTTGTAGTTGTCTATAATTTCTTTAGCTTCAGTTCTGCTGATCGATAAATTTTCGGCTAAGCCAAATGCACCTTGACCATAAATGATACCAAAATTCACGCTTTTTGCTTTGTATCGTTGTTCTTTGGTCACTTCACTTTCTTCAATACCATATACTTTTGCAGCTGTAGCTGTGTGAATGTCTTTATGATTTCTGAATGCTTCGCACATAGCTTCATCACCGCTCATAGCAGCTACCACACGCAATTCAATTTGAGAATAATCGGCACTCATCAAGATATGATTTTCATCTCTAGGAATAAATGCTTTTCTTATTTCACGTCCTTGTTCGGTGCGAATAGGAATGTTTTGTAAGTTTGGATTAATACTACTCAATCGACCTGTTACTGCAATGGTTTGTCCATAGGTTGTATGAACACGTCCTGTCTTTGGATTGATTAATTCAGGCAAGGTATCCACATAGGTATTTTTCAATTTGGTATACTCCCTAAAGGTTAAAATATCATTGCAAATTTTATGTTCGCTTGCTAACTTGGCCAATACTTCTTCGCCAGTTGCATACTGACCAGTTTTGGTTTTTTTGGCTTTTGGATCAAGTTTTAATTTTTCAAACAAGACTTCGCCCAACTGTTTTGGCGATGCCAAATTAAATCGAACACCTGCTTCCTTGTAAACCAATTCCTCAGATTCTTTAGCTAATTTTTCTAAGACCACGCTGTATTTGTTCAAGAAATCTGTATCAATTTTGATACCTTCAAACTCCATATCCAACAACACTTTTATCAATGGCGAATCCACTTCATTGAATACCTTTTCGACATCTTTTTCTTTGAGTAAGTCAGTAAATTTTTGTTTTAATTGTAAAGTAATATCGGCATCTTCTGCTGCATATTCTTTAATTTTCTCTAGTTCTACATCGCGCATAGTTCCTTGTCCTTTACCTTTTTTTCCAATCAATTCTTCAATGGAAACTGGTTTGTACTGCAAATAATTTTCGCTCAACATATCCATACTTCGTTTGCCTTCTGGCTCAAAACAATAATGCGCCAACATGGTATCAAATAATTTACCCGCGAGTGCAAAACCATAATTTTTTAAGACCAACAAATCATATTTTGTATTCTGTCCTATCCACACAATATTTTCATTCTTAAACAAATCATTGAATTCATTCAATACCGAAATACACTCTTCTCTATTGTCTGACAAGGGAATATAATAAGCTTCATGTGCTTTGACTGCAAAACTCATTCCTACCAATTCGCAGGTGTTGGCATCTAGTCCAGTAGTTTCAGTGTCGAAGCACACTTCGTTTAGATGTGAGATGTGAGATGTGAGATGTGAGATCAAAGCTATTCGCTCTTCGCTTGTTGCTATTAACTTATATGTATGTTCTACATCATAGATTGTTTTATGATTTATAATTTCTTGAGAAAATAAATCTTGCTGTATATCATTCGACTTTTTACTATCTACTTTTGACGCTACCGCATTTCCAAATAAATCAATTTGAGTATCTGCTTTTGCAACACTTCCTACCTGAAAATCTTGTCCTAAAATACGCTTACCCAATGTTCTAAACTCCAATTCATTAAACACTTCTGCCAATGCTTCTTTATTCCATTCACTCAATGAAAAATCTTCTTCATGAAATTCGCATGGCACATTGAGTATAATGGTTGCGAGTTTTTTACTCATATATGCATCCTCTTTTCCATTGCGTATTTTTTCACCAATAGAACCTTTTATTTTGTCGGCATTGTCCAACATATTTTCCATAGTGCCATACTCCTTCAACAATTTGGCAGCAGTTTTTTCGCCTACACCTTTTATGCCTGGTATATTATCAACCGCATCGCCCATCATACCAAGCATATCTATCACTTGACTCACAGTTGCAATATCCCATTTTTCTAAGATTTCTTTTTCTCCCAAAAATGCTGCTTTTGCAAATCCTGAAGCCGGTCTATAGATTTTAACCTTATCATTAACCAATTGTCCATAGTCTTTATCTGGAGTTACCATCACGACTTCATAACCAGCTTGTGAAGCTTTTACACTTAAGGTGCCTATGATATCGTCGGCTTCGTAGCCAGGCACTTCAACAATAGGAATATTGAATGCACGCAACATTTTTTTAATGTCTGGCACTGCAGTTAAAATATCTTCGGGAGTTTCTTGTCTATTGGCTTTATAATCAGCAAAATCGTCATGTCGTTCGGTTTTATCTTTGGTGTCAAAACAAACAGCCAAATGAGTTGCTTTGTGATTATTGATGATATCCATCAAAGCATTTAAAAAACCAAATTGTGCATTGGTATTTTTACCACTTGAGGTGATACGCGGACTTTTAGATAAGGCATAATAAGCACGAAATATGAGGGCAAACGCATCAAGTAAATATAGTTTTTTATCCATGTGGTGAAAGTACGAAGAAAATGATTTAAGTAGAATAACTCACATTGAAAAACTAAGATTTATTGCTATGAAATAGATGTTTATCTTTGTTGTTCATGAAAAAAATTATTGTCAATAATGATACCTTGGCCAAAGCATTTTTAGAAATGCCTTTGTCTATATATAAAAACGATAAATGTTATATCCGTCCACTCAATAAAGATGTAGAAGAAGTATTTGATCCATCCAAAAATAAATTTTTTAAACAAGGCAACTGCGAGCGCTGGCTTTTTCAAGATAATGCTGGCAATAATATTGGTCGACTAGCCGTTTTTGTCAACAAAAAGTATATTAACGACCAACCTACTGGTGGTATTGGTTTTTATGAAAGCGTCAATGATCAAACTTTAGCAAACTATATGTTTGATGAGGCTAAAGCATGGCTTGTTGCCAGAGATATGGAAGCTATGGATGGTCCTATCAATTTTGGCGAACGAGACAGATGGTGGGGCTTATTGGTCAACGGTTTTGAAGAACCATTGTATTGCATGAATTACAATCCACCCTACTATCAGCAATTATTTGAATCATACGGTTTTAAAGTCTACTTCAATCAATTGTGTTTTGGCATGGATGTGACAACGCCTTTGAGCGACAAAATGAATCGTTGGCACGACCATTATGAAAAGGATCCTGATTTTTCTGTTGAGCATATCAAAAAAAATAATTTAGATAAATATGCACAAGATTTTTCTACCATATACAATAAAGCTTGGGCAAAACACGGGGGAGGTAAAACAATAGAACTCAAACAAGCTAAACTCATTTTTGCAAAAATGAAACCTGTAATTGACGAAAAAATTACTTGGTTTGTCTATTACAAAAATGAACCCATAGCCATGTGGGTCAATATCCCCGATTTGAATCAGTATTTTAAACATTTTAATGGCAACTTTGGTTTACTTCAAAAATTACATTTCTTATACCTAAAACTCACTGGTGCATGCAAACGATTTGTCGGTGTTGTTTATGGCGTAGTACCCGAATGGCAAGGTAAGGGAACCGATGCATACATGATTGTAGAATGTGGTAAGGTAGTGCAAACAACGCTGCGATATCAAAAATACGAAATGCAATGGATAGGTGATTTTAACCCTAAAATGGTCAACCTTGCTGCCAATCTTGAAGCTTCGGAAGTACGACGTTTAAGTACATATCGTTATCTTTTCAATCGCGAACTCGAATTTAAACGACATCCTACATTAAGTTAATTCATAGATAATTCTAACGACTTTGTTTTAAAGCCGTGATTCGTTTATAACTTTCCTGAATGCGCGCCTCTGTTATAATTCCTTTATCGACTAATCTACGAATTGTTGCATGCACGTTTGAAGGTGTATACTCAGTTGCTCCTGCAATATTGTTACTAAATATAAACATATCTATACCTGCCAAAATTCCTAACCTTAGACTTTCTTCTAAACTATAATGACTGCTTATAGCATGCATTTGCATATCATCGCTAATTACAACACCTTTGTAGCCCATCTGTTCGCGCAGTAATTCTGTAATAACTTTGTATGACAATGTAGCGGGAAAACCACTTTTATCTAATTTTTTATTTACGATATGTGCTGTCATAATCATATCAACCATACCTTCTTGAATTAAGGATGCATAAGGTATGAGTTCTTCATATCGCCACGTACGTGTTACATCTACCAAGCCTAAATGCGAGTCGGCACTACTGCTACCATGGCCTGGAAAATGCTTTAATGACGTTTTAATACCTAAGTTATGATGACTTTGGATATAGATAGAATCATACGTCGTAACCACCTTTGGATCAGCCGAAAAGCACCTATTTCGTTTGCCCAATACTGGGCACAAAGGATAATGGATATCTGCTACGGGTGCAAAATTTAAATTGATACCACAATTAGAAAGCGCTTGAGCAATAGTTGTAGATACTTCTACGGCATAATTCAAATCCTTTTTATCTTCAACACTCTTAGCAGAAGGCATCGCTTTAAATCCATATTTTGTTTTTAATCGATTGACTTGTCCACCTTCTTGATCAATAGAAATGAGTAATGGTATTGAAGCAACTTGTTGCAAATCGTCCGTTAGCTTTGCTAAATTTTGTTGTGTGTTGATAGGATTTAAATTATATTCAAATAACAATACACCGCCAACTTTTCCATTTCGAATATCAGTAAGGATAGATGAATTAGCACTGACACTTTTACCAGACATACCAACCATCAGCATTTGGCCTATTTTAATATCGAGGCTGTCTGCATGGGTTTTTCCAAAAAAGAAAACAATTAATAAAGTGAATAAGCAATGTTTTTTCATACTGATGTTGCACTAAGATGGTAAAGATAAAAAAAGCCATTCTAGAAATAGTCTAAAATGGCTTTTTAGGAATCGAATAACGTATGGGTTAATAATTGTACCGAATGGCTAAGACCAAATTTCGTCCCGGCGCACTCATTCCAGATGCAAAATAGCGATAGTTTTTGTCCAATATATTTTCCACGCCAGCTTGGACCATAATATGCTTAGCCAAAGTTACTCCGGTTCTAAAATTGACTGTAAACCAGCTTGGTGTTCCAGTAGGTGTAGAATATTGTATATTATCTTCCCCGTTGGGGTTGTAATCTATTAAGCGTTTACGACTATTGTAGATGCTGTACAATTCTGCATACCATTTGGTTTTCTCATACTTCATACCTAAACGGCCAGTTACTGGAGGCACATGATCCAATGGAACTAAAACGGTATCATTATTAAATCTACCGTAGGTGTAATTTATTGAACCAAATATTGAAAAATGCAATAAAGGTCTGTAAACTACATTAACACCACCACCATATATAAACGCTTTAGCTTTATTTTGATTGGCATATACAGGAGTTAAAACACCATTATAGATAACAGAATCTTGCCCTTTAAAGGTAAATCGATCTGCTACTATTGCATTG
>Ga0247831_1001988_pt1 | contig 35306 bp, 29 predicted proteins | sample LaCruzMarch2015__9_FD_192406 | JGI IMG/M metagenome (GOLD analysis project Ga0247831, IMG submission 192406) | Freshwater microbial communities from meromictic Lake La Cruz, Castile-La Mancha, Spain - LaCruzMarch2015_1m | ecosystem: Environmental > Aquatic > Freshwater > Lake | place: Spain...
TCAGCTTCATAGGGTGACGAAAGTCTAAGTATACTAAATGTGCTAACTGCGTTGGTCTTTTCTCCCATATCGCGAATAACACGCCCGAGTTCAAGATTGCTTTGTCTTCGGATGTGAACCGGAATGCTTGGATAATCCAGCACGCGTTGAAAATAGCTGGCTGCCTTTTGGAGATTCAACTTGCGATCCCGCTCGGGTAGCTCCATACCAAGCTTCTGCCAGCAACGCCCGAGGATCAATTCACATTGAGCACGAAATGGCGATTCGGGGGAAATCAAGTCGCCAAGAGCAATCGCTTTATCGTATTCGTTCATACTATAAAGGATTTGCATCTCCTTAATGTTCGCCCGATCTTCTTCATTCAAGGTGCTCTTTGGAAGCTCTCGCCACTGGCGCACTCGTTCCAAGGCAACGTCAGGGTCCTGATTGGATTCGGACAAGTCGATATCGACCAACCGTTCAATAGCATCCACTCGGCCCTGAGGCCATCTTTCTGCTGCAATTTCCAATGCAGGTTCGGCTTCCTCCCAACGCAGCAAATCGAACAGAGCTAAGCCCAGTAGATAATTCCCCTGTCCTTCATGGCCTTCGGGAAATGATAGATCGCGACTCTTTGAAAGGCGTTTCACCGCCTCCTCATTGTGCTCGATCGACACGCGTCGCTGCTGAATCGCTTCCGCTTTTCGCCGGGCATATGCCCCCAAAAGGAATTCCTTTTTCGAATTGTCCGAACGTTTCTTGACCGTACCCGCAGGCAAGGAGCGGGCGATGCGTGCTGACGATTCACCGTCCCCTTTACGAAGCAATCGAAGGCCAATGTCCAGCTGTTGCGTTGTGTCTGGCGCGCTATCCAAAAGCAATAGCAATCCGAGAACCGAAAACGAAGCAACGACCAACGCCCCAACAGTTCCTAAGAGTAGTTTCTTGCTTAAGCCGCGACGCATGTGGTAACGACGGATTCGATTCCTAGAACGAGTCGAACATTCAAACGATTTGAAATTCGAATGGCCAACCATCTACTGAATTCCCATGATAAGACGCGCTAGAGCTGCGAATGGAGCAACGCAAACAAGTTCTCGCCACGCAGGATCGAATATCAATCGTGCGACCAAAACGGTAAACCACAACACTAACGATCCTTCACCCAAACGTCGCAAAAGCTGCTGAGCCTGGTAACTGTGAGACAGGGAAGGGACAAAACTGGCGGGCTCCGACGCGTTTTCGGCAACTTTTGAAGATGCCTTGGGAACCATTTGCATTTCTTGTTTGCGAAGGGTGACTTGCACCGTTCCCAAGAATGGAATACCAGCCATCTCAAATCGTTGCTTTTTCGCCCAACCGGTAGGCGAATCGTTTGGCGAAGAGAACTTGCGTGCCGGTTGAGTTCCATCCGATGGGTTGGTTGCTTCCAGGAAGGATACTATTCGATTGACAAGAGCTCCTTTAGCGTTCCCAGTAGCTTGCCTCCCATGCAGTCCGCAAGGACGCGCCCACCATGCAAGAAGAAACCAAACAGCAAAACAAGTCGATGCAAGCACAAGTAAACGAAGGGGGGGGATAGCATGTACAATCGGAGCAACCGAGGGAGAGCCGGTAAAGTTCAGATAGCCTCGGGTTTGAGCCTTCATTCGATCGATGCTGATCTCGAGAGACTGAACCTTTTGGGACTGTTTGACAATTGCCGCTTCCAATTGCTGAGCAAGATCGTCGGTCCCTAAACGACTTGAACGGCGCGAAACAAACGACGAAAGCTGAAATCGATTGCCCGGCGTTTTCGAAACCAATTTTGAATCTGCCGTGTCGCCCACTTGATCCAAGGAGGCGTCTTGAGATTCTTTTGCTCGTTTCAAATCCAGTTCGTATAGCTTCTTGCTGTGCACGGCAGTTTCAAGAATCCAGCGCTCCTTCTGGATCTGCTTGGTTATATGCCTGCATTCTTCGGATTGCACTTGAGGCTTCGTCAGTTCGTCCAACAGCATCTCCAACTGACCAGCACGGCTTCGGGTATTGAATACCATCGTGACACGTGCTGACGCTAAATCCGAATTGACGGCCGATCCTGCTTCGACCTCCGCGCACTGCACTTCGTCTAGGACAAACCAGAATCCTGAGCAACTCTTAGACACCAGACTCTTACCCTCCAAACCTCGAAGGATGGGCAATCGATGTTGAGAGATAGCAATATTCGTCGTCAATCTGTATTCCACCCGTTGAATAGGAAGCCAGTTGGCAGCCCATAAGCAAAGGGAAATGGCAGCAACGAGACTGAGCCACCAGCGTTGATTGCTTGCTAAAAATTGCACGATAGGAATCACTTCAGGTCGGAATAGGATTTGACTTCACCGATACATTTAGTTCTTCGGCTTCTCGACTAGAGAATCTGAGTAAAACGGTACTCTTGCCTCGCAGGAAAATAGTTCCTAAACCGCAAATTTTACCTAACCTCTGGAATCGCATTTCGTCGATACACCCCTTGCTATTCGCGATTCCGCAGCATGCATTGACCATGCCATGCTTGAGTGACCGTACCCAGCCTTAGGAACAGCATATGAAGCCAGCCAAACTTGCCCTGCTTGCGTTTTTCGTGACGCTAGGACTTAGCCTGAGCGGCTGCAGCTTGTGCTGTTCACCCTATTTGGATGACTACGCTGCCTACGGCTCAAGAACGCCTCGAATGGACATGAAGCACGGTCGCGTTGGTTCAATCTTTAGCGATCCCCAACTCACGGGCAACGCAGTTCCCTACACCGGCTCACCATCGTCGAATGGACAGCCCGTTTACTTCGATTCCGAAGGAAACGAGATTGAACTCATCAGCGGTTCCGAAGTCATCGTGAACGAAGGCCCTTGGAGCGAAGCCATGGACGCCATCGAGTCGAACGAAGGAAACGATAGGTTTGACGAGTAACTCTACTGAAGTCCGTCAATGAATTGAATTAAGCTTTTGGTGATAATTCTTGGGTCCTGGCCGAAAAGGGTCCGGAAATCGCGATGGCGATCCGCGGCCGAATAGTCCTGGTAAGGTGGCATCTTTGCATTGAATTGAAGGTATTCGGTGAATTCGCGCGAGCGTCGTTGTGAGAGATAGGCAACCATCGCCCAAGAAACGCAATACGATTCCATGGGGTTGGATTCAAACTGGGTGTCGCTTCGAATCAGACTGTCTACCAATTGCGAGATGGAGGATGGATTTTTCGCAAGTGTAAGCCAGTCCTGTTTGCGTGAGTCAGGCCAACGGGAGCCTCCCCCTTTCATCGTTAGCCCCGCAAGACCAGGGGATTCAAACATGGTCGCAAACCCTTCCACCAGCCATAAGGGGGTTGAAGCGAGTCGTTGGTGCAATCCCGAATTGAAGGCAAGTTGATGTGTCGCTTCATGGCAAATGGTCGCAATCGTTTCTGAATTGTCGCCGGTGGGGGATTCGAAAAGAACAATCCGATTCGACTTCTGTGAATAATAACCGACGCAGTTGTGGGGGAGCTTAGCTGATTCCTGGTGGGCGTATCGCAAGAATTCTGCTTGCGTTCCAAAGATGATTGCGGTCAAAGGAAACTCGATCGGGCGAGTTTCTATTCCGTGCGTCGAGCAATAGAGTCGAAACGAATGAAAAAAGCTACGAAAACGCTTAGCCCATGCAGATACATGGTTAGGCTGCGAAACGATTAAATAAGGCGATTCCTGTTTGACAGTGTATTGCCTACCGAATTCCGCCCGCAATTCCATGGCCAAGTCGTTGCGATCCATCGGCTGAAAACGTTCTTGCAGCACCGCCTGACGTCGTATACTCGAGTTCTCTAAAATCCGGATCTTTCCGTCGCTTCCCATTAGAAAAGTTTGATCTGTGAACAGACCGATGGGAACGCCCGCCACGGTCGAATCATTCGTTTCAATGAAGAGCAATGGCGGTCTTGGATCGTTCGGATCGAACCGCGGATGGGAGGTTCGCTTTGGAAGGACAGGATTGGGCTCCCGGCGTGCAATCCACTTGGCCGAATCACCGCTTAAGCCAGAGGAATCGATCTCATCTTCTTGGGACAAAACTTTTTCAACGTTTGCGCTCGCGAAATGCACTTGATCATTATGCAATCGATCGGGCGGTGAATTCGCCTCGAACAATTGCGTCGCGCTGTGAGAATCGAGATCGCAACCAAGAAGGAAACAAAAACCAAGGAGCAAGCCTATCGAAAGGCCTAATGCAAGTGGGCTCACGTTTCCATGGCAACCCGCAGAAGCTGATTTTTTTAGGTCAATACGCACGCGTTGGATGTTCTGTTAGGGACAGAGGGTGGATGCCCGTAGGCCAATGAAAGCAACCTAGCTTTTTCGTTGACTTGATTCCGGGGGTATCGCGAGAAATTAGGTAGTCTGGGGCAACATGCAAGTCGAGCGGGAATGGTCTGCAACAACTGTGCGGATTGTGCCGATGAACAACTTTCGTAGCCACGTTGCGCGACCACAGTTCATCCTGAATGTCTGTGGAAACCCAATCGCAACAACTGGATTCATCTCTTATTTCGTTTCTGACGGCGCAATGGATGGGAATGCATTTTATGAGAAACTCGGTACGGCTTTGCATCGTCTTGCACAACCATCAACCCATCGGCAACTTCGATGGAGTCATCGAACAGGCTTACCAAGATAGCTATCTTCCTTTTTTGAATGTCTTCGAGCCTTACGAGCACGTGAAGGTAGCGTTGCATACCTCAGGACCTCTCATGCTCTGGCTGGCGGAGCATCATCCCGAATACTTGAATCGGGTGAAGGCCTTGGTTGCAGCCGGCCGTATTGAGATCGTTGGTGGTCCATTCTACGAGCCCATTTTGACGATGCTGCCAAGCCGCGATCGTATCGGTCAAATCAGCAAGTACACGCGTTGGCTACAGACTCGATTTGACACTGCGGTCACGGGCATGTGGATGCCAGAGCGTGTTTGGGAAAGTCAGCTAACACGTGATATCGTACCCGCCGGTATGCAATACACGATCCTAGATGACTTTCACTTTCGCGCGGCGGGATGGATTGACTCTCAACTGACAAACTACTTTTTAACCGAAGATGACGGTCACGTGTTACGGGTTTTTCCGGGAAGCGAGCGACTCCGGTATCTACTTCCGTTTGCGGCAGCATCTGAGACAATCGAGTACTGCCGTCAGGTCGCAGACCGAGCTCCGAATTCAGTCTTGTTGTTTGGTGATGACGGGGAAAAATTTGGAACATGGCCCAACACTCATGAACATGTTTATCAACGAGGCTGGCTGCGTCAATTCTTTGACCTCCTTAATGAAAACAGAACATGGCTACGCACTTCAACCCCGTCCGAGGTGATCACAGAAACACCTCCAGCAGGTTCAGTCTACCTTCCAGATTGTTCCTACCGTGAGATGACCGAATGGGCTTTGCCAGTCGACCGACAGGCTGTGTACGATACGGTCGTGCATGAACTTGAGAGCGATTCACGGTGGCCTCAAATCAAGCAGTTCATGAAAGGAGGCTTCTGGCGGAACTTTAGAATCAAGTACTCCGAAGCCAATGAGATGTACTGCCGCATGCTGGACGTCAGCCGACGTTTGGAGTTCGCGCGACGAGGCACAGGCGACAAATCGCTTTTGCCACAGGCTGAAGATCACCTTTACCGAGCTCAATGCAATTGCCCATACTGGCATGGTGCATTCGGCGGAATCTATCTTCCGCATTTGCGCAACGCCACCTACCGCGAACTGATCGCTGCCGACAACTTGGTTGAGCGTTCGAATGGTCGTCATGGAGAATGGGTCGACGTGACCACGGAAGACTATAACAAAGATCTGTATCCTGAGATTCGTTTAGCAAACGACCAACTTATCGGATATTTGGCGCCTGCGACTGGTGGCATGTTGTACGAATTGGATATTCGCGGCATCGAACACAATTTGCTGGCTACGATGCAGCGTCGCCCAGAACAATACCACGCCAAGGTCAAGGCGGGCAGTAGCCATTCCTCCAGCGAAACAGCCAGCATTCACGATCGAGTTGTTTTCAAGCAAGGCGGACTGGATAAACGACTTCAATACGATGTTTACTCCCGAAAATCCTTGGTCGATCACTTCTTTGATCTCCAAGCGACACCCGAGGAGGTTCAGCGAGGGACCGCCATCGAACGCGGCGATTTTGCCGCATTGCCTTACGATGCAAAGTTGCGACGTGGATCAGGCAAGATTCAAATCCAGCTTTGCCGAGAGGGGAATGCCTGGGGTATTCCGCTCACGATCACCAAAGGGGTCACTTTGTTTGCCGGAAGCCATGCCCTGGAAATCACGTATCTCATCGAGGGATTGCCACCCGGAAGACCGTTCCATTTTGGCGTTGAATTCAATTTCGCTGGCATGCCATCCGGAGCAGACGATCGTTTCTTTTATGATGCGCGATGCGAGCGGATGGGACATCTTGGAACCATCCTGAACATTGAATCGATAGACTACCTAGGCTTGATTGACCAATGGCTGGGGGCCAATGTTCAATGGACAGCCAACCGTCCGTCGGGGCTTTGGAGTTTCCCGATAGAAACGGTCAGCCAAAGCGAAGGCGGTTTTGAGCTCGTTCATCAATCTGTCTGTGTTATGCCTCACTGGATCGTTCAAGGGGATTCAGAAGGTCGCTGGTCGGTAGCAATGGACTTGATTGTCACTTGCGAACACGAACCCAATTCCCGTTCTGCCAAGTTAATTCATTCATCTTCAGTAGCCTTAGGAGTTTAAATTGCCATGAAAATTTCCCCTGTTGTTCAACAAGCGATCGACATTCAGCGAGAAACCGCTACCACTAAACTCGAGATCGCTACTGCGGTTGCTGTTAAACAGCAAAATGCAGCTAAGGAAGAAGGCAAAGCAGTCCTTCAACTGGTTGAGCAAGCGGCGGTCGTACCTAAGCGCGGAATCAACGTCCGGGCATAGGCTCCACTTCGCCAACCAAACGCCAAAAAGTATGCTGGAAGGGGAAAGTCTACTGAATGATGCGGCCGGCTTGGTAACCTATCGCGTGGCATTGGCGGTGGCTGCTGGAGAGACTTTCTTGGTATCGAGCTTTATTTCCCAGTTCTTTATCGCTGCGGTAGGAGGCATCGCTGTTGGTTGCTTAGTGGGCTGGGCCGTTACGGCAATGCATAAGCGACGAACCGGTGATCGAAACCGCAGCGACGTTGCTGACTCCCTTTGCCGCATATCTGATCTGCGAAGCGGTCCATTGTTCGGGCGTACTGGCTGTCGTATGTGCTGGTTTAATGGTTCGGCAAAGCAGTCGTCGGTCGTTCTCAGAAGCGACTAGGCTACACGCAACTGCGGTTTGGGAAAGCGTCGTTTTCGTTATCACGGGATTGTCATTTATCTTTATTGGCCTTGAAATGCGCGAAGTGGTCCAGAATCTAGCCACGGGTGAGCAGTTTCTCAGTGACAGTCTCGGTGCAACGGCGATCTTATTTGTGACCATCGCAGTGCGTTTGGTCTGGGTTTTCCCAGCTGCATGGCTACCGAGATTTCTATCAAATCGGCTGCGTCAAAAGGATCCGTCCCCCCCATGGAAGCATCTACTTTTGATTGGCTGGACGGGCATGCGCGGGGTTGTATCCCTGGCGGCAGCGCTTGCTCTACCCGCTGATTTTCCATTCCGAACCCTCATTTTGTTCGTGGTTTTCGTCGTGATTCTTGGCACCTTGGTCGTTCAAGGCGTTTCCCTGCCTTGGATTGTTCGCGTGCTCCAATTAGGCGGCGGCGGTCGCTCCCAATCCGAACAAGAACTGGATGCTCGCTTAACGCTGCTAGCCTGCGCTAACATCTATCTGGACGAAAAAACGGTTCGCGGCGTCAATCGAGATGAGATTGAATATCTGAGATCCTACTTCCGCAGCCATGCTGACAGTTGGCTGATGCGATTGAACTTGGAGGATGAATCAATCCTGGGGCATCAATCCTCTCTTTGTCACAAAGCATTCTCTGGCGTTTTGGCGGCTCAACGGCATCGACTGCATGAACTGTTTCGTGAGTCGATTATCGAAGAGGCCTTGGTCCAAAAACTCGAACGCGAGATCGATATGGAAGAATCCCGTATCAAATCGATCGCGAATGCGCCTTGAATCACCAAAACGTATTGACCAGGCAATCCTGCTTCCGCTAATTTGGGAGATGTCGATAGCCGTGGTTGTTTCGCGGTCGGTGTTTTCGTCTTCTAGCAAGACGTTGTGGTCTTCAAAGAAAAGGTGTTTCTGTGACAATTACGCGAGTTGGTACAAACGAGAAGTATTCCTCCGGCTGGGAAGGCATCTTCGGCGGCAAGTCCAGCAAAAAAGTTGCCAAGGCTAGCTCCACGGTAGCTGCCGCCCCCAAAAAGGCTTCGAAGAAAAGCGCAACGAAAGCGGCTCCCAAGAAAGCTGCTGCACCAGCAACCAAAAAGACTGCAAAAAAAGCCGCTAAGAAAAAGTAGTCCTAGTTCGGCTAGCGAGAAGGGCTAGTGGCAGGCACAATCTAGCCATGTTCCGAAAATTTTTAAGATCCAAGATCCACCGAGCGACTGTCACCCAAGCGGACCTCCATTACGAAGGTTCGCTTACGCTCCCACCTGATTTGTTGCTAGCTGCGGGAATCGTTCCCTTCGAAGCGGTTGCGGTTTGGAATGTGACGCGTGGCACTCGACTTGAAACCTATGCCATTCTTGGCGAAAACGGCTCGAGCGATGTCTGCATCAATGGCGCGGCGGCCCATCTGGTTCGCCCCGGCGATGTTGTCATTATCGCCACCTTCGGGTACTCCCAAGAAAACGGATCGGAATTTCGAATACCTGACCCCCGTGTCGTCTTCGTAGATCAACACAATCGAATCACTCATACGGGTCCAGAAATCCCAGGCCCTCGTCGCCGTGGATCGGAAGACTCGACTGCCGACTCATGCTGCTAAATCGAATTCTTGAAGCGGAAACCGTTCAAAGCCACTCCGAAGCATCCGAGTACGATGCAATGGACCACTCGGGCGTTAACGCTCAGTTTGTCAAAGACTTAATCGCTTCCGGACCGTTAGGCCAGGACTGCTTGGATATCGGAACTGGGACCGCTTTGATCCCCATCGAGCTTTGTCGCAACGACCCAGTTGTTCGGGTCATGGCTATGGATGCGTCCAGAGAGATGCTGGAACTCGCTCGGTATCGGCTCGAAGTGGGTGGGATTATGCACCGAGTACAACTGGCTCAGGGCGATGCCAAAAAATTGATTTTTCAAAAAGACTACTTCGATACCATCTTCAGCAATTCTCTCGTTCATCACTTGCCGACCCTCGAGACCTTTTTTCCAGAAGCTCTGCGTGTGCTGCGAACGGGCGGACTCTTGTTTGTACGAGATCTAGTTCGTCCGCATGATCAAGAAACATTGGATGCTTTGGTCGAACAGTATGCTAAACACGAATCCGAACCGTCTCGTCAAATGTTTCGGGACAGCTTGCATGCAGCCCTTAGCATCGATGAAGTGAAAAACCTAGCGGTCGAAGCGGGCCTGGAATCCTCATGTGTCTCGATGACCAGCGATCGGCATTGGACCCTGACAGCTCGCAAGATCGATTCTTCGAACACGCAACAAGAGTGACGAACGATATGGAAAGACCTTATCTTGAACTGATGCAGAGAATCCTGAATGAAGGAATCTCAAAATCAGACCGGACCGGGACCGGTACCTTAAGTCTCTTTGGGGCTCAGATGCGATTCGATCTGAATCAAGGATTTCCTCTTCTTACCACCAAAAAGCTCCATCTTCGAAGCATCATTCACGAACTGCTTTGGTTTCTCAAGGGAGAAACGAACACACGTTATCTCAAAGAGAATCGAGTTTCCATCTGGGACGAATGGGCTAGTCCCACAGGGGAACTAGGGCCTGTTTATGGAAAGCAATGGAGATCTTGGGAATGCCCCGACGGAAGTGTGGTCGACCAAATCACACAAGTGGAACGGCAAATTCGCTCCAACCCAGATTCACGACGATTGATCGTATCCGCCTGGAATGTTGCTGATGTTCCCAAAATGGCTTTACCGCCCTGCCACCTGCTTTTCCAGTTCTACGTCGCTAACGGCAAGCTGAGCTGTCAGCTCTACCAACGGAGTGCCGATTTCTTTCTTGGCGTGCCATTCAACATCGCGTCCTATGCCTTATTAACATTGATGATGGCCAAAACAACCGGACTAGAACCTGGCGATTTCGTGCACACTCTTGGTGACGTTCATCTGTATACCAACCACATCGACCAAGCCAAAACGCAATTAGCTCGCGCGCCTCGAACACCTCCTTCGCTGACCATCAGCCATACAAGACCAAGTATTTTAGAATTTGAGTTCGATGATTTTGCATTGCAAAACTACGATCCTCACCCTCATATCGCAGCTCCAGTCGCGGTTTAATCACAATAAGGTTCAATCGATCGTTTAACAGTCAGCCGAAGGCGTACTTACTGCCATTCACGTACGCCTACGGCTGAAGGTTCAACAAAATCACTACAGCTGAATGCTTGATCGAACGGTATTGTCTGTTAACGCAAGCGAAAGTTACGCAGGCAAAAATCAGTTGCCAGCTCGAGCAAAGACATACTGGGGCGAAGGAATACAATCTCCGCCGACCCTGACAAGTACTGTCGAGCTTCCATTTCAAGTCGGTCTGATTCATTCAGCTGAATTCGCACTTGATATAGCATTGGCTGCTTTTCATCTGGGGAATTCGTAGCATTGGAAACAGCCGATTGGGTTGCCGTATTCGTATTTTGAGCCGTGCTGGCCATCTCGGAGATCCGACCGTGCCAAATTTTGGCAGGGTTCTGTATCAAAACCACACGCACTTGGGAACCTGTCTTGATGCCCGCAACCTGCTCTTCATTCAATCGACATTCAATGACGGACTGATTGTCTTGGACCATCCAGCCTAACTGTGTTCCTTTTTCGATGAACCTGCCTAACGATTTCGAACGGGCCCATGGGCTTGTACCGGAGTTAGCACGATACGATACCAACCCTAACAACGAGTCCGATGGATTCTCTGGACTATCGAGCGGTGGGGCCGTGGCTGGTTCAAAGCGCCCGGCGATCGGAGCCGCAATCACCAATTGCTCGAGCTCCTGGTTCCTTTGCTCTAACTGACGACGAATGACTTCCCGCTGAGCCTTCAACAGAGGGATGGTTCCACCAGCTTCGTCTTGAAAGTACGCGACTCGTTCCGAAGTAGAAAGCTGGGCTTCTATTTTTACCAACTTTCCCTCCAGATCCAAAACGGTTCGCTCCAACGCTTCGTTCATCAGCGAGAACAACGGGTCCCCAACGTCGACCGAGCCGTATTGTTCAGGGGACAGCATGTCCACCAACCGTCCATGAGTCAGAGCGTACACTGGATATCGCTTACCGGAAACAAAAGAGCCCTGGGTGGCGACTCGATTGGGAAGTGGCTCATGAACTATCCATGCGATCAATAAGCATACGGCGATCCAGCCCAAGGCGGTCCCCCGTTTCCCAAGTGGTTTGCTCCCATCAGAATTCCTCTGCCACGAGGCTATCGCGACGATCGTGGAACAAAAAGCGTAAGCGGCAATCAGACCGATCCCCAATCCAGACACTTGCCATTGCCTGGCTAAGGCGTATACCATTCCTGCCACCGAAATGGAAATGACAATACGATTAATCGACGACGCAAAAAAGTAAATTATCAAGCCTATACTTTTCATCGGAGAACGTTGCGAGCCAGCCTGGCCAAGCAAATCATCGAATGCCTCGAAGGAACGCTCTCTTAAATTCTGAATATTCAGCCAATCGCAAAGCAGAAAGTATCCATCATACTTCATCAGTGGATTTGCATTGAATAAGAGAGTCGTGACGGAGCAGACAAGAAATATTTGCAATGCAGTCGTGTGAAGCCAACCAGGATATGTCCCTGCCCATACCAACACCGCCAGCGACGCCACGAGGATCTCATTATAGATTCCGGCGATAGCAATGCTCATACGTGCATAGCGATCCTGTAGTTTCCAAGCGTCCGTGATGTCAACATAGGGGCACATCATCCCAAAGGACATCAAGACTCCCATCTCCTTGCAACGAACGCCATGCCTTTGGCAAACGATGGCATGTCCTAATTCATGAATCAAGCGAGTTACCACGAACAGGATTCCAAACCCAATCAATAGCCCAGGCGAACGAAGCGAGTTCCAACTTGGAAGCTCCGAATATAAACGTTCGAATTGCAAAACGAGCAAGCAGAAGGCCGTGAAAACCAGCATCAACCAAAACCAGACGGCTGGCTTCGAGTAAAGCCAGTGAGAGCTACGAGCCAGCGGCCCGAGCCATCGCTCTGGATCTACCAACGGTACTTGGCATTGCATCCACTTGGACATGTTGCTCGCAAGCCAGCGAAAGAATTCAGACACCATGGCAGCTCCGGAAATCGCTTGCGATGGAGCGCTCTGTTCTAAGCCGGCAGAAATTCTTGGATCGACAAGCTGAGTCGTTCCATTCGCATCTTCGGACGAAAGATGCGGAAACAACTGGAGCGATGTATCGCTCCCTAAAAACCTGCGATAACTGGAACGAAGGATTCCAGCTCCAAGGCAACGACCTATCAAATTTTGAAGATCAGAGGGGTCGAGACGACGAGGTCGAAATTGATCATGGAACCGATCGATGATTTGTTCTGTCGAGGCCGATTGGTTGATCCATTGCAGAATTTGATACTCATGATCACCGCAGCGAAAAAGCCTACGAGTCAACGGATCGGACGCGATCCATGTCTTTTCCAAGGCATGGCCATCCAAGATCGCATTCCATTGAATATCCGGTCTCAACCGATATCCTAGCGCATCAGGTGGATCGGCAATCATGGCGTTCGAGCATGTGCAAGCTGCATTCGGACGGTCATACCCGGCAGTAACAACCAATGATCGCCGCTCTTTTGATTCTGAATCGTCGCGTGCACTCGAACCGAACCGGTTGAACTGACGTCCGGATCAAAGGAAGTGATCTTGCCGACAAATTGATTCTCGGACTGCCCACGATTTACAAAGACCGAAACTGGCTGTTGGACAAGGTTGGAGGGATCTAATTGATTGATGTCGACAAAACAATCCACACGCAACTCATCCAATCGAATGATTTTGACCAAAGTAGTTCCCGCTTGTACCCATTCGCCAGGCCTGTGTTCAATTTTGACAACTGTTCCAGCAATAGGAGATCTCAAAATCAATCGATCTGCTTTTTGTTGCCCTAAATAGACACTGGCTTGAGCGAGCTTGGCTCGAAGGTCTTTTTGTTGCTTCGATGCTCGGGCTTGGGTTATCCGAACTTTCGTTTGCGCCAGAGCCAATTGTTTCTGGCGCAAATCGAACTCGCCTGAGTTCCCTTTGGAGGCCATTTCTTCGTAGATGTCGACTTGAAGCTGCGCCTCCTGCATAAACGCCTCTGCCAATCGGATCTCACTCTCATCATTTGCTTCCGCGGTTGCAACTTGCGACTGAAGTCCTGCAACGCCTTTTTCGAGTTCGGCAACTTTGGCGTCTAGCTTCGCAATGATCTGATTCGCGACAACGTTATCGTTCTCGGTCACTTCCAGAGAGGCAATAACACCGGATTCTTGTGAGGGAAGTTCGATACTCTCCAAGGTGAAGACGGGACATCGTTCAAACATCATCCAATCGTCATTTTTTTGAAACGACGCAGCGGCTAGCGAACCCGTTTCTCTTGATGCCGCGAGACGCAAAGATTGCTTACCTTGGTTGCGCGATGGGTCTTCCTGTGCCATGATCTGATAGCACATCACGACTGCACCTACGGTCACCAAAAAGACCGATCGCTTTGTAAGACGCAGGTTCATTAGCATGTACACTTGTTTTGAAATAGTCTTCTTGAAAGACTTGGGCAGTGAAAATGTTCCCTAAATCCAAAGTCGGATTTGGGTCATTGCTCGACGAACAAAATCTTTTCCTAAAGCCCAGGCCAGCGGTCCTTTACCATTCGGAATAGAAACTCGAGCTGTCGCTCCGGCCGTTGCAACGTTTTCAGGAAGAGTAGAACCGTCGACATCAAATCGTAGTCTTAGAACGGAGTTAGCATGCGAATCGAATTCCAGAGGAACTCCAGACGCAACCGAATCGATTCGTGGTAGCGTCTCTTGGTTGAAGCGAATATGGACCTTTTGCTCGGGGGATCCAGTCATGGTTGCAGTCGGATCGGGATTATTGGCTGCAATCGACTCTTTTAGCTCATGTGCGTTGTATTCCGGCAAAACAGCTTCTAGCATCCATTGTGAGTCCGCTTGATGAATCGACATCAACCATTGCCCTGTTCGAACAGGACGATCGGTCAAATTGTTTTTGACATTCCACGTTGCGACCGTTCCGTCAAGTTCTGCAACGATCAACATGGCGTCGATCTGCGATTGGAATCTTCGAATCAGCTTTCTTTCGACTGCTTGGACGGATACAAGACTTTTTCGCTCTCCTTCCAACTCATCGCGTTGTGCGGAGGTTAAGGTGGTTTCACGGAGAAGCTTGGATTCAATATCCGACATGCGTTGCTGATTGCGTGACTGTTGAGCCAACAGGTTGTCGAAATCGGCTTGCAAAGTCTGTGAACGGAGCTGCAAGACAGGCATTCCTGCTTTTACATCCTGACCATGATCAACGAGAACCTTTTCGACTACAGCGTCCCAAGGTGCGTAAATATGTTGCTGCTCGGCCGGGACCAGAACCGCAGTTGCATGTAGTCGAATCGGGACGGGAATCGAAAGTATCAACCCCATCAGAATCAAACCGACCGCCCAGTAGGCAACGCGTGGCCAAGTGGTTGGATTGACGATCGAACGCACGCGGGAAGAAACCTCATTGCTCTCCCGCAAAGCGGATTTCCACCATGGGATTTGCAATGCAGACAGGCCTAGCCTTGCAATCATGGAGCTCTGCGAGCCAACCTCCGCGGGAGGATTCGAAGGTCCTGACCAAATCGTAAGCACCGCAACATCTTGTTTTGGTATCAACGATCGCGACGGGGAACTTGGCAGCGTTCCAAGATGCCTCCTTAACGGCTTGGCCCAGCCAGTGTACGAGACAGAAAACGTAACGAAAAATCGCGACAGATCTGGATCACGATCATTGGCCGCTACATGGTGTGCTTGATTCTCCAGAATTCCGCCATCTGCAAGCTGAGTATTCAATTGTGCAGCGATTCGTTCAATCTGCTCAATCCCCGTCGCGCGACGATCTATCTCCATTAGGCCAGATACCGCAACCACCCGCCATCTTCCAAATCGACTCGGACGATGCAAAAGAAAAGCATGATCCGCCTGAGCATGATCGCGAATCGATCCCATCAATTGCGCTAAGCCACGTTTTACATGAACACTGGTCGATAGTTCATCCATAGTACGCTCCGCTAAAGTTAAGTACTCCCGATCCCGTTCAAAAATCCGTAATCGATAGGTTCGAAAGTAGTCTCCGAAAAGATCGGCCATTTGGGCAACAAATCGCAAATAACCACGCTGGCTTGAAGGCCCACCACTCGGCGACTGAACCACTTGGAGCCAAAAATCGCTCCGCTTCTCATGTGTCGTCAAAGGAGCGTACATCAAAAGTTCGGAAGTAGGATTGCTCGGGCGATCACGTTGCAACAAAACCTCTCCGGGTGGAATTAAGATGGGTTGACGCTCGCTTGCAACAGCGTCCAGAATAAGCTGATGGGGTTGCGATGGATCGCGGTCAAATTGCTGCGTCGGGCTGCTTGTGCTGTCCGCGATAAGCACTTGTGGAAGATTAACCCCAGATACCAAACGCCAACTCGAGTCTGGCATCCGCTGCCAAAGACCAGCTCCGATCGCCCCCATGGCTTGAAGCACCTTGGACAAGGCGTTGTCCGCAAATACCCTGGGTTCCACTACGGAATTTGCAAGCGAAGCAATGGATTGAACAATGACTCGAATTTGATCCTTGGTCTGCTGGACCAAGGCATCGTCCAAGGCCAGTGGGCTTCTTCGGTCCACCAAAGATTCTTGCTTACCTAATGTTGTAGCATTGCTGGGCAATGCAAAGGAAGCAAAAGAAGCAGACGCAAAATGCTGACTCAGACCCCCTAGCTCGCTCGCGAGCGAGGGATCGTTCATTGTCGTTCTCGGTTTGGAGCCTGATGTGCTAGTCATAACAGGTGGGGGTACCAAATCCTGTTCGACAAATCAAGACGAATCTACGGTCAGATACCCGCCTGCAACGCCGCGACAACTTCCTCGCCGTGAATCAATACATCCACCTCAGTGAAAATCTTCTTGACGACACCGTCCGTTCCAATGATGAACGTGGTCCGCTTGGCGATGGGTGTATTCTGGATTTCAGTGAGGGCACCGTAGGCAGTTGTCACTTTTTTGTCGCTGTCGGACAAAATGTCGAAGCTTAACTGATGACCATCTGCGAACTCATTGTGCGATTGCACACTGTCCAAGCTCACCCCAAAAACCTCCGCCCCTAAAGATTGGATTTGTGCCTTTCGATTACTGAAATCAAGGGCCTCAACCGTGCAGCCCGGCGTGTCATCCTTGGGATAAAAATACAGGACAACGGCTCGCTGCCCCAAGAAGGAAGACAAATCGATCATTTGGCCATCTTGATTTGGAAGCTTCACCGAGGGAGCGATTGAACCAACTTCGACACGATTCATCGAATTGATCACCATCAAAACATCGATCGGTCCAACACTGCCATCGCCGTTAACGTCCATCAGCGGGCCAGAATAATCCAATGGCTTCGCGGCAAGCACCCTAGTTCCATTGCGATTGATATCATTGATTACGACCAGAGCATCTAGCGGTTCGACGACGCCGGAAACGTTAACATCGAGACGATTGATAGCATTTTGCCAATCCGCCGCAAACAAGGCTCGATCCTCGAGCCGTTCTATTCTTCCCCGAATCGTCATGGAATGTTGAAGGTTTCTTGGATGTAAGATGGTTATTTGTAGCTCGATCGGGGGCCACCAGCGACTCAATCGAGTCTACACCTCAGCAATCATGGATGTCAAATAATTCGTCCACGTACCTACGAAGACTTGCGAAAGATGCTGTTCGAGGCCAACAATCGTGGCGGGATCGCAACCGAAAGGTGGATTCCGGTTGCGAAGCTTTAGAATCCGTTCGTTAGGAAGGCGAATCCGACTTCATTTCCATCGATATTGGGGGAGTGTGGCCGGAATCAAATGTCGGAACGCTGCCGTGATCTTCCAAGTCATGCTCGTCTTCGTCGGAATCATCTTCATCAAAATCACCATTGTCGAATTCGTCGTCGACATCTAGGGCGTAGTCAGAAAAAGACTGGTCTTGGTGGGCATCACCCAGTACCACTGCGAAATTGCCGTGCCCAAGTTTTTGGAGAGTGGCAAGAATGGACCGTTGTTTTTCCGGGGAGTCATTTGGTCCATTGGTGTACGTTGGCTTTCCATGGAGACCAAACACAAATTCCTCGGTGCAGGTAGTTGGATCTACGTTTCCGAAAATCATTTTGCAAAGTCCGGTTTCCGAGCTGGGTTCAAAACCGATGTTCTTGGCATAGGCTACGGCATCCAAAATCAACTTGAGCGCATGCTCTGGAGATACAGTCGTCATTTCTGCCTCGACATAACGACTGCGGAAGCTTTCCATATCAAAGTCTTTGATGAAGAAGGCGTCCTTGATTCCCAAACAATACGTGTCGACAAGGAAAACGGATGCGACGACCCCATTTCGAGTCTGACGAATTGCGAAAACAGTCCGCATCCCGGATTGGCCGCCTAAGTAACAACCAATCCATGGGGCGCGTTCGGCTGCCGCCAGAATTATTTGCCGATTGGATGTGTTCAAACGCGAGTTTCGAAGCTTGGCAAGCTGGTTAGTGCGTTGTTTCTTCTTCAGCAGTTTCTGCTGTCGTTTATGTTCGTTTCTGGCCACACAAAGTCTCCTGTCTAAACCATTGGAAAAGATTGATTAGGCTTGCAAATCGGTTGGCTTAGGCTTAAGTATTTTTCTGCCCAGCGTTGGATTGAATGGCGTCCATGGGTCCTTGGTCCGATCGCTGCTGATCATCGCCATGGCTGCATTCAGCTTTGCATCCATCTCGTCTAAATAATGAAACGCAATCGCTTCAAGCGTCATTGGAATCTTTGGACTTCCATGCTCCAGGCAACCATGGTGGCTTACGATGATATGCTGAAGTCGCAGGAGCGTTGAGGCGTCGATCGTGATTCCGGCTTCCCGCAACTCTTGTACCTTCCGGTCCAACATCTGTATTCCTTGCACCAAGTGACCAAGCAATTGGCCTGAATCACTATACGTTAGTTCGCCATCAAAAAGTAATTCTTCGAGCTTCCCAATGTCGTGCAACATGGCACCCGCAAGCATCAGGTCCCGGTTCAGGTAAGAATAATGGTGGGAAATACGATTTGCTAGCTCCATCAACGAAACGACATGCTCCAGCAATCCACCAGGATAGGCATGGTGGGCTTTAATGCCCGCCGGTGCTAGTTTCATCAAGCGTTGTACAGAAGCATCGTTCAAAAACGAAGCAGAAATACTAGCCAATGTCGTGTCTTGGATACTCAAAACAAGTTCTGAAAATCGACTCCATAACGTATCAACATCGACTCGATTCCCAGCATCGAAATCTTCTGCATCCACCGTACTTTCGTCTACGAGAGAAACTTGGTTAACGATCAATTGCAACACGCCATTGTGCAATTGCGACGCTCCTTGGACGCGAACGTAAGCTCCTTTTGGAAACCGCTCGACAAGCTTCTCGTCGGCGTTCCATTTCATTCCCGAAATAACACCTGTTCGATCTTGAAGCTGCAGGAGCAAGTAAAGATTTCCTTGCCGATTTGCCCGAAGCTGGCGATCTGCAATTCGAAATGTTTCCTCCACTTGCATTTGTGGCTGGATGTCACTGACAAACAATTTTGGCATTTGGACCGATCTTGGGTGCTTGCGGCGTACACCCAATCTTTCGAAATGGGCATCCATCAAAACCCTGAGAGAATACCCTGGATCGACTGATTGTCTAGACTCTCCGTAACAGGATAATCCGTGACTGGGTAAATGGTTTGACCGTCGCTACTGGGCCTTGTGGTAGCCGCAAACGGTCTCAAAGGACTTGGTGAGCATCTCAGTGTACTCGAAATGCTCCATCTCTTCCCCCTGCAATTCGACTTCGTAGAAACCTTGATACCCGCACTCTTCTACCGTCTGGACGATGTCCATCAACGGAATTCGACCGTGCCCTAGCAGGCACCGATTTTGCTCTCCCATCGGAGCGGATTTAGCATCTCCCAGCTGCACCAAACGAATGAATGGAACAATAGATGGCAGCCAGTGCATCGCATTTTGGTCCTGAGCCATGTGATAACAATCAAAAACAACTCCGCAATTGCTGCGACCGATGCCCGCAATCACGTCGAGAGTATCTGGAATGCTTGTTAAAAAAGTGAATTCCTGGGCACATCCCACATGCATCGGCTCCACCGCAAGCTGGATCCCAACCGCCTGTGCCGCTTCGGACAGCTCAACAAGAGCCTTTCGTAGCGTTCGTTTTGCATGATTACGGGTATGACCAGATCGCCCGCCCGCCAGGACGACCAAGCAATCGGCGCCTATCTGAGCTGCAACGTCCACGGCATCCAAGGCGTCATGCATTGCGTCCTTATAAGACCTACCATCGTTGCCAGTAAACCCACCAATCCAATTCAAAGAAGAGACCTTGAGCCCTTGCTCCAAAAGAAGTTCGCATCCCTTGGACTCTCCGCAGTCCGCCAATTTCGGCCGCCAAACCCCTACCGCACTGAACCCGTGCTCTTTGTAGCGAAGCACGTCTTCTTCAAACGTCCAACGGTACGTCGAGAGTTCAGACACAGCCAGACGACTCATCCATGTGTTCGACATTCAGACTTCCTGGTTCGAAAAGAAAAAAGTAGCCGAGTCACCGTCGTCGCAAAGTCACTGCCACAGATATCCGATCCCGCCAACGAACACCCCCGACAACGATCAAGCCGCAATCAAGGGAAACATCCACGTCTCGCACCTATCACTCAACAACGAGTCGCAAGTATCTACAACCGGCCACGGCTGTAAAGCACAGTAAGGGCCAATCTGAAAAATTCCGATAGCATGCAAACGGCTACCTAGCCCCAAGCGCCAATCGTGGATAGCACCCTCGCGCCCCGCCCCCCAGGTTTTAGATACCCAACGGGACATGTTGCCCATTGCCTTTTTTGCAAGCGACCCGATTGCCTTTTTTTTAAGCAAAGGCTCCACCCAGCCCCCATGAGGGCCCCCTTGGGCGACAGAACGCCCGCTCCAACTAAAAAATTCAAAGCGACTTATTCTTCCCTTAAAAACCACTTAAGGTCCAAGAAAACGAACAAATTGTTCTTAGTTCGATTTCGCGGGAAAGAGCCCGAAACAGAAATCCGACCGATTTAAGACCACGGCACAGAAGCTGCGTATTAGTGGAAGCATGAAGTTAAGGCGAGGAGAGACGCCTCAGCGATCATCAAATAAAAATGGCATCGCGATCGTGGCGAGAGTGGCTGGAGGAGGGAGAGGACCTTCGGCTGTTCTTGTTGTTGTCGCGATGCCTTTTTTTACGGACTTATTTTCTCTATTCCTTTCGTAAAGTAGCGGTTAACGCGAAACGCGTCTGCATGTATCGTGTTGGTTAGTTTGTGCATCTGTCGCACTGCCTTTTACAACACTTTCGTTTTGCTTGAACCTTGGGGATAAAAATGCTGTTCCGCGTCTGTCTCTCTCGACCTTTACTTGCCTTTGCCATGGCAATGGCGATTGTCCCGTTTTCGTTTGCTCAGGAAGAAGGCGGGCGTGGGGGGCGTGGACAGGGTGGCGGCCCGGGTGGCCCCGGCGGACGCATGGGCCCTGGCGGCGGAATGATGCGCGGAATGATGGGCGGCGGAGGAATGGGCGGCGGGGGCCTGTTCGGTCTACTCATGATGAAAGAAGTCTGCGCAGAACTGAAGCTGGATGAAGACCAGACAGCCGAACTCGAGGCAATGAAGAAAGAATCGCAAGAATCGATGCGTTCCATGTTCGAGGGACGATCACGAACTGAACGGCCTGACCAAGCTGCGATGGAAGCAGCTGGCGCCAAGATGCGTGAAATGGCCAAGAAAATGGAAGAGAAACTCGAAGAACTTCTCGATCCAAATCAAATGGACCGGCTTGTCGGACTTCTCGCTCAACAACAAGGACTAATGTCCCTGAGCAACGCTCTGATCGCAACTCGCTTGGGAATCACCAGCGAACAAAAAGCAAAAATGACGGAAATGGAGAAAGAGGCCGGCGAAGCCATGAGAAGCATATTCTCCAACGGACCTCCTGGACCAGAAGCCTTTGAGAAAATGCAAGCCATGCGTAAAGAAGGCGAGGCGAAACTTCTCGCTCTGTTGACCGACGAACAAAAGAAGTCGCTCGAAGACTTGAAGGGGGAAGCCTTCAAGTTTCCTGAGATGCCACGCTGGGGCGGCGGTGGTCGCGGCAACCGAGGTGGCCAAGGACCTAATAACTAGGACGCTGGCTAGTCAACTTCTCACCCAATACAACAAATAAGGCCCGCAAGCGTTTTGCTTGCGGGCCTTTTTTCTGTTGTGCTGTGGTCGAAAAACAAACGCAGATACCTTACTTCGATTCGGCTTTCAGTTCGCCGCAGTCGCTGATCACGATCTTGGCTTTCGGCGCACCGCTATTGGTGCCGAAACTTTCGACCTTCTTCACAATGTCCATCCCTTCAACCACGCGTCCGAATACAACGTGCTTGCCGTCCAACCAGCTAGTTACTTCGGTGGTGATAAAGAACTGGGAACCGTTGGTGTTGGGACCGGCGTTCGCCATGCTCAAAAGTCCGGGAGCATCATGCCGCAACTTAAAGTTTTCGTCCTTGAACTTCTCTCCGTAAATGCTCTCGCCGCCCGTTCCATTACCACGGGTAAAGTCACCGCCCTGAAGCATAAACTTAGGAATAACGCGATGGAAAGAGCTTCCCTTGAAATGAAGCGGCTTTCCGCTCTTTCCTTCACCCTTCTCACCAGTGCACAAGCATCGAAAGTTCTCGACGGTTTTGGGGACATCGTCGCCAAAAAGTCCCATGACAATCCTGCCTGCGTCTTTGCCATCAATGGTGATGTCAAAAAAAACTTGGGTTGTAACGTTGGCCTTAGAAGGGGACTCGCCAAACCCAGTTGATACCATCGCCAAGAAACAAGGTAGAAAAAACAATCGCATCATCGATACTATTCCGTTAGGGTAAAATTGAAAACCTTTTGCCACTCTGGTTTTGAAAGCGAAATCCCAAATTTGCCTGGGAAATCCAACAAAGTGAGCCCATTTTTGCTCTCATCAGATTACCAAACTTAATGGTTGCTGGCAACTATAACCAGGGTACCTGTTTTTAAAAGTCTTTAGCTATGGCAAAGCAAGGGAGACGCATTGAGTGTAGCGGGTTGATTGCTAGCTGAGCAGGTTCACGGTACAGTCTGTCCATTCAACAGAATTACACAAGGAACCATAAAATTATCGAATCCACCAAGACGCAGGGTGAGATGGAAGCATCGATCTGCCAGTGCATTTCTCGATTCGAACATGAGTTCATGGGACGTGGGCCAAAGGATATCCACGCGCATCTGATCGACGACCTTTTGATTGTTCGGCTTCAGGGTGTGCTGACCTCCGCCGAGCAGCATCTGGTGAAAACCTTGCCCGTGGATAAAGGGCGGGACCTATTGAAACAGGTTCGATCGCAGCTGATCGAGATCGCCAGACCCAAGCTCGAAGAAATCATTCGCGACATCACAGGTGTCCGACCAGTCAGTCTTCACCATGACATTAGCACGGTCACCGGCGAGGAAATCGTTATCTTCACCTTGGCTGATTCGCCGAGTTGCCGCGAGCTCAAAAGAAAATAGTCCGGAATTCAACCCCTGACTGTCGCAATGACGGGATCAAGCCCCTGGGACTTCGTTAGATGAAGCGTGTTTCGAGGGTAACATGACTTTCGTCATCTCCAAAACCAGCATCGGTATGCAGCCTACCGCGAACAACACCAAGCAACTTTCGGGCGTCGCATAAGGGGTCTTGAGAAACGATCCCAACATAGGAATTTGAAGACTCAAGAATTGCGTCGCGATGGAAGCGCAGATCACCGCGAATAAATACCAATTCACGATGGGTTTTATCTTCCATACAGGAAGATGGCTGCTTCGAGCCCCCAAAGCCCGCATGAGTTCGGCGAAAACTAAAACCGTGAATGCCGAAGCGCGAGCATGTTCGATGTCGCTGATTCGCAAAGTATAAACAAAGACGACCAGGGTCACTCCCGCAGTCAAGAAGCCAGTGATGAGCATGGTCCAAACGAAACTAGCGTTGGTCAGTTTTTCAGATGCTTTGCGAGGCCCCCGCGTCATGGAATCCGAATGATTGTTGTCTGTAGCAAGGCAAAGCGCAGGCAGCCCATCGGTGACCAAGTTGATCCAAAGGAGATGGATGGGCATTAAAGGAGCTGGCAATCCGATGACGACACAAATCAACATCAACAACAGCTCGCCGATGTTGCCTGCTAGCAGATATTGCAAGGTCTTGCGAATGTTTTCATAGATGCCCCTGCCTTCTTCAATCGCAGCTACAATGGTCGCAAAGTTATCGTCCGTGATGATGATGTCCGCCGCTTGCTTGGTGACCTCGGTCCCCGCTTTTCCCATCGCAATACCGATATCTGCACCTTGGATAGCGGGAGCATCGTTCACGCCATCACCAGTCATCGCAACGACATCTCCACTCCGCTGAAGCTCGCGCACAATGCGCAGCTTGTTCTTGGCGGTGACTCGCGCGTACACCGATATATTCCGAGAACGATCTGTAAGCTCAGCGTCTGACATTCTGTCAAGCTCTGCCCCGCTGACCGCCGCGAATTGAGAATCCAACTTCAACTCCTTTGCAATGGCTACTGCTGTTTCAGGATGATCGCCCGTGATCATAATCACCCTGATTCCAGCGCCGCGGCATCGAGACAATGCATCCATTGCCTCTGGACGGGGCGGATCGTACATACCAGCCAGACCAACAAAGACCATATCGCGCTCGATGGATTGCGGGTCAAGTTCAACCGGGTCAAGCTTCCCCTGCACATCGCTCGGCAAATCGCGATAGGCCGATCCTAGCACTCGCAACGCTTGATTCGCCATAGTCGACGTGACTCTCAAAATCGAAGCGCGTAGGTCTTCGGTCAAATCTACATTGCCATCAGGGTGATACAATTTCGAGGACTGTTGAAGCAGCCCTCCAGGTGCACCATTGGTGAATGACCTTAGCAAACCATTGGGCATCGAACGTAGAACCGAACCTCGCTTGCGATCGGATTCGAACGGGAACTCGGCGTGCTTGGGCGCATTTAGCTCAACCTGCGTTTGACTGAGCCCTGCTTTCATTCCTGCTATCAATAGAGCCAGTTCTGTCGGGTCCCCAACCGCCTGCCATAGATTCTCTTTCTGAACCAAGTGCGAGGTATTGCAACCAACTAGGATGGAACTAAGCTGTCGAAGCCCCGCGTCCGATTGTATGCTCACGGTTTTTCCTTCGAGCTGAACCTGGCCGTCCGTGGCATATCCTTGACCAGTCACTTGGTATTCTTTGCCAGCAACGTATAACGTGCGGACAGTCATTTGACCCGCAGTCAGAGTGCCTGTTTTGTCGGTACAAATAACAGATGTGGCCCCGAGCGTCTCAACGGCAGATAGCTTGCGAACCAGGGCGCGGCGCCGAGCCATTCGGTGCACCCCCAGCGACAATGCAACCGTCACGACCGTCGGTAATCCTTCAGGAACTGCCGCAACCGCCAAGCTGATAGAGCTCATGAAGAGCTCAAGCGTTTGGACTCCGCGTTGCAGCCCAACCGCGAACAACAACGCGATGATCGCTACGGTTGCGATGATCAGAACACGTCCAAGGTAATCCAGTTGAAGCTGCAAAGCAGTCGACTTCCTGGGTTCAGTCTGCTGGAGTAATTCTGCAATTTGACCGAGTTCCGTGTGCATTCCAGTTGCAACCACCACTGCTTGGCCAGCACCAGCTGCGACCTGCGTTCCCATAAAAACGAGGTTATTGCGATCCCCAATCGGCAGCTCATTTTCGAGGGGTACGGACATAGTTTTCGTGGTTGGTTCGGACTCGCCCGTCAAGGCGGACTCCATGCATTTCAGCGCGGCCACGTTCAGCAGTCTCGCATCAGCCGGAACGATATCGCCAGCCTCGAGGTGGATGACATCTCCGAAAACAATTTCGACTGCAGGGATCAAGGCAATCATCCCCCCTCGGGAAACTTTAGCCTGTGGAGCAGTCATTTTTTTTAACGCTGCAATCGAACGCTCGGCTGTCCATTCTTGGTAAAAGCCCATGATCGCGTTCAACGCAACAATGGCGAAGATGGCGACGGTATCTACCGTGTCTCCCACAAAACCAGATACAAATCCGGCCGCAATCAGTATCCACACCAGCAGCGACTGAAACTGGCGAAGAAAGATAGACCAGGGACTGATGCCCTTCGTTTCCCGCAATGCGTTAGGACCATTTTTAGTAAGCCTGGTTTGGGCTTCGTCAACTGCGAGCCCTGTCGGGATGGAACCGACCTTGTGGAGTACTGCCTCAGCCGTATCGTGATACCACTTTTCAGCCGTGCTTTCGGCCGTGGGCCTATCCCTGTCGGCAGTGTGGGTGGACGCTTCTAGTCGAGTGGTGTCTTGTAATGCCTTATTTCTACCGACTGATTTACCCATCGAGCTGAACGCAATTCCAATAAAAAAAGCCAATGCCATTGGACCGCTTTTTTTCGCTGCCCATCGCATCGGCTTACTTGTTACCACACGACTGGCAAAAACCAAAGTGCGTTATAGTGAGTCTACCAACCTTGAATCTGTACACTTCGCGCTTTGGCTCATGCACCGTCCCATACAGACCATAGCGATTGATTGCGAGAAGGCAAGTGCCGCCATAACGGTACTGAATGGGATCACGCAGTCTTGCACCAGATCGTGTTTTCAATTTTGCTGGTTGCTTTTTCAGTCTCCAGGGGATAGGGTTCTAGATAGCGAAGGTCGACGAATCATGATTTTCGCCAAAACAAATGATATTGGGACGACTGGATAAAACGCACTCCGAACGTCGGAGGGTTGGTTATTAAGTAGGCCGAAGCAAGCAGGCACTCATGAGTGTCTATTCGCTTCGGCTTTTTTTATGCCTTGAGGGCAGAAGTAGGTGCTGTGGTGAAATCAGATGCACAAATGAAAAATGAGATTATGGAGGAATTGCTATGGGACTCAACCATCAAATCTCGCGACATTACAGTGCGAGCTCATGCAGGGGTCGTAACCCTAAGCGGTACTGTCTCCTGCTATGCCGAAAAATCTGCAGCGGAACTGGCTGCTCAGCGAGTGTCAGGCGTCAAAGCCATCGCGGAAGAACTGGAAGTTCACAATGTCGACGGCCAATTGCAGTCGGATTCGCAAATCGCGGAAGCCGTTGCAACCACCTTGGGCTGGCATGTTTGGGTGCCCAGCCACATCATCGCCACCGTTGAAAACGGATGGGTCACACTGACTGGCTTAGCGACTTGGGAATATGAAAGGCATTCCGCGGAGCACGCAATCAAGTACTTGACCGGCGTCAAAGGTGTCTCCAATAACATTGAGGTGAAACCCGTTTTAATGCCAGGTGAGGTCAGGCATTCGATTGAGGCAGCTCTGAAACGTCACGCTCAGTTGGACGCCGAAAACATCACCGTCAAAACGGACCAAGGACGCGTGACTCTGTCGGGACAAGTTCGAACGTGGGAAAACCGACGCGACGTCGCCGCTGCGGCTTGGCACGCCCCAGGTGTCACTAATGTCGAGAATCTGATCACAGTCGAATAATCATACACACCACCTACTAAACCATGGAAGCACAACCAAAATGCCAAACTCAACAATAACAAAAATTAGCCCAACGCACCTTCAGTCGCCAGTCATTCCCTCGCCCCGAGGTGAAACTCAACCTTACGGCACTCTACGTCGACACCCCTTGGCATTGGATGCCAACGCCGCTGCAGCAAGCGTCGATAATCTGAACCAATTGCTCGCGGACACTATGACATTGGCAGCGTTATACAAAAAGCACCACTGGCAAGCGTCTGGCCCCAATTTCTATTCGATTCACTTGCTGTTCGACAAGCATTTCGAAGAGCAGTCAGCGCTGGCTGATCTCTTGGCTGAACGAGTACAGACGCTTGGTGGTGTTTAGATCGCAATGGCTCACGACATTGCAGAGTTTACGATGATTCCAAGGTGTCCAAAGGGGCGCGAGGATACGGAGAACCAAATCAAACGATTGCTACATGCTCACGAGGTTATTCTCCTGGAGGCCCGATCGATGGCCAATGAGGCCGCAGAACACGGCGACACAGGCACGAATGATATGATCGTCTCCAATCTTATCCGACTCAACGAGACGCAAGTTTGGTTTGTCGCTGAACACATTCAGAAGTTTTGTAAACAAACCTGATGCCCTGCCTGGATAACTTTCATGGTTTCTGTGTTGCCTTTCGGTTAGCTTGCCTTACCATTCGTTCAGACGAGCTCATCCAGACTGATCCATCAGTCATTTGGAACTCGATCACTTGATAATTCGGATGACAGATGACGGGGCAACTTTCTGTGCTTTTTCAAGCACGACGAAGAGGCCTAATAGATGTAAGCCGGCGCATGAAAGCACGAATCTCGTGCAAAAACGCGTCGGCTTTTTTCGTTTCGACCTCGCCTCACAATACTAAAAACAACCAACTTGTGCGACTTGGAAGAGAATCAAGATGAAAGCCAAAACACACTCCATACTATCGGTTGTCAACGGACACACAACGAACGCCATCCCACAATCTAAACCCGATCTAAAACAGCACGACAAGAAGTCCCCTGCCGCTGCACCATGGGGGATCCTGTTCGGTGCCGAATACATTTGGGCTCCTTTTTTCGGACCGATGTTGATGGTTTACCCCAGCAACGCTTCGAAGGCAGGGCCTAAGAATACAAATGGCAAGAACAAGCATGCAATAAGCCCTTGTTGCATCTTACTCTTCGACAACCAACTTAGCACCTGCAGCTCCTTACACGTTTTTCACACAAACTGAACACTCATCTTCGAGGTACACAAATATGCTCTGAACAATCTTCATTATTCTTCTGGTTCTCTGGGCCTTGGGGCTCGCTTCGGGAGCGACGCTCAACGGGTTTATCCATATTCTTCTGGTAATCGCAATCGTCGTGGTTTTGCTCCGCGTGATACAAGGACGACGGGTCGCCTAGCGAAATCACGGATGCGGTCGAGTGCGGATTCCGTTAGTCATTCTGCGCTTTCAAGCCCTGTAGCCCTAGATGGGCCCACGCAGCGCAATACCAACAAACCCTACTCACAAGGAAACATAGATGTCAACCAAGCGCTCCACAATCCCTCTACTAGATGTAGATCAAAAGTCACTTCACGACTTGCTCCAGATGAACATCGACAGTCGTGATGGATTCGCTTATGCAGGCGAACGATTAGCCGAAAAGCACTCATCGCTTTCAATGCGCTTTCATCGCTATTCGCAGCAGCGCAATGAGTTCTGCGAAAAACTCAAAGGGATCGGTGAAATGAATCACCAAGAACCCATCGAACACGGAACGATTGCCGCATCGCTTCACCGAACTTGGATGGACTTGAAAGACCAACTGAATGAAGTCATCGACGTATCTGCGGTAATCACGGAAGCGATACGAGGGGAAAGCTACATCAAGGAGTCCTACGAAACAGCCATCAATCAAGTCCAAGAGCCACGGATTCTTGCTTTGCTCAAGTTCCAATACGAATCAGTACAAGAATCTTACTCTTGGCTAGCCGACCTGCATGCCAATGAAGTCAGACGTAAATCAAATGCAAACTGAGCAACTGCAAAGGCCTACGATTTACAACGAATCCAAGGAAGGCCCAACGCGTACCGGAGCCATTCGAGAATTGATGATAGGTGTTTATCCGTTGATTCTAATAGGGGTGCTACTATTGATGATCAGCATTCTAGGGATTACAAACACATTTCAGTCAAGCGTTGTCAACGTCAAGCCACAAGACCATGGGCGAAATCGCGCCCTAAACGCAGGGTACTTAAGTAGCCAGGAAGAGAGTTTGGTATCTGAGTGAGTAGATCGACCAAAGTCGAACTTCCCCCGTGGGAAACATTTTGTAGTAAGCAAGAGTCATGTGAATGAAAGCAAGCGACTGTTGGACTTATATCGATTGAACCAATTATCATAGGCGAAACTGACGATAGCATCGGAAATGTACCAGAATCCTGGCATGGGGTTACCGATCAACAACATAGTGTTGATCCGGTCGCTCAGGAACTCTCCTGCCGACTAAGGCCAAACTCTCTTGCTTATGTTTTTGCGTCCACATGCCCACTTGACCTTGCCCTTGCAACCGGTTGATGGAGCAGCGATGGTAAATGGACTAGACTTGGTAAAAGCGTCGAGCCCAACCGAACCCAAAATGTTATCCTTAAAGCTTAATGGTAAAATACTCTTAGCCGAAGATGGGTTGGACAACCAGCGCCTTATCGCCTTTCACTTGCGAAAGGCGGGGGCGGTTGTCGACATCGCAGACAACGGTTTGATTGCGTTGACAATGATCGATCAGGCGATCATCGATCAATCTCCCTACCAGTTATTGTTAACCGATATGCAGATGCCTGAAATGGACGGCTACAAGCTTGCGCGAACTCTACGCAATCGAAATAGCGATCTGCCAGTAGTCGCATGAACCGCTCATGCCATGGCGGAATATCGTGATAAGTACCTGAAAGCTGGCTGCAACGACTACACCTCCAAGCCACTCTTATCGAGGTGTGCCAACGCTGGATGGCTTGACGCTCGGCTCTAGTTTGTCGATGGACAGCGACTTGCTCGTCCGGCCTCCCCCCTGGAAAGAAACTGTCCACTGCGTGACTAATTTCTTTGCGATTCCGATTGTTTCCCTGTTTCGGCTGATGGAAAACCATCCAAAAAGTACTGAAATAGGACAAACAGTGTTTCGATGGCAAATGGCACGGAAATGGTACGACGAATGCATCCAAGATACGTCACTTTATCAAGATTCACCACGTTGTCTGGCTATCTTCCATGTCCGAAAAGCCCCTCCGCCTCGTTAAGGCTACTCTTGTCCCAAAGATCTTGAGCGCCCTACCTACCCTGTTCGTTCTTTCCATGATGGCGGGCGGATGGTTCATTGTTCATCGGATCAATGAAGAGGGGCAAGCGTCTCATGAGCCGGCTAGTGAAACAAGCAGTCCGAACAACTCTGACATGCTAACTCTTCCCAGCGGGAAGGTGGAAGCAGCTCGATTTGAAGTTGTTCCTGCAGATTCGCGGTTGATTCAGCATGTCCACAACGTTCCCGGGCGTATTCGGTATGACGATGCCAAACACGTCGATGTCAAAGCACCCATGGATGGTATTCTTTCAGACATGCTCGTAACTCCCGGCGAACAGGTCAAGTCTGGTCAACTGCTGGCCATTCTTCGGAGCGCGGAGATTGGCCAAGCTCGCGCGGAGATTCTTAAACGACAACAGCAGTGTGAAATTGCGAAACAATTGCTTGAACGCGATACTACGTTAGCAAAAAACTTGATGATATTGTCGTCGATGCTCGACGAGGGTAGAGCGATTGAGTCGATTGAAGCGGCATTCAGTGACCTAGCACTTGGAAGTTATCGACAGGAAATTCTTTCGACTTATTCCAAGATGCGGCTTTCAGCCGAGCTCCTAGCAAGGATTGAACCACTTGCGAATTCGGGCTCTGTCGCGGGCCGTGTTCTGCGTGAACGTCAGTCTGAACGACAGGTGTCCGAAACAGCTTTCAGGACCGCTCGCGATCAAGCAACGTTTGCAGCAAATCAATCCAAATTGAAGGCTGAAGCAGAACTGGCCGAAGCCGACCGGCAACTGAATCTCGCCTGGCAAGCCGTAGACAATCTGCTTGGCTACAAAGGAGATCGACAGCGAGTGAGTCTTGGTGATGAAGACTCGCTTTCCCGATTGGAAATCAGAGCCCCGATATCAGGTTCCATCGAATCACGAGGCTTCGCTGGTAACGAACGAGTCATGCGCGGCGATTCCCTGATTGTTTTGGCCAACACGGATTCCCTCTATGTAGCGGCAAGTATCCGCGAAAACGATTGGTCTGCCGTTTCATTGCAGTCTGGAACAAAACTCTCCGTATCTGTCCCAGCACTGAACGACCGAGTATTCGAGGCCAGCGTTCGCTATGTGGGGCGTGAAGTGCAAAGCGAAACCAATTCGATTCCCGTGGTGGCAACGATCTCGAATGAAGAAGGGCTCCTGCGTCCAGGTATGTTTGTGCGAGTCACAATTCCCATTGGGGCTCCTCGTCAAGCTCTCTCGGTCAAATCCGAATCCGTTATTCGGCATGACAACCAACAGTTCGTTTTCGTTGATTTGACCGGTGGCAGTTTCAAGCGTGTGGATATTTCGACAGGGCAAGCATCCGAGGAGTGGATCGAAGTGACTAAAGGCTTGACTGCAGGTCAGCCAGTCGTCACCCATGGGGCATTTCTTCTCAAATCCGAACTACTCCTTAAAGGCGAATAGCAAACGCGAAATTTACCATTGAAGCCATTCGCTTTCCCAGCACTGCATCATGCTTACTAAAATCATCGAACTGTCGCTCGCCAACCGCGGGCTAGTTATCATTCTGACACTTCTTATGGCAGTCGCCGGTCTCTATTCGGCTATCAAACTGCCGATCGATGCAGTTCCCGATATGACCAACGTACAGGTGCAAGTCGTTACCAGCGCCGGATCGTTGTCTCCTGTTGAAGTCGAAAGGTACGTCACCTATCCCGTCGAAGCGACTATGGGTGGATTGCCCAAGGTCGAGGAACTCAGGAGCGTTTCCAAATTTGGAATTTCAGTGGTTACTATTGTATTCCAAGAAGGAACCGACATTTATCGAGCACGCCAATTAGTGGCTGAACGGTTGCCGGATGCGGCAAGCAAGATCCCCATTGGATATGGTTCGCCAGGCGTGGGCCCGCTGACAACGGCATTAGGGGAAATTCTGCAGTTCGAAGTCCAGAGCGATACACATACGCCTATGGAACTTCGCACCATGCTTGAATGGGAAATCTCACCAAGGCTTCGGCAAGTTCGCGGAGTCACAGAGATCAATACGCACGGCGGTTTCTACAAAACCTTCGAAGTCCAACCCGATCCGGATCGCATGACCAGCTACGGTATCTCCATGGATCTGCTATTCCAACGATTGCAAAACAACAACTCGACTTCGGGGGGCGGATATGTGATTCACCATGGCGAACAGCGTTTTATTCGCGGCGTTTCGCTCCTGAAGGGGGAGAAAGATATTGAAGAGGTTGTGATTCGACGCGAATCCGACGGCACAACGATCCTCGTTCGTGATATCGCTTCGGTCAATATCGCGCCAATGACCCGGCAAGGGGCGGTCACTCGCGATGGCCGGGGAGAAATTGTTACAGGCCTTGTCATGATGCTCATCGGTGAGAACTCGCGAGAAGTAGTTACCTTAGCAAAAGAAAGACTCAAAGAAATCGAAGCGACTCTACCAAAAGGCGTTCGCTTGGAAGTCACTTACGATCGAGCTGCATTGATCGGTCGGACTCTTAAAACCGTGCTTACAAATTTAACAGAAGGTGGAATGCTGGTCGTCATCGTTCTGTTGTTCATGCTGGGCAATTTGAGAGCGGGGATTATAGTCGCTTTGGCGATACCACTCTCCATGTTGTTCGCAACCAACGTGATGCTGTTTACCGGCGTTACCGCTAGCCTGATGAGCCTAGGGGCTATCGACTTTGGATTGATCGTAGACAGTTCCGTCATCATGGTGGAAAACTGTATTCGGAAACTATCACATGAAAATGGGGACGCGAAGCATGAAAGTATCATCCTCGATGCTGCGGTTGAAGTACGAAAACCAACCATGTTTGGCGAGCTCATCATTGCGGTTGTTTTTCTGCCAATTTTGCTGCTTGAAGGCACCGAAGGCAAGTTGTTTCGGCCGATGGCACTTACCGTGTTGTTTGCACTGGGAGGATCCTTGATACTTTCGTTGACATTCATGCCTGCCATGGCGTCCATTTTCCTACCAAAAAAAATGGATGAAAAAGATGTGCTTTTGGTACGAATTGTGAAGTGGTTCTACGTACCAGTCGTTGTCCGAGCAATGAAACATCCTTTCGTAACAGTAACAACGGCATTGACTGTATTTCTGGTCAGCCTTCCAATGGCACGCCAACTTGGAGCAGAGTTTATGCCGCGATTGGAAGAAGGGGATCTACTCGTTGAAGCTGTCAGGCTCCCGAGTGCGACCTTGGAAGGCTCTGTCGAGATGTCAACTCAAATCGAAAAGCTCCTAAAGAAATTTCCTGAGGTAAAAACGGTCTTCAGTAAAACTGGCCGCCCCGAGATCGCTAACGATGTGATGGGGGTTCATCAAACCGACGTATGGGTACTTCTCCATCCTGTGCATGAGTGGCCAAACACGAAGACACGCAACCAATTAATTGAGGAAATGTCCACGATTCTCACATCCGAAGTACCCGGCGTAGCGTTTGGCTTTACACAGCCAATCGAAATGCGTGTGGATGAACTTGTCGCTGGCGTGAAAGCCGACGTTGCTGTACTTCTTTACGGAGACGATCTGGAGATACTTGGAGCGAAGGGGAAAGAAATTGAAGCCGTTTTACGTACGATTCCGGGTGCCGTTGACGTCAAGGCAGACTTTCAAGCGAACTTATCCACGCTGACCATCGAGACCAAGCCCGAGGCCCTGGCTCAGTACGGTATTGATGCGCAAACCATCCTCGATGTAGTCTCCTCCTTGGGTGGGCATCAGGTAGGCCAAATATTTGAAGGAAGAGCTCGATACCCAATCATGGTCCGGATTCCGAAGATCTGGCGAGAAAAACTCTCACTGCTGGAGCAAGTTCCGGTCACAGAAGCTGATGGCCAAACGGTGCCACTAAGGGAACTTGCCGATATTCGGTTAGAGGAAACCCCACCAACTATCGAGCACGAAGGAAATCGGCGCCGCACTTTTGTTTCCGCCAACGTTCGAGGCAGAGACGTAGCATCTTTTGTAACGGAAGCGCAGCAAATCGTTTCCACCCAAGTGAACTTGCCTGCAGGATACGAAATTCGTTGGGGCGGTGACTTTGAAAACTTGCAGTCCGCCAGTCTTCGACTTGCAATCATAACACCGATTGTTCTGATCATCATTATGTTGCTGTTGCATACGAGCCTAGGCTCGCTTCGGCTTGCATTTCTAATTTTTCTGGCAGTCCCCATGGCAGCATCCGGGGGTATCATCGCGTTGTACTTAAGAGAAATGCCATTTAGTATTTCTGCTGGCGTAGGCTTCATCGCTCTTTTCGGCGTTGCGGTTCTGAATGGATTGGTTTGGGTAAGTGCCGCAGAAAGCTTGCGCAGCACTGGAATGCCGCTGGATTCTGTATGTCATGAAACAGCATTGGTTCGATTGCGTCCGGTTTTGATGACTGCATTGGTAGCGAGTTTAGGCTTCCTACCCATGGCGTTGTCCACAGGGGACGGCGCTGAGATGCAACGGCCGTTAGCGACGGTTGTCATCGGCGGACTCATCACCTCAACCTTGCTAACAGCCCTAGTTATCCCCTGCATCTACCCCTGGTTCGCCAGCGGCCTAAAGCCCAGCCACCTTAAACGGTGCCACCCACCTACTTGCATTGATGGGATTCATTTGTTATTGTTAAAGATTAAGGAGATAGGAGAATGCCAAGACCGTTACGTTCAGCTATTTATCGCCCACAAGAGATTGCTATCCTTCATTGCACCCAGCGATGCGTGCGACGGGCATATTTGAGCGGCGTTGATGCCGTTTCTGGTGTCGACTATTCCTACCGGAAGGAATGGATTCGACAGCGAATCGAGAAATTGGCCTCGGTGTTCGGTATGGATATTTTAACCTACGCTATTTTATCGAATCACCTGCATTTGGTTCTCCGAAGCAGGCCGGATGTGGTTGCCGCTTGGTCGGATCGGCAGTCGGCTTTGCGGTGGCTGCAGATTTTTCCCGGGAAACGCATTGACGAGCAGCTAGGGGATCCTACCACACATGACGTGGATACTCTAGTAAACGATCCAGAACGGATGGCTCTGGTTCGCAAGCGGTT
>Ga0247831_1001992_pt1 | contig 35256 bp, 32 predicted proteins | sample LaCruzMarch2015__9_FD_192406 | JGI IMG/M metagenome (GOLD analysis project Ga0247831, IMG submission 192406) | Freshwater microbial communities from meromictic Lake La Cruz, Castile-La Mancha, Spain - LaCruzMarch2015_1m | ecosystem: Environmental > Aquatic > Freshwater > Lake | place: Spain...
TTGAGATTCCTTCAATCGACTTGGTGATTGTTGATTTGTATCCTTTTACAGAAACTGTTGCTTCAGGAGCCAATGAAGATGATATTATTGAAAAAATCGACATTGGTGGTATTTCGCTGATTCGTGGGGCAGCCAAAAATTTCAATGATGTATTGATAGTTTCGTCTCGTGAACAATATGATGATATTTTTGAAATTTTAAAGGAAAAAGATTGTTCGACTGAGCTTTCAGACCGCCGTAGATATGCGAAAGAGGGTTTTCAAATGAGTTCGAGCTACGATACAGCTATTAATAATTACTTTGCTGATGACATTTATCAATCCACTAAAAGCTTTGATTTATTGTCGAAAAAAGTGCTTCGTTACGGAGAAAACCCGCATCAAGCTGCTACCTTCTACGGTGATTTAGATGCAATGTTTGAGCAAATTCATGGTAAAGAATTATCATATAACAATCTAATGGACGTAGAATCATGCGTGCGTTTGATGGATGAATTTACCGAAACCTCATTCGTAATTGTGAAGCATAATAATGCTTGCGGCGTAGCAACTGCCCCAACTGCAAAAGAAGCCTACGTAAACGCTTTGGCTTGCGACCCTGTTTCGGCTTTTGGTGGTGTAATCATCACCAATGCTAATGTAGATTTGGCAACTGCTGAAGAATTGCACAAACTTTTCTTTGAGATTTTAATCGCCCCAAGTTTCGATGCTGATGCTTCAGATATCTTAAAAAAGAAAAAAGACCGTCGTTTATTAATCAGAAAGCCAGTTGAGGTTATCAAAAAGCAATTCAAAACACTATTAAATGGCGTTTTGGAACAAGATAAAGACAATTCGATTGAAACTGCGAAAGACTTTACAGTAGCAACCGAAAAAGCCCCAAGCGAAAGTGAAATTAAGGCTTTAGAATTTGCCTTAAAGATTTGTAAACACTTAAAATCTAATAATGTAGTGTTGGCAAAGGACGGACAAATGTTGGCTTGTGGTGTTGGACAAACCTCCCGTGTTGATGCCTTGAAACAAGCAATCGACAAAGCTAAAACCTTTGGTTTTGACCTTAATGGAGCAGCAATGGCTTCGGAAGCGTTCTTCCCATTTGCTGATTGTGTGGAGATTGCTCACCATGCAGGTATCACAACGGTTGTTCAACCTGGAGGCTCAATTCGTGATAAAGATTCGATTGATTATTGTAATGCAAACGGTCTTTCGATGGTCATGACTGGCGTAAGGCACTTCTTGCATTAAAATTATTTACCAGTAAGGCACAGATTATAAAGAGTTTCACAGAGCTAATCTCAGTGTAAATCTATGTAATCCGTGCCTCCGTGGTAAAACTTTTATAAAATATCTCAAAAACTATCAAACAGTAACCCAAGCTTGCTTGCGGTGACTTTCGATGATTCTTTCGCAAATCAACAATTCACGCAAACCATCGGCGAATGTTGGATAGGTTGGATTTTCAGGTTGTTTTCCTGCTGCAACTGCCGCATAAACTTCCTTGAATAATTGCTTTGATGTATCTGGGAAACCTTCGTTATGTCCACCTGGGAAACTTACAAGGCTTTGTGCTTCACGATAAAACAACGAAGGATCTTTCATTAATTGTTGGTTGGCAGTTTCACGTTTTCCTACCCACATTTCGTTTGGTTTTTCTGAACACCACTCAAAATTCGCTACTGAACCCGAAATCTCTAAGTTCAAACGATTTTTGCGTCCAGCCGAAACTTGACTAACTGTTACGCTTCCTTTCGCACCATTATCAAATCTTAAGAGTACACTTGCGTGGTCTTCCGTATTAATCGGAACTTCCTGATAATCAGATGGCTCAAGCATTTTACCTGAATAAGTTTCGATGGCTTTCAATGGCTTCAAACGAGTTTTATGTACAGTATTAAAATCGGCCATTACTTCCGTAATTTTCATTCCCGTAATATATTCAGTTACATCTAAAAGGTGAGAACCAATATCGGCAATTGCTCTCGAATCACCCGATTTATCTGGTTCTAAACGCCAGTTATAATCTGTTTGATAGAAAAGCCAATCTTGCAAATAGCTACCCATGATAGAATAGATTTCGCCTAAATCGCCTTTTTCACGCATAGTTCGCATCTGACGAACCAACGGATAATATCTCAAATTGAAGTGAACGGCATTTACTAAACCTGTTTCGGCGGCCAATTTCACCAATTCTTCGGCGTCTTCGATTTTGGTTGCCAAAGGTTTTTCGCAAACAACGTGTTTTCCTGCCAACAAAACGGCCTTAGACTGAGAATAATGCAAGAAATTTGGCGTACAAATGTGTACACAATCAATTTCTGAATCGAGTAATAAATCTTCAAAGATATACGCACGTTCGATTCCCAAAGTATTTGCTTTTTCTCTGGCTAAATCAATGTTTGCTTCACAAAGTCCTAATACTTGAATATTTGGTAAACGGCGGAGGGCTTCAATATGAGCTGGCCCGATAAAACCTGTGCCAACAACGGCAACTTTGATTTTTTTCATGGTTTGAGGCAAAGGGGGGTATTTAATTAAAAAATAAGGATTTCGTCCCAAAAATAGTAAGATATTTTTAGTTAAAACTGCTTATGGCAAATTTTTCTGTGTTGCAATATATAGAACTATACAGAAAAACCATCCATCGAAGTTTTGTATTTTCTTAAAAGATGCAAAACAGGCTATTTTTGCTTAATTTTAATCAAATTCGATGTTTCTTTATCAGCGGTTACGGCTCTAACTTCGTGAATCATGCTATGCACATCTATTTGATATTTGATAATCAAAGTGCGAAAAAGTGAACCTTCAAGCAATGGTTCTTTGATAAAATTTGGCAAATTTCCGTTCGATATGTATATATGCTCGTAATTCACGGGTGATTCTTCTACCAAACGTAATCGTTTAAAAAATATAAATTCTTCGTTTTTTTCATTATCAATCAACGGTTTGAAAGCAATATCTTCTAATTTCTTTATTACTGGACCTTTCAAAACCAAGGTTTTCCCGTGTATATCACTTGCCACGCCTACTTCGGCTCTGCCTTTAAATGAAAGTAAGCCTAACGATTTTCTGCTTGCTGAAACTGTGCTTCCCTTTCCGTGCTAACGCGTAATATAGCCTTCACGAAGGAGTTCATTTAATGCTTGACGAACCGTAAGGCGAGTGGCATTAAATTTTGAACAAAATTCGTTTTCGGAAGGCAATAATCCGCCCTTTTATAAACTCCCGAAGTGATTTTTTATTTTAAATTTGCTTGAATTTGTCGATAAATGGGTATTTTCATAAAGTAGGTTTTGAAGGTGGCGATATCAAAAACGATTTAGAAATTCTGAAAGCAAATTAATCTAATAAACTCGTAAAAGCCACCAAAAGTTAATAGAATATTTTCAAAGGATTCTTTAAAAATTATTTATGAAAAAAGGCATTTAGGAATCCCAAATGCCTTTCCAAGACGAAAATACTTTAACCTATGATGAATAAACCCGATAAATCGGGGTACTCAAACTCTTCATGAAATCAATGAAATCAATGAAATCAAATATATCTTTGTTACAAATTTAAAGACAAAAAAATTATTACCCACAAAATAAACTAAAAATCAGTATTCAGGCAAATATTTTAAATGTTTTTTTTATAATTAATATCTACTGACAAAAAATAGTCAAAAAAGTATCATTTTTTGTCCACAAAACAATAAATATGTGTAAACAAATTATATTGTAAATTGTTCAGTAACCTGCAGTTGTAGCCACTACGTCTTTGGCATCTAAACCTAAACGTTTCTTGGCATCTTCTATAATTGTGGCGGTGGCCGTAGCTCCGAGGCGAGTTACGCCCAATTCCATCACTTTCAATAAACCGTCGAGTGTTCGCACGCCACCTGCTGCTTTTATTTGAACTTTTTCGGATGAATATTTTCGCATCAAAAGCAAATCATGCTCGGTTGCTCCTTTATAATTATAGTCGCCATTAGGTTGTTTTACATAGCCATAACCAGTAGATGTTTTTACAAATTCTACGCCTAAAATGCTACAAATCTTGCAGAGTTTTATTTTGAGCTTATCTTTTGGCAGAAAATCATTTTCAAAAATCACTTTCAAAATAGCTCCATATTTATGGCTTTCTTTCAAAATAGCATTGATTTCTTTCTTGACATATCGCCAATCCTCCGACAAAACTTTACCGACATTGACCACCATATCTATCTCGGTTGCTCCATCTTTGCAAGCTTGACGGGTTTCGGACACTTTTTGTTGAATAGTGTTGCTACCGTGCGGAAAACCAACGACTGTACAAACTTTTACATCTGAACCTTTTAGCAACTCAGCCACTTGTTTCACAAAATAAGGTTTTATACAAACAGTTGCTACATCATAATATTTTGCCAGTTCGCAGCCCGCTATCAAGTCGGCGTCAGTCATTGTTGGATGTAGCAAAGAGTGGTCAATCATCTTTGCGATTTGGTAGATAGAATAGTTCATATTATAGCTTTTATATTTGCTTTATACAAATATAAAAGACATTGCTTGTATAGACAAGTTAAAATTTAAAAAGCACGTATACTCTTAAAACAAAAGCCTTATAAACGAAAGTAGGACTTCATTCAATAAATAATTACTTAACAAAACACCATTCTTGCTGTTTTTTTAATAGTTTTGAAAAGAAATCAGCAATACTAAACCAAAACTTATTAAAAATTATATGAGTAATTCACTTTTTAGGAGAAAAGATGTAAAACAAGCGATTAGAGAAACAGAAAACCGAGAAGACGGTAATTCGTTGGCTAAGGTATTGGGAGTCAGAGATTTAACATTACTTGGTATCGCTGCCATTATTGGTGCTGGTATTTTTAGTACAATTGGCTTAGCGAGTTTTAATGGTGGGCCTGCGGTTTCGCTTCTTTTTGTTTTTGTGGCAATCGCCTGTGTGTTTACGGCTTTGAGTTACGCCCAATTTGCTTCAATGGTTCCTGTGAGCGGAAGTGCTTATACTTACGCTTATGTATCTTTTGGCGAAATGCTCGCATGGATTATCGGTTGGGCTTTGATTCTCGAATATGCGGTGTCTAATATGGTAGTTGCTATTTCGTGGTCAAGTTATTTTACTTCAATGCTCGAAGGTTTCGGCATACACTTTCCGACTTGGCTCGCCATTGATTACACAACCGCTAAAGAAGCTTTTGAAAGCGTACAAGCAGGCGGTACAGAAATCAATGAAGGTACAAAACGCCTTGCAGTAGGCTATCAAAATGCTCCAAGTTTTGGTTTTTTGAAAGTCATTTTTAATCTTCCTGCAGGAATGATTACAGTCTTGATTACAGCACTTTGTTATATCGGAATAAAAGAATCTCGCAATGCCAGCAATTTTTTGGTTGGTTTGAAACTTCTTGTCATACTTTTAGTAATTGTAGCCGGAGTTTTCTTCGTAAAACCAACTAATTGGTCGCCTTTTGCACCTAATGGCCTTGAAGGCGTTTTGAGCGGAGTTGCCGCGGTTTTCTTTGCTTTTATTGGTTTTGATTCGATTTCGACAACTGCCGAGGAAGCCAAAAATCCACAAAGAGATTTGCCAAGAGCGATGATTTTGTGTTTGATAATTTGTACTGTTTTGTATATTTTAATTTCGTTGGTGCTTACTGGAATGGTGAATTATAAAGAATTGAATGTGGCTGATCCATTGGCTTATGTATTTAAAAATGTAGGTTTTGATGCCGTTGCAGGAATTATTTCGGTGAGTGCGGTTGTGGCAATTACAAGTGCCTTATTGGCTTATCAAATCGGGCAGCCACGTATCTGGATGACCATGAGTCGTGATGGTTTGTTAGGGAAAAAATTTGGCGAAATTCATCCAAAATTTAAAACACCAGGTTTTGCAACAATCGTCACCGGTATTTTGGTAGCAGTTCCTTCGCTATTTTTCAAAATGAGTTTCTTTGTTGACCTCACGAGCGTGGGTACATTTTTTGCCTTTATTTTGGTTTGTGCTGGAGTGCTTTATCTTGATACAAAAGGCATGAGCAAAGATGCCAAATTCAAAATTCCTTACATCAACGCCAAATATTTGTGTGGAATCTTGATGATTTGTGCATTGTATTTTACATATTTGCAAGAAAACGTAATGCAGCATATAGAAGAAAAACCGCTACTTTTTGTATTTTGGGCAGTTTGGTTAGCTTTATCGGTGATGAGTTTTAAATATAATTTTTCGCTCCTTCCCATCTTCGGAATTTTAACTAATCTTTATTTAATGACCGAACTCGGCTGGACAAACTGGCGAATGTTTATTATTTGGATGAGCATTGGTTTGGTGATTTATTTTTCTTATGGATATAGCCATAGCAAATTGGCGAAGAAGTAAATTTAGTGAGCAGGCAAAAAACAAAAGTATTTCCTAAAAAGAATTTAATTCATTGATAATGAATGCAATAGCAACACATTCGAGATATAGACTTGAGGGAAAGAAAGTTGAGAAGAAAATTCCTCAACCCAAACTACTTACATATGAAGACTACGTAAAACTAACGCCACCCGACAGTGGAAATTATGAATTGCTCAATGGTCAAATTTATTTTTTGGCATCTCCTAAACCTTCGCATCAACGCATTAGCATTCGTTTAAGTTATTTTCTTGCTGCTTGTGTTATTGCTAATAATCTTGGTGAAATATTCCCTGCACCAATGGACGTAATTTTCACGGAACACGACACATTCCAACCTGACTTATTATTTATATCCAAAGAAAGACTCAGTATAATAGGTGAAAATAAAATCGAAGGCTCGCCCGATTTGCTTATAGAAATTCTGTCGCCCTCAAACGACAATAGTGAGATATCTTATAAGAAGCACATATACGAAAGCACAGGTGTGAAAGAATATTGGTTGATAAATGTAGAAAAACAAACATTGACACTATAAACAAATAGAAAATGAACTCCGCTGGCAGAAAAATATTCAGAAAAACGAAGTTCTGAAATCAGAAATCATTCAAGGATTTGAATTAGAGTTAAGCAATATATTTGAGTAAAATTTTCATTAATAAACCCTTACCTTCTTACTATTTTGGCAAATTTTAAAAAAGAAATCAAACTATACGATGCTGTGATGCTCGTATCTGGTTCGATGATCGGCTCAGGAATTTTTATTGTTAGTGCCGATGTGGCTCGACAAGTTGGCTCAACTGGCTGGTTATTAGCATCTTGGCTATTGGCAGGCGTACTTACAATGGTCGGTGCATTGTGCTACGGTGAACTTACTGCCATGTTTCCGCAAGCAGGCGGACAATATGTTTTTTTACAAAAAGCCTATGGCAAACTTACAGGTTTTCTTTACGGCTGGTCGTTTTTTGCCGTAATTCAGACTGGTACGATTGCTGCTGTGGCGGTAGCTTTTGCTAAATATGCTGGTGTACTTTTCCCAGATTTTATCAGTGATAAACATGAGTTTTTTAGCATTGGCGATACGAGTTTCAAACTCACTTCGCAGCGTTTACTCGCTATTTTAAGTATCGTTTTGCTTACTTACGCCAACACTCGCGGCGTAAAAGAAGGCAAAATCATTCAAAACATCTTTAGCACAACCAAACTCGGAGCGATTGCTATGCTCATTATTTTGGCCTTTATTTTGGGTGCGAACGCTGAGGTAATTTCTCAAAATTTTTCAAATATTTTTGATGCTTCAAGTACTACCAAAGTTGATGGACAGTGGATTGTAACAGGCATTACGGGTTTCGGAATTATCTTGGCGATTGGTGTAACGCAAGTTGGAACTTTATTTTCGAGTGATGCTTGGAACGGTCTTACTTTCGCTGGTGATGAGGTTGTAAATGCAGAAAAAACGATTCCGAGAGGTTTGATTATCGGGACATTTTTGGTAACGGCTTTGTATATTTTGATGAATATTGCTTATCTCTGCATTTTACCTCTGAAAGGCGACCCAAATGGTGCTGACGTAATGAGCCGAGGTATTCAGTTTGCATCAGAAGATAGAGTTGCAGCTGCTGCCGCTCAGCTTATTGGTGGACAAGGATTTTCAGTAATTGTAGCAATTTTGATTATGATTTCGACTTTTGGCTGTAATAATGGACTGATTTTGTCTGGCTCGAGGGTTTATTATACTATGGCAAAAGATGGTTTATTCTTCAAAAGTTTTGGTAAATTAAGCGAAGCTGGCGTACCGCAAAATGCTCTTTGGTGGCAGTGTTTTTGGGCATCTTTCCTTTGTCTGACAGGGAAATACGGCGATTTGCTTGATTATCTGATGGGTGTTGTGATTCTGTTCTATGCCTTTACTATTTATGGCATATTTATTTTACGCAAAAAAATGCCCGATGCCGAGCGTCCAATCAAAGCTCCAGGTTATCCGATTATCCCTATGATTTATGTAATTGTTGCTTCAATCATTGTTTTGATTTTAGTAAAAGAAAAACCTCAATTTACATACCCAGGCCTTGGAATTGTTGCTATCGGAATTCCTATTTATTATTGGTTTAATAGCAAGAAAGAGTAATTTACAGCAGTCGGCTTTCGGCAGTCGGCTTTCAGATTTGAATTTATAATTTACCAAAATACTGACAGCCGATTGCTGACAGCCGAAAGTCTTAATATAATGCGAAAAATCCTCTTTTTCGATACCGAAACTACTGGATTACCACAGTTCTACAATGCACCAATCACGCAAGTCAATAACTGGCCTCGATTGGTGCAATTGGCTTTTATTGAATATTATGAAGATGGTACACTCGCTGCCAATCACAATTACATCATCAAACCCGAAGGTTTTTCGATTCCACGAGATGCAACGCTCATTCACCGAATAACAAACGAAAAAGCTCAAAACGAAGGAAAGGATTTGACACAAGTCTTGGATATTTTTGCCGACGCAATCACGGAGTCAGCCATTATGATTGCCCATAATTTTGATTTTGATAGAAATATTGTCGGAGCAGAGTTTGTTAGAAAAGAATTTGATACAAAACCGATTTTGACCAAGCGAAGTTTTTGTACGATGAAAAACAAAGATATAGTAAATTTTTGTCGAATTTCGGGCAAAAACGGATACAAATGGCCAAAACTAGAGGAACTACACTATAAATTATTTAATCAAAAATTCAGCGACGCTCACGATGCCAGTATAGATATTTCAGCTACGGCCAAATGTTTTTGGGAATTACTGGGTCGTGGGATAATTCGGGCGTAACTTTGAAATTTATTCATCAAATATTTTTTGCTAAAAAACAAATTTCTACTTTTGTTACGTAAAATCTACATTAGCCCATGATTTTCTTAGGTGAGTTTTTATAATACAAACTATTTTCTTCTTATTTCTCTCATACGAGGTTATTTCTGTAATTCTCGGTATTTAAGATTTACTTTATTTATTTTTTTTAATCTGAACTTTTCAGAATGATATTTTTCTCATGCGAAAAATTTTACAATTATTCATGCATGCCATTCGTGGCGAAGAACAAAGCTATACCGATATTAGCATTAATCGTGCGATTTTTCTGCTTTCAGTGCCCATGATTTTGGAGATGATTGGCGAGTCGCTTTTTGCGGTCGTTGATGCGTTTTTTGTGGCTCGCTATATAGGTACGGAAGGCGTTGCAACCGTTGGTTTGACCGAATCGGTACTAACTTTAATTTACTCATTAGCCATCGGTTTGAGTGCTGCCGCTACTGCAATTGTGGCTCGTCGAATAGGCGAAGGCAACAAAATTGGTGGCGGTTTGGCAGTAGCTCAAGTCATTATGATTTCGTTGGTTTTAGGTGTTTCGGTTGGCATACTGGGCTTTGTTTTTGCCGAAGATATTCTAAGATTAATGGGTGGAAGCGAACATTTGATTGAAAAAGGCTCAAGTTTTACTCGTATTATTTTTGCGAGTAGTCCTTCAATCGTTTTGCTTTATACTTTGAGCGGTGCTTTGCGTGGTGCAGGCGATGCCTCAACTGCCATGCGTTCGATTTTATTGGCAAACTTAATCAATATTATCATGGATTTTATATTGATTCCGATAATGGGTTTTGGAGTTGAAGGTGCCGCAATTGCTACAACTGTTGGTCGAACTATTGGCGTTTTGTATCAATTATACGCACTTTATGGCGGAAATGGCAATATTCAAATTCTTGCCAAACAATTTGTACCAAATAAAGAAGTTATCAAAAATTTACTTAGTGTAGCAGCGGGCGGAACCGGACAATTCTTGATTCAGTCGGCCAGTTGGATTTTCTTGACTCGTATTCTTTCAACTTTCGGAAGTGAGGTAGTGGCGGGCTATACAATTGCGATTCGTATTATTATTTTCACGATTTTACCTTCGTGGGGAATGTCGAATGCCGCTGCAACTTTAGTTGGACAAAATCTTGGTGCTGGAAAACCTGAACGTGCTGAAACCTCGGTTTGGCGAACAGCTTTCTACAATATGATTTTTCTACTTCTGGTTGGACTAATATTTGCTTTTTTTGCCAAAAACTTTGTTGAAATTTTCAGTAATGATCCAATTGTAGTCGCCAATGGCGTTTTATGCTTACAAATCGTATGTTTGGGCTATATTTTCTTTGGCTACGGAATGGTTATTGGGCAATCATTGAATGGTGCGGGAGATACACTTTCACCAACAATTATAAATTTTGTTTGTTTTTGGCTGCTTGAAATTCCTCTAGCCTATTTCTTGGCAAAAACACTCGATTGGGGGCCTTCGGGCGTATTTTGGTCAATAGCCATTAGTGAGTCAATTCTGGCAGTTGTGGCGATTTTCGTATTCCGAAGAGGACGTTGGAAACGAATGACGGTTTAAAAATAAAAAAGCTACAAGGTTTTTCAGAAAACTTGTAGCTTTTTATTACTAATTACAAAAATCATTTCTTTAATAATTGACCACGAATTTCGCCAGATGCCGATTTCGCTGAGTGCATATTTACATAATAATTTCCAGCCATCAAATCAGTTTCCTGGTCAGCCGTTAATGCTACCGTAGCACTTTTGAATGGTGAAGAAAAAGATGATCCAAAATTAAAAACAACACCACCAATTGCACCTTTTGCTGCTTTGTGAATGTGCCAAGCCGTTGGAGTAATTCCCGAATAGGTAATAGTATAAGTCAAGATTTTGGTATCTTTATTAAAAACACCATCCAACATTCCCGAAGCAGTCGTTGTTACGGCTGGTACTTCTTCAGCACCCGAAAGCATTGCCATAAAAGCCACATCAGATGATACAACTTCATCTTTCTTGCATGAAGCAAGAGTAATTCCAGCCAATAGAATGGCAAATGTCAAAATTCTTTTCATAAATAAAAAAAGTTTAAATAGTTTATAATAGTTCAATAACAGCGTGTGGTTTGCTTCTGTTTAATATTTTTTTCGATTATTCAAAAAATATATGTTTTAATAGTTCTATTTCTAACATCTTTCCGAACTTTGTACCTCAACATTTTCTGAATTACGCAATTGAAAAACTACTTTCGATTACTTTCTTATGCCAAGCCTCTTAGTGGTTTTATTGTGCCATTTGTCATTACTTCTATTTTGGCAAGTCTATTTGGTGTTCTAAATTTTACACTTTTGATGCCTCTTTTAGATGTTTTATTCGATAAAATCGCCTTTGAGGAAGTAGCAAAACCTACATCAATTTTCGACATAAAAAACCAGTTTAATTTTTATTTCGGTCACTTTTTGACTCAACACGGAAAATTCGGAGCATTGCAGTTTGTTTGTGGAGTTATTGCGGTTTCGGTTTTGTTGGCCAATATATTTAAGTATGTGAGTATCAGACTTTTGGAAAAATTCAAAGCCAATATGGTATCAAATCTCCGACAAGCGGTTTTTGACAATTCAATTAATCTTCATCTCGGATTTTTCAGCAACGAACGCAAAGGGAATCTCATTTCTCGCATCGTAACCGATGTACAGGAAGTCGAAAACTCGATTGCCAATACTTTTTCAGCGGCAACCAAAGAGGTTTTCCTGTTTATATTTTACATTGCTTCACTTTTTTATATTTCTTGGAATCTGACATTTTTTGCTTTGTTGGTGATTCCGATTTCAGGTATTTTTATTTCTACGCTCGTGAAACGTATGAGACTCGATGCGGGCGAAGGCCAACAACGCCTCAGCAATCTGATTAGCTTAATGGACGAAGCCTTTGGAGGAATGCGTGTAGTGAAAGGCTTTGTGGCGGAAAAGTTTATTGCCGAAAAATTTCGTGCTGAAAATCAAGGTTATAAAAATGCAATTTTTGGATTGGCTTCTCGTCGAGAAATGTCTTCACCTTTTTCCGAAATCATGGGCGTTTTTGTCGTCATCGGCATTCTGCTTTATGGAGGTTCATTGATTTTTGATGGCAAATCTGAGTTGACCGCTTCCGAATTCATCAGTTATATCGTTATTTTTTCGCAGGTGATGCGTCCGGCCAAAGATATTTCAAATGCTTTTAGTTCGGCACAAAGAGGCTTAGCTTCGGGCGAAAGAATCTTAGAATTAATTGATAATCAAACACTTATAGAAGACAAATTAAATGCAATTCAAATAATGGATTTTGATAATAGCATTGAAGTACAAAACGTTGGTTTCTCTTATGAAGGCGATGTTGAGGTTTTGAAAAACATCAATTTTACGCTCCAAAAGGGCAAAACTATTGCGTTGGTTGGTTCATCTGGTGGTGGAAAATCAACGATTGCAGATTTGATTCCGAGATTTTACGACCCAAATTCTGGACAAATTACGATTGATGGTGTTGACATGAGAGATGTTTCACAACATTCGCTTCGCAAACTCATGGGAATCGTTACGCAAGAAGCAGTTTTATTCAATGATACGATTTTTAATAATATTGCTTTTGGCGAAAACGTAAGTTTGGAAGAAGTAATGGCAGCCGCTAAAATTGCGAATGCTCATGATTTTATTATGCAACAAGTATCTGACTATCAGACAGTTATTGGCGATAGAGGTACAAAACTTTCTGGTGGCCAACGCCAACGTTTGTCGATTGCAAGAGCCATTTTGCAAAACCCACCGATATTGATTCTTGACGAAGCAACCTCTGCTCTCGATACAGAATCAGAAAAATTGGTGCAAGAAGCCCTTATTAATTTGATGAAAAATCGCACGACTTTGGTAATTGCCCATCGCCTAAGCACGATTCAGAGTGCAGACCAAATTCTGGTTATTCATCAAGGACAAATCATTGAGCGTGGCACGCACGACGAACTTTTAAAAATCGAAGAGGGTTTCTACAAAAAACTAAGTTCGATGCAAACGTTATAGAGTTCTGAGTGTAGAGTTCTGAGTGTAGAATTGATAATTGTTTATTGATAATTGATAACTCGTCGTGACATACTCGTTAAAGCAGCCAACTTCTGTGCGTATCAAGAGCGAACGCACGCAGAAGTGCGTGAGCGTTTGCAAAAATGGGAGGTTTGGGGTGATGAAGCCGAGGAAATAATTGTATATTTGATCGAAGATAATTTTTTAAACGAAGAACGTTTCGCTAAGATTTTTGCGGGTAGCAAATTTAGAGTAAAACAATGGGGAAGACAAAAAATAAAATACGAACTCAAAGCCCGAAAACTGTCAGAATATTGCATAAAAGTAGGCATGGCTGAAATCGAAGATGAGGATTACATCAATACTTTGAAGGAAATTCTTGAAAAGAAAAAGCATGAACTTCGCACCGAAAAACAGCCTTTGATTTTAAAGCAAAAACTAGCCAGATATGCCCTTGGCAAAGGCTTTGAAGCTGATTTGGTTTGGGAAATGATTGGGAAAATTATTCCAAAAAAAATAATCCATTAACGAGCCAATGAGCTTTGTGCAATTTTGGCTATTTACAATTATTGTTTTTGCAAAATAATTCTGGTAGTTGTCATTAATGCTGTTCCCTTTCCATCTACAATAGTCCAAGCCATTTGCCTTTTATTAAAAGAGACTCCATAAGTGTTTGTACTTTTTCCTGTTATAATCAAATTATCATCTTTTATTTCATATCCAGAAACATCACTTGAGCCAGAAAAATTATTGGCAATTAATTGGCACTCTTGAGGTGTATTGTAAGAAACCTTTCCATTTTTTTGAAAAATAAAAACAATTTCTTTAGCACAAGATAATGCATTCACCAAAGAAGGTAATTGGTCGGTTTCAATTTTTGTACCTTGCTTTACATAAATATTTACGATTTTCCAAGTACCCACTATTTGTGCGGAAGGAGTATCTTTCGAACAATTCATTAACAGCATCGGCAAAGACGACAAAACAAGTAGTGTAAGTAATTTTCTAAAATTAAATGAGATTTTCATAGACTTTGGCTTTTTTAATTCGAAGTGTTCTAATTTACTGCTTGATACTTTATTAGAACGAATCATTAGACACAAAATTGAATACTTTTTTACTCAACGGAAAATTTGTTATTGTTTCAATGTTTTTTTCTTCCGCTTCGTTCAAAATTTCTTGATGATTCTATAATTTACATACACCTTTGATTAAAATTTAAGAATGATATTTTTCGTACGTCAGAAAGCACAAACATCACATGAAAAATTATTGCCTACTTACTTTAGCCTTCGTTGGCATATTGGTTTCCTGCAAAAAAACAGAAAACACCAATACTTCGCCTCAATATAAATCTCTTACTGAAGCGGTTTATGCTTCTGGGAATATTTATCCCAAAAACGAATACAAACTCACCGCCAACGCAGATGGTTTTTTGATAAAACAAACTGCTTTTGAAGGTGATGCAGTGGGCAAAAACCAGTTACTTTTTCAGCTTGAAAGTGCCTCGCAAGAAGCTCGTTTGGAGGCTTCAAGCAATATTTTACGCCAATCAGAAGCTAATTTTAGCGATAACTCGCCGATACTTGATGAACTCGAAGCTCAGCTCCGAAATTCTCGCACAAAACTGGCCAACGACTCGGTAAATTTTAAACGCTACAAAGAACTTTACGCCCGAAACGCCACCACTCGTATCGAATACGAGCGAGCTGAACTTGCTTTCCAGACCTCCAAAAATGATGTTTCGGCTCGCAGAAAAGCGTGGTTACGTACAAAAAATCAGCTTTACGTAGATTTACAAAACTCAAAATCGAACTTCAAAGTCAATGCCAGGGAAGAAGATAATTATCGAATAAAGAGCTTTGAAGCAGGAAAACTCTACGAAATTTACAAAAAACAAGGCGAACTTGTAAGGCGTGGTGAAGCCGTGGCACTTGTAGGCGATGCCAACGAAGTTTATGCTCAACTGGCCATCGATGAATCAGACTTTGTGAAAGTACAAATCGGACAAACAGTTTTAGTAAAGATTGATGTTTACAAAGACAAAATTTTCAAGGCAAATGTGACCAAACTTTACCCAAAACTCAATAAAGCTGACCAAACCTTCAGAGTCGATGCCGAATTTATGGAAGAAAAACCCAACGCCTACTACGGCATGACGATTGAAGCCAATATTGTGGTTTCGGAAAATCCAAGAGTGCTAACGATTCCTAAAAACTATTTAGTAGGCAGCGATTCGGTATGGATTGAAGAAAATGACGATAAAAAGAAAATAAAAATTACGAAAGGTGTTGAAAACCTTGATATGGTTGAGGTAAAGGCGGGCCTCAGCGAAAAATCAATTTTGATGCTTGTAAATTGATTTCAATCTCCTTTATATTTCATTTACGTAGGTAGAGACAAAGCATTGCCTTGTTGCTACAAAATGCGACAAAAAAACCAAAAAATAAGTTATGAAACTCGGTATTTCACTCCAAATAGCCAAAACACACTTACTGACAAAAAAACGTCAGACCTTGATTGCGATGCTGGGCGTTACTTTCGGAATTGCTATGTTCATCGTCATGATTTCTGTCATTAAGGGTGTCAATAAATTTCTCGAAGATTCGGCTCTCGACTCATCACCGCATATCAGAATTTATAAAGAAATCACAAGCAATCATCCAAGTATTATCGAAGACGCCAATCCGTCAAATTTCAATATTATTTATCATCAATTACCTAAAAATGAATTAATTAACATCAAAAACGGACTTCAAATTGCGGCAAATATTGAAAAAGAGCCAACAATTTTAGGCGTATCTCCACAGATAAGTTCGCAGGTGTTTTTCAATAAAGGGCCTGTTCCCTTTTCGGGTCAGATCGCAGGGGTTGATGTATTGAAAGAGGATAAATTATATGACTTAAAAAAACGAGTCAAATCAGGTAATTTAGAATCCTTGCTTTCAACTCCAAATGGAATTTTAATGGGTAAAGTTTTGGCTCGCAATCTTAATGTAAAAGTAGGCGATAAAATCACTGTAACGACACCCACAGGAAATCTAAAACTAGTCAAAATTGTAGGAATTTTTGGTTTTGGTATTCAAACAGTCGATGGTGTAAAATGCTACGCTAATATGTCGATGGTGCAGGAAATCCTACAAAAAGACAAAAGTTTCGTAACTGATATTCACATAAAAATGAAAGATTCGCAAGCGGCACTTAAGTATGCCAAAGTTTTGAAAAATCAATATGGCTACAAAACCCAAGATTGGGCCGAAGCCAACTCAGCGTTTTTGGCAGGTGATAAAATCCGAAACGGAATGGTAATCATGGTTTCTATTACCCTATTGGTAGTAGCTGGTTTTGGTATTTATAACATTATGAATATGAATGTAATCAATAAAATGAAAGACATTGCTATTCTAAAAGCAACCGGTTTTGCAGGCAACGACATCGTTTCAATATTCCTAATTCAATCAATCATTATTGGCATTTTGGGTGCTTTATTGGGTATTATTATTGGATTTTGCTTGAGTTATCTGCTTTCATCCATGCCTTTTGATGCAGGAGATTTTCTTGATATAAAAACATTCCCGATTTTATTTGAACCAAAATATTACGGTCTCGGAATGATTTTCGGCATTACAACCACCATTTTGGCAGGCTATATGCCCGCCCGAAAAGCATCAAAAATAGACCCAGTAGCAATATTGAGAGGATAAGCCTGCCACCCAGAGGGGGAATAAAAAACAATTTTAAAATTTGAACAATGTTAATTAATATAAATAGGAAAAGCGTAGAAAACGAAATTCCCCTTCTGGGGGTTGAGCGTCTTGTACTTCAAGCTACCAACATCAATAAATATTTCTACGAACCCGAAAAGTTTCAGGTTTTAAAGAATATTTCATTTGAAGCTAATCGTGGAGAATTTTTGGCTTTGGTCGGAAAATCTGGCTGTGGAAAATCAACACTTTTATACATTCTTTCCACTATGGATACTACTTATGATGGTAAGCTGACGATGAATGGTGAACGCCTAACAGGCCGCACCCAAGACCAACTAGCGGCATTTCGGAACGAACATTTAGGTTTTGTTTTTCAATTCCATTTTCTTTTGCCCGAATTTACAGCTTTACAAAATGTCATGCTACCAGCTCTGAAACTGGGAAAATATTCGAGCAAAGAAATCGAAGAAAGAGCCTACCAAAAATTAAAGTTGGTTGATATGCAAGACCATGCTCTCAAACAATCGGCCAAACTTTCGGGTGGACAACAACAAAGAGTGGCCATTGCACGGGCTTTAATTAATGACCCAACAATTATTATGGGTGATGAACCAACGGGAAATTTAGACAGGAAAAATTCGGAGGTAGTTTTCGAGATTTTTAAACAGATTGCCCACGAAAATAATCAAACAATCATTGCCGTAACCCACGACCCAGATTTTGCTAAAGGAAGCGATAGAATCATTGAAATGTCGGACGGACAAATTATTAGCTAATGATAACTGAAAAGAAACTAGTAATTTATATAATTGTCTTAATGGCAATGATAGCGGCCTTTTTTAGGTGGTATATTTTTGATTTTGACCTTGAAAGCAATGCTATTTTATTTCTTGTTTCTATCATTGTTTTATCGATAACTTTTATTTTTTTTAATAAAACCTGCCTCATTTTCGATGAATTCATGCCTTATGACAATGGTATTGTCAAGCGATTAATACCACAAATACTTCTCAATCTCGTATTCATTACGATTATTTCGAGGGTGGCATTTTTAATTGGCCAAACAATTTTGCCATTTCATTCAATCGTTGAAAAAGAAGCAACCAATCTTGCACAACTTGCAGGTATAGCCACAGAGGTTTTGGTTGTGACCCTATTAAATGTAATTCATTTTGCCAAATACTCCTTAAATAAATGGCGTGAAAACGCACTTAGAGCCACCAAGCTCGAAAAAGAAAAATCTCAGGTACAGTTCGATAATCTAAAAAATCAGCTAAATCCACATTTCTTATTCAATAGTTTGACATCGCTTGATTCATTGATTCATGAAAACCCGACACTTGCCAGTGAGTTTTTGAGACAACTTTCGAAAGTATTCAGATATGTTTTGCAGAACAAAGAAAAAGTCTTGGTTAGTCTCGAAACAGAATCTAATTTTATAAAAAATTACGTGGCTTTGCTTCAGACACGTTTTGGAGAATCTCTGTGCATTAATTTTAATATTTCTGCCGATGTTTTAGACCAACAAATAGCACCAGTCACACTACAAATATTGATTGAAAACGCACTCAAACATAATATCATCAATCAAGCTAATCCACTGATAATCAATATTTTTAACCAAGAGCAGTATTTAATTATTGAGAATGCCATTCAACTAAAAAAACAAGTTGAAACCTCAAACGGACAAGGCTTAAACAACTTGAAATCACTTTATAGCTTTCTGAGTTTTAAAGAAGTTTTAATTGAACAAAATGAGGTTTTTAGAGTAAAAATCCCACTGATTTAATATGAAAATCCTTTTAATAGAAGACGAACGATTAGTAGCCAAAAATCTCGAAAGTTTAGTAAAAAAACTTGAACCAAATGCAAGTTTATTGGCCATTTTGGGCAGTGTAAAAGAAGCTTTAGATTGGTTTAAAACCAATGCAGAACCCGACCTGATTTTATCTGATATTCAGCTTTCTGATGGCGTTAGTTTTGATATTTTTAAGGAAATTCAGCCTCAATGTCCAATTATTTTTACAACTGCTTATGATGAATACGCCGTTCGAGCCTTCAAACTCAATAGCATTGATTATTTATTGAAACCTATTGATAAAGATGAGCTACGCAGTGCTTTTGAGAAGTTTAAAAAGCTGAATCATGCATCCTATCAAGATAATTTTAAAGAAAAGCTTACACATTTATTGAGCGATTTCGACAATCGCACCGCGAGTTTAAAATTTAAGACACGGTTTACGGCACATTTTCAAAGAAATATCGTAGCTGTATCGACTGAGCAAATTGCTTGTTTTTATCGAGACGAGGTTATTTGGATTCAAACTACTGATAATCAACGCCTTATCACCGATTACAATTCTCTCGATGAAATCGAAGATTTATTAAACCCAGAAGGATTTTTCCGAGCAAATCGCCAATTTATAGTCAACAAACAAGCTATCGAAAGCTATCGAACGCATTTTACTGGAAAAATTGAATTAAAATTAGTTGTTACAACCAAGGATGAAATCGTTGTGAGTAAAGAAAAAGCCCATCAGTTTAGAGGTTGGTTTGAGTTGGGCTAAATATTTGTTTTTATCAAAAAATCGCTTAAATTTGAAAAAAACTTCTAAAAAATGCTGACAAAAACATTAGTAGCAGACAAAAAATATAGCGTTGAGGAGTATTTTGAATTAGAAAAAACCTCCGAAATCCGTCATGAATTCATTAATGGAGATATTATTGCTATGCCTGGAGAATCAAAAAAAGCAAACGAAATAGCAGGAAACATCTATGTTTCTTTACGAAATAGCTTCAAAAAAAGAGCTTTGAAAGTTTATAACCATGACGTAAGATTGATGCTTGAAAACAACCGTTATCGCTACCCAGATATTGTTGTTGCACCAACGATTGATGATGAAGATTCACACGCTATTACGCAACCTGTGCTAATTGTAGAAGTTTTTTCAGAAAATTCAGTAAAAACCGATACTGTTGATAAGTTAAGAGAATACTCTACTTTGCCTACTTTACAGTATTATTTGATTGTTTCGCAAGAAGAGCCTTTTGTAGAAATTTACGCAAAAAATGCCAATAAATGGGAGTTTAGTTACTTTACTAATTTACAAGAAAGTATCGAATTAACAGCACTTGATGCTTCAATTTTAATGGGAGATATTTTTGAAGGAATTTTTTAACTAATCAACAGAAAGAAGTGCGAAAACCACTAAAAATTACTGTGGACTCATAGACTACAAACCGCTGACTTTCTCAAATCATCAACAAACGCCAAACGCCCGAAATAAGCAAAAGCACCAAACAAAAAGGCGTTAGCACTTTCCAAGAAAGATACATGAGTTGGTCAACACGCAAGCGAGGGAGTGTCCAACGCACCCACATTTGAATCAAAATCAAAAAATAGGCTTTTGTAATCAACCAAAACCCGCCCCAAAGGTCGCTCGACCAATGTCCGATATGCCCACTTGTCCAACTTCCGAGCGTAAACGAACCAATATTTGGAAAAGGTGTATTCCAACTACCGAGAAACAAAATAGCTCCCAGAATCGATACCAAAAGCATCATTCCGTATTCGGCAAGAAACAAAATCGCCCAACGAAAACCCGAATATTCGGTGTGAAAACCACCAATAAGTTCAGATTCGGCCTCTGGCAAATCAAAAGGAGCTCTGTTGGCTTCGGCCAATGAAGCAATAAAATAAATGACAAAAACTATCAATAAAAACGGATTTCGAAGAATATTCCAAGTCAAAATTCCACCATATTGATTTACTTCAATTCCAGTGGCTTTTATGCCAAAAAGATAATTTTTTTCGATTGAAAGCAAACCTTGTTGAAAGCTAATCTCCTGCAAATCAAGCGTTTGGGTAATCAAAACTACGCATAAAACCGAAAGACCAAGCGGTACTTCATAGGAAATAATCTGAGCAACCGAACGCATAGCTCCGAGTAAAGAGTATTTATTATTTGATGCCCAACCTGCCATCAAAATCCCCAAAATATCAAGCGATACAACAGCTAAAAGCATAAAAACTCCCGTTTGCGTAGCCGAACCTCGTAAATTTGGAGACAATGGAAACAAAGCAAAACCTGCAAAAATTGCCATGAATATCATCAGCGGAGCAAACTTAAACATTCGTCGGTCGGCAGCAGCTGGTACGATATCCTCCTTTTGAATCAACTTCAAAAGGTCGGCAATGACTTGTAAAATACCCCATTTACCAACTTCCATTGGCCCAGTACGGTCTTGAATAAATGCCGAAACCTTACGCTCGACATAAACCGCAACAACCACATTGGCGAAAACAATCGCAAGAAATAAGAGTAATGTTGTGAGCATTTAATCAATTTTTATCACCTTTGAAAAAATAAACTTATAAAAATTTGGACATTAAAAATGTTTTTATTGCTGAAATTTCAAATTTCGTGCTTGATAAAATTACACTTTTATCTCAATCTAATTGTTCGTCTTTCAGAATTTGCCTCAACTTTTTGTCCGAAATTGTGCTTTGTTCAGCTTTATCATAAATCGAAACTAATACAACCTTTTCTTCTACCACTACTACACAAAAAATAATTCTGGCACCACCAGATTTCCATTGACCTTTACTTTTTATAGCAAGTCTAATTTTATAACAATTTTTACCAAGTGGCGTACCTTGAATCGGATTTGTTGCTATACTTTCGGCAATATTTTCTAACTCTTACAGTATAGAACGGTACTTTTTTAGCAATTTTCTAAATTCTTTCTTGAAAGTTTCACCTAAAACTATATCAAATCTCTCCATCAAAACCCTTCCTTTTTTAATTCTTGTATAAAATCTTTTAAAGGAGTTGTTTTCAAATTACCATTATTTAAGGCATTTAAATCCTTTTTTAAGTTTTCCAAAATTTCCTCCGAACTTATTGTCGGTTCTTCCTCAATTTTGTACTTGCTACGAAGTTTATTCCACTCATCAATTGGAATTACAACCGATTTTTTATAACCTTTTTCGTCTGTCAAATACTGTAGGTGCATGATTAAAAAATATTTGAAGTAAAAATACTTTCTAAAAATCAAAACTCTGCACTCTTAGGGGTGCGAGGAAACGGAATCACGTCACGGATGTTGGTCATACCCGTTACGAATAATACCAAACGCTCAAATCCCAGGCCGAAACCTGCGTGGGGTGCAGAACCAAATTTACGAGTTTCGAGATACCACCAAATATTTTCTGGGTCGATGCCAACTTCTTTCGTTCGAGCCAATAATTTCTCGTAATCATCTTCACGCTGTGAGCCTCCAATGATTTCTCCGATTCCTGGAAACAATACATCCATTGCACGAACAGTCTTATTATCGTCATCAAGTTTCATATAAAACGCCTTAATATCCTTCGGATAATTGGTCAAAATTACTGGTTTTTTGAAGTGTTTTTCTACCAAATAACGCTCATGCTCTGATTGCAGATCAATTCCCCACTCTACTGGATATTGAAATTTTTTCTCTTTATGCGGTTTCGAACGCACCAAAATTTCAATGGCTTCGGTGTAGGTCAATCTCTGAAATTGATTTTCAATCACAAATTTTAGTTTCTCAATCAAACTCAATTCGCTTCGCTCGTTTTGGGGCTTACTTTTCTCTTCTTCCAACAAACGTTTTTCTAAGAAAGCTAAATCATCAGCACAGTTTTCGAGAGCATATTTGATAACAGTTTGTACGAAATCTTCGGCCAAATTCATGTTGTCTTCCAATTCGTAGAAAGCAACTTCTGGCTCAATCATCCAAAACTCCGCCAAGTGACGAGTAGTATTTGAGTTTTCAGCACGGAAAGTAGGCCCAAAAGTATAAATTTTCGATAAGGCTAAAGCTCCTAATTCGCCTTCCAATTGCCCTGAAACGGTCAAACTTGTCTTACGACCGAAGAAATCTTGGCTATAATCAATGTTTCCGTCTTCGCCTTTTGGTGGTTTTTCCATGTCAAAATTCGTTACATGAAACATTTCACCTGCACCTTCGGCATCAGAGGCCGTAATGATTGGCGTATGAAGATTGAAAAAACCATTGTCATTGAAATACTTATGAACCGCAAAGGCCAAAACATGACGAATGCGAAAAATTGCTCCAAAAGTATTAGTACGAAAGCGTAAATGGGCTTTTTCACGCAAAAATTCCATCGAATGCTTTTTTGGTTGCATCGGGAATGTCTCATCAGCAGTACCGTAAACCATGACTTTTTCGGCTTTTACCTCTACTGCTTGTCCAGAACCCATCGAAGCTATAAGTTTACCAGTCACGGCCACACACGCACCTGTCGAAACTAACTTCAAGGTTTCTTCGTCTATTAGTCCACCTTCGGCAACTGCCTGAATATTATGTATCGTTGAGCCATCATTAATGGCAATAAAAGTTACGGCTGCTTGCCCACGTTTAGTACGTACCCAACCTTTTACGGTCACTTCTTGTTCACTTGGCGACTGCTTCAGTAATTCCTTGATTTGCATAATTCTCTGTTATTCTTGAATTGAACTGCAAAAATAAGAATAAAACTTTTCTTAAACTTCGATTAGATTGATTTATGTGATTCTTTTTTAGTGTTTTGCTTTAGATTCTAAACGGAGAATGCCTTGAAAATTACTTCTCAAGGCATTTGTTTCAATCAATTCAGACCTGCTTATCATACCTTTTCTATGCCTACTCAAAAATCGTAGCATTATAAGCTCGCAAAAAATATTTCAAACATTTATATATCAACCAAATGATAAGGAATATCAATGATAAATTTACAAAAAAAGCGTACAATACTTGCTGTACTTCGGTTAGGCAATAAGTTGCCATAAAGCACACAAAATATTGGTTAGACTTACAGAAATTACAGAAATCATCCATGTTTTTGTGGCACAAAAACCCATTTGAGCGAAGATTTATGAAGTTGGTTTTATTGCTTTTTTTATTATAAATTTGTTTAAAAAAAGAGAAGATTTATATGCAACACTTAAAAGGCTTCGGGCTGGAAAACGACCAAAGCCAATCAATGCCATAACTATCAAAACGCAACCTCAGTTCGGTTGTATATTCATTCGTGGTGAAAAGCATTCTTTGAACGCCGTTTTAACAAATGCTGACACACTAATTTTATAAAAAGCAAAACATAGGAACATTTCGCCTAACGAAAAAATACAGAAAAATCATTCGAGTTGATCGAATGCCCGATAAATTTATTGGTTCACGAAAAAACCGTCTTCTCCAATAAAACCTATAAAACTGACAGAAAAAGAAACAAAACACATAAATTTGTAAAAAACAAATAAAATGGCAGCTATTCATCAATCAACGAAACTCAATGCCGTGCAGTTGCATTTGCTCAAAATGTTTGCTCGCCCGATGGACGAACAGGATTTGGCGGCAATAAAATCTTTATTGTCAAATTACTACGCCCAAAAGGTAGATGCAGAATCAGAAAAACTTTGGGACGAAAAAGGTATGTCTCAACAAACCATTGACGATTTATTGAACACTCATTTACGCACACCTTATAAATGAGAATTTTGATTGATACCAACATTCTGTTAGCCATCGTCCCCAAGCGGTCGTCAGAAAGGTGGCTGTATGAAATGTTACGAAATGATACCTTAGTTTTGATTCTATCAAACGAAATTATTGAAGAGTATGAAGAAAAATTAGCTTGGTTTTACTCAGAATATTTTGCTGAAATAGTTTTAGATGAATTGTTAAATTTACCTCTCCTCTAACCGAACAAACAGAGGCCTTCTACAAATGGCAACTCATAGAAGAGGATAAAGACGACAATAAATTCGTAGATGTTGCCATAGCTTTAAATGCAGACTATATTATTACCAACGATAAGCACTTTAAGATACTTCATAACATTCCTTTCCCAAAAGTACAAGCAATAACAATCCAAGAATTTAAGAAGGTTATTGAGAATATTAACACTTGAAAATCAAACCATGCCCCTCCAACCCACTGAAATAAAGCAAATTTTTCAACAAATAAAACACCTAAAAGTAGGTGTTATCGGTGATTTTGCCGTTGATTTTTATTATGGCATTAATCAGCAAACCCAAGAGTTTTCGGTTGAAACTGTCAAAGAAGTTTTTTGGGGAAACCAACCCAAAACTTCGCTCGGTGCAGCAGGAAATGTAGTGCAAAACTTGGCCGCTTTGGGCATAGAAAATCTCCAAGTTTTTGGCTGTGTAGGTGATGATATTTATGGAAGAGAGATGCAATATTTACTTAAAAAATTGAATGTTGATACCGCAAATCTCAAAAAAATTCAAAGCGGTTGGGATACTTGTACTTATACCAAACCGATGTCGGCCAATGGTGAGGAAAACCGCTTGGATTTTGGCACTCATAATGCACTTTCTGAATCAGTTTTTGAGGAAATCTTGGAGGCAATCGAATCGGCTCTTCCCACACTTAACGTACTGATTATCAACCAACAATTTCCAAATCCTTTACTTACACCTCAACGTATTTGGCGATTAAATGAAATTTTATCAAAGTTCCCAAACTGCCTTTTTGTAGCCGATTTACGGGCTTATGGACTTCATATAAAAAATATTGTTTTAAAAGTAAATACTGAAGAACTAGCCCAATTGATAGGCGTTTCAACAATCGAAGAAGCCGACGAAACAGCTTGTATTACACACGCAAAAACATTACTCGAAAAAATTGGTGGCTCGCTCGTTATAACTCGTGGCGAACACGGAATTTTGTACATCAGTCCAAGCGAAATACACAGCGTAGTGGCATTACAACTAAACACCGAGCTTGATACCGTTGGTGCGGGCGATACGGTTGTGGCAGCATTCTCGGCTAGCCGAGGAACAGGAGCAAGCATTGTACAATCACTCGAAATTGCTAACTTAGCGGCCGCCGTAACAGTCCAAAAATTACACCAAACAGGCACAGCTACTTTGAATGAAATTATAGATTTAATGTAAATCCATTGTTAATTTTGCATTATACATTTTATATTTTCAAATATATATTAACAACTATTCAACCTCTATAAAACTATTTAAAATGAATACTTCTAATGCTCGAGAATTGCGAGACGAAATCGTCGCTTACCTCAATAATGGTCTTTTACCTTTTTGGATTTCCCGCACCGTTGACACGCAATACGGTGGCTTTTTAACTCATTTTGATGAATTTGGAAATGATTCGGGCGAAGACGAAAAATCGTTGATTGCTCAATCTCGTTCGGTTTTTACTTATTCTTCGGCACATCGTGCTGGTTATGGCGATGGAAAACTGGCAGAAATGGCTCGCCACGGTGTTGACTTTTTGCTCACTAAAATGTGGGACGAAGAACATGGTGGTTTTTATTGGATGATGAACCGCAAAGGCGAGGTAGTAATTGACGAAAAAATCGTTTACGGACACAGTTTTGCCATTTATAGTCTGAGCGAATATACCCTCGCTACTGGCGACCCTCGTGGTCAAGAATATGCCGAAAAAGTGTTCGATTTACTACAAAAACACGTGGTTGATACGCATTATGGTGGCTATTGGGAAATGTTTCACAGAAATTGGGATTTGAAAGGTGCTGGCCCAGCAGGTGGCGACCGCAAAACGCTCGATGCACACATGCACTTAATGGAAGCATTCACAACGCTTTATGAATGTACAGGCAAGCAAGTACATCGTCGAAAATTATTGGAATCTATCGAGTTGCTGACGAACAAAATCATGCATCCGCAGTATGGCACTGGTATTCCGCAGTTTTGGGCCGATTGGTCGGTTGCTCCACAAATCAAATTTGACATCGTTTGGGGTTGGGACAGATTCAGCGAAGATGGCCAAAAAGCATCTGCCGAAGATAATACCAGCTACGGTCACAATGCCGAATTTGCGTGGCTGCTGATGCATGCCCTCGACATTCTGAAATTACCGTATGATATTCATCACAACCAAATACAAAAATCATTTAGTCACTCGGTAGATAACGGTGTAGATTGGGAATTTGGTGGCGTTTTTGTGGAAGGTTCGCACGCTGGCGAGGTATATGACCGAGAAAAAGAGTTTTGGCAACAAGCCGAAATGCTTATCGGAATGTTGGATGCTTACCGCTATCTAAAAGACGAAAAATACTGGAATGCTTACGTAAATATTCATCGTTTTGTATTTGATAAAATGATTAATCATAAACTGGGCGAATGGTGGCCATTGATGACTCGACAAGGCGAACCAATTTGGCGACACATGAGCCATTCTTGGAAAATCAACTACCACGATGTACGAGCCATGGTGCAGTCGGTGGTGAGGTTGAATAAGTTGTTAGGAGAATAAAAATGAGAAAACTTACGGAAATGCAAGTATTGTAGCTAATAATAGCGTTGTTTTTAATATCAAGGGCAATGATTTTAGGCTTGTTACCGAAATAGATTACGAGTATCAACTAGTTTTTATTATTTGGATTGGCACTCACAACGAATATAATCGAATAGACGTTACAACCATCGAATACAATGGATAATATTTCAGAAAAAAATCATCAACTGGCTTTACATCGAGTGCGTAATCTGATGAAATTAAAACCAAAAGCAGATTCAATCGAAGGACAAGAATTAGATATGCTCATTACACTTATTGAAGCTTATGAAACAGTTCATGTGCCTATGCAAGCCAGCGACCCAATAGCTTATTAGTACAAAATGGAACAAGAAAATCTAAAACAGCAAGATTTAATTCCATTTATTGGTGATAAAACAAAAGTATCAAAAGTGATGAATCGTAAACAAGAATTAACAGTTTTGATGATACAACGCCTTAGTAAAGGCTTAAATATTCCTGTTAGCTTTTTAATTGCTATTTAATTTAACAAATTCAGTTCTTTAAATTTGTTGTTAATTCTTTAACACATGAAGGATGATTCAAACAAATTCATTAAATTAACGACCTTAATCATTCAATCAAAACCTTACAAAAATGAATTCTAATTCATCACGCCGCTCGGCACTCAAAAATATTGTTGGAGGAACAGCCGTGGCGTTTTCTCCGATGGCATTTAGCGAGGTTTTCGCAGCCAACGAAAAAGCACTCGGTGCTGACCTCAACGGCAAAATCAATCATTCGGTTTGTCGTTGGTGTTATGCCAAAACTCCATTAGAAGACCTCTGTAAAGCAGCCGTTGCGATGGGAATCAAATCAATCGAGCTGCAAGGCCCTGAAGAATGGCCAATTTTGAAAAAATACGGTCTAACTTGTGCCATGCCATGGGGTGCAGGAAAAGGTATCAACGATGGTTTTAATGACCTCAAACTGCACGATGAATTGGTAAAAAGCTACGAAGAAATTTTTCCTAAATTAAAGGAAGCAGGTTTGGATAAAGTTATCTGTTTTTCGGGAAATCGTAGAGGAATGTCAGACGAACAAGGACTCGAAAACTGTGCTATTGGCTTAAAAAGATTGATGCCTTCAGCCGAAAAATATGGTATTACCGTAACGATGGAATTGCTAAATAGTAAAGTAAACCACAAAGATTATATGTGTGATACTACCAAATGGGGCATTGCGTTGTGCGATAAAGTTGGCTCAGATAGATTTAAGTTGCTTTATGATATTTATCACATGCAAATCATGGAAGGCGACGTAATCGCAACGATTAAAAAATCTCACAAATATTTTTCGCATTATCACACTGGAGGCGTACCAGGTCGTGCCGAAATTGATGATACACAAGAATTAAATTACCCAGCCATCATGCGTGCAATCGTAGAAACTGGCTATAAAGGTTTTGTTGGTCAAGAATTTGTACCAAAACGCCCAGACGCTCTCGCATCTCTCAAGCAAGGCGTTACGATTTGTGATATCGCGTAATAGTCAGCGGTTTCCAGTTGGCAGTTTTCAGTCTTCAGTTGGCAGCGTAGAAACGACTGCTCACTGAAGACTGCCAACTAAAAACTACCTACTAAAGACTTTCTAAATCTTCGTAAACTTAATTTTTAGCGTTTTTTCTATTTGCGTAATCATTTTCAAATCATCTTTTGAAACAAAACTGATTGAGATTCCTCGCTTGCCCGCACGAGCCGTACGGCCGCTTCGGTGAGTGTAATATTCCATTTGGTCAGGTAGCTGATAATGGGCTACATAAGCCAATCCTTCGACATCTATTCCTCTTGCTGCGATGTCGGTAGCTACCAAAATTTGCACTTTTTTGTTCTTAAAAGCTCGCATTACTTTCTCACGGTCACGTTGTTCTAAATCACCATGAATAGCGTCAGCCAAAAACTTTTTTGCTATCAATTTTCTCGTAACTGCCTGAGCATCCGCTTTTGTTCGACAAAAAACAATTCCTCGTGCCGCTCCTTGGGATTGCAGGAATTGTACTAAATAATCGAATTTTTCAGAAACTTCGCTGATAAAAAACTGGTGTTCAATCAAGCCATTGACAACCTCCGTTTTACTTACTTGAACGGTATGCAAATCGGGCGACATATATTTCAAAATCAAGCTTTGTAGCTCATTTGGAAGCGTTGCAGAGAAGAGCCACGTATTGCTATTTTTATGTATTTTCGCTAAAACAGCATCTATATCATCTTTAAAACCCATGCTCAACATTTCGTCGGCTTCATCAAGTACTATAGTTTTTACGTGAGTTAGGTCAATTGCTCCTTTTTGCAATAAATCAATCAAACGCCCTGGAGTGGCTACCACAATTTGGGTTGGACGTTGGAGATTTTTTATCTGAATTTCTATCCATTCTCCACCAAACACAGCTTCCACAAATACCTTTTCGGTATATTTGGTCATTTTAAATAATTGCTTAGCAATTTGCTGACAAAGCTCCCTCGTGGGCGACAAAATCAAGGCTTGAATATGCTTATCGTTTGGATTAATTTTTTGTAATAAAGGTATGCCGAATGCTATGGTTTTTCCTGTACCCGTTTGGGCTTGACCAATAAAATCAGATGTATTTTTTAGCAAAAACGGAATCGCTTTTTCTTGAATTTCGGTTGGATTCGTAATTTTCATTTCGGCCAAAGCCTTAATTAAATTTTCTGTAACGCCGATTTGTTTGAATGTTTCCAAAACTCTTTTGTATTATTTGAGCCACAAAGGTACGGAAAATAAGGCAACGATACGATTTCAGTCGAAAATCAATAGTTCAAATCAATTTATTGGCTTTTTTGCTACAAAATCTTATCTTTACCAAACCTTCAACCTTACAAAATTGATATACAATGAAACTCATTTTTTTACTTTTTATCGGCATCAATCTCAGCTTTGCACAAAGCTTTCAACCTTCACAACTCCCACTTTATCAAGAAGTTAAACCAAGTACCGATTGGTTAATTTCAAAGCAAAATTTTAAGGCAGAAATCTATCAAACAAGTAGCGGAAAAGACATTGTTTTATCGAATGGATTGCTCAAACGCCAAATCCGAATTTCGCCTAATGCTGCCACAATTGACTTCAAAAACCTCCGAACCAACGAGCAGTTTATTCGTTCAGTTCGCCCCGAAGCCCGCATCACAATTGATGGTAAAACTTATAATATTGGCGGACTTTACGGTCAAAAAGAACACGCTTATTTGCTCACCGAATGGATTGATAAATTAGAAAGCAAATCGCAGGATTTTCAGTATAAAAGCTTTAAAATCAACCCTTTAACCCCACACGTAAATTTTAAATCTCGCACTTGGGCTATGAATCAGCAAAATCCCAAAGGCAAAGAATTAGAGTTAATTTTTGAATCAAATTTGCCCGATCTGAAAGGTGTTTTGGTTTCGGTACACTACGAGATTTTCGATAATATTCCGACGATTTGTAAATGGGTAAGCGTTGAAAACAAAGGCGATAAATCGCTAAAAATCAACCAATTGGTTAATGAAATACTCGCATCTCCCGAAGAGGAATCCGCCGTGGTAGGCAGCCCCGAACAAATGAAAAAACCACAACGGATTTATATCGAAAACAACTACGCTTTCAATAATGCCATGCGTTATGAGTTATCCGACCAAGCTACGCACTGGAAAATTGATTCGAGCTATACTTCACAGGTCAATTATAATTTTCAAACGCCTTGTGTACTGGAGGTTTACCCAAGTTTTGGTATTGGTTTTGAACTTTTGCCCAATCAAACTTATAAATCGATTCGGAGTTATGAACTATTATTGGATAATTATGACCGTGAGCGAAACGGACTCGCTCGCCGCCGTATGTATGCCACACTTTTCCCTTATACTACCCAAAATCCGATTTTCATGCACCTAGTCAGTACCGACCCTGTGAAGGTGAAAACCACGATTGACCAATGTGCCGAAACTGGCTACGAAATGGTGATTCTGAGTTTTGGCAGTGGCCTGAACATGGAAGATGCAAGTGCCGAAAACATCAAAAAATTCAAAGAACTGGCCGAATATGCCCACAGTAAGGGAGTTCTACTGGGTGGATATTCGCTTTTTAGTAGCCGCAGAATTGATGACGAAAACGATGTAATTGACCCAAAAACCGGTTTGCCCGACAAAGGTGCTTTCTTCGGAAATGCTCCATGTTTGGCAAGCCAATGGGGAATTAATTATCTAAATAATTTAAAGAAATTTATCACCGAAACGGGCTTCGATTTACTCGAACATGACGGTCCCTACCCAGGCGATGTATGTGCTTCGACCAAACACCCTGGCCACAAAGGGCTTGATGATTCGCAGTGGGTGCAGATGGAAATGCAAAAAGGCTTTTATCGCTGGCTCAATGAGCGTGGCGTGTATATCAATGCTCCCGACTGGTATTTTTTGGATGGTTCGCATAAAATTGCGTTGGGCTACCGAGAAGTAAATTTTTCGCTTTCTCGTGAACAACAAAAAATCTTGAATCGACAAAATATCTTTGATGGCACTTGGGAAAAAACTCCTTCGATGGGTTGGGGATTTGTGCCGCTCACAAAATATCAAGGTGGCGGAGCTGAGGCAGTTTTAGAGCCATTGAGCGAGCATCTGAAAGAGTATGAGCAACTAATGGTGCAGTATTATGGTGCGGGTGTACAAGCCTGTTATCGTGGTCCACGCCTCTACGACACCGAAGAAACTAAGCAAATTGTCAAAAAAACGATTGATTGGTATAAAAAATACCGCCAAATTCTGAACTCCGACCTTATTCATCTTCGCCGCCCCGATGGCCGAGATTGGGACGGAATCATGCACGTAAATCCAAATCTGAAAGAGAAAGGTTTTGTGATGCTCTATAACCCACTGAAAGTAAGTATTTCTCGAAAAATCAATCTACCCTTATACTACACTGGGCTTTCGGATAAAGTTTTGGTTCGGGAAAAAGAAGGAAAAAGCAAAAGTTATACGCTAAACCGTAACTACGAAATTGACGTCCATGTAACGATTCCTGCTGAGGGTTTTACTTGGTTGATTTTGGAGTGAAAAAATGAGTTGTGAGCTTTATAAATATATACTAAAAAAATATTTCTTCAAGTAAAATTATGTTAATCTAATGACGAAAAAAAAGTGCCTTTGGTTATTCGGACTCTCAGGAGCAGGAAAAACAACTTTAGCCAATGCTTTAGCAGATAAATTATCAACCAATAAAGTAAAAATTTTAGATGGCGATATTCTACGAAAAGGGATTAATAACAATCTTGGTTTTTCGAATGAAGACCGCTTTGAAAATGTAAGAAGAACAGCAGAAATTGCCAAGCTTTTTATTGAAGAAGGGTATTGGGTTGTTGTTGCCCTTATTACACCATTTGAGGTAATGAGGCAAAATAATAGGAAAATATTGGGTGAAGACTACATAGAAATTTTTATTGATACACCCATTGCACTTTGCGAACAGAGAGACCCCAAGGGGCTTTATGCAAAAGTCTCCCAAAGAAAAATTACTAATTTTACAGGATTTGACTCTCCTTTTGAAATACCACAATCGCCAAATCTAATTGTGAAAACAGTTGATAGAACCATTGAGGAATGCGTGAAAGAAATTATTGTGTTTATTTTTTCTGAAAAACTCTAAATAAATTTTGATATTCCGAAAGCTTCTGATTCTTCTTATTAAAAATAGGGCGTTGTCTACTTTTTTGATTTCTATCAAATGTTGCTATTTGATAGTTGGGCATTAAATTAGTTTCTAAGAAATTAAAGTCACTGTGGTCAATAAAAAGTAGTCCCTTGGACTTTAATTTTTTATCCAGTTCTTTGAGCTGATTTTCAAAATGCTCAAATGAATAAGCTGATTCTTTACGATTTTTGTTGTGTCTATTTTCAGGATGCTGAAAAACTGCTAAACAGAATATTGCATCAAAATCGTGTAAGGATAAAAATTCTGAAGAAAGACTGTGAAAGAATCTTCGATTTTCGGAAGCATATTTACGATTAGCCTCCTTTAAACACCAAGTGTTTATGTCGATTCCAACGATACTTGCATGAGGAATATATGTTGAAAGAGTGACTACTTCTTCTCCTGTTGAACAGCCAAAGGATAGGATTTTAGGATGTTCAATATCACCAAAATTTTGCTTTGCCATCTGAAATAAATCAGGATAACGATCTATTTGGGTAAAGTTTGAAAATTGGTGGTAATACTTCTTAAACCTTATCGAGTTTAATATTCTAGAACGATAGGATGGAATAGCAAAAAAGCGATAAAGATTATGAAATGACCATAACATTCTGTAAAACACTTGAAACTTGCCTGCTTCCCAGCGTTTCTGCTTCAAAGTATTAATTATCTTCATTTTGATAGTTTTAGTGGTTTGAAATACACTCTGACTATATAAGATAGTAGTTTAGAAAAAGCATTGAGAAAAACATATATTTCGGGTAATACAAAAAGACGTTTATTTTCAGTTAAATTGGAATGATATTTTATGTAACTCTGGGTTAAAGAGGATATAACTTGAAAATTTTTGTATTTTGAACGTTTTTTAAATCCCAAATTAAGTTACTACAACTCACAATAAAACAATTTTTCAGTGTACAAATGAGATTATTGAGTTCGTTTTTCAGTTATAACAATCTATTACTTTTTAAGTAGTTTCCAAATACCACTCAATATTTTTGTAAAAAAATTTAAGTAAATGAAACTGTCAGGGAAGATTATTAGTCTCTCACTTTCCATGGGATTGGGAATTGACATAGAATTAATATTTAGCCGAATAGATTTAAACCAACTCCAATTTTTATCTTGTAAAGATCGATAAATCTTTTCATAAGCAAGCCTTGCTCTCAAATTAACATGAGTATAATGCTCTGCTTTATCCCAAAAAGCTAAAATTTCTTTTGCTTTTTTCTGACTCTCTGAGACCTCTCTGATTATTGTGTCCGAAAAGAAAGTATCAGAAAGGAAAATACCTTGATTAAGAATATTAACCATTCCCATTTTTTGTGCTATTTCTACCATTTGTGAAGTCTCAAATTGTAAGTAACTCTTTCTAAAAACGATTAAATCACACATATCCTTTAATCTTAGCCAGCATCCACGTCCACCATGATGATTAAGTAACATTTTAAAAATAGTATTTATTGAAGGTACTAAAACCTCTTTCTTATTAAAATCATTTAATTCGGCTTCTTTAAAGAAATCGTCAACACCAATTGGGTACTCATGAAATGATTCATTTATACCCCAATGAAAATCAATATGGACATCCTTCCCTACTTTCGTTTTTTTATCCAAACCAACTTCTCGTCCATAGAACCGATATATTTCTTTAAATAAGGTATAAGTTAATTCTCCTTTTATTGATAGTTTATAACCATCTGCTAAAAGTAATTTAAGGCTTTCATATAAATTTTCAGGCTGTACAATAATGTCAATATCACAACTTTCACGTAAAGGTCTATTCTGATATAAGTATTCCAAAAAGAGTTGTCCTTTGTAGGGTAAAGCTGGAATATTATTTTGTTTGAAGAAATCTAAAATATATGAAGTTTCTTGACCATCAAATAAATTTTTAATGGCCTGTTTTTTAGTAAAGACACCAACTCTTTCAACTAAATCATTTTGAAAGTTTATGTTTCTACATGCTTGGTAAAATATAGGTCTGATACAATGGTTCTTTAGTAATTTATCTACTCTTTGCCAATTCAGCTTCGGGTCGTTCGTTAAGTTTTTGAATACATTTGGAGATGCATCTAATAATACAATTTTAATTGACTCAATTAGGAGCTGAAGTTCTTTTGAAATCATTAGTTTAACTATAAATTGCTTGAATTGTGTATTCTTCTACTATACAATAACCTGTGATAATCTCTCCGTTTACCGTTGTCCATGCATGACCTTCAATTTTCCCCTCCTCACTTTTTTTAAATCCGACAAAAATCTGATAAGGAATATGAAAA
>Ga0247831_1001993_pt1 | contig 35249 bp, 43 predicted proteins | sample LaCruzMarch2015__9_FD_192406 | JGI IMG/M metagenome (GOLD analysis project Ga0247831, IMG submission 192406) | Freshwater microbial communities from meromictic Lake La Cruz, Castile-La Mancha, Spain - LaCruzMarch2015_1m | ecosystem: Environmental > Aquatic > Freshwater > Lake | place: Spain...
TTTTTGTAGTTATAATAACATAAAATAATATAAAATAAAATAAAATATGAATACTCCTGTAATTAGTTGTAATATAGTTGGAGGATTAGGTAATCAATTATTTCAAATCATGACTACTATTTCATATGCTATACGTAATAAATGTGTATTTATTTTTCCATACAATACACACGCCATGAATCGGTATACGTATTGGGATTCGTTTCTCTCTAATTTGAAAAAATTCACTACAAATAATATTCAATGTAAATATAAAAACATAGATTTACAATATTTTCAGAATTACAATGAACCTGTTTTTCATTATTCTTCCATTCCTTTTTTCGGAAAATCGTTTTATTTAAATGGATATTTCCAAAGTTATAAATACTTTGATACAGAGAAAACGTCTATTTTTAAAATGATACATTTAGAACAAAACCAGGAATTAGTGAAATCCGAATTCTCTCATTATTTTGCGGATTCTTCTTCTGATTCTAAAGAAGTTTTAGTATCTATGCATTTTAGATTAGGAGATTACAAACAATTACCGAATTATCATCCTGTATTACCAATTGAATATTATAGAAAATCACTGGAATATATATTATTGAAAATACCAACTACAAAAATAAAAGTATTATATTGTTGTGAAGTGGAAGATAATGAAATTGTATTGAAAAATATAAGTTATTTAACCGAATATTTTTCTTCTAATAATCTAGAATTTGTGAAAGTTAGTGATGATATATGTGATTGGAAACAAATGATTATTATGAGTTTATGTCATCATCATATTATTGCAAATAGTACATTTTCATGGTGGAGTGCGTATTTTAATTTGTATGGTGATAAGATAGTATGTTATCCTAGTGTTTGGTTTGGGATTAGTATACAAAATAAAATAGTAACAGATATGTATCCTAGCTCTTGGACATGTATACATTAGAATAGAACAGAATTTAATTTATCAGAAAATTGAATTTTATATTTTATTGTTGAAATAAATAAAATATAAAACAAATACACGGTATTATATTAGAATATATTCGTCGCGATAAGAGATAATAATAAAATGTCTGCTTTTTCATCTGCATCTGCATCTTCAATTGAATTACAACATATGTTGAGAAATATATCTGGATTGTTTTCAGAGAAAGAGACTTCTGAAATTCGGTTACAAAAAATAATTAAAAAACAACAAAAAAAAATAAAAGAATTAGAAAAACAATTATGTGATTATCATATATTAACTAAATTATTGAAAAAGAAAAACAAAGAAACAAAAAAACAACCCTTATTGTCGGGTTTACAACCCTTTGACCAATCTTCTAAAATATCTAATAATATAAACTTTACTTGTACTAAAATAAAAAAAGAAAAGGAAGTTATTATTGTTGAGGATGAAGGAGAGATTTGTATAGAAGAAGAGGATGAAGATGATATTGAATTTATTGAAATGGAAGCAGATGTTACAGATATTATTGATTTAAGTAATGAGGATACGGTACACCAAATGGTACAGAAATTGGAGGACGTAGAAGTAGAGGAAGAAGTGGTTGAGGAAGAAGTAGAGGTAGACGAAGAGGTAGAGGTTGAGGAAGAAGTAGAGGTAGACGAAGAGGTAGAGGTTGAAGAAGAAGTAGAGGTTGAGGAAGAGGAAGAAGTAGAGGAAGAAGTAGAGGTAGAGGTTGAAGTGGAAGAAGAAGTAGTGGTTGAGGAAGAGGAAGAAGTAGAGGAAGAAGTAGAGGAAGAAGTAGAGGTAGAGGTAGAGGTAGAGGTAGAGGTAGAAGAAGAGGAAGAGGAAGAAGTAGAGGTAGAGGTTGAAGAAGAGGTAGAGGTTGAAGTAGAGGAGGAAGTAGAGGTTGAAGAAGAGGTAGAGGTTGAAGAGGAGGAAGTAGAGGTTGAAGAAGAAGTAGAGGTTGAAGAGGAGGTAGAGGTTGAAGAGGAGGAAGTAGAGGTTGAAGAAGAAGTAGAGGTTGAAGAGGAGGAAGAAGAAGTTGAGGTTGAAGAAGAAGAGGAGGAGCAAGAAGTAATAATGGTCAAGATAAATAAAAAGAATTATTATACAACAAGTGAAACCGATGGTGACATTTATACTATCGGATTTGATGGAGAAATTGGAGAAGAAGTTGGTAAATATATAAATGGAAAACCAACTTTTTATAAAAAATAAAATAAATAAAAATAAAATAAATAAAAATAAAATCAACAAATAAAATCAACAAAAAAAATAAAAACAAAAAATTATCTATATATTATTTTTTTTGTGTTTTGGTTTGCGTTTTTTTCTAGTAGAAGAAGAAGAAGAAGTAGAAGAAGAAGAACCACCTTTTCTTGTTTTATTATTATCGGCAGAAGAAGAAGAAGAACTTTCTTCTAGTATTTTTTTTGCAGAAAAGAATACTTGTTGAGATGGAAAAGAATTGATTTGGTTTCCAGTATTTACTAAATCGCGAAACATACTACCTAAAAATTCGTCTTCATAAGAACATTTAATTTTATCCATATTACTTTCATCTATCTTACCTTCAATTACATCCATTTGTAAATATATTTCTATTGTTTGAATTGTTTGTTTACGTTTACCTTTTGTTTCTTTTTCATTAGTATTATTACTAGTATCTTCTTTGAGTGGAATAATATCTAATCCAACTTTTATAACTTCAATATCACATTTTTTATTCTCTCTTTTTTTTTCTTTTTCTTTTTTCTTTTCTTTTTTAGAATCCTCATCTGCATCTGCATCTTCATCATCTACATCCTCATCTGCATCTATAACATTCGTTGGATAACAATCTTGAATAGGATCCCATAAAACATTATTAAATTCGTTTTCTTTTAGTGTTCCACTTGCCATTTTAAAAATAATATTACTCCATATTTTATTATCTATTTTACGTCCTTTTAAATTAGCAATAACTAAAGCTAAATTATAAAATTCAACATAAAAATTCTGAATTTGTGTTTCTTCATTTTTATATTTTGGATCAGTCAAGAATTTAATATTTAAATCTTTAATAAATATATTTATTTTACGTTTACTATCAAAATCCGTAATTTTCGTTTTTAAATAATCAATTAAATTAGAAAAATCTAAAGAAACATTATGCATAGATTTTGTATTAATTAATTTCCCCAACAAATTAATGATATCTAGTTTTTGTTTTTTATCTAATTTTTTTAATTTTTCTCTCATTTCATTTCTGTTGGATTCATCTATTATTTTGTCTTTAAAAAACAAATATTTATCCATAAGATTATCTACCGCTTCATCAAATTCTTTTATACTAAGTGTATTTTCATCTAAACGCCCTGATCTATTATATGGAGCATCACGCCAATCAGGATACATCGGCATGAATAAAGATTCTTCACTTGATTTTTGAACTGAATCAAAAACATACAACAAAATAGTATCCATAGCAAAATCTTCTGCATTTGTACCTTGAAATATATTCAATGAAGGATCCGATTTCCATATATCAAATTGTTTATACGTTTGTAATATTTCATTATATACAGGATGATTCATAACATCATTTTTCCAAATTGTTTTTGTAATAGTATATATTTCAGATCCAATTTTCAAATACGAAAATTTCTTATCAAACCGGCTTGGTAATACATTAAATGTATTTGATCCTTTTAATGTGAAAATACTATCTGCTTCACTTGGTAGAATATATTCTATAGAATTCTCAATGTTATTAATTAAAGGAAATGTCGTTGGAAATAATAATCGTAATGTTAATTCAAAATTATGTAGTTTTATATCTATTGGTTTAGAATTAGAATCTTTTACATTTTTACGGGTTTTATTTCGTAATATTTTTAAAAATGTATCTTTATTAAAAAAGAATTCAACTACACGTTCATATGAAAAATTCTGTAGTTTGATTTTCGGATACAAAAATGTATCTGAAAAAAATGGATATTTAGCAAACGGTTTTCCTTTACTTTTCACATCTAATAAAGAACTCGTGAATTCTATATATTCATCTTTATCTGGTATACTTGTTTTAATCATCATTTGTAATTGTTTTATTCCCACTAAATTTGGATTAGCCATCCTTTTTTCTGTTACTATATTTTGTTATAATATATCTAGAAATATATATTATACCATTGAACTACAAAAAGATTATCTTTTTCTATTCTATTCTATTCTATTCTATTCTAAACCGATGTTTGTTTTAGATACATTTTTCCATCAGTTGTTTCTTTTCGGTCAGTTCCTTTTCGGTCAGTTCCTTTTCGGTCAGTTCCTTTCTGGTCAGGGTCAGTACTGACTTGACTAGTTATTTTACGCGCTTTTTCTAATACTTTAAATGCAGTATCCACATCTTCTTTTGTAAAAGATTTGCATTCTATTTCATTATCTATTAATGCTACATGATAATCTGTAAAAGATTCTGGTAAAATACAAAACATACTATTTTCATTACATAAATAATTAAAAAAAATCGTAAATAGAATAGTAATAAATAATGCAACAAATAAATCACGTGTACCCATCCATGCAATTGCAAATACTAATATTTGACGACTAAATGTATTTTTAAAATAAGATTCTATCGTTTTACTTAATTTCAAATTCACGAACCGAGATGCGACATTTAATATAATAATCATTAATCCTGCGAATATTTTACTATCATTTATTGATTTCAAAACATTGCGTAAATATAAGAAAAACGTATATATATCAGTGATTTCAACGGGTTCTTCTTTTTTGGTATTAATTTTTTCTTTAAAATCCATTTGCATCATTATGATTCTTTATTTTACATATATATTTTTTTGTTACAAATAGGAAGCGATATTTAGATCAACTCCTGAAAACGGTTCGTTTTTATTAACAAAAAAAGAATTTGCCCAATCCATTGCTTCTTCTAAAGACGTTTTACCTCTTGTAGATTGTCCTATCCATTCTTTTTTTTCAAGAGAACTTTTAATGGAAAAAGGACAAGATGGATCACATGGATTACATGGTTTATTATCATCTATAAACTGTATTTCCGGAAAAATACAAGGTATAGTATCATTTTCATAAATAATTTGGTTTTTATACACTAATTCTAAATTCGGATTACATTGTTGATTTCTAAATATAGCTTTACTTTCACTTTGTATTGGTAGTTTTTTATTTGCATTATATGCTTTATTCACTTCTAATAAGTCATCTATATTAGAAGAAACGAGTTTATCTTCTGAAATGGAAGAAGATGTCATTACTGAATTCCGTTGTTCTACCATACTTTCTCTCGTTTTTGGTTGAAAGTTTTCAGATTGAATAATATTATCTATATAATCGCATTGGTAATAGAATATTATTAAGAGACAAACAATTAATCCATAAGTAAAGTGTATATTTGTGTATACAACAATAATAAAAATAGCAAAAAGTTTTCCTAAAATAGTATTGCTTTGTAATATAAATGGTACGGGAAACAACAAATATAAAATCAATAATAGAATTGGTATAAATTGTTCTATTGTTGGTATAATCATTTAGGAAAAAATATTAGATTTTTGTAATAATATTATATATACAATATATTTGTATTTTATCAAGGATAAAAATATATTGATTTTGTAAAGTAATGAATGGATTGTTATCATCTGCCTCACCTTGGCAAAACGATTCGGTATCATCAAATACCACTTCTAAAAAAAGAACACCTTCTCTCAGTATTCCTCGTAACAAAACAATAAAGAATAGTGGTGGGAAATCCCAAAGTAATTTAGATGATATTCAAAATGTAGAGAATGATGAAACGATTTTTAATAATGATAATCTATCTATTTCACCTTCTTCTCCTATAAACCAAAATCAAAGTCAAAATACACTAGATTCTATACAACAAGATAATCAAACGAGAATGACAAGAGTACAACAATTAATTAATAGTATGAATATGGAAAATGACGGTCAAAGTTTAGCGAATTTTAAACCAATAGAATATTCTAATACGAATACGAATACGAATATGAATGTGAATAATAACACGAATATGGGTAATACTAATATTCCTGTAAAACCTCTTTATTCCATGAATGAACAACCTACTATTCTAAGCAATCCATATAGTTCATATCGTGATGTGTATTTAGGAGATTCTAAAATTGGAAATGTACCTTATTACAAAAATAATATGAATATGGCAAAAGGTGAAACACTACTACCACCTGATAGACTAATGGAAAAGTTAAATAGGATGTTGTATATTTTAGAAGAACAACAATATGAGCCTACAAAACATATCACGGAAGAATTCATTTTGTATACCTTTTTAGGCATTTTCGTGATTTATATTGTGGATTCTTTTACTCGTTCTGGCAAATATATTAGATAATTCTATTATTATTTTTTGTTACGGTATAACTACAAAAAATAATATTTAATATGAATAATTCATTCCATTCGCAATTTGTAATGGGGTAGGTGGTGCAGGTGGTAACAGTGGACCCGGTGGTAAGTAATAAGGTAGTGTATCAGAAGGTAAAATGTAAGGTAATGGGGAATATGGAGTATAATAATTCACATATCCATAAGGATACCCACCATATCCACATCCGTATCCGTATCTACCACCATAACATGGATACCCATACCCATACCCATATCTATTTCCATGACCATATCTATAATGCATTGATCTGTATGTATATACTAGTAAATTATTATTTATTTCCCTATAATTTTTACTTTGTCAAAAAATATGGCTAAAGTTTATTACAAATATTATAGAACTGATAAATAACAAAATTTGTGTCTTCTGAATATTCTGGATGAAATAATGTACCATATCTATGATTAGAAAAATCAAATGCACACGGCATTTTTTTATTTTTGTAGTAAAACCATGCGATTTCTTTGTTTGTATTAATTATTTTTTTGTTGGGGATAATAAGGTCAGAAAAACAGAATTGAAATTCTACTGTCGCCTTGGCATTATGAAATAAAGGATGTGAATTGTCTATAGATACTAATTGTTTTTCACATATAAATTTAGATTGATGATCTAGTGTATATCCACTACAGATCATAGCTAGTAATTGACATCCGAAACAAATACCTAATACTGGAATATTTGGATAAATTAATAAATAATGAAAAATGTATCCGTAATCTTCTAATAAAAGAGGTTTAGATAAATTTAAAGGACTTCCTGAAATAATAATTCCTTTTATTTTTGTTTCTCCCAATTCTTCTATTTTTTTTGTTTCTATAAAATCAATATTGTTTTTTTTCAAACATTTACGAATATATTTCATGTAGTGTAAATCTGCTAAATTTGGTTTTGCATTGTTTATTAGAAGTAACATATTATTATACTATCTATATCTATTATCTATCTACAAATAAATATATTTTTGTATTGATATTATATATTTATTTTTTTGTATTATTATGACTAGTTCAAAAAGTCGTAACTCTAAAAGTCGTAGTAATTCTAAAAGTCGTAGTAATTCTAAAAAAAGTCCTAGTATTTCACAATATTATACTCCACTCACATCTCCTCTTAAGAAATCTCTTAATAAATATCTTAGTAAATCAATAGATTCTGCAATAGATTCTGCAATAGCAAAAAAAGCAAATGAAATAATGCAGAAAAAAATAAATGACAAATACTTAACTCCTAACCAAATAAAAAAAATGGAACAAGACAGACACAAACAAGACGAAAACGAAAAAATAGCTAACCAAAAATATAATGTACAGGTTAACAAAGCGTTAGGATCTCAAAAACCATCTATGTTTAAAAGATTTTTAAAAACTTTTAGACGGGGAGGAGGTAAAGGAAAACAAAACAATAAATCCAAAACAAGAAAAAATAAATAAATAAAAAACTATTTTTGTGAAAAAATAGTTTTTTCTCTCTCTCTCTACAGGGCTTGAACCTGTGACCTTTCGGTTAACAGCCGAATGCTCTACCAACTGAGCTAAGAGAGACTTGTATCTATACTACCACAAAAAAAATATTTAAGTACTTTTTAATAAATGTATTATTTAAGTTCTTTCTCCCATTTTTCTAGAATATCTAATCCAATATCTGGTAAACAAACATGAGATTCCCATAAATATCTACAAAATGCCCATTGAAATTTCAAATGATTTCCTTCTGGATACAAATGTCCATATTTGGTCAATAACCATTCCTCTTTTTCTTTTGGTAATAGAAATAACTGATTTCTCGGCAAAACATAAGCTAATTGTACATATGGAGATATAGATGCTGTTTTTTTAGAGGATAATGCAGTAGAAGAAAAGAAATCTACTTTATAATGAGGTACACAAGGTGCTAAATCACATAATAATGGTGGATACATATATTTATATTTCCATTTCCAGTCAGGACAACCACAAATATAATATTTACATACCCATTCTAATCCTTCTAAATAATTCACGCATATTTCTTTTGTAGTAGTAATTTCTTGGTTTGAAAATAAACGCGAATAATATCTTTTCTCCCATCCTTTTTCAGATGGACAAATATACATTTCATCTTGTCGGAAAATAACAGGCACACTTTCAATCATTTCATCTTTTTCTTTGTTAGGATTGTTTTCTTTATTAGTAGTAGAACTACTATTACTATTCATTCTCTCTATTTTCCCTTGTAAATAATCCCATTTTTTACGGAATGCATATTCATCTTTAATAAATGAATATTCATATTTAGCAAGAGCTGTAATAAAAACAGATACTGATTTCCAATGAATATCTAAATTCTGGGTTTTTGTCAACAAAAATGTATTTGGACGATTCCCAATAGTTAGACGATAAGTATCTAATAATCGTTGTATTCCATAGGTACGAATATTCAATGCAGGAAAATGTGGTAAAAAATCATTTCCTAGTAAAAAACACAAGAAAACATAATCATACATCCGATGATTATCTGGATAAGCACAATTCATATCATTTGCAATAGATCGTCCAAATTGTGCAATATCTAATCCCCATAAACAATCTTCTGGTTTTTTAGAATCCATTACAATAGACGATTTCATGAATTCTGGTGCTTCTCTAAAAATATAAATATTATTCGTGTAAGATAAATGAAACAAAGATAACATAATTAAATCGGCATCTAATCCATAAATCGCGATATTTTTAGTAGATACTAACGGATTTTCTCTCAAATGTTCATATAATTTATGTTCACCTTCTCCTGGTTCATCTGGAGTTGCTAATAAAATATGTTGTACGCGATATTTAGATTCTTTTTTTAGAAACGTATTTTTCATATGAATAGATAAACGATACATAAATGATGTACCTGGTGTAAAAATACTACTTGGTATTTTAGAATTGGATACAGATTGAAACCATGATTTATATCTACGATTTCTTTGTTGTTCCATTTTTGCAACAGGTGCAGGTCCATCAAATGCAATATAAATAGTATCTGTTGGTTTTAAATCTGAAATATATTTTTCAATTTTTGTCACTGTTTTATCTAGAATACTTTGATAAATTTCATCGTGATTATCATTATTCGTATCGTTATTATTTTTGTTATTATATACTTCATGGTATGAATCATATAATATAGAATTGCAGTCCATATATAACCTCTCAAAAATCATTCCATCTCTTTTTTTCTTGATGATTTGTGAATGATTTTTGATAATATGACTGAAATAAGATGGAATTCCCATATAAACAAATGAATAATTTTGTAGTGTAGTGTAGTTGTAATATATATAGACACAAATAATATTTATATTGTTCTAGACTTGAACAAAAATCTCAATATTATATAATATAAAACAATCCAAAACAAAAAAGAATATGGATTTATTTGGATTACTTTATTTATTTTTCAGATTATCGCCATTTATCATCGCTTCGTTTTTCTCTCTGATTTCTGTATTTAATAGCGATTTAAAAGGATTCATCTATTTAGTAGGATTGATTTTTGCGACTGCATTAACTATGGGAATCGGTAATAGTATTCAAACATACGTTTTTCCTGATTTTCCAGATACTAAACCTGCAACAAACTCTGGATCTACAGGTACATTAGTCCAACCAACAACAATAAACCCAATACATGGGGCCGGTAAATTCGCTATGTTTGGTGGACAAGTAAATACTACCGGTATTCCTCCAGTATGTAATACGTTATCTTTAGGTGGTTTTTCAGGATTTTCTAAAGTACCATTAAGTACTGCAGTATTATCGTATACCTTTTTTTATTTAGTATATACAATTGGGCAACATAATATGGCATTATATAACATTCCTACCTTAATATTATTCCCGCTCCTTATCTTATCAGATATGGGATGGAATATTCAAAACGGATGTTATCCTGTAATTGCATGTGTATTGTCATTAATTGTAGCAGGAGGATTAGGAGTATTATGGTCATTTATTGTGTCCATTTATATGCCGAAAATGCAATATTTAATTGTAGGTAGTAATCGCGAAATGTGTATGAGACCAAGTGATCAGACATTGATATGTACTGAAGATTAATGAATAATTACCGATCAAAAAACGAAATATTAGAATTAAACCATTGTTTTAATTGTTCTGCTAAACGTGAACGATGAAAATCATTTGCAATCATACGAATACTTTTGCTTTTATCTTGAAAATGTGGCATAAATCTATAAATAACCTGTATTAAATTCATTTGTGAATATTTATTATCTAATTCTGAAATAGGAAAAACAGCAAATCCTTTCTTAATATTCACTGTATTGTGAAAACTATACAACATATACTTGAATTGTTCTTTTGTTTTTATTGTTTTGTAGTTAATTCCATTCATATATGCAGAAGCATGTTCTGCACAATCCGGACAAGGTAAATTCGCACAAATAGAATAAATCGTATTTAATAAACCTTCCCTTATTTGAGAGAAATGTTCATCTTTTACTTTTTCAGCTAATACATGAAATAAATACCATGTCGGTTCTCCCCATTTCATTTTTTTAGGTTCTGGATTTGTTTGAACTTGATTTTGAATTTGATTTTGATTTTGATTTTGTCTTTGGGTTTGTTCTTGATTTTCATTATGAACTTGTCTAGGAGGAGTAGTAATAGAAACACGGTTAGTTATGGAAAAAATAGGTTGCCTGTTTTTATTTCTATTAACAATATTATTGATATATGATTTTTGTGAATATAAATCAGTGAATAACATTATTTACTATTCTAATATAAAAAAAATATATAGATATTTTCATAATATTTACAAATACAAAAAATTAATTACCAGATATATATACAAATAAATAAACAAAACAAAAATGAATACGCTAGATAACGAAAACAAGAATAAATTAATTGAGATTGTTCGTAAATGGATAACAATAGATAATCAATTATCTAAATTGAATCAAATGACCAAACAATTACGAGTAGAAAAGAAAAACTTGAATTTAGAAATGATACAAGTAATGAAAACAAATGAAATAGATATTTTTGATTTAAAAGATGGACAAATCCGATACAAACAAGAAAAAATAAAAGAACCGTTAAATCAAAAAAGATTATTATCTATTTTATCCAAACATCCGAAATTAGAAGAAACACAAATTAATGAATTAAGTGATTTTATTTTTCAAAATAGAAACCAAATTGTTAAAGAAACAATTATACGAAAAATTCCTAAACCATCCTCTTCTATTGAAAACTTAACAAAGTAACAAAGTTTTATTTTTTAACATTTCAACGTAGAAGAAATATAACTCATTGTTATAATATTACATAAAAAACCCCAAACAAGAAAAAAAATATATATAATAGAATAAATAGTAATGCAGAATAAAATCATACAACAAAAATCTAATCTAAACTAATCCAAAAGCCCGAATACCATATTCACCATTAATAACTTCACATCTTGCAATTATTTCTGGATTTTTCTTTTCATTTAAAATATCTTCAGTTTTATATACATTATTGTATTGGTCAATATAATATACAATTCCATGAATATCTTTTGCAACAACTTCTGCATTTAATAATTCACTTTCGGTTTGTTTTTCATCTGCAATAGTAACAACGCCATGAGGAATACCTTTTACATGAGTACCACAATATTCATATCCTTCTTTTTGTTTTCGTGTACATTGTTCTCCACTTGCACGTTTTGCAATACAACGATTACATCCAGGAATTGCGTTTTTAATACGTTTTCTTTTAGAAATATCTTCTTTTGTTAAGATTAAACATTCGTAATTATAAATTTCATTCAAGTATTCATTTATTTTTGTTTCAGATTCATTTGGAAATGTATCTATCGTTAGTTTTTTAATATGAGATTTAAAATTTGTAACATAGGTTTTAATGCGTTTATTAATATGTCTATCCATGATTAATTAATTTTGATATTATTATGTTTATCTAATCTATCTATTTTAACTGTTATTTTTCAATTTTTTTGTAAATAAAGAAAAAAAATATACCAGAGAAAAACCAACCAAAATAAAAAATGTAAATACAAAGAAAAGAAAAGAAAAGAAAAGAAAAAGATGGAATTTGAAAAATTTAAATTCAATCTTTGGGATGTAGTTACTATGATTCCTATTTTTATATGTGCATTTATCGTGAATAATTCGTTATTATCTTTTGGATTTATTTTAATGGGAATCGTTGGATTTATACATCACATTTTCGTCAATACTTACCGTATTTTAATATTAGATACTATGAGTATTGCGATTATGAGTATATTTTGTACTATTGTGTTAAAGATACCATCTTTTATCAAAGATATTATTTATTTCATGGAATGTTCCGTTTTACTATTTTTATTATTTTGTTTTATAACAGATATTCGTTATCCAAATCGTCTTTTACTTATTATCATGTCATTAATCTGGCTACCATTACTTATATTTAGCGTAAAATATCTATCTCATGCTTCTGGGTTTATTGCATTAATTACAGTGTTTTTATATACGAGTTCTATTACTGTTTGTGGTGAAAATGCTTTTATTAAATTCTCTTGGCCATTAATGCATATTACATTTGCTATATTTGCTTTTTTAGTTTTATATGAACTAGAACTTATACGTCCAGAAATATACCAACCAATTGAAAGTACCTTGGAATATATAACTGATATGAAAAATAGGATAAAATAAAATATCCAAACAAAATAAAATATATTTTTATTGTAGTATATTTTATTTTTTGTAATAATAATTAATAATAATTAATGTCTTCTTTTCCATTTGTATTTATTATAAATATGAGAGAAAGAACAGAAAGAAAAGAAAAAATGGAGAAATTAATGCAACAAATTGGAATTACTGAATATGAATTTATTATTCCAGTAGAAATCACAGAAGAAACTATTCCAGAAGAATATCGTAAAAATCGTATGAATAAAGGAAATACGTCCTTAAATCTCACAATTTTAACCAAAATATTTCCGAAAATACAACGAGAAATTCGCCGAGATTTTATTGTAATGGAAGACGATTTAATGTCTACAATTCCAGTAACAAAAGTCAAGGAACATATAGTACATATATTGAGAGAAGTTCCAAAAGATTGGAATATGATTTATTTAGAATATTGTCTAGAAATGTGTTCTTTAGCTCCAAAAACCCCTACAAAAAATCCATCATCATTATCTGTATTGAAAAAAGCATTTCATCCATATTGTGCTGCTGCTATCTTATTCAGATATAATACTGCAGATTCGGTATATAAATGCATTAAAACTAAGAAAAATCCACTTAGTTTTACATATTCTTCGTGTATTTACAACAAAGAATTAGTTGCATATATTGCCGATCCACCAGTTTTCGCACAAGATGTGTTAATGCAAGGGGATTTAGCACATACAGAATCGCCATGGAATATTCATTTTTATTTGAACCGAATTCTGAAAATGTATGATACGGATGCAACAATATCTAAACCGAGATTACCAGCATGTATAGATAGTATAGAAACACTAGATTATATACGATGGTGGAATGTTGGATGGATATTAATGAGTATTGTATTTTTATTGGGATTATATAGATATCGTAAATATATTTTTTTTGTAGGGAAAAATGAGAGAAAATTACATACGAACCGACTCAGGAATTTGTGATTTCGGTAAAAAGTAATGTTCTGCCAAACGAAATAAAATAATTAAAAGATTAATTCTATAAATATAAGTTATTATAAATACGAATGGCGATGGTAATGCTAAAATTAAATAAGGTTCTATTTTCGTATTCCCATTTCTATATTCTTTATCTAATAATTGTTTTTCATGAATACTAAAAGGACATTCTTTTATCAATTGCCAAGAAGTACATTTTTATCTGATATATAATACTCATACAAAATATACGAAATTAAACCGAAATTTATGATATACATTATACGAAATATAGGTAAATATACATTACTGGGTATATTAAGTAATTCTATAAATGGATTTACATTTGTATCACCATTTCTATATTTCGGATCTAATATTTGTTTTTCATGAATACTATAAGGGCATTCTCTCAATAAACCCCAAGAATAAACTGCCAAAAATAAATACATTTCATAAAAAATATACAACCATAATTCTGGTTTGAAAATATATGGTAAACCCATAATACATATAGTAGATATACAATGCAAAACTCGGTTTATATATAATTCAATGGATTTTCCAAACGATAATTTTTCTTCTTTTTTCTTAATTTCTCTCAACATAGGATCTTTCAAATTCGTATTTATAAAAATAATAAAGGTCAGAATAAGGGACGCACTAATAATCCAATAAAATCCATTTTGAATACTTAATCCTAAATTAGGGATAGTAAACATATTTGTTTTGATATATATGATTGTTCCTATTTTTTTATTGTATGTAATATATACGTATATAATCCATATACTTCACGATATCCTACAATAATTAAATTCACATAATACATAAGTATAATTGCTTTTTGTAATAATTCATATTCATTTTTATTTTTAGGATGAAAAATCAAAGTAGTATATGGTTCATATTCCGGCATTTCTCCCATTTTATATGATTTATCTAACATCTGTTTTTCTATTATTGAAATAGGACATTCTCTATATTCTCTCCATGATAAATATACGAGTAATAAATAAAATAAATAAAAACTATCCTGTATTATTCCCGATGTGAAAATAAATGGAAAAAACATGATGATAATAGTAGAACTATAATGATACAACCGATTCATATATAGAGTTATTTTATCGGTATATGAAAGCCGATTTTCTTGTTCTTTTATTTCTTTATGTTCACTAAAATACGACATAATAGTAAAAACAATTGCGATACTCACTACAAATAAAATTCCTTGACGTATACTTAAATTCAAAGATGGTATTTTCCACATTGGATATTTTATTTTATTTTTTTTGTAGTAGTATATTATAGTATATAGATTTTTTTGTAGTTTGAGAGAAAAAATGTTTATTCAAAATAAACATTGTTATGATTTTCAATTACGAAAATATGAAAAAGGAATATTAGATGATTTTGTAGATATTACTTATATTCTTACATCAAAAGATAGTACAGAACGTAATGCACAAGTAGAAGCACAATTAGTTAAATTAATCCCTACAAAACATATATATTTTGTATATAATTCTACTTATAAAAAATGTAAAAAACAATTACCTGAACAAATACCACCGTATGATTTGAAAGATGCGAATTTGAATATTATGCAACATTCTATAGATAATGGATTCAATAATATATTGATTTTGGAAAACGATTTTATTTATTCAGATCTTTTGTTAGATAATACAAAAAATAAAGAAATAGTGAGAGAAATATGCGACTTTTTCAATGATCCAGATTATTCAGAAAAAGCATTTGCTTATAATTTAGGCCCAATTATTAAATTAGTATATCCTAATCTAAATCTGATTCCTAATTCTAAACACAAAAATACGTTTAAGTTATTACTTGGTAGTGCAAGTCAAGCAGTAATATACAACAAAAAAATACGGTATGAAATATGTAATGGAAAAAAAAATATACTCACGAAAATTTTCAAAGATATTGATAAAAATATGGATGGGTATATTAACTTTAATTATGATGTTTATTTATATAAACATCCATTAATTTATCAGATTTTGTCACCAACTGAAAATCAAAAGCATTGGTTTCAAAATCGTATTATTAATTATATTTTAGTTAATAAAGATAAATTAATCAATCTAGATAAAACGCCAGAACCAGGATTTACTATTATTTACGAAATATCATTTTTCTTAAGTTATTTTTTGTTTTTCTTATTGATATTTTTGATTTTGTATTTTCTTATTAGTATTTTTTCTTTGAGAGAAACCTCAAAATTTAGAATAATAGCAAAAACAAAAAAAAAATAATTATATAATTTTTTATATTTTTTGTTATTTTATTTTACATTATTTTATTTCATGGAATTACGTATTTTTTCTATAATTGATTTGGATTCTTTTAAAACGGTTTTTAAATGGACAATAATTAAACTTTTATCTGGTGGTTTTTCATAGGCGATTCTTAAAACACCATAGGGATCATGTGGATGAAATTTCTTAAAACTACAAAATGTTAATTCTTTTTCTTTACCATTGAAATAGGTGAGATACATCATAGTAGATAAAATATTTCCCAATGTATCATCTTCATTATCTAGAATAACATCAAATGAGTTTTCAACTGTAGACTCAATAATACTATCATATCCGTATTTTTTCACATCATTACTTGGTAAAATCGGAATATTACTTTCATCTAATAATGCCGTAAATAAATCCATTTTTGCACAAAGAATAGAACATGCTTTATGTACAATATCTAGATTTCCATAGACACCAACACTTTGAATCACATAATCAAAACTATTAGAAACAACGTATCTTTGTGCATCTAAATTCCAGAAATCAGATTTTACATGATCTATTTCTTTCTTAGTTTTATCTTCAGATTTCAATTTATCATGAATTTTATCCCATGCTTCATCTGCTTTTATCTTATCAATAGTATATCCATAAGAACAAATAGATACTACATTAAACATACTATTGATTCTAGCATTCGCTACTGAGAATTTAGCAGTCAATGAAAGTTGTTCACCTGGAATAGACGTTCCCATTTTTGGACGTAATCGGACAATATCAATATAATGTCCAGTAATTTCATTTGGTGGAAATATTTTTTTTGTTTCTTGTTGCGACAAATATAAATTATTATCTATATCTTTAATCTTGATATCTTTTGTAGTTACCATACGAATTGTTTGATCATCTGAATCATTGATTACATCTATTTCTAAACTATGTTTATCTGTAAAAGTAGGATCTAACACATGAATTGGAATACAACTAATTCTTTGTTGAATAATTTCATTATGTAATCTACTTGTGTTTTTTTTTATAAAACATTGATTTACAGTAGTATCTTCTGTACGAATCACTACTGTCGGAATATCTGTTAGAATAGTTCTACGTAATGCATTTGCAAAACATTTATCTATTCCAGATAAAGTGAAATACAATTTGTTGTCTTCTTCATACATTTTTTGTAGACTTGGATTCATTGTTTTAGATTTGTTGGGGTATTATAGTTAATTTAATTATAATTATATTATTTTTTGTTTATTCTACAAAAATAATATCAATTTTTTTGTTTTTGTTTATTCTGTCATTGGATTTGTCTCTACAATAATATTATTATCATGAATATAGTTTGTATTTGTGTTTGCATTTGTGTTTGTAAAATAAACATCGTATAATTCAATTGTATTTTCTATTTTTGCAGAATCTACAGTAAATTCAAATTCTTCTGAATTAGAATTATAAATATCTGAAAATTCTGGAGATTTCTCTTCTTTTTCTTCTTCTTCTTTTACTTCTATTATTTCTTCTTTTACTTCTACTTCTACTTCTATTATTTCTTCTTTTACTTCTTCTTTTACTTCTTCTTTTACTTCTTCTTTTACTTCTTTTTCTACTTTTTCTTCTTTTACTTCTTCTTTTACTTCTTCTTTTACTTCTTCTTTTACTTCTTTTTCTACTTTTTCTTCTTTTTCTTCTTTTATTTCTCTAATTTCAATTTCTACTATATCATTCCGTTCCATCTTATGTATATCCATGGTAGTAGAATGTAATAACACACTATTGAAATAACCATGAATAATCGGTTTATTATTACTAAATAAATACTTATACATAGACATAGACATAGTAAAAAAAAGTATTATATATTTTATCCAATAAAATATTTTTTTGTAACAAAATTAGTCAAAATAAGGATTATCTTTAATTTTCATAGAACAATATTCTACCGGTTTTTTCTTATAATCAATTGGTTCATGAATACCCGCATCTTTTGCATTTTCCAACAAAAATTTAAAATTCTCCCAAAATTCTGATTTATGTCCAACGGATTTAGTTCCAACATGAGACAATTCATGTATTGCTACAAACATTAATGTATGTTCATCAATTAAATCTTCAATATCTCCTGTTTTCTCAGGGTTTAAACAAAACGCAATTTTCTCTCCTTTATTTTCACTATATGCTGTATATTCACTTGTAGGTAATGTTTCTACTACTTTTTGTGGATTAAATCCATTAACTAATCGTTGTACCATAGGATTATCTGGATGTTTCTTATTCACATACTTTACTAATTGTCTACATTTATCAGTAGTTTTTGCCAATAAATCTGCAGCTGCATCTATTTTGTTACGATCTCTCACACAATATTTATTTCCATCTACAGTAGAAACGATACATTTTAATTGGAATTGATCACTATTCATAAAAAAATTATAAATACATGCTCCTAAAATAAATAGTATAACTGCATAAAATATTAGTTCTATTGTTTTCATTATTTATATAATATGGATATTTTATACCAATGATTCATTTTTATGTAGAAGAGATAAAGACGATACATATTCCATCATTTCTATATCGTTACGTATTTCAATAAGATAATCTTTTACATTCCGATAAGTAAACCATTTACCTTCTGTACTTTCTTTTGTTTTATTTCCTTGATTCGTAATTTTATTTTCACAAATTAATTGATGAAATATTTTTCTATCCATTACCCAAAATCGTATTTCATCGTAATCTATTCCACATAAAAGTAATATATTCCATTTATGATTTTCTTCAATATGTTGCCATCTATAATTATCTTCTTCCCAATGTCCAGATGATTTTTGTTCTATAAAAATAGATAGTTTTTCTTCTTCTTTTTCTTTTTCTTTTTCTTCTTTGATATTCTCTTTTTCCTCTTCTTTTTTGATATTCTCTTTTTCTTTTTCTTTTTCTTCTTCTTCTTTGGTATTCTCTTTTTCTTTTTCTTCTTTGATATTCTCTTTTTCTTTTTCTTTTTCCTCTTCTTTTTCTTTTTCTTTGATATTCTCTTTCACTATCTTTATAATATGATCATATCCGGTTTGATCCTTACCTTTATTTCTAGGGAACAATTGTTTGAAATGAAATCGCGCATATTGTTCTAAGATAGTTCCCATTTTAGATCCTCCTCCTAATGCAATAAATTTCTTGATATATTCCGGTGAATTTTTCTTTTCGTATCGTTGAAGTTGAGTAAGTTTAACTTTACTATTCTTATTGATTTTTATCCAAAATTCTTCTATTTTATGGTTGTTCATCATTTTCATCGTTAATAACTAACTAAACACTACAAAAAATAAATTCAATTTTTTTAGTTTTTCATATTATAATGTTATTTTACACATTATAATACACTCTAAGGAAATCTAAGGAATACACCCGTGGACTTGAGATATAGATGGAACTGTTTCTCCCAAAATATAAATGATTCTATTCTCTACCCCAAAATATTGACGAATAACTTGATTCATTTGTTCTTTTGTTATTTTGTCAATAAACGTATCATATATATCATTGTAATCCATAAATGTATGTTGAAATTCGGTGATATTGGAAGATAATATATATTTAGTGCCATTATAAGTAGTTATACTATCCATTGTTTGTAAATCCATTAAATAATTACCTTTCATTTTACCTTTGAATATTTTCAGTTCTTCATTTGTAATTCCTTTATTTACTAAATCTTTTATTAATTTAAGAATAATTGGTAAAACTCCAATTTCTTCCTTACTTTTACTTTTATTTTTACCATTCGTATTATGACTGGTATAAGAAATGGTTTTATGTGGATCAGTTTCTGCATAAATCAAGAAATATCCAGTATGATCTTTGTTTTCAGTATAGGTACTAGACCGATAAGTCAATCCATGTTTTTCTCTCAACAAAGTAAATAAACGTCCACTTAATCCATTTAAAATATTAGATAATAACCACAAAGAATATTTATCTATATGATGTTTATTACATGTACGAAATCCTACCCCGATAAAATTTGTAGAAACACCTTTTTTCTTAAATATTTCAATACGTAGAGAAGAATTTGGAGTGATTAATGGCAATACATTTAAAGATGGAATCGTCGCGGTTTCTATTTTTTGTATAGATATACATGAATTTGATTTTGTTTTTACAAAAAAACTAGTGGTTAGTACATGAATAATTTCTGAAAAAGGAATATTAGACATGATACTCATTACCATATTTCCTGGATCATAAAAATGTTTGTACCATTCTACTACATCTTTATATTTCAAGGTATCATCATTTGGATGATAAGTAATACTATCAATTGGAAATGCAAAAGAACTACCTTCGTAAAAAATAGCATTTAATTTATCAAAAAATACCCATTCATCGTCATTCATATTTCGGATATTTTCTTCAACTACTACTTTTTGTTCTTTTATGAATTCTTTTTTTGGAAAAGTAGAATTTAACATCATATCTGCTAAAATATGTGTACTATGTTCAACATATTTATCTGGACATTTCAATGTATAACATGTATATTCTTTTTCAGTATATGCATTTATATAAGCACCAATTTCATCATAATTCATAAATATTTCTTTTGGATGAATTATTTTTTTCGTTCCTTTAAAACACATATGTTCTACAAAATGACATACTCCTCTCACTTGTTCCGTTTCATAAATAGATCCTACTTTACAAAATACATTAATATTTGTAATGGGTAATAATTGAGTTGGTTTTGGTTGTTGATAAATAACGCGAAAATGATTCGGAAACGTATGTATTCGTATAGTATCTTTATGATTATTATGAATAGACATTATTATATTATATTATATTATAGAATGAGTGAGTGATTTATTTATTTTTTGTTGTATATACAATCTTACAAAAAATAAATTGCTAAAAGATTAGTAGTCGTTTTTTTTGTTTTTTTATTTATTGGCATCCAACTTCTAGAGAAACTCTCATTAGATCTGGTTCATATGTACTTTGATTCCATGGTCCAATTTCTTTTTTAGGAATAATTGGATCGGATCGTAGTTGTAGATTAGGATTTTTCAAGGTTTGTCCAATGGAATCTAGACCCATATGGTACCCAGCTTGTAATAGATCTGGAGTAGTAACACCTTGATTTACTGGATTTAAATTAGACCATTGACTATTTACATCATTTGGCAACAAATCAGATGGATTTACTCCAGATTGATCAGAATATCCACCTTGACTAGCTGGTTGTACCATTTTCTTCTGATACTCAGAATCTGCCATAGAAGGAATAATGGAAGAAACAGGAGCTACGGATGGAGTACTTAAAAGTGGTTGATTCTGTTGTTCATTTTCATATAGTCCTCCAGATTCCATACTATCTCCCAAATTATATTTAAAACCAGAATACCAAGCTAAGAAAAAGATTAAAACACCAAAAATAATAAATATAGTCATACGTTCTTTTGTAAAAAATTTCTCAAAACCTGAAATCAATTCTTTTGACATTTTAACTATTTTCGTTTATATAAACGGCATATAAAATTATTTATAATTCTTTATCACAAAAAAGATGTCTAAATTGTTTGATTTTTAATATTCGGTAATTTGAAAATATCATCTTCTTCTTTTTTTCCACTATAAAAATCTTGGTCACTATCATCTTCATCTTCATCTTCTTCAAAAACTTCATCTAAAAGATAAGTATTTTTAATACGTTTTGCTTCTAAATACGCAGATAAGGCATAATTTCTGGCCATTTTTGCCTTTTTTTTTGCAGAGGTATACATTTCAAAATAAACATCGTTTCGTTTTTTCAAATGTATTACTTCTTCTTCTTCTTCTTTTTGATTTATTGGAATAGAAAAATCTATCTCACATAATTCATTTTCATCTTCTTTTTTTAAAATGCCTAAATTAAATGTGGTATCTTCTATTTTCTCTTCTATTTTTATTTTTTCTTCGGATTTTTTAGATAAATATATTTCTTCTTCTTTTTTTATTTCTTCTTCTAAGTTTACTTCTTCTAAGTTTATATCTTCTACATTTACTTTTTCTAAGTTTACGGCTTCTACATTTACTTTTTCTAAGTTTACGGCTTCTACATTTACTTTTTCTACATTTACTTTTGCTAAGTTTACGGCTTCTACATTTACTTTTTCTAAGTTTACGGCTTCTACATTTACGGTTTCTACATTTACGGTTTCTTCGTTTACTCTGTGTTCTTTTATCTCATCATCATTATTATTATCGTTATCTTCTAAATTTAATTGTTGAGTAGTAGAATGAATATTCTTTTTAGCAATAATACATTTTTCAAATAAATCAATTGGATTTAATACCATCATTTGTTTGATTTCAAAATCAATTTGAAAACTACGGGATGAACATTTAATTCCTTGTATTTCCAATATAGACATTAATACAGTATCACTAGTAATGGTATCAATATCTACATCCATTTCATTTTCATTGTATATTTTCAAACCACATTTACCTAAACGTAATGGAATATTTGCCCGTAATACATGTTGAGATTTATATATTTTAAAACAAGAAGCAAAAGAATTCTCAATATCATGCATTTCTAATTCAGAATCAAACCATTTACTACGATTTTTAAATAATATTTGTTGACATTGATTTTCAAATTCTTCTATCCATCTTAAAAAAGATTCATCGTCGTGAGTAAATACTAAATCACAATGCATTTTCTTTCCGGTTTTTACAATTCCTTGTTTAGATTTACATTTAGGAGATTGAATATATAAAGGTGTTTGATTAATACCAAAACAACGAATGAAATAACATCCATTTGTAGTAGATTTAGGCGAAATAAAATTTACATTATTTATAAAATCAAACGTATCATTTGTATCATGTATCATTTATTTAAAATTGTTAGTTACTCTAAATTAAATTATATTTATAAAAAGGATTTGAAAAATAAGCGAACTATAATAAAAAAGATGAGTTGTGATTATTATTACATTACAAAAGTCTTATATATTTATTGTAAGTATGATAATTATTACACTATAGAAATATATAGAAATAGAAGAGATTATTATTATGATTTTGATATAGATGATAAAGATTATGCAACAAAAGTAATAGAGTATAAAGAGAAAATGTTAACTCCTGGAATTCCACCGATTGTGGTGTATGATAATGGTACTTTCAAAAATATACATTATGCAAAAAAATATGCATTATTAGTAACAAAAGAAATAGCGCAACAACACAAAACATGGAAGGATATAGTAAAAATCGTAAAAGTAGAAGAAAGATTTAGATTAGATTAGATTAGATTAGATTAGATTAGTTGTTATCTTTAGATATAATAATATAACTTCGGTTTCGTTTCAAAAAAAATAATAAATTATCTGATCTAAAAAAAGAAAAGAAAAAAATGGATACAATAATAGATTTTTTTAAAAGAGACGATTCTAAACGATATTTAAAAGATACTATTATTCATCCAGTTGGAAATATTATTTATAATGAAATTTATATTTATTTGTGGATGATTTGTTTATACCATGTATTTTTGATATTTATTGTATTAGTTAATTTATATTTAGTTCTTCGTATCTTACCCTATTATAATTACAACAACAACTACACTAATACATAATAATAATATAATCTATCCATCAATGATACTGATCATCTTTCAATAAAAGAGTTAATAGTTTATTTGTAGTGTGAAATAAACTATCTTCGTCATATAAAGGATACCATAGATTTTTTTTGATAATACTTTTCATGTCAGAATCTTCTTCGGATCCTTCTTCTAAGATTAGATAAATGATTTTTTGTTGAATAGTTGGATATTTGTCTATGATTTCATTCATTTCTAGTGTTTGTGTTACTGATTTTATAGTTTTAGAAGATATACATACAAAAATATATTTCGTTTTATCCATAAACATTTCCATATATTTAGAAATTTCGGAAAAAGAAATATCGGATTTAGGTTGCATCATTATGATAGAACTTTCTACAATTGTAAAATTTGTGTTTTGTAAAGTAGTTTTCATTCTATCAATAAATTCATTTTTAGCCGGATAAGATAAATAAATATCTAAATTTATATTTGTTGGAAAAGAAGAAGATGCTCCCATTTTTACACGTTTTTGAATATAAAAGATATAAAGTTACAAAAAAAATTCAATTTTATAATATTTTTTATATATGTTCGGAAGATGATATATCCAAATTTAGGAATATAGAATAATATATTCGTTAAATATATATTACAATAAAATGTCATCTGTTAATAAATCCGTTATAGGAGGTAAAAAAGGCGGTAAAGGAAGAAAAAAAAATAGTCAAAGTCAAAATCAACACCAGAACCAACACCAAAACCAAAATGGTGGAGAAGGAAATTCATCTGCTTTAGCAGAATCGCATGGAGGTCTTATCCCAATGGTGAATTATAAAGGAGGTGCACCTGATCTTGCCTCTTCTCCTTATTCTGCTGGTAATGCAAATGTTGGAGGAGCAGCGATTGTTCCTACTATGAATGGTGGATCAGCACTAGTTCCTACTATGAATGGAGGTAATCCTCTAGCAAATCTAATACCAAATATGGATGCACCTGCAAACGTTGGTGGTTCTAAAGATCTAATGAAAGGTGGCAATATGTTGAATAATTTAGCTGTACCTGCTGTGTTATTGTACGCGAACAATACATTTGGAAAGAGAAAGACAGGAAAGAAAAGTAGAAAGTTTAGAAGAAACGGCAAGAAAAGTAGACGTTTTAGAAAGCGATAAACAAATAATGTTTTATATTTTGTTTTTTATAACAAATCAAAATATAAATTAAATTAAATTAAATTTAATCAACATGTCTATAGATATAGAAAAAAAACAAGAATCAGAAGATTTACAACTATATATTCAGAAATGGATAGCAGTAGATAACCAATTACAATTGTTGAATGAGAAAACAAAAAAAATCAGAGATTGGAAAAAGAAATTAACAGAAAAAATCTCTCAAATGTTAGAAGAAAAAGGATGGCAAAACCGTATTTTAGAAATTCCAGATGGAGAATTGAAATTACAAGAAAAAAATGAATATTCTACATTATCTTTCGGATATATTGAAGAATGTTTACAAGAATTAATGAAAGATGAAGATCAAATTGATTTTGTAATGAATTATTTGAGAGATCATCGTGAAGTGAAAACAAGTATAGATATTCGGCGTAAGAAAAATATAGTGTCAAAATAAGATAGAAATCAAATCTAAATAGAATAATGGATTATACAGATATGTATCAATTTTCTAAAGAAGGAGTTGTAGGAGGAGGAGGAGGAGGTGTTCCTTTATTTTTGTATGGAATAGAAAACGAAAATGCAAATGAAAATGCAAACATACAATATGGTGGATCTTTACTTTCTTCTTTGTATTTTCCTGGAGGATTATTTGTAAATTCCTATGATGATGATGATGATAATCATAATCATAATGAAAATAATAGTGAAACAATAGATCCATTTAATATAAAGGTATTTGAAGATTATGATGTGTTTTTAGAATTAGTATCTATTTCTCCCAATTTAAAAAAACAAAACAAAAATAAAACAAAGAAAATCGTATTCAAAACTAAAAATAAAACTAAATACTCTAAAAATATAACCTAAAAAATTGATATTATATAGTTCTATTCTATCATTTAGTATAAATAAAACTTATCTTCCGTCTACTTTTGAATTAATAATGATGAGTGTCAATAATACACGTAGATGTAGTGGGTGTAATACGATAGGGCATAATATACGTAGTTGTATAAAGAATATAGACGAGACGATTATTTTAGAATATACACGACGATCTTTTGTAGATAATACTTATTTACCAGAAGATTTATTTGTGCTTTCTACAAATCAATTAAATAAATTATGCGAGAAATATGGATTATCTTTTATGGATATTACAAATGTACAAAAAAAAGAAAGATTACATCGTATTTATTTACATTTAGGAATACAACGTAATTTACATATTGTGAATTTAGATATTCAACAAGTTCAACAACACATAATTAATAGACAAAGACCAATTATCTATCGTCCATCTTATTTACCAGCACTTACAGTAGCTAATCCTAGTGATGAGGAGGTAGTCGTGGCAGAACAACAACAACAACAACCGATAGTGTATGATATTAATTCAGTGAATTTAATTATATCACAGATGATACAATTAAATTTGACACGGGCAAATCGTGTGACGACGAAAGTAGTAGTACCTGTATTACAAATTGTCATAGATAAAACAAAATTTAAAGAAAAAGAAGAGGATATTGGCGAATGTCCGGTTTGTTATGAAGAGAATTGTTGTAATATGATTGTTACCGATTGTAATCATTCTTATTGTCAACCATGTATTTCCAAATTAATGAATTCTATAAATAAATCAATATTACCTTGTCCATTATGTCGTGAAAATGTGAAAAATCTGTTTGTATTTTCTGAAAATAGTTCAAATTTAATGCTTCAATTATAAATAAAATTAAATTAGATTAGATTAGATTAGACGATACAAATAAAAAATAAAAAATAAAAAAACTAATAATTAATATATATTATATTTTTTTTGTAATATATATAATAAATAAATAAATAATGAATATTATCAATAGTGTGTATAATTTTTCAAATAGTTACGAAGAAAATGAAGATACAACTCCAAGATTATTTGCAACTATGAATGGTGTTGAATTAACTCCAACATATACAACTAATTACGCTAGGTATACGTTTACATCCACTGGAAAACTATTTTTTACTGGTATACTTACCGATATATCTGTAATTATAGTTGGAGGAGGTGGAGGAGGAGGAACTATGCCTTACTCTCAAGGAGCATGGTATGCAGGAAATGGAGGAGGAGGTGGAGGAGGAGTAGGATATGGTACATTACAAATACGTAGTAATAATACATTGAATATATCGGTAGGTGTAGGAGGTACAAGTTTAAATAATGTTTCAAATGTTATTTTGGCTAGTAATACAGGAGGGAATACTACAATATATGGTAGAAATATTTCAGAAAATGCATATGGAGGAGGTGCAGGACAATGTGGTACACAATATGCTTCAGGTCTCAAACATAATGAGAATTGTGGAAGTGGTGGAGGAGGATCTTATACGTGGCAGGCTCGTATTATGGTAGGAGGAACTGCATCAAGAGGTATTGGTAATACATTAACCTATTTTGGAAATTCTGGTGGAACTGCTAGTATACAGCAGGGAGGAGGAGGAGGAGGAGGAGGGGCATCTGCTCCGGGAAAAAATAATAATGTGGGGGTTGATGGGGTTTCGGTTAATGGGTTTGGTGGAAATGGTGGAAATGGTATAAGTATAATGGTAGATAATACTAATTATGGTATGTATGGATCTGGTGGTGGTGGTGGGAATTCTAGTAATGGATACGGTACAAAAGGTGGATTACCGGGAAGTTCTAGTGGAGGTGGTATTGGAGGAGGAAATTCAAAACCTATAGGAATTGATGCTTCTAATAATTCCGGATGTGGAGGAGGAGGGGCAAGTGGTGCTAAATTTGCACCACAGGATCTTGGTGGAAAAGGTGGATCTGGTATATGTATTATATTCGTACCAATATCTGCAATACCTCCTTCTTTACCACCAGTATAAATAAATAAATAAAATAATTAGATACTATTATTATTTGTAGTTGTACTTGTACTTGTACTTGTCCGAATATCATATCTACAAGATGGACATTGAGTATGCCGTAAAAACCATCTTTGTAGTTCAAATGCCTTGAAAATATGACCACAATGATGAATTCTCATCAATGGTTCACCTTCTCTGAATTCTTCTAATGAAATAGGACACGTATTATAAGCTAAGACATTTCTAGAATCATTAATAAATAATTCTGTTGCATTTTGTATTTCATTGGTTGTAGGATAAGTATTTGCATTTGTATTCGCATTTGTATTCGCATTTGTAAAAACAAAAGGTGTAATATTCTCAAATTCCAAAACATAGTCGGATGAATTATTACGAAACCAATCTCTTATTTGAGATACTAATGTACGTGTTCTATTATTAGCTGTAGTAGTTGGACGTTGTAGTGGGGGTTGCGGTTGCGGTTGTAGTGGTTGTTGTAATATAGGTAGTATATTTTCAGTGATACGTAGAATAGATTGAATATTTTGTTGATATGTATTGATTTGAGCATTATAATCTTCTACTAAATTAGTCCACATTGTTAGTTGTTGTTGTTGTTGTATATTTACATTTTGTATAGCTTCATCGTTTAAAGGTACTTCTACATTTTCTTCATTTAAAGGTACATCTATATTTAAAGGTACTTCTTCTTCTACCGTTTCTTCATTTAATGGTATTAGATCAGGTAAAGAATTATAATCATCATCTATAAGCACCCCATCATCTTCTTCTTCTTGTCTAGAAAACAAAGTAGAATAACAAATATCATACAAAGGAAAAGGACTAGGATTTAATGAAAATAAATTATTTAACGTATCATCTAATAATTCTTGTAATTTTACTTGAGGTATAGACATAATAAACACTTAAATATTATTTGAGAATCATATTTATATATTTTTTTATAGACATGATTCCGAAAGGCATTCATAATTTAGGAAATACATGTTTTATAAATGCATGTATGCAAATTTTATTACAAACAAATGAATTAGATATTTTAGATACAGTAGTTAAAACGGGAGAAGAACAAGAAGAAAATCTAGAATGTAAAATATTCCAAGAATGGAAATTATGGAAACAAAATATAAATAATCCAGAAATACCAATTATTTCTCCCAATTCTTTTATTATCACAGTTCATCAAGTTGCTCAATGTAAAAATTTTACTTTATTTACAGGTTTTACACAAAATGATATGCCTGAATTCTTATTGTTTTTGATAGAAAGTCTACATATATACTCAAAAACAAATATAAATTATTCTATTCATGGTAAAATTGAAAACGAAATAGATAAATTGGCATTACAAACGTATAAAATGATAAAAAGTAGATATGAAAACGATTATTCACCATTAATTGATATTTTTTATGGTATATCTATATCTTCTATCTACGACATTCCAAATAAAAACTTAATATCTTCTGTTTCTGAACCGTTTTTCTTATTAGATTTACCTATTTATGGTAAAACGATTTATGATTGTTTAGACAATTATATTACCTATGAATTAATAGAAAATGAAAATGCATGGTTTAATGAAAAAACACAACAAAAAGAAAATGTATTTAAACGAATCACCTTTTGGAATTTACCTAAAATATTGATAATTACTTTTAAACGGTTTCATACAAATATGTCGCCTATTCATGGAATGCAATTATGTAAAAAAACGGATTTTGTAGACTTTCCCATAGATAATTTAGATTTGTCTAAATATATTCAAGGATATAATGCTTCTAAATTTAAATATGAATTATATGGTGTTTGTAATCATATAGGAAATGTGATGGGTGGACATTATACTTCTTTTGTTAAGAATAAGGAAAATCAGTGGTTTCATTGTAATGATACCATTATTGAAAAAATAGAAAATCCACAACAAATAATTACTGCTATGGCATATTCTGTATTTTATCGTCGTTAAAAAAAAGAAAAGAAAAGAAATTGCTCTTTGCTTTTTAGCAATTTTTTTATGACTGGTTTATATAAATAGAATAAATAGATAGTAAAAATGGGAAATTTTTTTAGTGAAATATTTGGCTTAGATGATGATGTTTATCAGTCAAATAATATTGTAGTTTCAGGGAGTACAAATATTACTACAAATGATACTGGAAATACAAAAATTTCAGGAAATACAACTATTACTGGAAATGCAAAAATTTCAGGAAATACAAAAATTTCAGGAAATACGAATGTTACTGGAAATACAACCGTTTCAAAACCTATAACTGTTTCAAAACATACTGTTTCAAAACATAGAGATATACTAGTGAATCGTCATGGTATTCCAGTAAGTATGAATGATTTTATAGAACAAGTATTTGAAGCATCTCATGTGTATGTATTAGTATGGTTTATATTAGTTTATTCAGTAGTTTACATTGCAATGGGATATTATTTAAAAAGACGAGAATATCAGAATATTGATATTATTATGAGTAGATCTTTTGATATAATGATGATTATTCCATTTATAACATTTTTGTTATATTCGTATTATATTTCTTCCCAAGATTACAAAGATCATATATTTATTAATCTATGGGATTGGTCTATTGAGTGGTTAAATGATATAATGAATTTATTTGGCGTACTTTTATTTACTCTTTGTTTTTATTTAATGGTATATTTTCTAAAAGTCCCAATGAGTAAAGAAACCCAACCGTTTGTAGTATATTTAATTGAATCTAAAATATGGACTTTTATTGCAAGTTTTCTGATTTTAATGTTTTTTAAACATATTTTGGGAATTGATTTATTGACTATCTTAGATAATTATCTTAAACAAATAATAAACGGATCTGATTCGCTTAACTTAAATAATAACGATAATAATAATAATAATCAAGATACTAGCGTTATACCATCAATTCCTCCAATAATAACTCCACCACAACCTTCACCTCCCGCTGAAGAAAAACCCCGTACAAAATATGACGAAGTATTTAATGTAGGGAATAATTTATATACATATGAAGATGCACAAAATATTTGTTCTGTATATGGAGCAAGATTAGCAACGTATGATGAGATTGAAGATGCATATAATAATGGCGCAGAATGGTGTAATTATGGATGGTCAGAGGATCAAATGGCTTTTTTCCCAACTCAAAAATCTACTTGGGATAAATTACAAAAAGATCCTAAAAGAAAAAATACATGTGGTAGACCAGGTGTTAATGGTGGATATATTGATAATCCTTATATTCGGTTTGGAGTGAATTGTTATGGAAAAAAACCAGATGCGAAAACATCTGATATGGATCGGATGAATCAACCAATAAGTATTCCAAAAACACAACAAGAAGTTGAAATGGAACAGAAAATGCAATTTTGGAAAGATAATGCAGATAAGTTACTACAAATAAATTCATTTAATAAATCTAATTGGTCTGAATTCTAGATATTTATATTTTATTTTATTTTATGTGTATATATATAATGCATGATCTTCCAACAGAAATCATCAATTATTGTTTATTATATGCAAATACAGGTACAAAACTAATATATAATTCTAAGAAAAAACAGAGAGAATTTATTTACGATGAATTACATCCGAAATTCTCAGCTATATTAAGATTATTTACTTTACGCGAAATACAAGAAATTAGAGGAGAATACGACATCAAAATAATACATTTACCTTGGTTACTGATATCTACATCACCTGTAAATATATTTTTTGTAGCGAATATTACTATCCAAAACAATATACTACTATGGAATACCCATAAAATATATGTAAAAAAAGATAATACAAATAATATAAGTTATAAGATTTTATATAATACGTTATAGTATTCTAAAAAATATCTAATCTAATTGTAAAATAAATACGAAAACGAGAGAGTAATTAATGGTGAACCAATTAAAATCCATTTCTATGGATTTACAACAATTCATGAAACATTCTGTAAGCTATTTACCGCATTTTTCACCGAATATATTATCACCAGTTAGTATTTCTTTTCTTTCTACTTTTTTTCATAAAATACATAATGCTCATTTAAAGTGGAATTCAGAATATCTCTCTATTTTTAATACTAAACAGAATTGGACAACGGTTACAAATATATCAGAATATAATCATATTCCTGAATTAATTAGAAAAGAACATATTGAAAATATAAAAAGAGAAACTATTTTCCAGAATCAATTTACTTTAGAAATGGGAGATAAAACATTTCATATTATGATTTGGTTTCCTACCTATTTTAAAACCATTCATAATTCGTATGTTTTAATGTCAGATGCACAAATACAAGAAAAAGTACATAGAATACTACAAAAAATATATATGTGGTTATTTATTGTGACTACTTTTATCCATAAAAGCACGAAATGTTCTAAAGTCGTACATATTTTTTTGTTTTTAACCGATCATAAGAAATATCTACCAATGAATAGTAACGAGCTATTACATATAAATGTAAATAGTGCATTTACTACTGGTTGTGTGAATACTCATACTAATATTTTTATTTTTCGTGATGAAGAATGGTTTAAAATATTCATGCATGAAACTATACATAATTTAGGATTAGATTTCAATATGATGGATATGACTATTGTAAATACTAAAATACGTAAAACATTTCCTATAAATGTACAAAATATTGAGTTATATGAAACCTATACAGAAACATGGGCGAATATTATGAATATAGTTTTTGTAGTTTATTTCACCGATATTCCTGCAAAAAAAGGGCGATTACCGATTGTACGATGGACACAATTATTTACAAAAAGATTATATTTAGAACAATTATTTTCATTATTTCAAGCTACAAAAATATTGATATTTCATAAAATGAAGTATTCTGATTTTTTTTGTAGTGAAAACGCACATACCTATACTGAAGAACCTAAAGTATTTTCTTATTATATTTTAAAGAGTATTTGTTTACTGAATATAAATTCGTTTTTGGAATTTTGTGTTTCACAAAAAGGAGGAGCATCTCTCAAATTCCAATGTTCTCATTCTAATTTAGATAGATTTGTGAATTTAGTTATTAAAAACGCAAATAATATAATGTATATAAATTCAGTTAACGAAATGTATAATTATTATAATGAAAAAATACAGGGAAAAGATAAGTCTACTAAAACAATTCCATTTGCAAAGAATACATTGAGAATGACATTACAAGAATTGATTTGATTTAATTATATTATTTTTTGTAGACGTATTATATAGATAGACAAAATGGCAACCACATTAGCAAGTAGAAAATTGTATCGTAACCGTGTAAAACGTTCTCTTTGTAGAAAAGGAAAGAAAAATTCGGAAAAATGTAAACGATTAAGAGGATGTAAAACTGCGTCTGGAACAAAACGTAAATTTTGCCGTAAAATTCGCAATACTGTAAAAAAACACTAATTTTATTTTATTTTATTTGTGAAAAAAATAAAATAAAATAAAATGCAAATAATAAAACTGTTACATTTGAAATACTGATATGAATTGTTCTATTTCTTTTATTTTTGCATTATCATTGTTGTTGCTTTGTAAGATTTCTTTTATAGTATTATACATATTATCCAAACTATATTTATTGTAGTTAATTCTTATAATTTCTTTACCATATTCTTCTTCAATGTAGTAATAATTTTCATATTTTTTTAAAATTTTTTTGATTTTAGTTGTACTAGACTTATCTTCAAAATCATCCCCTAATTCTTTATATATTTGAATAAGAATAGGGTCATGTCTACAAACAAAGTCTAAAACAAATTCAGTTTCATTATTATTTCTTAATTTATACAATTCTATTGCTTTTTTACTTATTCGCCAATTGCCATAATTATTATGATATAATACTTCAATAGATTCTTCTTCATTTATCATGTATTATTAGTATATTCTATTATTATACATATACATAATTTACTTTCATTTCATTTTAATGGTAATAATCTACAAAAAATTCAGTTCCAATCGCATTCATATATAATAACCTTTGTTGATGAATTCCCCAAAAATCTTGACTAATTAGAAAATAAGGTTTGTTATCTATCCATTTTGGAAGATATGTTTCCATCAACTTTTTTATTGTATCTTTATCTAGTTGAAACGTAATTTCTTCTCCCGTTCTCTCATCAAATACTATCTTTGTTTTTGGTAATCGTTGTATAATTTGATCCATTTACTTATTTATCTTTACTCATTTTACCTTTTTGTTTTTATTTTGTTTTTTACTGCTAAAAAATTGATTTTTTTTTAAACCAATATTTCCACTAACATAACACATACAAAACTAAGTTAATACTTACTTTATTTAATATACTACTAATTACGTTTACTACTTTTAAAAAGAATGATGATGTCTATGAATGCCAATGCTATGAATGCCAATGCTATGAATGCCAATGCTATGAATGCCAATGCTATGAATGCCAATGCTATGAATGCCAATGCCAATACTGGTAAATGGAATAATAGTATCTTTATTCCTATGATTGACTTTAATATTACAAAAAATCAAATGAAAGATCTAATGGAAGAACACTTAGGAAAAGTTTCTCGCATTGACTTTGTATCTTTTAATTCCGAAAATGGTTGCGGAAGACGTGCATTTATTCATTTTGCAAAATGGGAGAATAATGTCTATGCGAATAGTGTTCGTTTCCATATTGAAACGAATGGCTTTTATGATATGTTAATACCTGCAATGAATACTACTCCTAAATATAATGTGCGATTATTGATCAACAAGAATCCTGTACCAGAAACCGAACAAACTATTCAACAAGTTGCTTCTAACATGGATTTCATGGCTGAGAAAATTCGTACACAAGAAGAAGTAATTCAATCTGTTACATCTAACATGAATTTCATGGCTGAAAAAATCCATACTCAAGAAGAAGAAATTCTAGGATTGAAACAAACATGTGAGAATTTGATTTTCTATACTTCTCAACTACAATTAAGAGTGAACCAATTGGTGAACGACTTAAGTAATAAACCATCAGTTGTGGTTATAGAAGATGATATTATGGGAGAAATGCAATTATCTGAATTAATTTAAAAATAAATAAATAAAAAATAAAAAAACAAAGACAAAAAAATAAAAAATAAAAAATAAAAAATAAAAAATAAAAAATAAAGACAAAAAAAATAAAAAAGGCGAGTAGAGTAGTAAAAAAACAAAATAAAAAAATAAAAAATACTCAAACCTTTTTTATTTTTTTTTGG